>Ga0209013_10005761_pt1 | contig 10616 bp, 9 predicted proteins | sample Cruoilmetagenom2_FD_187291 | JGI IMG/M metagenome (GOLD analysis project Ga0209013, IMG submission 187291) | Oil polluted marine microbial communities from Coal Oil Point, Santa Barbara, California, USA - Sample 2 (SPAdes) (version 2) | ecosystem: Environmental > Aquatic > Marine > Oil seeps ...
CAGCACGGGCGTGCCGGATATCGAGGTGTATATGTCCGTTCCGCCTGCCACAATTGCCAACTTGCGCCGAATGAAATGGATCCAACCTTTGTTGAGCCTCGGGCTGGTCCAGTCTTTTTTGAAGAAACGAATTGAAAAAAAGGTAAGCGGGCCTTCGGAACAGTCCAGGGAGAACAGTTATTCACAACTTTGGGGTGAAGTCAGGAGCGCCGACGGCAGAACGGTGAGCGCAACCATGAGCGCTCCAAACGGCTATGATTTGACCGTTACAGCCAGTCTGGGAATTGTAGAATTTCTGCTGGAAAATGACATAGAAGGTGGGTATTACACGCCGTCTCTGTTAATGGGTGCAGATTATGCAGCGTCTTTGCCGGGTGTTGACTTCAACTTGTTGCCCTGACGGTCACCTCACCCCGGGTCGAGTCTCGTAGCATGGATTTAAGTTTCTCAAACAGGCTCTTTGCAACTTCAACCTGGATCTCGATGCCATCATCCCTGAAGTGCTCCGCGAGTTTTTGCGCGTCACAGGCGTCCAGGGCGGCATAAACCTGCCCGGTCCAGTTGAATCCAGCGTGAATTGAGCACTCCACTCGAGGATGTATTTCGATGATGCCGGCCTGGTCGATACACTTGGCTGCGCTGCCGGAGTAGGCACGTACCAGGCCACCAACCCCTAATTTAATGCCACCAAAATACCTCGTGACCACAACCATTGCATGGTCGAGTCTTTTGCCTTCGATCGCCGAAAGAATTGGCTTGCCCGCAGTGCTGGCGGGTTCGCCATCGTCGTTAAAACGATATTGGTGGTCCAGGCGCCACGCCCAGCAGTTGTGCGTGGCTGATTCGTCGGCAACTGACTCAAAAAAAGCGAGGGTATCGGCAAGATTGTCCACGCGCGCGGTATGAGCAAGGAACCGGCTACGCTTGATCTCGATTTCGATGGATGATGATCCGGCCAGGGTCAGCATGCTAGGGCCTCAGTTCCGGGGGCAGGGGATAGTCGGGAAAAGCTTCGCGGAAGGCTGCTAACTCTTCGACGAGTTTCTCATCCTGCCTGGTTTCCCGCAGCAGCAGCAACCGTTCGATCCACGCATCTGCTTCGCGATCCCCGTCGGCCTCTCTTGCCGGTTGAGCCAACGAATCGCTCATTTCTTCCGCAACGCTTCTCATTTCCTTCTTGCGTGCTACAGGAGCATCCTCTTGCAGCATGAAGCCGTTGGTCTTTTTCAGGTCTGGAGGGGTTTGCTGCTCATCATGCTGAATCACGATAGTCAGGGCCAGAACGATGACGGTCGCAGTGGCGAAGCCGCCCAGCCAGCGTAGCGGCCGGCTTCTGCGCCGGGCTTTCAGTTCCCTGCGCGCCGTATTCAACACCGCCTGGTTGAGTAGATCAGGTGGTTCGGTCTTTTCCAGGCCGGACCAGGCCGAGCGGACTGCTTCGAGGTCCTGCTCGAATTCCGGTCCGGATTGTTGGTCGCGTGGATCGTTGGTCATCACATGTGTCCGTTTACTGTTCTCTCAGGGTTTCCTTCAGCTTGCCGACCGCATATCGAAGACGGCTCTTGGCGGTTTCCCGGTTCACGCCCGTGACGTCCGCAATGGTCTGCAAATCCAGGCCAGCTTCCAGTTTGAGCAATATTGCATCTTTCTGCTCAAGGGGTAGTTGTTTTATCGCCTCGCGTAAGTCGAAATTACGGTGCTCATAAAGCAGCCGCTTTTCGGGTCCGGGATGATCCGCCTCGATCTCATCCGGAGGTGTATCCGAGACAGGTCGCAAGCGCCGGAAGTAGTCCATCACATGGTTATGCGCGATGCGGTACATCCAGGCACTAAAAGGCGCAGATGGCTTATAGTTTCCGCTCGCCTTGATGATTTTCTCCCAGCTTCCCTGGAACAGGTCATTAGCTGTGGCGGCATCGTTGACCTGGCGTTGAATATAGCGGTAGAGCGGTCCACGGTGCCGGTTGTACAGATGCTCAAACGCCTCCATACTTCCGCCCACGTAGGCCTTCATCAAAGTTTTGTCACTGCGCTCCCGCATTGAATGAGACTAGCACGGCATTTGGCCATGCAGCCAACTCTTCTATTAAAACGCAGGAGGCGCCTGAAAAGGGTTAAGCAGTTCGGGCCCTAGTGTTCGATCAATTCGTATGCGACCTTGAGACGGTCGGCCAGGACATTCATCACGTGCAGCGAAAAATCCGGTACGTGGCGAAGAAGGGATTCGAAACTGCTCTGATCGATAAGCGCGAGTACGCAATCGGTATTTGCTGTTACGGTTGCGCTGCGAATGTCTGAGTTGATCAGGGCCATTTCGCCCACAATCTCGCCGGGTGATGCCGTTGCAATGACCGTGTCGTTCAGGGAAATGGAGACTTCGCCATTCATAACGACATACATGTAGCTTCCTTCTTTGCCTTCCGTAAAGATCACGGTGTCGGCAGGAAACTCAACCAGGTCATCTGAATTTTTGAAAACTTCCAATAAGTCCATAAGGCCAAGCCAGTGTTGTTCCGGTTACCTGAAATGTGCCAATTGCGTGCTGATGTATTGGTCGACAGCCCGCAGCCGGTTGGCCAATACAGCCATCACATGAAGCGAAAATTCGGAATTGTCGGCAATTAAGGCTTTGAACTGATCATGATCCAAACGCGCCAGTTTTACCTTGTTAAGCGCTGTCGCCGTGGCGCTGCGCGTGGCCGAATTGATCATCGCCATTTCGCCGATAATGCCGCCTTCTTTCTCTGTGCCCAGCGGCTCGCCATGTAAGGTAAGCGCAACCTCACCGGAAATGATGACATACATCACGTCAGCCGGATCCCGTTCCGAAAAAATTACGGTCCGGGCTTCGTGTTCCTCGGTTTTTTCCCAATCACGGAACATTTCAAGAAATCTCATAGCGTTTCACCCAATTTTTACGTTTCCCAGTCTACTCCAGAATCAATTCAAAAGGTGTTCACGCAGAAACATCATGGTTGCCTGCTGGTAGACATCGCGGTTTTCTTTCTTGCGATAGCCGTGCCCCTCGTTCAGGGCGTTCATATACCAGACAGGCAAGTCCTGCGCACGCAATGCGGCCACCACCTGCTCGGCTTCGGTGACCGGCACGCGTGGGTCATTTTGACCCTGTACAACGAACATTGGGATGCGGATCCTGTCCACGTGGTTGAGCGGGCTGATTGCCTCCAGGTGCGCGCGCATGTCGGGATCGCGTTCATCTCCGTATTCGGCACGGCGCAAGTCGCGGCGATAGTCCTGGGTATTCTCCAGGAAGGTGACGAAATTACTGATGCCTACAATATCCACTGCTGCTTTGAGACGGTCGCTGTAGTGCACGGCACTGGCCAGTACCATGTAACCGCCATAGCTGCCGCCGAAGACCGCTACCCTGCTTTCATCCAGGTCCGGCTGGGTCTTGATCCAGTCCAGTAATGCGCCGATGTCCTTGACCGAGTCTTCGCGCTTGAAGCCGTTGTCCAGCGACATGTAGTGCTTGCCATAGCCATCGGAACCGCGCACGTTGGGGCGGATCACCGCAGCGCCCAATTTTTGCAGCCAAATTTGGTATGTACTGCTGAACAAAGGCCGAGCCTGGCTCTCGGGGCCACCATGAATGGCGATGATCACGGGGTACGGGCCTTCGCCCTCAGGTTTATAAACCCAGGCAGGAATAGATCCGGGGCCGCCGGTTTCGCTGTCAAAGGTTGGGTAGGCTACCAACTCAGGCTGGACAAAGGTTCCGGTGTCCAGTCCACCAACTTCGCTGTAAGTCCAGCGGGTAAGTTCGCCGTATTCGAGTGCGTCATCACCGAGACTCAAAACAAAAGAATCGCTGGGTGTTTGCGAAGTATTCAGGGTCATGCCCAATTTCGTGCCGTCCGGGCTGAACTCCATGCCGCCCACCAGGCCGGTGGGTATGGATTCAACCGGCTTGTATTCACGGCTGGTCAGGTCTAAAAGGTAAAGTTTCGAGAAACCGCTTTGGTTGACCGAGAAAGCTGCTCGTGTGCGGTCTTCGGTGACAGTCGCGGCCTCTATGTGCCACGGGATATCGGCAGTCACGAAAATCGGGGCAGCGCCTTCTTCAAAGGACTTCCATGCCAGTTGCTGGAATTCGCCGTTGATGTCGGTGATGTAGTAGAAACCTCTACCCTCGCGATCAAATGCAACCGGGAAGTTGGCGCCTGGGTTCTCCGGATCGCCGGCCACCATGCGCATCTTGCCGCTTTCCAGGTCCAGTAGGTGAATTCTCGAATCCGCATTGCCGACGTAGTTGAGGATCAGGAGTTGCTGGTTGTCCGGTGAGAAGTCTGAGGGACCCCACCAGGTACCATCTGGCGACTCGAACACGGTTCCCGCGGTTTCCGGGTTATTGATATTCATCATCCAGACATCGTTTGAAGCACCGTTGCGGCGGGTGCTCTGGTAGGCAATCCATTCTCCTCTCCGGTCCCATACCACCGCTCCGTTTCTGGATTCACCGTCGGTGAGCATCAGGGCGTCATCCGGGCCGGAAGGGTCCAGCAGGAAGATTTGCGAAAATTCGCTGCCGCCGGCATCCATGGTAAAAACCATTTTTGAGCCCTGCGGTTGGCGTGAAACGCCTCCTGTGGGTTCCTCAAAAAATGTGATTTGCGTACGGGACCCGCCGGCGTGGCCGATGTGATGGATCTGGCTGACATCACCAAAACGGGTGGTGACGAATATGCCCGCGCTGTCGTTGGTCCATGCCTGGAATCCTGCAGAGCGAACATTTTGGTAGCGGTTAAGGTCCGAGACGACAGACTGCGGAACCGGGGGAATGTCTTCCATAACGAGGTTGCCGTTATTGGCTTCGGAACGGGCGATATCAGCCAGGGCATACGGACTACTGATAAAAAAGAACAGGCTGATGGCGAGTAGAATGTGATGTTTCATGATAACTCCGGATGGTTTGATTCCTGTTGAGCTAGACTAATGCAATTCCTGGCCAAACGGCAGGGATAAAAGTCACGGTTCCACATGCGTTAATTTCACAGGTCCGGGAGGAAAATTGGTGATCCGAACACAGTTGCAAACAGAAAGACTTCGGTTGCGCTTATTTACTCTTGCGGATGTGCAAGTCATGTTTGAATTAAATTCCGATCCTGAAGTTATCAAGTATGCTGAAGCAACACCAGCCAGAGACTTACAGGAAGCGAGACAGCGGCTTGAGGAAGGGCCGCTGGCTGACTATGAAAAATATGGCTATGGCCGGTTTGCTGTCGAGTTAAAAGAGACCGGCAATGTGATTGGTTTTTGTGGGATCAAGTATTTGCCCGAAATTGATTTGCCGGAGGTCGGATACCGGTATTTGAAACAATACTGGGGCAGGGGAATTGGTACCGAAGCCGCCATGGCTTGTGTCGACTTTGCCAGGGATGACCTCAAAATCAAAAAACTAATCGCGCTGATCATGCCGGAGAACGCGGGTTCCATAAAAGTTGCCGAAAAGTTGGGCATGTCCAAAGGTCCACTTATTCATATTTATGATGTAGATGCATTTCAATACGAGATGATGCTGTGATTTAAGCCCCCGTTAAGCTTCTGCCTGCTAAACTGAATATGCTACCTGATCGCGGGTGAACTCATGCAAGCCCGCAAACTTCGGGAGAAAAAGTCATGACTGACAAACGTATGGCCGAAGCTAGCATCAACGACTCGCTGGATGCTTATCTTCACGGCGCGGAACAGGGCGATCCTTATCAAGCCAGGCACTTCCACGAAATGCTGGACTTGATGCTGACCGAGCGGGAAATTCCTGCTGGCCAACTCTGGCTGACAGACCACGGAAAATCGCTGCTGGCCGATATGCACCGGCAACTCAGCCAGTGCGAGGGTGATGGCGATCACTTACGTGACACCGTGCTGGATGCAGTCCAGTTCAGGCCGCGCAAGGACAGCTGGCAGGACACGTACAGCTATTTGCGTGACCTGAAAATTGCCATAACCGTAGCGAACGAACTTTGTGAACAGCGGTGCGCAGGTGGACAACCGAATGTTACCCAGGCCGCCAAGACGATTGCTGACCGCGGTGAGTTCGGTTTGGATCCAGAACGTATCTGCGAGGTTTACGACGAAGTCGCATCAACGGTTGGAGGCTTCAGGGAATTTTCAAACTGCTGAGCACAGGCAGATAAGCAAGGGTTTCATGTTGCTGTGTCCCGGCGACAGCAGTGGTTGTCGTGTCCGGGATTAGTTCAATCCGGATCCATCTCGATGGGGACAACCCAGCTTGTCCCCATCGGGTCAATTGGCTTTTGCATTTTTCTGTTTATTATTCAGTGGCCTTGAAGCGGTAAAGAGTCAGTGACTATACTGTAAGTTGTTGGCATCAGAATGAAGTGCCAGGAACAGGGACCTGAAATGAAAAAAATAATAAAAAAAATACAATGGCGAGATGTTATCCAAACAGCACTGTTTTTAGCTTCTTGCTGGTTGGGCATTCAGATGTCTGCGACCACTGCTTTTGCTCAATCTGAACCAATTTCTGCAATTCCAGTCGGCGATGGTCCATTTGCACTGGAAATAACCCCAGACGGCAGGACGGCCGTTGTTTCACTGCTATTCCCAGCCACTGATAACGACCCAAACCTGATTGAAATTGATCTTGAAGATGAGAAAGTCGCAAATAAGTTCCGTTTCGGCCGCCGCTTGTTTCGAATCGGCACCATTGACCCGAAATTATTGAAAGCCGGCAAGGAATCAGAACTTCCGGTTGTGCTGGTCAACGGGGACGTTGATAAGTTAACCCTTAGTGAACTTTCATCCGGGGAAGAAATTGCCCAGATTCCGACCGGGCAGAACCCGAGCAATGTGGAAGTGGTGCAAAGTGGCGGACCTGCTGTGATCGGGACCACCACAAATCTGGCTATCGCAACAAACGGAACCGGCGGCAGTCTGTCGTTTATCGATCTGGACTCGTTGAGTCCCGTAGGTGAAGTTGCTGTGGGTAATGATCCACGCGCCACTGCGGTGACGCCTGATAAACAATACATACTTGTGGTGTTGAGAGCAGAAAACGCTGTTGCAGTTCTGGATTTTGCTGCAATCGGGAATGTAGGAGCTGAGATAGCGAGGGTGGGTGTAGGACAAGATCCAATCGATGTCAAAATTTCGGCAGACGGAGAACTCGCTGTCGTTGCCAACCTGACCAACAACACCATTTCGATCCTGGACATCAGCGATCCGGCAAATCCACGCATAGTCCGTGATTCAAAGACCAACAGCTTGCAGATTCCGGTTGGCGTACAACCATCGTCAATAGCAATTACACCGGATAGCACGACAGCTTTTATTGCCAATTCGGGCAGTAGCTGGGTCACGGTCTTGGATTTGCTCAAACCAGCGGTGATGGGCATTTTGCGGATCCAGCAACCAGAATCTTCAATCGCATCTGCTTCAGTGGCTGTGCGTGTGACACCGGATGGCAAGAATCTTCTCGTTGCAGAGAGCGGCAACAATGCCAGTCTGCTCATCTACGATATTGCAACACTCGAATTGGAATCCCTCCCACCTTTGGAAGTACCGGACGAGCCTGGTACGGAAGTTTTCCTTGAGCGGACCCAGGACGAGGCGTGTGGGTTCTACACGGCAGGGCTCACCTTGCAGGAAGGTGCCCGGGAAGGGGTCTGGAGCATGGAGGTTCTTCCAACTGCGGGGAATCGGCTTCTTGAAGGTGGAATTAACCTTGGCGGCGCTTTTGATGCGGATGGCCGCAGCGCTGGTTTTGGGGCATTCAACATTGCTAACAAGGCCCAGGAGAACCAGATCGTCAATATTACGATCGACGCTGTTGCGCTTCCGACCGAAGGGTTTTTACCTGAAGATTTACGCCTCTCGGTTCAAATCATCAATGGAGCCCGCGAACCTGTGACAGAGGCCATCTCTGGGAAAAACAGAATCGAACTTCAGGCTGAACTCGAGCCTGGTTTTTATATCGTGAAGATCCAGAGTTTGACAGGCTCTCCCCGGGGTACCTTCCTCATGGGCCTGTTAACAAAATTTGTTGATCGGTCAGGAGGTGGGTTCCAGGGTGGGGCTAACGTGGGTGGCTTCATTACACGTAAGGAAAATGGCAGCTCAACGACAGCATTCGCCGGATTCTGTTTATCGCAGAGCCAGAAAGTCATCGTCCGGACCGAGGCAGGAACCTCACGGGGTCCTTCAGGCGCAGGAAACCTGATATTGACCATTCGGGATCGTCAACGTGAAGTCCTGCAGACAGTGAGCAACTCCGTACCACCTCCACCGCCTGTCGATCCACCGGCTGCCCCTTCGTTGGATGGTATCAGGCCGGATTTATATGTCGATGCCAGTGCCCGTTCCGGAGGGAACGGGACAGCAAACAGGCCATTCCGCAGCATAACGGAGGCTGTCGGAAAAGCGGCCAGAAGTGGCGATGTAATTTTGGTCCGGCCAGGAACTTACTCGCCTGCTTTAACCGGCGAGGTGTTGCCAATCGGAAGTCCTGGTCCCGGTTTGAACAGAATCCCTCAAAATGTGGTGCTCATTGGCAGTGGGGCATCAAACACGATCATTGATGCAGAGTCAGGCCTGCGGGGTGGCGCTCGCGTTAACGCACTAGGCGTGGGATCCGATGGCGTACGAATTGCTGGTTTCACTGTGCGGGGGTCTTCAGCGGTGGGAATCTTTATTCTTGGCGCAGACAAGGTACAAATTGATAGCAACTTCTTCGTCGGCAACGGCCGGTTCGCGGTAGGTGCCAGTGAAACGAGAGGGCTCGTCATCAGCGATAATGTGGCACGAGCCAACAACGAAACCGGGTTTTCGGTGGCCAATGCGCAGAGCATGACAGTAGCCGGATCTCCTGAGGGCTGCCCGGCCTCTTTCGGCGCTTGTATCATCAGGAATGTAGCCAATGAACACTCGCGGGACGGGTTCCTGATGACCACGGGAGGCGACTACCATATCCTGTTCAACACGGCGATGAACAATGGAATTTCCGGAATTGAAGTGAACAACCGGAACAACCTCCGGCCGCTGAACTCTATAGTAAAGAACAACCTGACTTCCAACAACGGAGGGGTTCTGTTCCCCTTCTCGGGGACGGGCATCCTGGTTACTGAATTTGCTCACGCTGATGAAATAAGCGGCAATCAGGTGAATAACAACCGGCCGGGTGGCATCGCCGTGTTCGAGGATTCCTCCGCCACGCTCGTGCAATCCAACGTGATTCGAAATAGCAGACAGAATGGTCTCATCGTGCAAAAACGATCGTCCGTCGACACGATTGCCGGCAACCAGGTGGTCAACAGCGGACTGGCAGGAATCTTTGTGGAAAATAGCGCCATCGTGAATTCAATCAGTCGCAATGCTGTCAACAATAATGGGACCTGTGACGATTGCACTGCGGCGAAAGGAGGGCTGGCGATCCTGGGGGACTCTGTTGTCCGCACCATTCATGACAATAATTTTGATCGCAATTCTCTGGGCATGCAGATTGCCAATTCTTCCAGTGCTGAATCGATTACAAATTCAAGCTTTGATGGCAATGATTCGGGTGGGATACTGGTCCGCGAGAGTTCGGCAATTCCAGATTTTACCAACAACACGGTTCGAAATAACCGTGGACAGGCCAGTGTTGCAATCGACGATTCCCTGGGGCTTTTCAGGCAGTGCGAAATATCGTCTTTGGAAGGCGCCGGCGTAAGTTTATTCAAGTCTGCTGATGTGACCATTCAGGACACGATCATTTCTGACTCTCCAGGCCATGGAATTGCGGTTTTCGACGGTTCGCAACTGAATCTCATGTCGGTTGGAGTTCTGGATAACGGGGACTCGGGCGTGCTGGCTACTGGCGCGACTACCGCCGTGTCGCTTGAAAACAGTACTGTGACTGGCAACCATGACTACGGGCTCAATGCCCAAAACGACGCCACCATCACATGCCAGGGAGCAAACACCGTATCCGGGAATGTCGGCGGCCAGACCCTGGGTAACGTGCAAGGCTGCAACTGAAGAAGCAACGCGACCGTACACATGAGATTTATGCGAGTCATTAGCATTGTCCTGGCAGTGGGAACAGCCTGGGTGTTTTTCGAATGGCTGTTCTTCGTAACCAAACCTTCGTTCATGAGTTTGTATTCCCTGTGGGAAAAACTTGGCGTGATTTCCAGCGCTGCCCTGATCATTTCGCTCGCCTTATTGCTCGGATCTTTGCCCTTTATAGCCCTGGCATGGCTGTTGAAGCGGCTGGACAGCAAGCGGCTTCCCATGTCCCTGGTAATTTTCTTTCCAGCCAATCTGTTGCTGGCTATGGCAATGCTGGTGGTCATCGACAATTTCACTCTGACCCTGTTTGGTTGGGGCATTAGAAATACTTCGGGAATCGCCATTTACTTATACCGGGTGGTAACCATAGCCCTGGTCATTCTGGCCGCATGGCTGTTGCACGGATTCCTGGGTGAGCGCTATTCAAAAAATACGATTAAGGCCTTCACTGTAGTCACAGGACTGATCCTGGTGGGCAGTTTCCCCCTGTTGTTAGTCACGAATATTGCCCCAATTGAAGAAAATATTTATTCAGAAGGGGCCAGTGAGGGCCTGCCCAATATCCTGATCCTGTCTGGCGATGG
>Ga0209013_10005762_pt1 | contig 10616 bp, 8 predicted proteins | sample Cruoilmetagenom2_FD_187291 | JGI IMG/M metagenome (GOLD analysis project Ga0209013, IMG submission 187291) | Oil polluted marine microbial communities from Coal Oil Point, Santa Barbara, California, USA - Sample 2 (SPAdes) (version 2) | ecosystem: Environmental > Aquatic > Marine > Oil seeps ...
CCGGCCTGTCTGATGGCACGTGCGGTACCATTGAAGCCTGGGAAAATGCCGAGTTTGACCTCCGGAAAGCCGAGTTGCGTTCGGGGATCGCGGCTGGCTATTCGATAGTGGCACGCTAGCGCCAACTCAAGACCGCCGCCTAAGCAGAAACCGTTGATCGCTGCCACGACCGGAATGGGCAAACGCTCGATGCGATCGAACAGGGCGTTCACAGGTCGGAGTTTATCGACGACGTCAATCTCCGTAGCAATGTCTTCAAACTCGCGGATGTCCGCCCCGACAATAAAGCCCCGTGGTTTTGCCGACGAAATGACGAGGCCGCGGATCTCGCGCTTTTGCGCGCCCTGTTCGATCTGCTGGACAATTTGCATCAGCTCCTCAAGCGGGCGTCGGCCAAGCGAATTCTGGCTTTCACCCTCGCGATCGAACGCGGCCCAAGCGATGCCCCACTGGTCAATGAAGTAGTTCCAGTCCTTCAGGTCAGGCAACGGTTTCGATACTGATTTGAACATTCACGAACCTCTTTGCGGGGTGCCGGATCGATCTCGATACACTGGAGCGACCAGAAACCTCTCTCAAGTAGCATTATTCTGCGGCAGCACTTTCTGCGCGGCGCGAATTGTGCCCTACGCTCGGGTAGTGAGGCTTCACCTCTGCAGGGTCGAAATCATCGACAGCAATGACGCGAGCGGTAAGCGCTTCCACCTCACGCAACGTCTGGCCCTCGCCTTCGGTCAAAACCCCTTTGGCAATCGCGTCTCCGATCCAGTCCATCCCGTGATAGCGGCGAACGGTCCCAGCGCGTATTGCGCGTTCGAGCTTTTTCTCGGCCTCCTCTGACGCGATGACTTTTCTCAGCGTGACCTCAAGCAAACCTGTCGGGTCGTCGACGTCCTGCGAAACGTAAATATGACGCGTCAGGCGATCACGCACCTCTGGTGCCTGTAGCACAAGCTTGACCACGCGGTGCCCCAGCTCATCACTGGCCGGCCGATACGGCATGCCTAACGGGAAGACCACAGCTCGCATCAACCAGCGCAAAGGCGCAACGGGAAAATTGTCTATGAAACCGCGCATTGCCTCTTGGAAGCGGTATAGCCCATTGGCCGCGGCAAACGCCACAATGTCCTTATCGCTCGACAGTTTGCCGTCATCCTCAAAGCGCTTCAACACGCACCCGACAAAGAACAGTTCTGAGAGTGCGTCTGCTAGGCGTCCGGTAAGCTTTTGCTTCGTCTTTAGACCGCCACCAAGGGCGACGACGGCTAGATCTGCGACGAACGCGAAGCTGCGGCTGGCGCGTCCAAGCTGGCGATACCAATGTGCTAAGCCGGCGACATGCTCAGGCTGAGTGCCGAAGTGGCCGCCTGTTAAATTATGGAAGAAAGCTCCAGAGGCGTTAGAAACCGAGAATGCGATGTGGTTGCTGAATGCTCGTTCAAATTTCTCTTGTCCGCGCTCGGTATCCATGTCCTGGGCCGCATGGATTTCGTCGAATAGATAGGGATGCGAGCGCAGCGCCCCTTGCGCGAAGGTGATCAGTGTTCGCGTCAGGATATTGGCGCCTTCCACTGTGATACCGACGGGGACCATCTGGTAGGCTGATTGCAGGTAATTCGACGGGCCATCGCAAATCGCGCGGCCTCCGTGCACGTCGAAGGCGTCATTGACACACTGGCGCATTCGCTCTGTCGTCTGGTATTTCATCAAGGCCGAGAGAACCGAGGGGCGCTCGCCGCGCGAAACCATAGAAGCCGTCACCGCCCTCGCCGCCTCACAAGAATAGGCACTCTCGACCATGCGCCCGAGTGGCTCCTCGATGCCCTCCATGCGCGCGATGGGGAGCCCGAATTGTTTGCGAATGCGCCCATAGGCGCTGGTAAAGCGCAGCATCGCCTTCGTCCCCGCTGTCGCTGAAGATGGTAGCGAGATGGCGCGGCCAGCCGCCAGGCACTCCATGAGCATGCGCCAACCTTGGCCCACCATCTTCTCCCCACCGATCACCCAATCGATGGGAATGAAGACGTCCTTCCCCCAGTTGGGGCCGTTGGGGAAAGCAGCGCCGGAGGGCAGATGCCGGCGACCAATGTTGACGCCGGGATGCGTCGTCGGAATCATCGCAACGGTAATGCCAATGTTCTCGCCCTTGCCCAACATTCTATCGGGGTCAAACAGCCTGAACGCCAAACCAAGGAGCGTCGCCTTGGGTCCCAATGTTATGTAGCGCTTATCCCACGTTAGGCGAATGCCTAAGACTTCCTTGCCGTCATGCTGGCCACGCGTGACGATTCCGATATCGCGCATGGTCGCCGCGTCGGAGCCCGAGGCAGGACCAGTCAATGCGAAGCAGGGAACCTCATCACCGTTCGCCAGACGCGGCAGGTAATGTGCCATTTGCTCTTCGGTTCCGTACTTCTCAATCAGTTCACCCGGCCCCAAAGAATTCGGTACCATGACGATGGTGACAACGTCTGGAGAGCGTGAGGCGATCTTGCCAATTATGAGCGATTGAGCTTGGGCTGAGAATCCAAGGCCGCCATGCTCCTTGGAGATTAGCATCCCGAGGAAGCCGCGCTTCTTGATGAAGTCCCATAGCTTCTCGGGCACCTCTGCCTCGGCGTGGCGCACCTGCCAGTCGTTAATCAGGCCACAGAGCTCTTCGGTGGGACCATCCAGAAAGGACTGCTCTTCGGGGGATAGCACGACGGGAGCGACAGACCTTAGCTTGTCCCAATCGGGCGTCCCGGTAAACAGCTCGGCGTCAAATCCGACGGTGCCAGCTTCCAGCGCTTGCGTTTCGGTATCGGAGACTTTCGGCAGCACGCCCTTAATCAACTTGAACGCCGGTCCGATCAGGACGACGCGGCGAATTGCCGGCACGGAGAGAAGACCGAAGACAACAGCGGTGAACCAGAAAAGATAACCAATGAGGCCGGGCGCCGGATCTGTCAGGGTGCCGGCAATCCCAGACTGCCAAAACAAGGCGGCGCCTACCGCGCCTAATGCCCATGCCCACATCGGCGCCTTGTACATGCCAAGCGCTACGACACCGGCTACAATCAGCCCGAGAAAAACTAGGAACTCGACCATCTTATACTGCCTCCATAGGTCGTGCCCTAGCCGCGCTCAGAAAGCACAAAAAGCTGGATCGCGGCACATTTGGTTGGCGTAAAACGTTAGCGTCGATTTGAAAAGGGGTCATTGGCTGTGGGCTGGCAGCCGAAAGACACCATGCCCCCTCCAAAAAGATGTGTCTATTATAAAGCCTTTCCTCCCCCTGGGAGAGGCGTGGGGTCCAACCACCTCCACTACTTTCGGGCGAGAGCCTAGACATCTGAGCAGCGACAACATGACCAAAACCGGCTTCCTGGCATCAACAGCGGCGACGCTCATTATGGCATTTGCGGCAGCCGCCGGGGACTTGGAAGAAATGACAGCTTACGGGCGGCACCTCGCTCGGGAATGCACGTCCTGTCACCGTCTCGATGGCGCCACCGGCGCCATTCCGTCCATTGTCGGTAAATCCCAAGAGGAGTTCATCGCACTGCTCGTGGCCTATCGGGATGGGCACAAGCCGAACCCCGTAATGGTTTCTGTTGCGAGATCACTGGATGACGAGCAGATGGCTGCACTAGCTGCCTACTTCGGCTCGCTGCCCGCGCCCGCCAACCAACCCGGACCGACGCACTGACGGCCTAACCTTTCGGCGACAGCGATGCATTTTCATTGAACGCGTCTAAAATGATCGCCTGATACCAAGCGATGCTTTCCTCATAATTTTGCTTGCGCACCTCGGCGCTCTCCGACCGTTGCGATACAAATCCGCCGCTTGCCGCGAGGAATTCTTTGCCGTCCTTTTCGGCAGGGCGATAGTTCGCGCCTATCTTGATGCTGTTATCTTCTGCAAGCAACGACCAGCACGTATTGCGGAAACGCGATGGAAATCTCTTTGTGCCCGAAAGGTCAGCAAGAATGTCGGCTGCCACAACTTTTCCTTGGCTATTGGCGGAGAAAGCTGACTTCGGCATCTCGACCGCGATCGATGAATCGCCCACCACGTAAACGTCCTTTATCTTGGTCGAGGTGAAACGTGCTGGATGGACAGGGCACCAGTCGCCGTCCGCACACCCGGCCCTGTGAGCAATGTCTCCCGCCTTCTGCGCAGGAATTATATTGGCCACGCTCGCTTTGATTCTTATGCCCGCCGCGGTGACGACCTCCATTGTTTGCGGGTCGACCTTCATTACCCGGAAATCGTCAATCTCATTGGTCATGTTCAGGTCAATGATGTCTTCGTAATACTCGCGGAACGCCTCTTCGAATGCCGCTTGCTTAGAGAACGTTCGCTTGGCATCGAAGATAACCAGCTTGGACTTGGGCTTTTTTGTTCTGAGGAAGTGCGCGATCATGCACGCGCGCTCATAAGGGCCTGGCGGGCAGCGATAGGGATTACTGGGAACGGCCATCACCACAATGCCACCGTCTTCCATCGCCTCAAGCTGTTGCATCAGGAGCAGCGTCTGCTCCCCAGCAGTCCAGGCATGCGGCATGATCTCGGCGGCCGCGGGCGAGTACCCTTCTATCGTGTCGAATTTGAAACCGATGCCGGGTGAAATCACAAGCCGGTCGTAGTTGAGCACGGCGCCACTTTGCAGCTTCACGGTTTTTTTAGTGGCATCGACGTCCGATGCAGTGTCGATCACCACATCAATTCCCAGTTCACGCAACCCGTCATACGAATGTTGCAGGGACGCAAAGGTCCGGAAGCCGCCAAGATAATGGTTAGAATTGAAGCATGTGGTATAGGTCGGCTGCACATCGATGAGTGTCACGTCTAGTTGGCTGTCTCCGCTTTTGAGGATTCGGGCAACGGTGGCCCCACCGGCCCCTCCGCCAATAACAACAACCTTGGCTGCCCCTTTCGCAATCACCATATTGCTAAAGAGTACCGTGTTCGTCGCAATGAGGCCCGCACCGCCGATGAGTTGCCCAAATTCTCTGCGATCAAGTTTCGACATGGCGCCTTGTTCCTGGCTGGTTGTTCCCGGTATCGTTATCGACAGTAACTACACCCGGCAGTTCCGCAATGATGGATTGTAAACGTATCAGGATTATTGGGCGCCGAGATGTCTTGCTGGGCGCGGGCGCCGCAACACTCGTTGCCGCGTTCCTGCGAGCTATTCCTGTGGCAAGTGCGAGCGAGAAAAGTGCTCAGTTTAAGGCTGCCCTCAAGGCATTGCTCGGCGATGCCACGCCTATGATCGGCGCGATCGAATTGGGTCTTCCCGACACGGTCGAGAACGGCGACTACGTTCCAGTTTCACTTTCGGTTGATAGTCCAATGACCGAGGAAAACCACATCAAGGCGATTTACCTGCTCTCGACGGCCAACCCGCGCGCCGACGTTGCAACCTACCACTTCACATTGTTGTCGGGAAAAGCGCGCGTCACCAGCCGCATGCGACTGGCAATGACGCAGGAAGTCGTTGCCATTGCCGAGGTGAGCGATGGAACGTTTCTAATGAGTGTGCGAAACGTTGACGTGAAGATTGGCGGCTGTGGAATTTAGATTGGAAGCGATAATGCGATGAAGAAACCTCCGCGCATAAAGATTCCTAAAAACGCTCACGTGGGCGACGTGATCGAGATCAAGACACTCGCCACCCACATCATGGAAACAGGCAACCGCACGGACGCGAAGGGCAAGAAGATCGCACGCGACATCATTCACACGTTCACCGCCACATTCGAAGGCAAACGCGTCTTTTCCGCCGACCTCGGACCTGGGATTGCCGCTAACCCCTATATCGCCTTCTACCTCAAGGTTCCTGGTCCTGGCGCGCTGGAAATGACGTGGCACGGCGATTCCGGTGCCAAGATTGTCGAAAACGTTACCCTCGACGTTTTATGAGGATCGGCCAAGCGGCGCATTAGACGTTGTTCATACCTGGCTTATTGGCCTAGCCTCCCACCGACTTTGACCAGAGGGACTCCTTCGTGACCGACGTCTATATGCTGCTCGGAGGCTTCCTCCTGCTCACCTTTGGAGGAGAGCTTCTCGTTCGCGGCGCAGTATCGTTCGCCGGAGACCTTGGCATTTCGCCACTGATCATCGGCCTCACGTTTGTGGGTTTTGGCACATCGATGCCCGAGCTCGTTACCAGCGTGCAGGCTGCGCGCGTGGGAGCCCCGGGAATCGCGGTCGGTAACTTCGTCGGCTCCAACATCGCCAATACCTTGCTTGTGCTTGGGCTCGCCGCGCTTATCGCACCAATCGCCATGCGAAAGTCGGCAGTAAAACGTGACGGTATCTTCGTACTCGCCATCTCGGTGGCCTTCTCATTAATCGCGTACTTCTACACGCTCGACCGCGTCGTCGGCATTGGCTTCCTCACACTGTTGGGCCTCTATCTGACCTACGCCTACCGCCAGGAGGCTGCAGAGTGGCAAACATGGAAGAAGGGCCATACGTCAGTTTATGAGAAGGCTGAGGCCTACAGCCATCTACGCAATGGTGTGCACGATCTCACCAGCGACGAAGCAAAGGCTGCGCGCACCGCCATCATCAAGTCCTTGATCATGGCAATCACCGGCCTCGGCATAGTGATTGTCGGTGGCACAGTCCTGGTAAACGGGGCGGTGGACCTTGCACGCCAGTTCAACATTTCAGAATCAGTCATTGGGCTCACAATCGTCGCCATCGGCACATCAATGCCCGAGATCGTAACGTCGTTGGTCGCGGCGATGCGCAAACACTCCGACGTGGCGCTCGGCAACATTTTGGGATCCAACATCTATAATATCCTGGCTATCGGGGGCACCACCGCGTTGATTGCTCCAACGGATGTCCCGACCCATATCGCCCACTTCGACAATGTCGTGATGGTGGTGGCCGCAGTGCTGCTTCTTACGTTTGCACGTACGGGCTACAGGGTTGCGCGATTAGAGGGGTTGATCCTACTCACGATCTATATTGCTTACATTTGGACGCTTTGGCCTGTGACTTAAGAGTCCAGTTTGCGCAACCGCTGGAGCAGGCCCTTCCCCGAATTGTAGGTGCGCAGACCCGCCTCGCGAGCGCTTCGCCGAAACTGAAGCCACAAGGCTGCTCCTTTAGGTCTCAGGATGCTCCAAGCCGCCAGCAGCCTTGGCCGCCAGCGCGCCCACGAGCGGCGTGAGAAGTTTTTCACCCGACCCTTGATGACACGGCCATAGCGCCAAGCCCATGATGAGCGGAGCCAGTCGAACAATGCGTCCTGCCACGGTACAAAGACGTTATAGGCGCGCGAAAACCATTCGATCTGCATCAAGGCCGGTTTGGTCAGAATGAAAATGCGAGCAATCAAGGCCGTGCTGGCAAGCTTTGCAGCAATAATGAGGGCTGTTGCCGTCACCACCTGCCCTATGGCCAGCAGATAGACGCCGATGAGCTTGGTCGGAAACAGAATTGCGCTCGGTACAGCAAGCGCCACCAGCGCGCCGTACGGCGGCAAACCCGCGATCCAAAGCTCTGTGTGCGCCCAAACGGGAAAGCGAGCAAGCTGCCCAATGAGGTTGGAGAGCGGGCGCCAGCCCCATTCTTCGAAGATCAATACGAGCGCGGCGAAAACGTTGAGCACGGCGATCAGCGGAACGCGTACCACGCGCCAAATGGCGGCCGCAGCCCGTCCTGCGAAAATGGCCAGGACTCCAAGTGTCCGCGCCAAACGCCGAGATTGCGTCCCAAGCCACTCTACTACTTGCCCAATCACGAGATGGGTGCCTCCCGGCCAAAAGTAAAACGCCGGACGAAACAATACACGTGCGAGTTCTTTTTCTTTGGTCCTGAACTACTTCACGGTCTCAAGCTTTGTGTCTTCAGGTCGCAGCGCGCCGGCCCGCTCCGCCTCCTCCAGCGCATGTGCGAGTTCCTCGCGCGCCTTTTCTGCTTGGCGTTGACGGGTCCACAAGCTCTCATAGAGACCACCCCTTGCGATCAATTCCGCGTGCGTGCCCTGTTCGACGAGACGGCCCTTGTCGAGAACCAGAATGTTGTCGGCGTGAACTATCGTTGAAAGACGATGCGCAATGACCAGCGTGGTGCGATTGCGCGCGACGCGGTCGAGCGCGTCTTGGATTTCTTTCTCGGTATGGCTATCAAGCGCGCTGGTTGCCTCATCGAGAATGAGAATTGGGGGCGCCTTGAGGATCGTACGTGCGATCGCAACGCGCTGCTTTTCGCCCCCTGACAGTTTTAGCCCGCGTTCGCCCACCATGGTTTGATAGCCTTGCGGCAGCGAGTGAATGAACTCGTCGATCTGGGCTAGTTTGGCGGCCTCATAGACATCCTGCTCGCTCGCGTCGGGACGGCCGTACTTGATATTGTAAAAGATGGTGTCGTTAAATAGCACTGTGTCCTGTGGCACAACGCCAATCTGCTCGCGCAAGCTCTTCTGCGTGACGTTGCGGATGTCTTGTCCGTCAATTGTCACACTCCCCGATTGAATGTCGTAGAAGCGAAAGAGAATGCGACTGATTGTTGATTTGCCTGCTCCTGAAGGCCCAACAATGGCGACCATCTTGCCGGGAGGCCCCTCAAAGGAGAGGTCCTTCAAGATTTGCCGGTCAGATTCATAGGCGAAGCCAACGTTTTCGAAGCGTATATCGCCTCTTGAAACGGCGAGTGGCTGGGCGTCGGGTTGATCCTTGATCTCCGGCGTGACCTGCAGCAGCGCGAACATAGTCTCTAGGTCAACGAGGCCTTGTTTGATTTCACGGTAGACCGTCCCCATGAAGTTCAGCGGCATATAAAGCTGAATCATTAGCGCGTTGATCATCACAAACTCGCCAATGGTATGCGAACCTGTAATGACACCCTGTGCCGCCAGCAGCATGCAAACGGTCATGGCGGTGGTAAAAATTACAGACTGCCCCGAGTTGAGAAGACCGAGCGAATGGTACGTCTTAATCGCGGCCCTCTCGTAGCGGGCCATGGCAGAGTCGAAGCGTTTTGCCTCCAGCTCTTCGTTTCCGAAATACTTGACTGTCTCAAAGTTCAGGAGGCTATCGATCGCCTTGGTGTTGGCGTCCGTATCGCTCTCGTTCATCTCGCGCCGAATAATCATGCGGCGCTCGCTTGCAGCAAACGTGTACCACATGTAGACAGCGACCATGACCAGCACAATCAGTACGAAACGCCAGTCGAAGAAGTAAAACAAGATGCCGCAGACGAGCATCATCTCAAGTATGGTTGGCACCACGTTCAATATACCCATACGAATAATTAATTCGATGGCCCGGGTCGCCCTTTCAATGACGCGTGACAGACCGCCTGTGCGCCTTTCCAGATGGAAGCGCAGCGACAAACGATGCAGGTGAGCAAAAGTACGATTGTTAAGCTCACGCACAGCGTGCTGGCCCACTTCGGCAAAGATGACGTCGCGGATTTGAGTCAAAATCATCATCACAACGCGACCGGTGCCGTAGGCGAGAATTAACGCGCCGACACCCAACGCCAATCCCTGCCCGGACGTTATCGACGACACCCCAATCTGAGCGGCCAGCTGATCGGTCGCGTTCTTGTAGAAGATCGGGACCGCCACTGTGACTAACTTTGCGATCAGAAGGAGCGCAAATGCCAGCACCACGCGCACGCGAAGATCAGGGCGGCCCTGCGGCCACACGAACGGCAACAGCCCTCTGATGACGGTCCACGCATCTGCCCGTCCTACCACCAGCGGAGTTTCATTCTCGCGGTCGTCGTTGTCGGGGCCATCCGGAAGCGGGGCGAACGAGCGCATAAGACCTACTTTTACAGAGAACTTCCGCGCCGAAGATAGCGCACTGCAGTGCCAAAGTTCGGGCGTCACTGTGTGGGCGGCCATGGTTGATGGCCGATGCTATTCGGGGCCGAATAGCGCGACTAGTATGTTGGAGCGTTTAACGCCTATGAGCGGAGATATATAGGCGCTGCCCCGGGTAAATACGGTTCGGGTTGCGGATTTTGCGCCGGTTCGCCCTATAAATCTGCCGATACTTTGATCCCTTACCATAGTAACGCTTGGCAATGCCCCAGAGCGTATCGCGACGCCGCACTACGTACATACCGCTGCGCCCGCGAACTTTCACCCTATGCCGCTTGCGATAACGCGATACGACGGTGCGTTTGCGATGGATCTTACGTTTGGAGAACTGCTTGGCGCCTCTGCTCCAGCAACGATTGCGGTATCTAGAAGCGCGACGGCATTTCCTGCGTGTCTTGGAACCGTAAACACGGGAGCCCGATCGCGCCCGTGTGGTACGCCGGCGGTAGCGCCTCTTGCCAACCCGCTGCGTCCTAAGGCTGGCCCTTCGGACGCGAACCTTCGTTGTCGTCTCCTTGGGGCTGCTTGGGGTTGCAGCAAGTTTTTCCTGGCCAGCCGTGGGCAAGCCGTCATTGCCCGGGCCGCCACTAGCCGGGTCCCTTGCAACGGGTAGTGAGCGCGGCTCCGATCCCTTTGCGTCTGATGGTGCCTGCCTTCCGTCGGACTGTCGTTGCGGTGGTGACCCCGCTATACGTTTGGCTTCAGCCTCTTCCGCGAGACGCCTGGCCTCCGCTTCTTTTGCCGCCTTGCGCTCAGCTGCAGCTTCTTCTGCCA
>Ga0209013_10005763_pt1 | contig 10616 bp, 6 predicted proteins | sample Cruoilmetagenom2_FD_187291 | JGI IMG/M metagenome (GOLD analysis project Ga0209013, IMG submission 187291) | Oil polluted marine microbial communities from Coal Oil Point, Santa Barbara, California, USA - Sample 2 (SPAdes) (version 2) | ecosystem: Environmental > Aquatic > Marine > Oil seeps ...
CTCTCGCCGCACCCTCGTTTCAACTTGAGATTCCCTGTGGTCTTGCCACAGGGGTTCCTTATCCCCCTCTCCTTGACAGGAGAGGGTCGGGGAGAGGTGACGGAGAAATCCTAAGAATGAAGGTCTGACCCCGTTTCTGCTAAGGTCTACGCGGAATCTTTGGCTATCTCGTTGACGGAGCCTGCGTGAGCCTCTATAATCTTTTCTGCTTGGCGGCGTAGCCAAGTGGAAAGGCAAGGGACTGCAAATCCCTGTACTCCGGTTCAAATCCGGACGCGACCTCAAACGCCGCGGTGGTGAAATTGGTATACACGAGGGACTTAAAATCCCTTGGATGAATAATCCGTGTGGGTTCGAGTCCCACTCGCGGCACAAAAGTGTTAATTACAGAGTTAACTCTGTAATATTATCCAAGAATAGTTCGCATAATAATCAGTTGTGGCGAAATTTCGCTTCGCTTTTACTAAACCAAAAATTATACAAAGAAAAAACCCCAACCTAATTTTACGGTCGAGGTTTGCCAACTTCACTTTTCACGGAATATCAGATTCCGTGAAAAGTAACATAGCAAATAATTTTTATTACAAGAAAAAATGCCTTAAAAGAAGAAAACCTCCGATAACTGGCACCCAAAATAATAAATCAGCTTTCATTTTTTCCAAAGCGACCATCTCCCAACTTTTTCCTGTTTCTTTTGCTACATCACTTATAGTCAACGATTTGACAATAGGCAACATTTTAGCACCTCCTTTATACAGATTTTGATTTAAATTTAAACAACGATAAACTAAATGTTATTGTAAAAATAGCAAAAAACTACACTTCTGTCAAGGAAATAAAAATTGAAAAAGGGCTTTAATATAAGATGAGTTATTTAATTTTTATCTTCATACTCCATCCAAATTTTTGAAATAATTATTAAAATACTAAAAATATATGGAATTTCAAAAACTTCAGATACAACTGATGTTATCCAAAATGTCGCTCCCTTTGGTCATTCCATTGCGTTAAAGATAAATAAACACCATTATTTTCCATGTGCAACAAAAACACCCCGGCATAGGCCGAGGTGTTTTTTCTATTCAAATCTTTGTTTTTAATTGATAACTTCCGCTGTTAAATTTCTCCTTCCGAAAGCGAAAGCTTGTTTTTTAGTTTGCGTATAAATGTCAAACTTATTGCCCTTGATCGCTCCCCCACGATCTTCGCAGGTAAATTTTCCATATCCTTCAATTTTAATTTTCGTTCCGAAAGGATATTGGGGAGGGCAGGCTAAAGTTCCTTTGTGAACTTTAATCCCGCTGGCGGTAATGCCGTCGCTTTTTCCGCATTCGTCAGCCGCGGCAGTGTAAGCGGAAGCGTTAATCGTAAACTTGCCTTGGGGAAGACCGGCAAATTTGTAGGCCTGTTTTTTCTTCCATCTGTCCAGAATTTTTTCATTCTTTGTCTGGGGAAGATTTTTAACCGGCTTGTAGCCTTCGTAATTGTAAGGCGCGTTTTTAACTATTGAATTATTTTCTTTTGTTTGAAAGTCTGTTTTTGTATTAGTATTTATTGTTTGATTGGCCAGCGCGATTTGGGGAAAAAGCATCGCCCATAACGTCGGCATAATAACAAAAATACTAATGACACGCATTGTTTTTCGTTAAATAATTATTCTGCAATATATTTTCAGAGAACTAGGCTGGCTAATTCCTCTCATCTCCTCCTTTACTAAAAAGGGAGGCCAAAGAGGGGATTCTTAACCAACTTTACACCTTAGCATATTTTGAATAAAAAGTCAAGCAAAACTGGCGAAAATGGCTTATTTGAGGGGAAAAGTGTTTTTTGAAAGACAAAAAAACACCTTAATATAGGATGTTTTTTGTCTTTTTATTCTTCTGTCATTCCGACCGAAACGAACGAGCCTGCCTGCCGGTAGACAGGGAACGAGAGAGTGAAGCGGAGGAATCTGCCAACAAATATAGTTAGCGTTAATTGAAAGTAGATCCTTCAGCTTCGTCCCGTTGGGCGGGACTTCGTTCAGGATGACAAGAGAAAATTTCATACTTTCAAATTTTACCTCATCCGTTTACTGTCTCTTAATCCGGTTCCGGCCGGAATTAAACGGCCGATTATAACATTTTCTTTAAGACCTCTTAACTTATCTTCCTTAGCCACTATGGACGCATCAATCAAAGTTCGCGCCGTGGCTTGGAAAGAAGCTGCGGACAAGAAAGATTCTGTAGAGAGAGCTACTTTAGTAATGCCAAAAAATAAGTTTTCTCCTTGGGCGGGTTTTTTAGCTTTTGCGTTAGCTTCTTCAAAGCGCCCTTTTTCTATTATATCTCCCGGTAAAAATTCAGTTGTTCCCGCATCTATAATTTTAACTCGACTTAACATCTGGCGAATAATCACTTCAATATGCTTGTCATTTATTCCCTCGCCTTGAGAAGCGTAAATATCTTGAATTTCTTTTGTGATATGCCGCACGACTTCCTCCTGCCCCATTACCTCATAAAGTTTTTTTAGGTCAACATGCCCTTCAATTAGCTGCGTTCCCTTAGCCACCAATTCGCCTTGTTTAACTTTTAGAGTCGCGTTAACGGGAATTTGATATTCTTTAATCGCTTCTTTTCCCTGCTCGTCTTGAAATTCAATTTTAACAGAAGTTTTAACGCTTCCGCTTTTGATATCCGCCAACTTGCCGTCCACTTCGGAAATTAACGCCTCGCCCTTAGGCACTCTGGCTTCAAAAATTTCTTCCACGCGGGGAAGCCCTTGGGTTATATCGGATCCCGCTACGCCTCCGACATGAAAAGTTCTCATAGTAAGCTGGGTTCCCGGTTCTCCGATTGCTTGGGCGGCTATCACTCCCACTGCTTGGCCGATTTCCACCAGCTTGTTTCTCCCCAAATCTTTTCCGTAACATTTTCTGCAAATTCCCAACTTGCTTTTGCAAGAAACTACGCTGCGAATTTTCACTTTTTCAATGGGAAGACGCACAATTTCTTCAGCTTGCTCCTTGGAAACAAGCTCACCTTTTTTAACGATAACCTTTTTGTTTTTTGGATTAACCACATTTTCCAAAACCACTCTTCCTTCCACTCTGGCGGCAAAATCCTGTCCGATTTCATCTGAATCGCCGCGGTAAAGACAACCCCCTTCTTTATCTCCGCAATCTTCCTCTCGAATAATTACATCTTGCGAAACATCCACCAAGCGTCTGGTTAAATATCCCGCTGTCGCCGTTCTTAAAGCGGTATCCGCCATACCCTTTCTGGCGCCATGAGTGGAAATAAAATATTCCAAAACATTAAATCCTTCTTTAAAGGAACTTTTAACGGGAAGCTCCAGTGTTTCTCCCGTGGGGCCGGCCATCAATCCTTTCATTCCCGTCATCTGGACTACTACTGATTCTGTTCCTCTCGCTTTAGAATGAATCATGGTATAAACCGCGCCTTCTTTATTTAAAGATTCGCGAACTTCTTCGGTTATTTTATTTTTCGCTTCATTCCATATTTCTATCACCTTATCTTTTCTTTCTCCATCGGTAAGAAAGCCTTCGCCGTATTGCCGGTTGATAATTTCTACTTGCTCTTCCGAATTATTTATTATCTGATTTTTTTTCTCGGGAATTTTCAAGTCATCCATGCCCCAGCTCACACCGGAGCGGCTAGCCATATTAAATCCCAGATTTTTGACACTATCAATGAAACGAGCGGTTTTTTCCTGTCCGGCCGTTTTTAAAATTCTTGCCATTAGCGTTTTAAGCTCTTTTTTAGTCATCTCTTCATTTAAGAATCTGAATTCGTCCGGCAGAATGTCATTGAGCAATATTCTCCCTATGGAAGTTTCTATAACTTTTGTTTTATAAAGCAATTTCACCTTGGCGTTAACAGCTACCACATCTGACTGGTGAGCCAATATAGCTTCTTCCATTGAAGAAAATATTTTATTTTCGCCTTTGGCTCCGGCTAATATGTGGGTTAAGTAATAAATTCCCAGAACTATATCCTGCGAAGGCGTAGTAATAGGATCTCCGCTGGCGGGCTTAAGCAAGTTTCTTGAAGAAAGCATTATTTCTTTGCTTTCTCGGCGCGCTTGATCAGTCAAAGGAACATGCACCGCCATTTGGTCTCCGTCAAAATCCGCGTTGAAAGCGGCGCATACCATTGGATGAATTTGAATGGCTTTTCCTTCTATAAGCACCGGTTGGAAAGCCTGGATGGAAAGGCGATGCAAAGTCGGAGCGCGATTAAGAAGAACGAAATGATTTTCAATAACTTCGTCCAGAATTTCGTAAGCTTCTTCAGCTTCCGCGTCCACCATTCTTCCCGCTGTGCGGACATTATAAGCGTATTCTTTTTCAATTAGTTTGTTTATGATAAATGGCTTGAACAATTCCAGCGCCATTTTTTTGGGAAGGCCGGCTTGATGAAGCTTGAGCTGAGGACCTACTACGATAACGCTTCTTCCCGAATAATCCACTCTTTTCCCGAGCAAGTTCTGCCTGAAGCGCCCTTGTTTTCCCTTGAGAGAATCCGCTAATGATTTTAACGCTCTTTTTTGCCCGGTGGAAGCGGCCACTGATGCTTGCCCGTGACGGACGCTGTTGTCAAAAAGAGCGTCCACCGCCTCCTGGAGCATTCTTTTTTCATTGCGGGTAATCACTTCGGGAGCTCCCAAGTCAATTAATTTTCTAAGGCGGTTGTTGCGATTGATAATTCTCCTGTATAAATCATTAATATCGGAAGTGGCAAACCGCCCTCCGTCCAAAGCTACCATAGGACGAAGATCGGGAGGAATGACCGGAATTACAGTTGGAAGCATCCATTCCAGTTTTAGTTCGGCTTTTTTAAATCCCTGAAAAAACTTTAGGCGTTTAACCAGTTTTTTGCTGTCGGAAGATCCTTCTTCCAAATCAGCTTTTATTTTTTTTATTTCTTGGGAAATATCTATTTTTTCCAGCGTTTTTCTCACCGCTTCCGCTCCTATCCCCGCATTGAATACCTGCCCAAAACGAGTGGATAAATTGAAATATTCCACTTCCGGTAAAACTTGAAAAAGCTTAAGATTTTTAATTTCTTCTTTGGTCAAATGATAATCGCGCCTAAGATCTTCCGATATTTCTTCTCCGCTTCGCGAATTTTTGGCGGACTTTATAATATTTTTTTGCTTGGATTTATACTCCGTATCTAACATTTTTAAAGCTTCTTTTTTAGCCTGCTCATCCACTTCCATAACCAAATAAGACGCGAAGTAAACCACTTTTTCCAAATCCTGAACAGATATTCCTAACGCCAGCCCGATCTTAGACGGCACTCCGCGCAAAAACCAAATATGCGAAACGGGCGTCGCCAGTTTAATATGCCCCATTCTTTCCCGGCGCACAATGGATCGCGTAACTTCCACGCCGCATTTATCACACACTATTCCTTTATAGCGAATTCTTTTATATTTTCCGCAATAACATTCCCAGTCTTTGGACGGACCGAATATTTTTTCGCAAAAAAGCCCGTCTTTTTCATATCGCTGAGTGCGGTAATTAATAGTTTCCGGTTTGGTAACTTCTCCGCGCGACCAATCTAAAATATCCTCGGGGCTAGCCAGTTTCAAGCGAAAACTGTCAAAATCATTTACCTTAGTTATGTTTTCCATAAAGTGTTTTTAGGTTTTTTTATTTTATGTCATTCCGGAATTTTTGGAGCGACAGCGGAAAAAATATCCGGAATCTACGCGTGAGATAAAAGGAAGCGTAGATTCCCGCTTTCGCGGGAATGACAAATTCTATTTCGATTCATTATTATCTTTAACCTTAATCCCCATTAATTCTGCGTTCAGACACAAACCTTTCAGCTCGTTGACTAACACATGAAAGGAAGCGGGAATATTGGGGCTTTTAATCAACTCTCCTTTAATAATTGATTCATACGCTTTTGACCTTCCCAGAACATCGTCAGATTTAATGGTCAGCATTTCCTGAAGCGTATGCGCCGCGCCGTATCCTTCCAACGCCCAGACTTCCATTTCTCCAAATCTCTGTCCGCCAAATTGAGCCTTCCCTCCCAAAGGCTGCTGCGTAATTAAAGAGTAAGGACCTATGGAACGCATATGAATTTTATCGTCAACCAGATGGTTAAGTTTCATAACATACATCACTCCCACTGTGGATTTGTTGTCAAAATATTCTCCTGTCATTCCATTAGTAAGGCGGATTTTTCCGTCTTCCGGCAAGCCGGCTTTAATTAGCTCTTTTTTAATATTTTTCTCACTCACGCCGTCCAAAACAGGACTGGCCGCTTTATATCCCAGCTGGCTGGCCGCCCATCCGAGATGAGTTTCAAGAATCTGCCCAATATTCATACGGCTCACCACACCCAAAGGATTGAGAATAATATCTATTGGAGTTCCGTCTGGCAGATAAGGCATATCTTCTATCGGAGCAATTCTGGAAATTACGCCTTTGTTTCCATGCCGTCCCGCCAGTTTATCTCCCACGGAAATTTTTCTCAACTGCGCCACGGAAACTTGAATTTGCTGTATAACTCCCGTGGGCAGTTTGTCTCCTTGTTCCCGGGAGAAAATTTTAATATCCACCACTTTTCCGTGCTCTCCATGAGGAAGATAAAGCGAGGAATCTTTCACATCCCGGGACTTTTCTCCGAATATCGCTCGCAACAATCTTTCTTCGGGAGTCAAATCGCCTTCGCCTTTAGGGGTAATTTTGCCCACTAAAATATCTCCGGAAGAAACTTCCGCGCCGACGCAGATAACTCCGGTTTCATCCAGATTTTTAAGCCGCTCGTCTCCGATATTGGGAATATCCCGGGTTATTGTTTCCGCGCCTAGCTTGGTATCTCTTACATCCACGGAAAAATCTTCAATGTGAATTGAGCTGTAACGGTCATCATGAAGAAGTTTTTCTGAAATAATTATAGCGTCTTCAAAATTATAGCCTTCCCATGAGACAAAAGCGGCCAGGACATTTTGTCCCAAGGCCAATTCTCCGTGGTCGGTGGAAGCGCCATCCGCTATTAGTTGATTTTTTTTAACCTTTTCCTTTTTAATTACGCGCGGAACTTGGTTCATACTGGTAAAAGCATTGGATCTCACAAAGCTTTGGAGCTTGTATTCTCTTTTGTAAAATTTGTTTTTATTTCCCGCCGGGGATTTTTCTTTAACTACAACGCAGCTGGCGTCCACACTGAATATTTCTCCGTCTTCAACCGCCAGCACCGCTTGCCCCGAATCGGAAGCCGCCTTGTCTTCTATGCCCGTGCCCACAACCGGGGATTGCGGAACTACGCAGGAAACAGCCTGGCGTTGCATATTGGATCCCATCAGAGCGCGGTTGGCGTCGTCATGCTCCAAGAAAGGTATAAGGGAAGTGGCTACCGAAACACATTGCTTGGCGGAAACATCCATATAATCCAGCTTGTTGGATTCAATCATTTCCGGATTTCCTTTTACCCGAGCTTCCACTGAATTTTCTTCTATATTGCCATTAGCGTCCATTTTTATTCCGGCATGGGCAATGGATTTGCGATCTTCAACAGTAGCGTCCAAATATTCAATTTCTTTAGTAACGAAAGGTTTTATTTTTACGGTTTTGTCCTTAGCTCCGGCGATTTTTTTGGCCAGCGCCGAATCAATTTGATCTCCTGTTTTTGCCACTCCCGCTACATTTTGGTCCAGTATTCTATTTTCCAAATTTTGAACTTTATTTTCCACCTTTTTTATAATTTTCAAATAGGGCGTTTCCAGAAAGCCGAATTTATTTATTCTCGCGTAAGTGGCCATATGGCCCACCAAGCCAATATTGGGACCTTCGGGAGTTTCCACGGGGCAAATTTTTCCATAATGGGAACGATGCACATCCCGCACTTCAAAACCGGCCCTTTCTCTGGCGAGGCCTCCCGGTCCGATAGCTGTCAGTCGGCGCTTGTGCTCCAGTTCCGCCAAGGGATTAACCTGATCCATAAACTGGGACAATTGAGAGCTGGAAAAAAATTCTTTTATAGCGGCGGCGGCTGGGCGCGAATTTATCAATTGTCCGGGAACAATTGTGTCCAAATCGCAAGTGCTCATCCTGTCCCTGATATTGCGCGTCATACGGGCAATTCCCACACGCAACTTGTTCTGGATTAATTCCCCCACGCACCTTACTCTTCTGCTGCCTAAATGGTCAATGTCATCCGGACGCGCCAAAGGATCGTTATTTAAATTTATAATTTCCTTTATAATCAATATTAAATCTTTTACATTTAGAATTCTGTGTTTTTTGTCATCGGGAAAATTGATATTAAGCCTTTGGTTTAATCTATATCGCCCTACGTTGCTAAAATCATATCTTTCAAAATTAAAAAACATGGCGTCAATCATTTGCTTGGCGTTCTCTTTCGTGGCTAAATCTCCGGGACGAATCCTTCTGTAAATTTCTTTGTATCCTTCTCCTTGGTCCTTGGAAATGTCCTTGGAAATAGTTTCTTCAATGTATTTTATTTTTCCCGTATCCACATCGGCGAATTCTTTTTTCAGCTTTTCATCGCTTCCATAGCCAAAAGCGCGCAAAAGCGCTGTTATGGGAACTTTTCTTTTGCGGTCAATTCTGGCTGAAATAACTCCGTCCGCGTCAGTGTCTATTTCTATCCAGGCACCTCTATTGGGAATTATTTTGGCTCCAAAAAGTTTTTCTCCTTTTTGGTTCTCCATGCTAAAAAATACACCGGGACTGCGTATCAGCTGGCTGATAACCACTCGTTCCACGCCGTTAATAATAAAAGTCCCCCGACCGGTCATAACCGGAAAATCTCCGAGGTAAATTTCCTGCTCTTTGATTTCTCCCGTTTTTTTGAATAAGAGCCGAGCAGTGGCTCTTAGCGGAGCTTCATAGGAAATGTTTTTCTCCCGAGCGGTTATTTCATCGCATTTGGGTTCGTCCAAATAATAATCGGAAATTGAAAGTTCCAGATTCTTTCCTGTGAATCCTTCTATGGGGCTAACTTCGTCAAGCAATTCATTGAGACCTTCTTTCAAAAACCAATTATAAGAATTAATCTGCGTCTCAATGAGATTAGGCAAGGAAACGGTGAGGCGTTTTTTGAAAAATTTTCTTTTAGATAAAGATGAAGAGGATCCAAAAGTATCTTTAACTTTTAAAGTTTTTTTACTTTCAAGCATAAAAACAATTCCCACTACTTTCTTTTGCTTTGTTAATTATCTTGAAAGCAAAAGTTATTTAACGGGATTATTTAAAGATATTTAATTATTTTTATAAGCGTAACCAGTCATCCGCTTTAAGCAACTTGTCAAGCGTCTTTTTATTATAAACAGAAACAAAAAATAACGCAACTTTTTCTTTACTCTCTAAAACCTACCACCCCTATGTTTTTTTGTCAATAGCGACCGCTTTAAATTTCTTGTCCCCCCTCTCCCTTTGGGAGAGGGATGGGGTAAGGGCTCTTGATTTATTTTGCATTAGCCGCGTAATTAAAAGTCTTAGCCACTGTTTTGGCGATGCGAACCGTGGTAAATCTGGCGGGAATATCATTTTTGACTTCCATCTTTTTTACGCAATCTAGTTTTAGTTTATTTTTTTTTATAATCTTGTCAATTTCCAATAATAACTTTTGGCTCATATTATTTTCTTCCGCCCAAATAAAACGGTCAATAATTTTCTTGTCGTCAATTAAATAAAGTTCATTTTTTTCTTTTTTTAGATGAAGTTGCAGTATCATTTCTTTACGAATTACTAATCTTTTACGAATATACCAATTACAAATAGGTTTGAGATTCGTAATTAGTAAAGTTTTTCCCACTCAAAATTCCAAGGGTCGGTTTTTCTTCCGGGAGCGATTTGGCTATGCCCGAGAATATGTTTTATCGTATGCTCATCTTTTAAATAATCAATTAATTCCGAAAGCGCTTCGTATTGATCTTCGGTATATTTATCATCCTTAGTATTCATCAGCTCAATGCCTACGGAAAAATTATTTACACCTTTTCTTCCATCCGGCATTTGGCTGGCTCCGGCGTGGTAAGCGATATTTTCATCGGCGACTAGCCGATAAATTTTGCCTTTTCTGTTAATTACGAAATGCGGCGCTACTCCGTATATTTTATACTCTTTCAATAATCCGTCCAGATCATACGGATCATTTCCCAAAGCGTCATAAGAAGAATGAATTATTATTGTATCAATATTCCGTTCCGAAGAAACGGCGTATCCCCATGAAACTAAATTTTGGATTATTTTTATTTTCGACCCGCTCGCTTGGCTGTTTTCTTTTTTAACTTCTTCTTTTCTAGTTTCCTCTTTTTTAGTTTCTTCAGCGCTTTTAGCAACATTATCGCTTTCAATATTTTTAGCATCTTTACTTTGTTCAATAATATCTTCAGTGGCTAAATTAACATTATTATTTTCAATTTGTGAATTAACATCAATATTTGCGTATTCATCATTATTTACGATTCGTATATTCGTACTGGATTTGTAATTAGTAAAGATGACAAATAATCCCACCGCGATTAAAACCGGCAGGGTTATAAACAGAAAGAATTTTATCAGAGAGCCATTCATTAGTTGTTAGTTGTTAGTTGTTAGTTGTTAGTTGTTAGTTGTTGGTTGTTTAGTT
>Ga0209013_10005765_pt1 | contig 10614 bp, 8 predicted proteins | sample Cruoilmetagenom2_FD_187291 | JGI IMG/M metagenome (GOLD analysis project Ga0209013, IMG submission 187291) | Oil polluted marine microbial communities from Coal Oil Point, Santa Barbara, California, USA - Sample 2 (SPAdes) (version 2) | ecosystem: Environmental > Aquatic > Marine > Oil seeps ...
TGAAGCGCCCTGACACGCGCAAGACAGCCAGGAAGAAAGGCACTGAAGTGCCCACTACGAACGGGTACTGCGGTCTACTGATAATGCTTAGCGGTTACCCTCCCGCAGGTCACAGGCGGGATCCGCAGGTATCGGATCCTGGCAGAGACATGCAGGAACGTTGTGTCTGGTGTTTTGCGCCTACAGAACGTCAGTCGGTGGGAGTTGCGTGTGACAAGAGGTCGTCGTACGGCAGCGCTTCTGCTCCTAGCAGCCTCCTTAGGTTTGGCTGCGCTTGGACAGTTCTACTTCTTCCACCGCCGGGGCTATTTGTGGGACGGCCTCGTCCTGCATGGACTGGCGGCGATCTGCTTTGGGTTGGCCTGGCGCGCGACCACAGCGGGTGACCGGAAACCTCCTCGACTGGGGACCGGATCCTTCCGGTTGAGCCATTGGCTCCATGACCAGCCGATCCAAACAGCCCTCATGTTGCTGGGTCTGACGCTAGGATTGGCCGCTACGCTGCTATCCCAGAGTAGGGCCTGGAATCAATCTGCCCCCAATGCCATTGTTCTGTGGCTTCTGGGCATTGGCGTCGTGGCAGCAGTAGCGATCTGGCCCACATCCCCTCGACCCGGCCGCCCTGGGGGCTGGAAAGCCCGGCTGGGACGCATGAGCCGGGACACATGGCTGGAGATTGCCACCATCGCCACCGTGATGCTGCTGGCCTTGATCCTGCGGGTCGCAGCACTGGACCGGGTACCCTACACGCTCGGCGGCGACGAGGCTTGGCACGGCCTGCTGGCCCGGCAGGTACTCAGCGGAGAGCTTCGCAATCCCTTTGTGATGGGCTACATGTCCATGCCCACGTTCTTCTATTGGCCGATCAGCTGGTCTCTGCGGCTCGTGGGGAACGACGTCGCTGGCCTGCGGCTCCCAGCGGCTTTGGCGGGGATGGTCACCGTGCCCATCCTCTACTTGTTCGCGCGCCACCTTTGGGGAAAGCGGATCGCTCTCCTGTCCGCTCTCTTCCTGGCCGGCTATGACTACCACATCCACTACAGCCGCCTGGGCGCCAACAATGTATGGGATCCGCTATTTGTGGTACTGACCCTGTGGCTCGTAGACCTGGGGTTGACGAGTACGGACAAGCCGAGATCCTCTCGATTCTTTGCCCTGGCCGGCCTCGTGATGGGCCTGAGTGTATACTATTACACAGGGACAAGGCTTCTTCCTCTTTTGGTTGCGGTGTATGTGGCGTTCGTATGGATCAAGAGACATAGGTCTCCGAAAACGGGGAAATGCCCTGGGAGCTATGCGCGGCCCCTGCTCACCATGGCGATGGCTTTCCTCGTGGCCGCAGGACCCATGCTGAGCTACGCGCTGTCACACCCTGACGAGTGGAATGCCCGCATCAACCAGGTGGGCATCATTCAGTCTGGCTGGCTTGCGCAGGAGCCGGGCCTGACCGGCAAAACTCTTCTGCAGATCCTGGTCGAGCAGTTCCTTCGAGCGGCAGGGGCATTCCATGTCTTTCCCGACCGCACAGCGTGGTACGGTGCGGATCAGCCGCTGCTGGGTTTCGTGGCCGGGGCCTTTGCTGCACTGGGAATGGCTTGGGCCTTCTTCCGCTGGCGAGAGCGACGCCATTTCCTGGTGTTGATCTGGTTCTGGTCCGTCATCCTCACTGGCGGCATGCTGACCGAAAGCCCACCCTCCAGCCAGCGGTTGGTAATTGCCATCCCCGCTGTGGCGCTTCTTGTGGCCCTCGGACTGGATCGCACCGTAGCTCTACTCCGGAGGCTTCTCGGTCCAAAACAAGACCAGTGGGCGAGCATCGTACTGACCGCCTTGATGGCGGTACTCATGGTGGTAGCCGTTCGCTTCTACTTTGTAGAATTCACCCCCTCGCGGCGCTACGGCAGCGCCAATGGGGAGACAGCGACAATGATGGCCTACTATCTGCGGGATCTAGAGGGGGATACCCAGGCCTACTTGTTTGGTGCGCCACGCATCTATTGGAGCTTTGGTACGATGGAATTTCTGGCGCCAGAGGTGTCGGGCTTTGATATCGTAGAACCCCTCGACGCCCCCCCTGACTTTGTTGACAGAAGTCAGGGGGCTGTCTTTCTCTTTTTGCCTGAGCGCTCCAGTGAACTGGGGTGGGTGGCAAAGGCATTCCCTGAGGGGAAAACGCACGAATTCTATGACACGGATGGTGAACTCAGGTTCACAGCCTACACCGTGGTTCCCTAGCACCGTTGCACTCTGTGCACAACCGGGGGCTCTCAGGGGTTCTAAATACCCGCGGCGGAGTCACTGATCCCCTGGTCTGTGTCTGAGCCAGTTGCCTCTTCTCTCGCTCGCCGCCAGAAGATCAGCAGTCCCACGGCTGTCGCAGAAACCAACAGCAGATCGATCCCTTGGCTCACTCGCCACGGGCCAAGGTACACCGCTTCGTCGCCGCGGGTGGACGCCAAGAGGAACATGCCGGCAGAGTAAAAGAGCACATACATCAGAAAGGCCGCGCCGTCATAGGGCCAGTGCCTTCTCAGCAGCCAGAAACTCACGAACAGCAGCAGGGCATAGACCAGGCCAGCCACTTGGGTGGCAAACCGCGGCGCCTCGACACCGAACAGATCAGGAAGGATCATGTGACCAAAACCCTCGCTAACCGCGCCGTAGGCGCAACCGCCCATCAGGCAGGCTGCCCAGCCAAACATGATGCCAACGGCCAATCCCGGTGTCAGGACATCGCCCAGCTTCCAGAAGGAGAGCGGGGCTGCGGCCTGTCTGTGGGCGCCGGCATAGAGTAGCATCCCCAACAGCCCCCCGAGAAACGCCCCGTGGTAGGATAGCCCGCCTTCCCAGATCCGCAGGACCCGGGTCCAATCCTCGCCAAAGATAGCCCAGTTGGCCAGCACGAACCCGATGCGCCCGCCCAAGAGCCCGCCGGCAACGACCCACAGTCCGAGATCTAGCGCCGTCTCCCCTTTTTCGAGAATCCGTTTTCCCTCGAAGTAGGTCAGCAGCAAACCCAGGGTGAGTCCCAGCTCAAGGAGAATCGCATAGGTGGGAACAGGCCATCGGCCAAGGGTGAAAAGCGTCGGATACATCGTCGATGGACCGCTCAGTATGCGCCAGGTCTTGAGCGACCGAATGCCACAACCCAGGAGGTCACCCTGGCCTACTCCCGAAGTCCTTCGACGATGCGCACATAGCGCTCAGCCAGATCGTCAGCTTCCCCATCGCTACCAGCCTCAGCATGGATATGGAATTTTGGGTAGTCTGGGTCGGGCAAGATCAGCGCCCATTCTTCTTCGCCCAGCAGGATCTTGATGCCATCGATGAGGTCGGCGCGGCGATCTTTGTACTGCTGGTTTAGCAGGCGCATGACTTTGCCTTTGGTCTCCCAGGGGCAAGAGACTTCGCGGTGTCTGACGTAAAAGGGCGGCAGCTCTGCCACAACGTCTGCAAGGCTCGTTCCTTGTGTGGCCAGGAACTCTAGCAATTTGACAGCGGCCATCAGACCATCGATGACAGGTTGAAAATGGGGAAAGACAAAATTGCCCGTCCCATCGGCGGCGATGACCACCCCCTCCCGGGCCGACATGTCCATGAGAGCATGGGAGTCCACCTTGCAGCGGAGCACCTGGCCGCCATGGTCAGCCGCGATCCTTTCAAAGATAGTGGGCATGTGGACCGGGACCACAATCATGCCCCCTGGATTGGCCCGCAGGGCCAACGTGGCCAATGCTGCCGCAGCGTGCACGCCTGGAACGTACCGGCCGGTATGATCGACCAAAAAGACCTTCTCACCGCCCACGTCAAAGCGCACACCCAGATGTGTATCCAAGGCCCCAGTAATCAGGCTCAATTCCTTGAGCGACTTGTCAAAGGTCTCGGGCGACACCGACATCTTGTCACCATCGACATGCGCGGCCAAGGGCACCACCTCGACGTCCAGCTCACTCAGAATGGGTGATAGCACTTCCGAAGCAGGAGCGTAAGCATAGTCCACGACGATCTTGAATCCAGCCTGGCGGATGGCCTCGACGTCGACCGTAGCCAGAAAACCCCGGGTGTAGGTTTCAGCCACCTGAGGGACGTACTCAATGGTGCCTATCTCATCCAGATAGACACGCCGAAAGTCTTCGCGGAAGAAAATGCGCTCGATGCCCCGCTCGGCGTTCTTGCTCAGGTTACGGCCCTGACCGTCAAAGAACCGGATGTCCACCACCCGCCTGTCAAAGGGCGACAGACGAACGTGCACAGCCCCAACCGCATCGGTCACCCGAGTGAAGTAGCGGGCCACCGGTATGGGCATGGAGCGCAGATCCCTGGCGTGCATGCCGGCAGAGGGCAAGCCAGAGATAACCGCCCGCTTGATCATCCTCGGACTGCGGTGTGGATCGCGGTTGATGGTAACGGTGCCCCCCTTGGGCAGCGTAGCACCAAAGGCTGCACCTATTCTGGCCGCGAATTCGGGAGTCAAGTCAACGTTGACCACACCCGTCACGCCAAATCGCCCAAAGAGCACGCGCCGGCCCCGCGCTCCCCAGATGATACTCGTCTTTACGGTCGCACCCGGCTCGATCTCTTTCTCAGGCCAGACCTTTACGTTGGCGTGGAGCACCGCTCCTTCGCCCACGATGGAACTATCACCCACCACCACACCTTCAAAAAGCACAGCCTTGCTCTTGATCGTGCACTGGCGGCCCACGATGGCCCCACGCAACTCGGCGCCCTCGCCGATGTAGCAGTTCCGCCAGATAATGCTGCGGTCGATGTGCGCCCTGTTGTCCACGATGGTATAGTCGCGGACCACCGTTGGCCCATGAATGATCACTCCCCCCTTGATCTTGACCTCTTCACCCAGGTAGATGGGCCCATAGAGCTGGGCATCGGGGGCGATCTCTACTTCCCCGCCGCACCAGATATCGCCGCCAATATGTCGCCCCAGTTCCTCCGTCCCTACTCGGTGATGGAGCACATCCCCGCTGGCACGCATATACTCGCCGATATCGCCCACATCGGTCCAATTGCCTTCGGCCACATAGCCATAGAGAGGCCGGCCCGACTCAAGCAATGCGGGAAATATGTCTTTGCTCCAGTCCGCCGGCACACCTTCTTCCATGAGATCCAAGACAGAGGGATCGATCACATAAATTCCGGTGTTTACCGTGTCAGAGATTACCTCACCCCAGGATGGTTTCTCCAGGAATTGTGTGATCTTGCCATCTGGATTGGTGATAATCACGCCATACTCCAGTGGGTTGGGCACACGATACAAGGTCAAAGTAGCATCAGCGCCCTTTTCCTCGTGGAAGTCGATGACCTGTTGAAGGTTGATGTCGGTGACGGCGTCACCACTGATGATGATGAACGGCTCGTCCAGGAACTCCTGGGCATTCTTGACACTGCCGGCTGTGCCAAGGGGTGTCTCTTCAATCGCATAATGGATCTTGATCCCCAGGCTGCGGCCATCACCAAAGTAGCTCTGAATCGCCTCTGGCATGAAATACAGGGTGATCACAACCTCGGTAATGCCATGGCGTTTGAGAAGGTCTAGAATGTGGCCCATCACCGGTTTGGAGACCATAGGGACCATCGGCTTGGGGCGACCGATGGTCAGCGGGCGCAGGCGCGAACCCTCGCCACCAGCCATTACGACTGCTTTCATCGAATGCTCCTTTCAGTGGACCGGGAAGGCATTTGATCGACGCCACCCGAGAGGGTGGAAACTCCATGTCCGAGTGTACTGTCCTTGACTACCTGGATTATACTCGAAAAGCCAAGCTGCGGCAAGCGGCAGCTACCGCCTTCATACCGTGAGCCCATCATACGCTATTTCGTAGCCATGCCCCGCAGCATAATCCACCAGTTCCGGGTGGACAGGGTTGCCCTCGTGGGCGATGTGTGTGGCAAAAATGCGGGCATTGCTGGCTAGCAGGTCCTCTTTGCGCATGCGTGCCGCGTGCTCGATGAACTGCCGGGCACTGAGGTGGTCGCTGCCCGCCTCGTCGGGGCCGTAGGTGTGGTCAAGGATCACCAGATCGAATCGCAGCTTGCGTCGATGAAAGGCCCGCCAAGTTTCCTCGGGAAGCGTCGCCGTATCGATGCCGTAGAAGATACTCTGTCCATCCGCCTGAACAGCATAGAGTAGAGGATCCACTGTTGGGTCATGATTCGCCGGAAAGGCGGTTACCCGGTAGCGGCCGGCGTCAAAGGACTGCATCGCCTCAATCTGATGGATCTCCAGGTTCAGGCGCTCACCAATCTCGGGATCGAAGAGGCTGGCAGGAGTGCAGTCTCGCTCGAGGAGCCGTGCGGCCAGTTGCAGAGTAGCAGGCGAACCATAGAAGTGCAGACGGGGAGCGCCGGCCACGCCGTAGCCCGGGCTACGCGAGAGAAAGTGCGAGGTATCCAGATGGTCTGCGTGGGCGTGGGTCTGCAGGCAGTAGCGCACCCGGGTAAGGGGACGACTATGCAGGAAAGCGGCGGTCATGATATCGGGACCAAGGTCGATGAGCAGATCGTCGTTGATCAAGGCCGAGGATCGCTTGCGAAGGCTGGGCCCGCCGAGGGCTCGGGCCCGCTCACAATTGTCGCACTGGCAAAAGGCTTCGGGATAGGCGTTCGCGGCGGCGGTTCCCAAGAAGGTGAGGCTCATTTTTCCAGCCTATTCTGGAAGCGGAGGCGCATGCACAGCGCCGGACTCGCTCCACTTTGTTCCCGAGTACAAATGGTGGTCGATATTCATGCGGAGCATACCATAGCAGAGCCCATTGCCAAGGCAACGAGATCAGAGGCTTGTGGGATCCGGCATGGGAAGCCACATTAGAAAACAGAAGGCACATTCAGTTCTAGCTATGGGCTTCCGCCACGTGGCCCGCCGATTGCCTGACCAGTTCTCGCAAGGTCGCCAGATCTACATCCTCCAGCTTGTTGATGTAGAGGCACGCTTTTCCGGTCTTGTACATGCCGAGATTCGCCAGCAAGTCATCATAGTCGTCAAAACCCGACATGATATAGAGCGTCAAGTTCTGCCTACGCGGCGAAAAGCCCACAAGAGGCCACTCGCCTTCAGCCCCGGACGCGTACCTGTAGCGGTAGCTCCCAAAACCGACGATGCTCGTACCCCACATCGCCGGCTCTTCCCCGGTTACCTCTCGCATGATCTCCAGGATGGCAAAGCTGTCCTCGCGTTTCTTCTCATTGGGCACACCTTCGAGAAAATCCTCTACGCTGGCATCATTCTTCCGGGTCTTCAGCTTGGCCACTATTGCACCAGTTTTGCCTCCAGCCTGATCTCCGGTCCGGCCAGCGCTTTTGAGACTGGGCAGTCATTCTTCGCAGCCTTGGCGTGCTGCATGAATTCTTCCTCGCCGACGCCCGGCACCACAGCTTCTGTACGGAGCTTGATCAAGGCAATCCTGGGTCCTTCGCGAAGGTGGACAGCGGCAGTCGTGTGGATGCGTGTAGGCGTATAGCCTGCTTCCGTGAGTAGGACCGCCAGAAACTGCGAGAAGCATCCTGCATGCCCAGCGCCGACAAGTTCCTCCGGGTTCGTCCCTGCTCCCTCCTCGAATCGAGACGCGAAGGAATAGGGTCCCTCGAACGCGCCGCTGGCAAGCTTGACGGTACCAGCGCCTGCCTGCAACGTTCCTTTCCATTCAGCAGATGACGTGCGAATTGCCATTGTTTCCTCCCGCTTCTGAGTACTAAGAGTTGAGATCGCCCAGAGGGTTTGTTTGTGCGCCAGGTAGTTCAGTGACAGCACTTTTTTGGGTGCAGCTGGACCATGGCGGGAGCAATCTGCGTCCTTCCCTCCGCATCCTCGCTGCTCAAAAATCAGGATACTACACTAGGACGATATAGTCAAGGAATAATCCGTTAAGCTTGCATTAGAGATAGACCATGTTGTAGCCATCGTCCACTCCTTTTCCCGCCGCCCGGCAAGCACAAGTGGGATACTCGTGACCAGGCCTGTCTGCGGTAGTTCGCGAACTATGCTGCCTAACCATCAAGATGTCGCGTCTCGTTTGCGAATCGCCAGTCCAGCGAGAATTTCGACCACGGTCCGAGCACAGAACTGAGCGCCCATCCCATTCAGGTCATAATCGGGTGTCATCTCGCACACGTCATAGCCGATTACGTTTTCACGACTGAGCTTTCGCAAGGCCAGCACGAACTCATCAATCGTCAAGCCCCAGATCTCCGGCGCCTTCTGGGATGGCACCAACGCCGGTTCCATACAATCAATATCGTTCGATATGTATAACCCGTTTGTACCATCTGTCGCGCGGGCAATCGCTTCTTGGATCACAGCTTCCATACCGCGCGCTTTGACTTCATCCACTGTAAAGATGCGCACTCCCAATGATTCTGCTAGAGACCGTTCCTGCAACGAAGTGCGACTTGAGCGAATGCCGATCTCGACGATATTGGCTGGGTTGATCTTGCCGGTTTCCACCACCAACTGAGTCCATTGATTCGATGCCCAGTATTCACCTGGTGTATAGGAAAAATCCACATGGGCATCAAAGACAACGATGCCGATTGGCCCAGGGTGCTGCTCAAGGATGGCACGCACGACCGGGTAGGGTGTAGTGTGATCCCCACCCAGAACAACCGGCAGTGCGCCGGCCGCCACAACGTCCGCCACTTTTGCCGAACAGCGGCGCAGTGTTTCGTCCGTGTCCTCGGGCAGCACTGCAACATTTCCATAATCAACAACAGATATCGTATCATGCAACACGAGCGATGGGTCAATCTCGGGGAAGTATCCGCCGTTGTGATGGCGCGAATAGAAGAGCGAGTAGTGACGTATCGCATCCGGCGCCCGGTCTGCACCCATGCGCCAATAGACCGAGCCCGTTGCTGGGCGCGACACTGTGGGGGGTGCGGAGCGCGTGGGAGACAAGCTTGTTATGCCCTCATATCCGAAGCCAATAATGGCAGCATCAGCGCGGTGGAGATGCTCGGGTTTGATCACATGAGGCGTTTCCATAAATGTTGGCACATCACCGTGCAAGATCGCTTCGCGGCGACGTTCCTGACGGGTAGCGCCAGGGCTGGCATGCGTTGTTTGAGTCAATGCTGCTACGATACGCTCCATCTGCGCATCGCCAATCACCTGCGATTTAGTAGAATGCAACTCGTTCATCGTATCAGCTCCTGTAATACTTGATGAATGCGGCGCTCAAGCGCTCGAGTCCGTCAGCCAAGTGCGGCACACTGTACCCTATACGGAAATGGTGCTCTACACCAAAGTAGCCGCCCGGCGCGAGGAGCACGCCACAATCTTGAATGAGTTGATGGGCAAGCGTTTCTGAGGGAGTGGGCAACGTGTAGCCTAGAAACGCCAATCCGCCAATGCGCGTCGGAATGGTATGAAACCAATCAGGATAATGGGCCAACCATGCGCAAAGCAGTTGAAACTGCTGCTGCGAGAATGCGCGGTTGTGCGCGAGAATACGGGCTTCGCGTTCTGTTTCTAGGGCGTGCTGAGCGAGTTCGACGCTCAAGGCCGTGGTTGTCGTGGTCGTATAGTCATGGTATTGCCAGATGCGAGTCACTTTGTCAGGCGGGCCGGCCAACCAACCCAGCCGTAGCCCTGCCAGGCCGTAGGATTTTGACAGCGAGGCGGTTACAAGCAGCTTGTCGTACATGCCCCAAAAGCTTGGTGTTCGCTGACCATCCAGTTCTGCGCCATGGTAGACCTCATCAGCAATTACCCACGCACCGACTCGTTCAGCAACGCGGACAATTGACGACATTTCGGCAGGCGAGAGGATGGAGCCAGTCGGATTGTTGGGATTGGACACATAGATCAGCGCTGTCTTGGCATTGACTGTGTCTTCAAGTAGATCCACATCGAGCTCCCACCCCTGCGCCTCAACCAACGGAACGCCGTGGACGGTCATTCCCAAGCTTCGGGCAAGCCCCCCCACAAGCGAGTAGGTCGGCGTGAGTTCCACGAGTTCTGCTCCCAGTGCGCCGAACTCCCACAAGATTAGCATCAAAGCCTCAGATGAACCGTTCGTCACGAGGATATTGTCGACATTGGCGCCTGGGTAGCGGCGGCAGATCGCAGTCCGCAGCGGCAACGGCCCGTTGGTCTGCACATAGCGCAGTTTGAGGCTGTGATACAATGCCATCAACTCATGAGGGCTGATGAGCTCGTGAAGTTCTAGCGCGTTCACGCCGCTGGATGAAAGGTCGATGTCAACAACGTTTTGCCACTCTGACAAAATGCGCTCAAGTTTGAAGGGTTCAAGATTCATTTGACAGTTCCTGTATGAAACAGTATGATGGTATAATAGCAGGAACGCAGACCACTGTCAATTGCAGACGAAAGTTCTCTATGCCGTGCAGGTTCAATAAATGAAGAATATGTCGGATTTCACCAAAGAAGACAAACCACTCGACTCAACTGATTGGCGTATTTTGGATCTGCTGCAGAAAAATGGGCGAATGACCTATAGCGACATCGCTGTGCAGGTTCATCTCTCAACACCAGCAGTGATCAAGCGGGTTCGGCGGCTGGAGGACGCTGGCATTATTCGTGGCTATCGTGCAGAGGTGGATGCCGCACGCCTGAATCTCCCAGTCAGCGCCTTCATTCGTTTG
>Ga0209013_10005766_pt1 | contig 10614 bp, 7 predicted proteins | sample Cruoilmetagenom2_FD_187291 | JGI IMG/M metagenome (GOLD analysis project Ga0209013, IMG submission 187291) | Oil polluted marine microbial communities from Coal Oil Point, Santa Barbara, California, USA - Sample 2 (SPAdes) (version 2) | ecosystem: Environmental > Aquatic > Marine > Oil seeps ...
GGGTTTCTAAAAATTGTCGTGAACTTGACAAATGGGTCAGGAGCAGAATGTTGGTATTGGAAAGTTCGGGGGTCATGAATCGGGTAAACATGTCTTCACCCAATACCGTCTTGTAATTGTTCATCACCATCCGAAGCTCCCACCCTTCTTCGGGCAGGGCATAGTATTTGGGATCGAAGCCGTTCGTGGTATAATTGACCAGTTTTAGGTAATCGGCAAAAGATACCGTTTTATCGACACCGGGCAATCTTTCAAGAAATTCCTGGATGCGGGTAATATCGGCAATATGGCCGGGGTCTTCGAAGTAATCTTTTTCGTTGCCCGCCATGACCAGGTTAATGGGGAAACTCCCGGAAAGATCACGATAGATGTCGTGAAAGTTCTGGTATACCGGGACGTCCTTTTTAAAATAGCCCAGCGGATTGGTCTCGACCTTAATACGGAAAATGCCCAGGATGCAAAAAAGTACCAGGCCGCCGAGTACCGGCAGGGTAATCATCTGTCGATTCAGATCAAGGTGGATGATCCCGTTAATCACCCTGTCCAGCCAGTCGAAGTTTCTGGATTTGCCGGAACGATTTTTGCGGGGTAGCGGGGTAACGCACATCATGGCGGGGAGCAGCGTCAGCATGATGACCAGCAGACTGAACATGCCGAAGCAGGAAAAAATGGCAAATTGACGAATCGTGGGAATCCGATTGACAAGTAACGATCCCAGGCCAATCACGGTCGTAATCACTGCCAGAACAGTTGGAAAGCTGATACCGCTATATGTCCGTGCCACAACTTCCACCGCTGAGGAGCTGTGCTGACTGCAGCGGATGTATGCGGACATGATGTGCAGACAATAAGCAGTCCCCACGGCGACAAGAAAGACCGGAACGATCTGGGTCAGCATGGACAATGGTATCCGGGCCCAGGTCATCAGGCCGAATGTCCATATCAGCGTACAGATAACACATATCAGCGGCATGAAGAGCCCCTGAAAATTTCTAAACAAAAGTAAAAGAATAACGGCGATAATCAAAATAGTAACAGGCGGCAGACGAAAAAAGTCTCTCTCCGTTAGTTGAACAAGCGCTTGGGACACCAGGGGCATCCCAATCTGGTAAAGTGACAGATCCTGGGTCTGTCCGGCGATCAGGCCGTTGACTGCTAGTATCACTGACTCAAAATCGGCATCATTGGATAGTATCAGGGTAAGGACCGTGGTTTTATGATCACTGGAAACGATATTTTTCTTGAAAAGATCAATGGGTGCCACGATTTGCGCAAACTTTTCAACGGGCCATTTTCCCGAGATGTCAACAGCTTTTTTTATCTCCGGAAGACTGATTACCCGCCGGACCCCGCTTATCTTCGCAGCATTTTGTGAGAGGGACTCTATCTTGCGAAAGGTGATGGGTTCAAAAATATTCTCAGCCTTGATCACCACCCGGATGATTTCGTCCGAACCGAAGATCTGCTTGAACTTATGGTGAACGGCGGTTTCAGGGAGATCTTCAATGATTAGATCGTAGATGGATGTCTTAAAAGAAAGCCGTGGCATCTGCAGGGCAAAAAGAAAGGTTACGGCTCCAACAATCAGGATAACCACCCAGGGATGGGCGATGACCCTTTTAAAAAGCTCCTGAAAAGAAACCTGATGGATCACCTGTTTAAGCATGGGTTGCAACCGTTTGATTAATCCCAAGGTGACGGTACAAAAAATGCCGGCTGGAAATGGAATTTATACCCAAGTTGAGTGATTTTTCAGGAAGAGCCGTGCTAAGATCTTGGTGCATAAGGGTTTGCGAAAAATGTAGGCATACCCATGGCTATGTCAAGGATTTTCGTGAGCCCTTAGGTGCCAAGAGATCGGTGCAGAACGAGTGAAAAATCGCTCAAGTTGGGTTATAATAACCCAGTTTCTGGAAGTCAATTCAAAATTTAAAACAAATCATCCAGATCATCATCACCGCCGCCGGGCATCTCGCCGTGTTCCTGTAGGTAACGCTGGATAAGTTCGCTCTCCCTTTGAGAATACATCTTGTCTTCTTCGAATTCGAACAGAGCTGTCTTTTCGTTTTCTTCAAATGCAGCCATAAGATCGATCTTTAAGCTGGCGGTTCCCTTGATCACCAGCACGTTATGTTCATCATCGAGAAGCTGAAACACGCCTTCGGTATCCGGGACCTGCGCGATATTTTCCATCGTAAAGGTCAACCACCTGGCCGGCGGAGAAGGGTTGCACCCCATGGATAAACGGAGATCGCATTGCAGACATCGATGGGCCTCTTTGGCTGCCTGATCATCGTTGTATCCTAAAGAGACCTCTTTGAAATGAGTAGAGCGCTCATTCGGGTCGCGTTCGGGTACTTTTTCCCTGGCCCATAAAGCAAATCCTTCATCCCGTCCGAAGTGGTGTTCCGGTGCCGGACGCTCGAACAAAATTTCATCAATGTCCCCTTCCCCGCCCAGCGCTTTGTCAATGGCCGCTGCGGCCTGCCGGCCCGCGGCCACGGCATGAATAATGGCACCGGGTACCCGGGTGACATCACCACCGGCATATACGGCCGGCATGCCGGTCTCCAGGGTATTTTTGTCCACCACGATCAGTCCGTTTTCCACACCGATGGCGCTATCCGTTTTCAAAAACGAAAGATCCGATACCTGCCCCACGGCCAGTATCACCTGATCCACCCGGATGCACTCCTTATTGCCCTCATTGAACTGGGGACAGAAGTTGCCGTTTTCATCGAAAACATTGCTGCATTCCATCACATCCATACCGGTAACCAGGCCCCCTTCGCAGATCAACTTATCCGGCCCGCAAGAAGATAAAAGCTGAATCCCTTCGGCCTGGGCCCTTTCCAGCTCCCACTCGCTGGCCGGCATCTCATCCCGGCTCTCCAGACTGGCCATGAGCACGTCTTCAGCGCCGATCCGCTTGGCCGTCAAGGCCACATCCACGGCCACATTGCCGCCTCCGATCACCAAAACACGCTCTTTAAGCTCTACTTCCTTGCCCTGGGCGACTTCGCGTAAAAAATCCACACCCCACAAGACATCGGGCAGGTCCGCCCCTTCCAACGGAATCCGGCGGCTTAGCTGGGCGCCAACACCCAGGAAAACGGCGTCGAAACCATCACCGGTCAATCCTTCCAGGGTAAAATCCTCGCCTAACCGCTGATTGAGACGCAAATCGATTCCCAGATCGATAACCTCATTAATTTCCTTATCCAGCAACTCGACCGGCAGCCGATAGGCCGGGATTCCGTAGCGCATCATCCCGCCAGGCTTATCCAGGGCTTCGAACAGGGTCACCTGATGACCTTGTTTCCGCAAGTAAAATGCCGCCGTCAGCCCGACCGGACCTGAACCAACCACGGCTACCCGTTTATCCGAATCGGGTTTAACCTGACTGTTTTCTTTCCACAATCCCTGGTCGCCATCCGCCGCAGACCGTTTCAGCGTGCAGATGGATACCGGCGCGTCGATCTCCCCCCGCCGGCAGGCATCTTCACACGGATGAAAGCAGACCCGCCCCAGAATTCCCGGAAACGGCACCTTTTCCCGTATGACGGCGGTGGCTTCGTCATCTTTCCCCTGGGCGACGAGACGAAGATAGGCCGGGATATCGATCCTCGCCGGGCAGGCCGCCCGGCAGGGTACCAGGTCTTCTTCCTTCTTTCCCGGTCGGACCGCCTTGTCCACCAGGGCACCCGTGGGACATACTTCCACACAGGCCGTACAGAACTTGCAACCCGCATCAGCCGGATTCGGGGCGATATATCCGGTCTGGATCTGACCATTCTGGTCGTAAATGAATCCAATGGCTTCGATTCCCCGAAGATCCCGGCAAGCCCGCACACAACGGGTGCAACCGATACACAGGTTATAATCTCGATCAAGCAGGGGGCTGCCGGTTAAGACCGGATAATCGGTGGGGACCCATTTGGGAGTCTGATCGGAGATACCGATGTAATTGGCCACGTCCTGAAGCTCGCAATGACCGAACTGGGGGCAACAGCGTTCGTTTTCCGGCACATTTGAAGAGCACTGGGTACGCGGGCAGCCCTCCTGCTGCGTACAGGTGAGGCAAGCATGGCGATGACGTGCCATAACAGGCAACAAATTTTCTCGCCGCCTGGACTGAATGCGTTCATTTTCGGTGACAACCACCATCCCATCGACCGCTTCGGTGGCACAGGATCCCACCAGGTCGGATTGGCCCTCAATCTCCACAACGCAAAGACCGCATCCCTTCCCGATTTCATCGGGTTGCGCGTTCTCAATCTTCACATCGCCCTGGTAGATCACCGGCACGGCAACCCCGCCTTCGGCCGGTGGCAGATCCGGATGATGACATAAGGTGGGAATATAGATGTCGACCTGCCGGGCGGCTTCCAGGATCGTCATCCCGGTGAAAGCATTCACTTCCTGATCGTTGATGGTCAGTTTTATCGGGTCCACGGGAACTTCCGGTTCTTCCTTCTCTTGCCCTTCTTGCAAAGGGCAAACCCGAACAGGGCGGCCCCGACGGCACCGGCGATCTGGGTATCCCATTCGGTGGTCATGCGGTAGAGGCCCACCAGGGGCATGACGCGATCCATGACGCCACGGTTTTTGGCCATTCCGCCGGTCACGGCAAACTCGGCTTTTACGCCGACCCGTTCCACCAAGGAATAAATTCGCTCAGCCATAGCCTTGCAGTAGGCGGCCAATACCTCTTCAGTGGTCCAACCCTTTCTCAATAAACCCATGGCTTCGGTTTTGGCGTAAACCACACAGGTGGACGACACCGCGGCTGGTTCTTCGCCCCGGAACTTAAATGACCGTTCGCCCACCTCGTTGATCGGCACGCCTAAAAGATCGGCGAACACCTCCATGCCCCGTCCGGTGCCGGCAGCACACTTATCGTTCATTAAAAAATTGGTTACTTTTCCTTTTTCATCGCATTGAATGGCCTTGATATCCTGGCCGCCTACGTCCAGCAAGGTTCTCACTTTCGGACCATAAATAAAATGAGCGCCTCTGGCATGACAGGCGATCTCGGTGAGAGAACGGTCTGCAAACGGGACGTTTACCCGGCCATAACCGGTACCGATGCAGTAGTCCAGACGACCCTCGGGAAGACCATCGGTGGCTTCCAGGGCAAGTATGTAGGCCTTACGCGCGCTGTTGAGACTGCCAAAACCGGTTCGCATGTTCCCATAGGCATAAATCTGACCATCCGCCATAATGACGGACTGAGAGCTGACCGATCCCACGTCAATACCTACCGTGACAAACTGCGCGTCCCGCCAGTTGATATCCGGGCTAACCCAGTTGGACTCGGTCCATTGCCAGAATTCCTGTTTCGTTTCTTTCGACATGGTCACTTCGCTTACTGGACGGCAGCCACGGCGGCACCCACGGCGGCGCCAAGTTCAGGCCGGCCGGGAAATAGGATTTTTTTCAGTTTCAATTCACGTTTCATGGCTGCCAGAATGCCCGGGTTGTTTCCCACGCCGCCGATCATGACCACATCTTCGTTTACGCCGATGTGCCGAATCATGGAGACAATTCGGCTGGCCATGGAATCGTGGATGGCCTTGCTGATATCCTGTTTTTCGGTCTTGGCGTGAATTAGGCCAACGACTTCTGATTCGGCAAAGATGACACATTGGGCATTCATGGGAACCTCTTTTTCCGACGTCAAGGCCAGCGCCCCCATCTCTTCCAGGGGTGTTCCCAGAGCCCGCCCCATGGTTTCGATGAATACCCCGGCCCCGGCCGCGCATTTTTCGTTGATGGCAAAATCAACTGGTTCACCCTTATCATCAATCTTGGCGGCCCGCCCCTCCTCGGCGCCCACATCGATTACGGTTCGGGCACCGGGGAAGAAAAAAATGGCCCCCTTGGCCATCGCTTTGATATCGTTGACCGTATCATCGGCAATTTTAACGGTGTCTTTACCGGATCCGGTACCAAAAATCCGTTCAATCTCGTCCCGACCGATACCGGCATACTTAATGGCTTTAGCCAGCGAATCCGCCCCGGCGGCTTCCTGATCGAAACCGGTGAGCACCACCCCCCGGCCGATAATTTCACCGTCCTTTAAAATGACTGTCTTTGTATTTTTAGCACCGCAGTCTATTCCTGCCGTAATCATCTGGATCCTTCTTTGAACTTGAAATCTATTTTAGCATTCACCTGCTCGCTATGCGCTATCATTAATCGACTACTCCCCAATATCCAAAAGCCTGATACAACCAGGTTCCGGCCAGCTCGAAGTTGTAAAGGGTATAGATCGAATTTTCGTCAAGAGGGGCGGGGATGGCCTGGTGTTGATACATATCCGGATCAAATGGGGAATAGGCACCGGCCACCGACATCCGTACAGCAAAGGTGGAGAATTTAATAAAAACTAGATATCTAACTCAAGATTGATCATATCACCCTTCTGGAAACCCAAACTGTTAAAAAAATTCAAGAGAATCGGGTCCCGCCGATTTACAAATGTAATTATGGTATCTACACCCACTTTCTTCAGGTTATTAGTCATTTCCGTGAACAGGATCTTGGCAATGCCCTTTCTTTGGTAGTCAGGGTCTACGCCAATGGTATCAATCCATCCAATATTTTCCGGAACGCCATATTCCCACCTGCTTGCGCCGCCGATAATAAAACCGATCACCTTGCCATCCAATTCAGCAACTGTGGAGGAAATCTGCGAGCGTTTTCCCACTAACTCAAGCTTCATTTCCCAATATCCGGGCCTTGGTTTCCCCAGAACCTTAATATCTATTTCAACGACTCGGTCCAGATCCGAGGGAACCATTGTACGAATAACAGGTGAACTGGAAGATCTTTCACTCATATCACCCTCCTTTATTTAAACAATCAGCAGGTTGTATTTTATTTTTAGTCTATCTAATCCAAATCCAGTTTCGCATGACATTTGTTGCATTTAACAACACCTCGAAACACTTTGTGGCCACATTCGGGGCAAATATATCGGGCTTCTTCGTCCTGAATCCATTTTTCCGTACCGACCTCTCGCCAATACGGAATCGCGCGTAAAATAACCTTTTTCCCGACAGCCATGGGAAAATTGTCAATATGCTCGCAAGGAAATGCCTCGCACTGATGGCATCCGGAATAGCCCTTTTCCGTGGCGCAGTCCCTGATTGGGCACTGGTGGCAATGGGAAAAACGGTCATCGGATAGGCACCCCCGGCACCGAATGTCTTCCGCCGAAAGATTTTCACAGTTAGGAAGGGTGCCCTTGCCCGGGATTTTCCCCTTGTAAAGATTCACCAATCCTTCCTTGAATTTCTGGTTGTTGTCGCGGTGCGCAATGTAAATGGCGCATACTCCGCAGTAAAGACCGCAGGGTGAAACAAAATCGGGATTTATCTTCATCTCTCGATTCCTCGGTTTGTTATTTCAGAGTTCGTGTAAAATTAAATTCACAACGTTCCGGCGGAAGCCGGAATCCAGTAAATTCAATTGCTTCTGGATACCGGACGTGTCACGGCGAAGCTGAAAAGCGAAGACTGATCAAATCCGGCATGACGGTTGTGAGGTTTTTTACGATTTTATCAAGCTATACTCACGCCATATTCTTCTCCACAAGTTCACAGATATCTTGTGTCTTGATTTCCTCTTCTTTTTCCAGGTCTTTCATGCCGTCTTCGAGCATGGTTAAGCAGAACGGGCAAGCTACCGCCACATTCGCCACCTGCTTACCGACGATTTCTTCTGCGCGTTCCAGATAGATTCTTTTACCAATGGTCTCTTCCATCCACATTCTTCCCCCACCGGCGCCACAACAAAAACTTTCCCGACCATGTCGGTCGAGTTCTTTGAGTCCCCAGTTTGATATGGACTTTAAAATCGATCTGGGTTGATCATAAACCGAATTGTATCGCCCCAAATAGCAGGGATCGTGGTAAGTCAGAGATCCTTCCAACGATTTGTTTAAGGTGATTTTGCCTGTCTTTACAAGCTGATCGATGAACTCCGTATGATGGATGACTTCGTAATTTCCGCCCATCTGCGGGTATTCATGCTTAAGCGTATTGAGACAATGGGGGCATGCCGTAATAATTTTTTTAACCTTGTAATTGTTCAAGGTTTCGATATTTTCTTGCGCCGTCATTTGGAACAACATCTCATTGCCGACACGTCTGGCAAAGTCGCCGGTGCACTTTTCTTCCACACCCAGGATGGCGAAGCTGATACCGGCCTTTTGGAGAATTTTGACCAGGCTGGTTGATACATTTTTGGTTCGATCATCAAATGAACCGGCACAACCCACCCAGAGTAAATAGTCGACATCGGAATCATCCGCCATCATTTTAACGTCCAGTCCGTCCGCCCAATCGGCGCGTTTGTCATACCCGATGCCCCAGGGATTGCCGTTGCGCTCGAGTCCTTTAAGGGCAGGATTCAACTCTTTGGGGTAGGCTTCCGCCATCAACGTCTGCCCCTGTCTCATAGCGATGATGCGGGGAACATGTTCGATAGTCACAGGGCAGACTTCTTCACAGGCTCGGCAGGTCGTACAGGCCCAAAGCGTATCTTCGGCGATCACGTCACCAACAAGCTGTTTTTTGCTGTTGAGCGCGGCTATCTGTTCGGATATCTGGGCTTTATTTTTATCAATTTGCCCGGAGTCGCCATCTGGTTTGATGGTGGCGGATAACTTCGCTCTTTTGATTATATTGTCCGCATTATCTAATAATTCAAATTTCAATTTATCATTGAAATCATGCAGATTTAACGGTTTGTCAGTGATGTAAGTGGGGCAAACCTCTTTACAGCGGCCACACTCGGTACAGGTGTATAGATCCAGTCCCTGTTTCCAATTGAGCTGGTGGATGTGATTGATTCCCAGCGATTCATCTTCCCAGGCCGCTTCATCTTCCAAATCCAGAAGCTTGGCCTTTTCATGGGGATATCCCAGTTTCTTAAAAAATACATTGGGAAGCGCGGTGATGACATGAAAGTGCTTTCCTAAGGGCAGGAAATTAAGAAAGGTCAATTGGGTGATGATATGTAACCAGAACATACCGGCCAGAATAAACCCGGTGGCCTGGGCACTTATCCCGGATATGAGGGACGCTGCTCCCACGGAAACAGGTGTCCAAAGAAACTCGGAACCATACTGCGGGTTATTAAAAAAATGAAGATGCTCCGGGTTATTATGGTGCATGATTAAGTTATACCGAGCACCATCGAGCAAGAGATCGGAAATCATCAAAACCCCAATCATGCCCAAAACAAAATACGCTTCCCATGTATTGTGCAACCGTTCCGGTTTAAGAACCGCCCGACGAAAGATGGCGTAAATAACCATCAATAAAACGATCCCTTCCATGATGTCTTTCAAGGCGATATAGAGATACCCCAGTATAAAATCATCACCCAGAAACGGCAGTTGATATCCTTTAACAAATCCTTCGCCATATAAAGTCAAGCTGCGAATTATCAGAATACAGAATCCCCAAAAGATTAAAGCGTGCATGATACCCGCGGCCCGCTCTTTTTTCCTTCCCACCAGGCGCTTCTGACCAATTGCCAGAATCACCATATTCTTAAGTCGTTCTTTGATATGATTGGCCCGATCGGCGGGTTCAAGTGCCATTAGCAGTTGGGTTTTATGATACATCGTGCGGCCGAAAATCGCCAGTCCGGCAATGAGCACTAAAGACATTAAAAGGGGATTCACAGGTACCTCATCTGATTTTTTGGGTCTTCTCCAATCCAGTTGGAGAAGAGGGTTCAAGGATTCAAGGGGTCAGGGATTCAAGGATCAGTATTTTTTTAAATTGGAACCGCTAAATTTAGGCTCTGATTTTATTAATCTCTTCCCGGAGAATCGGAACCACCTCGAAGAGGTCTCCGACAATACCATAGTCAGCCACATTGAAGATGGGTGCTTCGGGGTCTTTATTAACAGCCAGAATCACTTTTGAGCCGGTCATTCCCGCAAGGTGCTGAATGGCTCCGGAGATACCGATTGCCATATAAAGGGTAGGTGCGACTATTTTACCGGTTTGCCCGACTTGTTTATTATGTGCCATGAAACCACCATCCACCATAGCGCGGGAAGAGCCAAAACCGGCTTTTAGATCGTTGGCCAGTTCTTTTACAAGATCGACACCGGCTTGATCCTTAACGCCTCGCCCCACTGAGATGACGATGTCGGCATCGGCAAGATCGATTTCACCGCTTGCATCCGATACAATTTCTTTGATAACGGCTTTCAAATCAGCCGCTGGAATAGATAGCTTTACGATGTTTTCGGTTCCGGTTATGCCTTCGGTTGCCTCAAATGCACCCGCTCTGACAACTGCCACCAGTTTTTCGGTATTGACTTTGACGCGTTGAATCACTTTATTTGTGATGGCGGGTCTTATGACTTCGATTTGATCTCCCTGAAGCATCACGTCGGTAATTTCAGTGGCGCATGCGGCATCAAGTTCAGCTGCAACCCTCGGGGCGACGGCTTTGCCGCTTTCTGAAAAACCGAACCAAATCAGATTGGCACCAAATTGTTTGGCTGCGTCGACGACACAGGATGCGTATGGACCGGCTGAAAACAGCTCCAGTCCGGGATCATCGGCGACATATTGTGTGTCT
>Ga0209013_10005767_pt1 | contig 10614 bp, 9 predicted proteins | sample Cruoilmetagenom2_FD_187291 | JGI IMG/M metagenome (GOLD analysis project Ga0209013, IMG submission 187291) | Oil polluted marine microbial communities from Coal Oil Point, Santa Barbara, California, USA - Sample 2 (SPAdes) (version 2) | ecosystem: Environmental > Aquatic > Marine > Oil seeps ...
AGATAGGCGGGGATGCCTTCAAATTTATCATGAATGACTCACGTATGGATGACATACCGCTTGTCTTGGAAACAATTGACGAGTCAATTTGGGCAGAGGAGATCAAAGCACTATATGCATTGATCGAAAGTTAGCAAGACAATGTTATTATGAACTTGATTCAGGATCTTGTGAATGTCTTAAATCAAGTTCAAAATGATATGAATATTAAAACAAGGAGGAAGTAAAATGAGTAAAATAGTAAAAGGTTTGGCACTAAGTGCCATAGCATCTTCGGTAGTAATGGCAGGGGCATATAAGATCCCGGAACAATCACTTAATTCAATGGCATTGGGTGCAGCATACGTAGCACATACAACAGGGGCAGATGCAGCATATTTCAACCCGGCAAATATGGCATTTATGGGTGAAAAACAGTATGTAGAAGGTGCAATTACATTGGCACATCTTCCATCTAATGTTTTTAGTTTAGGAGCAGCTTCAGGAAAATCAGAAGTAGAAGATATTTTAATCCCTAACTTCCATTATGTCTCTGCGCCAATGGGTGATTTCAGATGGGGTGTGAGCATGACTGCTCCAGGTGGTTTGACAAAAAGATGGGAAACAATATTCCAAAAGGCATTTGCTGAAGAATTTAGTTTGACAATTGTTGAACTTAACCCTTCAGCTTCATATCAAGTAATGGAAAATTTGAGTGTTGGTGTTGGCTTAAGATTTATCTATAGTGAAGGTGTTGTAAAAAATGATGCTAGAGGTATAGGAATACCGCTTGTAGTAGATATGGAAGCTGATACGGTTGAATTTGGTTACAATTTAGCTCTAGCATATAAGCCTACAAATGATATCAATATGGCTGTAACATATAGATCAGAAATAGAAATAGAAGAAGAAGGAACAGCTAGTATTAATGGGCATACTATGGATGCAGGTGTAACTGTTCCTTTGCCTGCAGCACTTAATGTAGCTGTATCTAAAACATGGAACAATACCTTCACACTCGAATTCAATTATGAGAGAACCTATTGGTCAGCTTATGAAAGATTGGAATTTGTGGGTACACCTCTTCCGATCACAGCTAAAAACTGGGAAGATACCGATACTTTTAGAATTGGTGCAACTATAGAACTTGATAAGATTACAATGATGATGGGGTTTGCGATCGACGAGACTCCTGTACCTGAAGAGAAGGTAAGTTTTGAATTACCTGACTCTGATGCAAATATCTTCTCTATGGGCTTTCGTTATCAGCAGACAGAAGCTCTTTCATGGGGTGCAGCATTCCTCTATGACAGTAAAGAGAGCATCTCTATGACCCCAGGTGTTAGTCATAATCCAATTCTTGCAAAAGGTGGTAGCTTTACAGAAGGTGGAGCATTTTTAAGTACTATAGGTATGGCATACGAGTTCTAGAATGGATTACAGGTTTTCTAACTTATATGAGATCATCACCGAACAGGCCAAAAAGCGTAAAAAGAAAGTTGCGCTTTTAGTTGATAATGAGAAGATCACTTATGGTGATATCTTAGAAAAAGTAGATAAACTTGCCGGTTTTTTCAGACAAAAAGGTATAAAAGAGGGTGACAGAGTTGCCCTCTTCCTGCGAAACTCTCCTGAATTTATCTATACCATTTTTGCAGTATCAAAAATAGGTGCTATTGCTGTTCCTGTCAATACTTTTTTGAAAGAGGATGAGTTAGATTATATTTTAAAAGACAGTGGTTCAAAGATGCTTGTCACTTCACAGATACATGAAAAAGTGGTGAATGCAGGAGCAGCAAGTTCTCTTTGTGAATCTATACTATGGGAAGGTGAGTTTGAAAACAGTGATCGAATTTTGTTTGATGAAGCTTTAGCTGTTGAAACAAGAGTAGAGCATGTAAAAAGAGCCTTAGGTGACTGTGCCATTATCATCTATACTTCCGGGACTACGGGTAAGACTAAAGGTGCAATGCTCAGCAACAAAAATATACTTTCAAATATTGAGTTTTCAAGAAAAGTTATGAAAGTAAAACCTAAAGATAGGGTGATAGTCTTTTTGCCAATGTTCCATGCGTTTACATTTACAGCAGGTGTTATTATGCCACTCTATGTAGGCGGGAGCATAGTGATCATAAAATCACTGCAACCTTTTTCAAATATCTTTAAACAAACACTCACAAAACGTGTTACACTTTTCGTTGGTATACCTGATGTTTATAATGCTTTGGCAAAAGCAAAACTTCCATGGTATTTTATGTGGTTCAACTCTGTGCGTGTATTTATTTCTGGTGCAGCAGCTTTGCAGCCAAAAACATTGGATGCGATGGCAAAAAAATTCAAGAGAGCAAAACTTCTTGAAGGCTATGGCTTAAGTGAAGCCAGTCCTGTAGTCTGTGTAAATACCTTAAAGAAACAAAAAGCAGGTTCTGTTGGAACTGCAATGTATGATTATGAGATCAAAATTGTAGATGAAGATATGAATGAATTGCCACGAGGTGGTATAGGTGACATTATTGTGAAAGGTGATAATGTTATGTTAGGTTACTACAATCGTAATGAAGCAACGCAAGAGACTATTGTAAATGGCTGGTTGCTGACGGGTGACCTAGGATATATGGATGATGAAGGTTTTATCTTTATCGTAGATAGAAGAAAAGATCTTATTATCTCTAAAGGTATCAATATCTACCCTCGTGAAATAGAAGAAGTGGTAGACAGTTTTTCTGGCATAAAAGCTTCTGCTGTTGTAGGTGTAGTTGATGAAAAGAGTGGTGAGATACCGATTGTTTATATTGAGCTTGAAGAAGATCATGAAGATTTTGATGAATCAAATCTAAAGAGATATATGAGAGAACATCTTGCAAACTATAAGATCCCTAAACAGATCCATACCATAGAGGAACTTCCTAAAAATGCAACAGGGAAAGTGCTGAAGCGTGTATTGAAAGATGAACTTAAGAACACGTAGGGTCGGTTCACCGACCAAAGCTAATAAACGGTGGTCGGTAAACCGACCCTACGTAAAGGAAAAATGATTAAAGCAATAATCAATGCTAAACTTATGATAAACGATGAGATCGTTGAAGGTAAAACACTTCTATTTGATAAAAAGATCGTTACTATAGTAAATGATGCAGAACTTAATGATATAGAAGTGATAGATGCTAAAGGGAATTATGTAAGTGCAGGCTTTATTGACCTTCATATCCATGGTGCAGGAGGTGCTGATGCAATGGATGCAACACCTGAAGCCTTAAAAATAATTTCTTCTACACTGCCTCAAACAGGTACTACCTCCTTTTTAGCAACAACAATGACAATGTCAACCAAAGATATTGACAATGCTTTACAAAATATTCAAAATTATAAAAATAATATTTCAGGTACAGAGATACTTGGTATTCACCTTGAAGGACCTTTTATCAATGCCTCCAAACACGGTGCACAAGATAAAAAGTATGTACAAAAACCAAATATGGAACTCATAAAGAACTATATCAATGAAATAAAAATGATCACCATCGCTCCTGAAGTAGATGGGGCAGAATATTTTGTAAAGTATTTAACAAAAAAATATCCTCACATTATTTTAAGTATTGGGCACTCAGATGCAAGTTATGAAAAAAGTAAAGAGAGTTTCTCCTGGGGTGTTTCTCATGCTACACATCTGTTTAATGCTATGAACACGTATCATCACAGAACACCAGGTATTGTCGGAGCTGTATTTGACTCTGATGTAACGTGTGACATTATTGCTGATCTTGTACATACACATTCTTCGGCTTTGGACCTTACCCATAAAGTGAAACGAGACAGACTCATACTCATCACAGATGCAATGCGTGCTGGGTGTATGAAGTGTGGATCTTATGATCTGGGTGGACAAACGGTAAATGTAAATGATGGCAAAGCTACTCTTAAAGATGGTACCTTGGCAGGGTCTGTTTTAAAACTGAATGAAGCTTTATTGAATATGACAAAACATACATCTATGACAAGAATCGAAGCAATAAATGCAGTCACAAAAATACCTGCCCAAAAGTTAGGTGTTAAAAAAGGTCAACTCAAAGAAGGTTACGATGCAGATATAGTGATATTTGATGAAGATTTTAGTATCATATCGACTATAGTCGCTGGTGACGTGAAATATGTACAAGGATAAATAATGTTTGGATTTTTAAAACGAAAACCAAGAGAGATAAAAGCACCGATCAATGGTATGTTGGTCGCTTTGGAAAAGGTGGATGATGAAGTGTTTTCTTCCAAGATGGCAGGAGACGGTATAGCGATTATACCGGTGGGAGATACAATTGTAGCTCCGATAGATGGTGTAATCACAAAAATCTTTTCTACCAATCATGCTTTTAGCATAAAGAATAAACAAGACTTGGAAGTATTAGTGCATATAGGACTTGAAACGGTTGCACTTAAGGGTGAAGGTTTTGAGCGATTGGCCAATGAAGGTGATACCGTTAACGTTGGTGATCCCATCATCAAAGTAGATTTAGCCTATATCAAAGAGCATGCAAAAGATATTGTGACGCCTATACTCATTACGGATGAGAGTAAATTTGATACTATTGATAAAAATGATACTGTTGTAAAAAGCGGTGATGTAATTATGGAGGTGAACTGATGCCAGAGAGTGATAATGTCTATTATTATGTTATATATGCAGTGATCTTAGTTGTATTCTTTTTTGTTTTGAAGTCTCCGAAGAAGAAAAAGGATGATGAAAAATAGATAGCCTATTTTTCTTGTTTTATTTAGAATCTCATCTCCTGATACTTTGATTGTGGCGTTGTTTCTCTCATACTTTTTTAAAAAAAGTATGCAAAAAGCGTCTCTGTTCTCGAATCGCTTTGCTTACAAGGTCGTTCACAGAGACAGACACACTTCGTGTGATTAAAAAAGGCAAATGCTAAAGTTTTGTTATTTCAACGCCTCTTTGATACCCTCTGCAACTCCTTCAGCTTTTGCCCCAAGTACCACTTGAATAGACTTTTTATCTGGACGTATGACCCCTTTGGCACCAAGTTTCATAAAATCCTCATCTTTTAATTCAGAGCTGTCATTGACTGACATACGAAGTCTGGTTATGCAGGCATCAGTGTTGACAATATTATCAACACCTCCAAGGGCAGTGATGAAAGCTAATGCTTCATTGGAAACTTGTACTTCATCAGAATCTTCTTTGAGCTCAGTTTCTAAAATTTTCAACTTCATTATTTTGATCAGATAATAAGAGAGTACAAAATAGAGTGCTGCAAACACAGCACCAAGAGGTAAAATAAGCAGGGGATTGGTTGCCAGTTTGTAGTTAATGACATAATCGATGAATCCTGCAGAAAAACCAAAACCTGCATGAATATTGAACACTTGTGCTGCTGCCAGAGCTAACCCTGTAAGCAAGGCATGCAGAACAAAAAGTTGTGGTGCGACGAATAGAAATAGAAACTCTAACGGCTCTGTAATCCCGGTCAGGAATGAAGTAAATGCAACACCTGCCAAAATAGCACCGGCTTTTTTACGATATGATTTAGGCGTATTGAGGTAGATCGCATAGGTCATAGCAGGCAGCCCGAACATCATTACAAGGTAAAAACCGGACATATATACACCTGCCGTTGGATCTCCTGCAAAGAAACGGTGCAAGTCACCATTGGCTACGATTTCCACGCCATCTTTAAGAGTGGTATATTCGCCAAGCTGGAACCAGAATACAGAGTTTAATATATGGTGTAGCCCAAGCGGAATCAACAGGCGGTTAAGTGTACCGTAAATGAAAGTACCTACTTCGTTCAGTCCTATGATCATATTGGAGAATGCATCAATGCCACCTTGTGCATAATGCCAGAAATACCCTGCCAGTACCCCTACTAAAATGGCAGAGAGAGCAGTAATGATCGGTACAAAGCGTTTACCGCCAAAGAAGCCTAAAAATTCAGGAACTTTGATGTCATGAAAACGGTTATAAAGCGTTCCGGCAACTACACCGATGATGATACCTACAAAAACACCCATATTGACATCTTTGTCAATACTGAGGTAAACAGCTTTGGCAATAAGCACACCAATAGCTCCGGAGAGTGCAGCTGCTCCGTCATTGTTCTTTGCAAGCCCATAGGCAATACCTACACCAAAAAGAAGATCAAGATTTGAAAAGACAGCATCACCGGCGCTTTTCATGATAATAGCTATTTGACCATCAAAAATATCTCCAAATCCTAAACGAAGAAGTAAAGCAGCAACAGGGAGTACTGCAATGGGTGTCATCAGTGCTTTACCGATGCGTTGGAGTAGATTAAACATTTCTTATTTCCTCTTTTGTTTGAGCTATGCTTTTGGCAGAAACACTAAGGGTTTCAATACCTAGTTCTATGAGTTTTTGTATTGCTTGTTTATTTGCTGCCAACTCTCCACAAATGCTTACAGGTTTTGTAGCCTGCTTCGAGATCATCTTAATTGCATCAAAGACTACAGGGGATAATTCATCTGTCTTCAGTGTTTGATGGGTCCTCTCAATAGCAAAGAGATATTGTGTCAGGTCATTGGTTCCGATAGAGTAAAAATCAACCACTTTATTAAATGATCCTATTAAAAACAGTACAGAAGGTACTTCGATCATGATCCCAAAAAGAAGTTTTGAAATATCTATTTGATGTTTTTCTGCGATCTTTTGTGCAAATGTTTTGGCTTCATTGAACTCTTCAATCGAACTGACCATAGGGAACATAATTTTAACAGATCTGTTTTTGGCTGCAGCAAAAATAGCATGAAGCTGCTCTTCCATAATTTCAGGATGTGTTTTGAAAAGTCTTATTCCCCGTATGCCCAGGAACGGATTCTCTTCTTTAGGCAGATCTATATAGGGGAGTGCTTTATCTCCACCTACATCAAGTGTACGTACAGTAATGTCATCAAAATGTGTAAATATGCTTTCATAAGAATCCACTTGCATTTCAAAAGAGGGTTTTTCTTCTTTAAAGAGAAATTCTGTACGTAAAAGTCCTATACCTTCAGCACCTTCTTCTTTGGCTGTTTTGGCTGAATTTTCATCTGTCACGTTGGCAAGGACTTTGATACTTTTTCCTTTTTTTGTCTGGGTAGAGTCAAAACGTTTTGTTGAAGCCAATGCTTTTTGTTGTTTGTCTTCTTTAAAACGTTTTTCTGCTTTTTCCAAATCATTTTTACTTGGTGTGGTAACGATCAGAGCAGAGTGAGCATCCAAAATAATCTGGCTCTCTTCATCAAGTAAAGAGGTATTGGCAATGAGAGAAGATATACCTGCTCCACGAAGTAAAATAGCCGTATGTGAGTTGATGGAAGTATCTTTTAAAATGACTCCGGCAACAGATGTCTTAGAGAGTTTTTCTATTTGGCTTGGAAGAAGATCGTTAGCCAAGAGTATAAAAGATTGATCGGGGAAAAGGGCTTTTACTTCTAAGCCTAAATGTTTTTTGACACGTTGTAAAATATCTTTGTAATCAGATATTTTAGCTTCTAATTTACTCCCAATCAGTTGAGCGGATGATCTTTCTATATGATCTTCCAGATCTTGGAGCGTATGCACTTCTGTTATAAATGAAGCCAGGAGTTCCTTCTGGGCAAGGTAGATCCCCGCATCATTATTCTCTTTTTGTTCACTGTAAAGTGCTTCCAGCTCATCAAGACTTTGATTGAAAGCTTCTTCAAAAGAGAAGAAATTCTCTTTCTGAATTAATTCCTCTTTGTAATGATATGCCGTTGCAATGGCAATACCTGAAGAGATAATATCTCCTTCAATAAAGTCACCTTCATAATATGTATCTTCTTTTTCAACTACTTCTATCTCTTTGTCATCTTTCATTAACGTGTTAAAAGTATCTCCCAGAGCTTCAAGTGCAGCTTCTGCATCTTTGCCTTTGCAGGTAAGTGTAAATGCATCTCCCTGTTCCAAAGATAAAGACAAAAGAGTGTTTACCCCTTTGGCATCCACACTTTTATTGTTAAATGAAGCAGAGATCTCACAAGTATATTTCTTGGCTACAGAGACAAATTGTGCTACAGGCCTAAGGTGAAATCCGTTGTCTGAAGTGACAGTTAGCTTGGTAGAAACGGGTTTTGAAAAAAATGTACTGAAAAATCCCATCTCTTACTTGGCATCCCTTACACAACGTACATAACGGTCATAATATTCTGAAGCTTTAGAGCTTTCCCCTCTTTTGAAGTTCACGCCCCAAAAGGCATCATCTTCATCTGCAACATGTGTTTGTGACCAGTAAAATGACTCATCTTCTACATAAGAGAACTCTTTAAGAAGGGCAGGTGAAATACGCGTGTAATCAATAATCGATAGTAGCTCATGAATAGTAGGCAGTCTCCAGTCTTCAAATCCACCCAGTTTTAGTTCACCACAATAGATATTTGCACGAGGTTGTCTGATCTTCGCCTCTTTAACATGTGGGGTATCTTCCCACATAAGGTTTGTTTTTGGGTCTTTCACAATGGTAGTTTCAGCCATAAGTGCAGAAAAGGCTATTGCCATGATAATTACTTTACGCATACTTTACTCCTTGAAATTTATTAAGTGGTTCTGTTAGTTAAAGTATATCAAATATTTGTTATACTCAAACATACTTATCATGAATTATGCTATTTTTGTAATCTTATTGTATAGTTCTGAATTATCTAATTATTAGGAAAATAATTGAAACACCTTATTGATTTTATTGAAACCAAAGATGTAAATAAAACATCTATCTATAAACATTTAAAATGCACCAAAGGCGAAGCCCAGCTCATACAGTACACTTGCAGACGCTATGTAAAAGGTCTTGAAGAGGTCCCTGTCCTTGAAATGTTACAAGATAATTTTTCTCAAGAGGGATATGCATATCTTAAAAAACTTGCGTTGGTTAAAAATTTACTGGATCTGGGCTGGTTGATCCAAATGAGTTTTGGTCAGGTAAAAGCACATGAAACATCACAACTTGAACTTCTTAATACTTCCGTAACACCAAGTATTTCACTTTTACGTCTGCTTGAAGAGGGGTCACTTGAAATTTTCCTTCCGGAAGTGAAACCTTACACAGATCATTTGGAATATTTACAAGATCAGTTCGATATGGTGACGCTTTTACACAAGATCTCCACATTCAAACAGGGTTTTGCAGACAATTCTTTAAGTATCGGACGACTGAAGAACAAGTTGACACTTTTGACAACACGTATAGAAGAGCGTGTTAAAATGACAGAGACTTCCATAGTAGTAGAAGAATTTTTTAAAGAAAAAGAGTTGGATGAAAAAGAGAAACGCATTTTTCTTGCTCTGCTTAAAGAAGAGTATTCTGGTGGAGAAGGTCAGTTTAGAGATATGAACACTCTTATAGAACTGATCTCTTTTGATGAATATGAAAAGATCAAAAACCGTGCTCTGCTTGAAGATGGTGCTAAACTCATAACAGAAGATATCATCGACTATGAAGAGATACTCAATATGTTTGGAGGTGTGAGTCGTTCTTTCTATCTACAGGAAGAGGTGATGCAACGTATTATTCACCCCAACAAAACAAAGAAAGTCACTAAACTGAAACTGGATGCTTTAGTCCAGGAGCAGGAACTTTTTGAGTATTTGAACCCTACTACGACACTTGATGACGTGGTGCTGCATCCTAAGACAAGAGAGACACTCAATAATGTTATCAAACAGGTTGACAAAGAGGTATTTAAAAAGCTCAGAGAGTGGGGAATTAAAGATAAGCGCAAAGCCATTGATGCGCGTATTATCTTTTACGGTGCAGCAGGAACGGGTAAAACAATGACTGCAATGTCTTTGGCAAAAACATTGAAAAAGCCTATTTTGTCTTTTGACTGTTCTAAAATATTATCGATGTATGTAGGAGAGAGTGAAAAGAATGTACGTAAAATTTTTGATGATTTTAAAGACTTAAGTGCAAAAGCAAAAGTAGAACCGATCTTACTCCTCAACGAAGCAGATCAGTTCCTAAGTTCACGAACTGAGGGTACAGGCTCATCGGCTGACAAAATGCACAACCAAATGCAAAATATTTTTTTGGAACAGATAGAGAAGTTTGAAGGTATTTTGATCGCGACAACAAACTTACTGGGGAACATAGACAAAGCATTCTCAAGACGTTTTAACTACAAAATAGAGTTCAAAAAACCAGGTAAAAAACAACGTCTGAGACTTTGGCAATTCATGCTTCCCGAAGGTGCAGACTATACTGAAGAGTTTGACATGACAGAATTGGCAAAATATGATTTAACAGGTGGACAGATAAACTTGATTATTAAAAATACAGCTTACAAAGTAGCCGTAAGAGATGAAAGCCTATTTGGAAATGAAGATTTTTTAGAAGAAATAGAGAAAGAGTTAGGTTCCAGTTTTGACGGTGCCAAGAGTATGGGGTTTAAAGTTTAAACTCTAACTTTTCCCAAGAAGTAGCACTACTTCAGCATCTCAAACCCCACATGTTTCATAGCAATGATCCCTCCTTCTATATTGATAGGAGTAAATCCATTGTTTTCCAAGATACGGGATGCACTCACACTTCTGCGTCCGGTTTGGCAGTAAACAAGGATCTTTTTGTTTTTATGATCTTTGAGTTTAGCTAAATTTTTTTCCAGTTCTCC
>Ga0209013_10005768_pt1 | contig 10613 bp, 8 predicted proteins | sample Cruoilmetagenom2_FD_187291 | JGI IMG/M metagenome (GOLD analysis project Ga0209013, IMG submission 187291) | Oil polluted marine microbial communities from Coal Oil Point, Santa Barbara, California, USA - Sample 2 (SPAdes) (version 2) | ecosystem: Environmental > Aquatic > Marine > Oil seeps ...
CCTGGTGGATACCTGCGGGACCGGCGGTGACGGGCTCTCCACCTTCAACATATCCACGGCGGCAGCCTTCATCGCCGCCGGGGCGGGGCTGTACGTGGCCAAGCACGGCAATCGCGGCGTCAGCTCTTCCTGCGGCAGCGCCGACGTGCTGGAGGCCCTGGGGATCGACATAGACCTGGAGGCGGAGAGGGTGCGCGCCTGCATCGAGGAGGTGGGCATCGGCTTCCTCTTCGCCCCCTGTTTCCATCCGGCCATGCGTCACGTGATGAAGGCCCGTCGCGAGATGGGTATCCCCACCGCCTTCAACCTCCTGGGACCGCTGACCAACCCGGCGAGTGCTGCTGCCCAACTATTGGGCGTCTATGACGCCGCACTGACCGAGGTACTGGCCCGTGTATTGCAGCAACTGGGCAGTGATGCAGCCTACATAGTGCACGGCCATGGCGGGCTGGACGAACTGACCACCACCGGCCCCAATCAGATCAGCTTCTTCGGCGTTGCGCCTGGGAATGGCGACGTCGTGACCGGGGTGCTGGACCCCTGCAAGCTCGGCTTCCGCCAGGCAAAGGACAGCGACTTGAAGGGAGGCAAACCGCAAGAAAACGCCCGCATCACGCGTGCTGTGCTCAAAGGCGAGGACCGTGGAACGCGCCGCGATGTCGTTTTGCTCAACGCAGGGGCCGCCTTGCTGATTGGCGGCGCAGCCGCTGACCTGGAAGAGGGCGTTGCCCGCGCCGCTGAGAGCATTGACAGCGGAGTTGCGATAAGGACACTTGAGGCACTGATCGACTACAGCCAGCGGGTGGCTGACTAGTGTCTACCCCAACAACACTCGACGAGATCACCCGCCGGAAGCGGGATGAAATCGCGTGTGACAAGGCAGCGGTATCCCTAGAAACGGTCCAGGCAGAGATGGCATCGGCTCCTCCGCCCCGCGACTTTGCAGCCGCGTTGCGTGTCCCTGGCATCCGCCTCATCGCCGAGGTCAAACGAGCCTCGCCCAGCAAGGGGTTGCTCCGCTCCGATCTCGACCCGGTGATGCTGGCCCGCGAGTACGAGGCAGGGGGGGCCGCTGCCGTCAGCGTTCTGACCGACGAGCACTATTTCCAGGGCAGCCTGGATGATCTGCGCGCAGTACGGCAGAACATCAACCTTCCGGTACTGCGCAAGGACTTTATCCTCGACCCCTATCAAGTCTATCAGGCCCGCGCTGCCGGCGCCGACGCTGTCCTGCTCATCGTGGCCGCTCTGGACGACAAGACTCTGCAAGCCCTCCTCCATCTGGTCGAGGACCTGCGTATGGCTGCCCTAGTCGAGGTCCACAATGCAACCGAGCTTGAGCGGGCGCTGAGCGTTCATCTGGCCCCTGGCCGCCGCATCATCGGCGTAAACAGCCGTGACCTGCGTACCTTTGAGGTTAACCTGGGTACGACGGAGAAACTGCGCCCCCTCGTGCCTCGTGAGATCGTCCTCGTGTCTGAAAGCGGCATCCATAACAGGGTCGATGTTGAGCGGTTGGCAGCCGCCGGCGCCGATGCTATACTCGTAGGCGAGGCGCTCGTCCGGGCGCAGGATGTGCGGGCCAAAGTGCGGGAGTTGCTCGGATGACGCTTCCTACCAGGCGAACGCAGGTCAAGATTTGTGGCATCACAAACCTGAACGACGCCTGCTGCGCGGCTGAGGCCGGGGCCGACCTGCTGGGCTTTATCCTCTTCCCCAAGAGCCCACGCCATGTCACGTCTGTCCAGGTCGCAGCCATCACGCAGGCGATCCGGAGCGAGCTTGGTGCGCGTGCTCCGCGCATGGTGGGTATCTTTGTAAATGAATCAGCGGACCGCGTACAGACTGTGCTCGATGCCGCCCATCTCGACCTGGCCCAGTTGCACGGGGATGAGCCGCCCGACGAGGTACGGCGACTGCATCCACGTGCCTTCAAAGCTATCTGTCCTCAAACCCCAAACGAGGCGAAGGCTGCCCTGCTCACCTACGGCCACACCTTCTCCAGCAACGAGGCCCAGCCCCAACTCCTGCTGGATGCTTACCATCCCCATCGATTTGGCGGGACCGGTCTCCAAGCTGACCTAGCCGTGGCCCGCTCCGTGGCCAGCGATTGCCGCTTGTTGCTGGCTGGGGGACTCGCACCCGAGACAGTCGGGGCCGCCATCAAGGCAGTACGGCCTTGGGGTGTGGATGTCTCCAGTGGGGTGGAACAGGCCAAGGGCATCAAAGATCACGCGCGGGTACGGGCCTTCATCCAGGCCGCAAGAGGAGAACCATGAGCCACCGAGCCTACTCCACCCAGCTATCCAATGGACCACGCTATGGAGCTTTCGGCGGGGCGTTCATCCCTGAAACTCTCGTTCCGGCCGTCCGGGAACTGGAGGCAGCCTACGATACTGCACAGGCCGATTCCACCTTTGGGGACAAATTACGCCGCCTCCTGCACGACTATGCCGGACGCCCCACGCCGCTTACGCTGGCTCAGCGGCTGAGCGACACTCTCGGCGGAGCGCGCATTTACCTCAAGCGCGAAGACCTGGCCCACACCGGCGCACACAAGATCAACAACGCGATCGGGCAAGCATTGCTTGCCTGCCGGATGGGCAAACACCGCATCGTTGCCGAGACCGGGGCCGGCCAGCACGGCGTTGCGACGGCGACGGTCTGCGCGTTGCTCGGGTTGGAATGTATCATCTACATGGGCACAACCGATATGGCCCGCCAGCGGCTCAACGTGTTTCGGATGAGGTTGCTGGGCGCCCAGGTGCAGCCGGTGGACTCGGGCAGTTGTACACTCAAAGATGCCATCAACGAAGCCATCCGCGACTGGGTGACCAATGTGCACACCACCCACTACCTGCTCGGCTCGGCGCTGGGGCCACATCCCTACCCGCGCCTCGTCCGCGACTTTCAGCGCGTCATCGGTGACGAGGCTCGCCGGCAGATCCTCGCCGTTGAGGGGCGCCTGCCCGATCTGCTCGTGGCCTGCGTCGGCGGCGGCTCGAATGCCATAGGGCTCTTCTACCCTTTTATCACCGATGAAAGCGTCGCCCTGGTCGGCGTCGAAGCAGGCGGCGAAGGCATCCAGACCGAGCGCCACGCGGCACGATTTGCCGACCCGGCGAAGGGGCGCCAAGGTGTGCTCCATGGGACACAGACCTATGTCCTGCAGGATGCAGACGGCCAGATTGCACCTACACACAGCATCTCGGCAGGATTGGACTACGCCGCCGTCGGACCGGAGCACGCCTGGCTGCGGGACACTGGCCGCGCTGAATACACCCACGCTACCGACATCGAGGCCTTGGAGGCACTGCAGCGACTGAGCGCCCTCGAGGGCATCATCCCCGCTCTGGAGAGCTCCCACGCCGTGGCCGAGGCCATCAAGCGCGCGCCTCACATGGCCCCCGAGAAGATCATGATCGTCAACATCAGCGGCCGCGGCGATAAGGACATGCCGACCGTCGCCGCCAAACTGGATGCTGGTGCTGAGCGAGGGCTCGTATGAACAGGATAGCGGCTACCTTCAACGGCCTACGCGCCACGGGGCGGACTGCACTGATGCCGTACCTGACGATGGGCTATCCCCAGCAGGAGAGCGCGCTGACCCTGGTGCCCGCCCTCGTCAGAGCCGGCGCCGATCTCGTCGAGTTGGGCGTGCCCTTCAGCGATCCACTGGCCGACGGGGCCACTATTCAGGCCGCTGCTCAGCGGGCATTGGCCAACGGGATGACCCTGTCACACTGTCTGGAACAGGCAGTGACCCTGCGCACCCAAGGCGTGGCTGTGCCTTTTGTACTGATGGGCTATTACAACCCGATCTTTCAAATGGGGCTAGAGCGCTTTGCCCAACGTGCTGCCGCATCTGGTGTCGACGGCGCCATCGTCCCGGACCTACCGCCGGAAGAATCGGAGCCCCTGCACTCAGCGCTGCGCACGCAAGGGATTGCACTGATTTTTCTCCTCGCACCCTCAGAGGACGACGAGCGCATACAGCTCGTGGCCAGGCGTACCGACGGTTTCCTCTATCTGGTCTCGCTGGCCGGCGTAACCGGCGCACGCGACCAACTGCCGGCGGATCTGGGTGCCTTCGTTGCCCGCGCCCGCGCGGCGATCGATCTGCCCCTGGCTGTGGGCTTTGGCATCAGCACGCCCGATCACGCAGCGCGAGTTGCCCGCGTCGCCGACGGCGTCATCGTGGGTAGCGCACTCGTCAAGGCCATCGGTACAAGCACCGATCCCGTCGGGGCTGCCAGTACCTTCATCGCCTCCCTGAGCGCAGGAATGGAGATGGCGGATGAACAAGACGGGACTTGACTGCCGTACAGTACTGTGCTCTGCTGGACGGCAAGAGACTTCTCATGGAGAAAGCCAACTCCCAGCACCGATGTAGTCAGGTCCTGGGTCGCAAAAACAGCCCCTTCGCACGAAGGGGCTGTGGTTCTTCCACCTCAGAGCGATACCCTATTACTCTTTTGGCATCGCCTCCAACAACTCGAGGGCTTTCAGAAGTTGAGTATCCTCGCCCTCTAGTAGCTCTGCCACCGTCAGTCCCTCCAGATCCCTCGGATAGAGGAGGTCTGCCGTCATGGGCAGATCGACGGTGATATCCGGTTCGATGCCCTGCTTGCGGATCAAACGGCCGTCAGCCGTCAGCCACTGGCTCGTTCCCAGCATCAGCCCCGAGCCGTCGTCCAGGATAAACGGTTCCAGCACGGTTCCCGTTCCGAAGGTGGTCTCGCCCACTACCACACCCCGTTCGTGGTCCTGGATGGCCCCGGCAAAGATCTCTGAGGAGCTGGCCGAACCCCCGTTGACGAGGAGAACCATAGGGATGTCCAGGGCCGCACCGCCTCGTCTGTCGGGATAGGGCTTGCGGTTGCCCCGGGCGTCCTCCTGCTGGAGCACGTTGCCGCCTTCAACGAACTCGCTGGTCACCTTGATGACCTGTTCCAGTAGCCCGCCTGGGTTGTTGCGGAGATCCACGACCAGGCTGGTTGCGCCGGCATCTTCCGCCTCGCGGATAGCGTTGATGATCTGCTTGCTGGCGTTGGCATTGAACTGGCCCAAGCGCACCATCGCCACGTCGGTGCCGGGAATCATGGCCCAAGTGGCCGCCGGTATGGTGATCTCGCCACGGATGATAGAGATTTCTGGGCTCTCACCGGCTTCGGGGCGCAGGACCGTCAGGACCACCTCTGTCCCTTCCTCGCCGCGGATGACGTCCACGATGTCGCTGATGGGCCAGGTGGTAACGTCCTCGCCATCCACCTCCATGATGATGTCGCCCGACAGTATGCCAGCCTCCTCCGCAGGTGAGCCCTCAAAGGGTGCGACGATGATCGGCAGGCCGTCCTCCATGCCTATGTACGCGCCAATGCCTTGAAACTTGCCCGAGATATCGGTCCGTTGCCGGTTCAATTCCTCCGGCGTCATAAAGGTCGTGTGTCCCTCATCCCCCAGGGCCTGGATCATGCCTCTGATGGCCCCGTATTCAAGGTCCGTCTCTTCCAATGCCTCGCGGTCGATGAATTCCCCCTGGACGATCTCCCACGCCTGCCAGAAAGTGTCAAAGTCGACCTCACCCTCTATCTCGGGCCCGGTCACAGGCGCAGCACCGGCCGCTTCGGCACCCAACCCCACTTGTCCCAGGACGATCCCTGCCCCAAAAGCTGCGGAGATTAACATCAGAACAACCACAGCAATCACTACGATTTTGAGCGATCGTTTCATACTACAATCCCTTTCCTCGTCGAATACTCTCCAGAGGACTGGCAGTCCTACAAGAGAAGTCTCGATGACAGCCCACCCAGGCACTTGACGGCTACACCCTCCAGCGTTGGTGCGAATGGAAGGCTGCCAGTCCTATCTTGCTCAATCCAGTATCCATAGAATAGCATATGCAGGGCGTAACTGTCTTTAAGCCACCTTTGTGGCAACCTTATGATGCCCTTAAGGGTGGATCTCTTGCTGTAGCAGATCTCTCTTCGGGCTGCGCAGTACGCTGAAAGCCTATTTGAACGACATGTGTCGAGTGGATGCCCTTTGATTGCTGAAACAAGCCTGAGGGAGGATCTCTTCCTACAGAGGCTATTCGTCAATGTCCGCGTCTGAAGGCCCGGCTTCTGGCCCGCCAGGATCCCGTGTAGAAGCCTGGGGAATCAGGATTACAAAACGACTGCCCTCTCCCGGAGCGCTTTCCACCGTGAGTGTTCCCCCATGGGCCACGACGAGGTCCCGGGCAATGCTCAGACCCAGCCCCATGCCCTGGGGAAAACGCTTGTCGCGCTGGCTCCGGTAGAAAGGCTCGAAAATCCGGTCCTGCTCAGAAGGCGCAATGCCGATGCCGGAATCCACGACGACAATGGCTGTTTTGTCATGCCCGGCCTCGGCTTCTATGGAAATGATTCCCTCAGACGTGTACTTGATCGCGTTGCTGAGCAGGTTGCCCAAAGCCTGTGCCAGGCGGTCGGGGTCGATCTCGACCATAGGCAGCGACTCGGGGATGTTTGTCTCCCAATGCAAGCCCTTGTCGTGGGCAGCCTGCCGCCAGGGGATCACGGTCCGTGGCAACCAGACGTTGAGGGAGACGGGCTCAGGATTCAGCTCCAGGCTGCCCAACACCTGGCCGTGCAGATCGGCCAAGCTATCCACCAGGGGGCGCAGTCGTTGTACCTGGTCGTCCATACCTTCCAACAGCTCGCGACGCAGATCTGGCTCCTCGTCGGCCCCACTCAACAGGGCATGGAGCGCTGACTGTACCGCCCCCAGGGGCCGTCCCAGTTCGTGCACCAAGTTCGCCAACAGATGGCGCCGGGAATCCTCCAACAGTTTGAGCTGTTCAATCAAGGTATTAAAGGCCCGCAGCAGCATGCGGATCTCTTCTGGATCCTGCTCCGGGAGTGTCTCCCATTTCCGGCCGCTGGCCACGCTATAGATGCCGTCCGTCACCCTCCGCAGCGAGCGCCCCAGGCTTAAGGCCAAGGCCAGGCCAAGGATCACACCCAGCACCAGGTCCACGACCAGGATGCCGATGATGAGACGGCGCAGGCTGGTGAATCGCTTCTGGAGCTTGGACAAACCCTGGGTCATCTGCAGAGCGCCCATGACCTCCTGGTTAGGCCCCACCACCGGCACAAGGACCTGCACAATCTCGGCCTGTAGGCTTGTGCTGTAGTTGACGTGTACCTCCCGTTGCCCACCCAGAGTGGCGCGCACGTCCGCCAAATCTGGTAGCTGGCCCAGTTGGCCGTTGCTACCGGCCTCGCTGGCAGCCAGCAGGTTCCCACCGGCATCGAAAAGCATCACATGAGACTGGGAACGCATGCTGTACAGCGTCACAAAACGCTGGGCTTCGGCACTGTCAGCCCAGATCACATGCTGGGTGCTGGCCATGTTGGCCGTCGTTGCACCCTGCGCCACCATCTCGTCGGCCAAGTTGGTCAACTGGCTCTGTGTCTCCAGGACGTAGATCAGGGCCGCGGCGGCCAGGGGGATCACCAGCAATAGAGGCAGAATGTGGCTCAGGATGAGGCGGCCGCGCAGGGTACGCATCGTGCTCAGACCTCTGCGCTCACGGGCTGTGGTACCAGCTTGTAACCCACGCCGCGTATCGTAATGATACGCTGCGGGTGTTTGGGCACGGTCTCGATCTTTTCCCGCAGCCAGCGGATGTGAACGTAGACGACCTGAGGTTCGCCTACATACTCCGCTCCCCATACCTGCGCCAGCAGATCATCCACGGATACAACGTCACCGGCGCTCAGGGCCAGCGCATGAAGCAGCGAGAACTCCCGTGGAGCCAGCTCCAGCTTTATGCCGGCCAGAGTGGCCACGTGCGCCGAAGCCTCGATCACGAGGTCTCCGACCTCAAGTTGGTTGGCGGCAGGAGCTGGCGTTGCTCCGCGCTCAGAGCGCCGCAGTACGGCCTTGATGCGAGCCAACAGCACGTTCATATCGAAGGGTTTGGTCACATAGTCATCCGCACCCAGTTCCAGGCCCAATGCCTGATCCAGATCCCGCCGCCGGGCGGTCACAAAGATGATGGGCGTGTCAGATTCTTGCCGGAAGTTGCGCAAGGCATCCAGGCCGTCCATGCCTGGCAGGCCGATATCCAGGAGGATCAGATCGGGAGCGTCGCGACGGGCCAGGCGCAGGGCATTTTCCGCGTCGGCTGCAGTACTGGCCCGATAGCCCGCCTGCTCCAGGTTATAGGCCAGACTACGCCGCATCAGGGCATCGTCGTCTACCAGCAAGATGTGTTTGGTCATGATAGCCGTCCGCCTTTCGTTCGTGCCCTGCTATTGTACTATAAAGCGGCGTTTTTGGAAATTCGACATTCGCGATTCGTGAACCGAAGATTCGGCCGCGTCGGATGATCTGGCTGCGCAAATCACCCCAGAATCCTCTGTGGAGCAGTTGTGCGCCACGCAAAGGATCTGGGGTGATCACTGTCCATAGGGACAGGTTTGGCTATCCAGTTACGGGCTCAATGCTCTCGGCCGGTACCCAGCCCTCCAACTCACCCCCGGGCAGAGCCAGGCGCACCCAGCTTCCCCAGGCCTCGACTACTTGGACCTCGGCGCCGTCGTGAAGCGTGAACTCGGCCACGTATTGCGTACCGGGTCCGCTGGTAACATCCACCTCCGTAGCCACAATCACGCCCTCGGCCTGATTGTGGTCCACGTACAGATAGCTCCCCATCGCTAAAACGCCCACCACCAGGACAAGCGCCGTGGCAGCCAGACCGTACTGCAGGCTCTTGCGCCAGGCGCTGCCAGCCCTTGCGGTGCTGATCACAATGATCAGCAGCACAAAGAGGATCCAGGCGCCCAGGGCTGCCATGGCCACTTCATCAAGGCTGAACCCGCTTTTCACGGATTGGCCCACCAAGCTCAGAGCACCCCCGTTTTCGGCTGCTTCGAACTCGTCCACTGCCTGAGCACGGGCCAGCGCCAGGTTCGCCTTGATGTCGGCATCCCTTGGCGCGAGCCCCTGCGCACGCCGGTAGTTGACGATAGCCCGGCCATAGTCTCCCTGCTTAAAGTGGGCATTGCCCAGGTTGTAGAACAGGGAGCTATCAGAAAAGCCCTGGTCAGCCAACTGCTGGTAGGCCTGCGCTGCCTGGGAAAACTGGCCCTTCTCGTATAGCTGGCTGGCCGTGCCCATTGTCTCGGCGGCTGCCTCCGAGGAACCAATGCTCGTTGGGGATGACTTGGCCAACAGCTGCGTCTGGTTCGCGGCAAACAGACCAATCATGGTCAGGCCGATCAAGGCGATCATAACAACTCGTTTCATCTCTAGCCTCCTCATCGTGCTCTACAGTACCTTCTCCAGCGCATTGATCAACACGTCAACTTCTTTCAACAGGCTCGCCGCATGATCCGGGCTATCTGCGCCAGGTGCAAATCGACCCAACTCACTACTTACCAAAATCACTTCGACGCGCTCGATCAGGTCGGACGTGACACCCTTGGCTGCCAGGATGTCGGCCCGAGCCTGGTGCGTCAAGCCAGCCACCGGCCGGTCCAGCTTGTCCGCCAGATAGGTAGTCAAGATCTGGCCAGCAGCACTATAGGCGCCCTTTTTCCGCTTGCGCGCCAGGGCCAGGGCCTTTTTCGCCTTCCTGCGAGCCTGGGAACTGCGGGCCAGGCCCAGATTACTCTCCCAGTATCGCTGTCGCCTCTGCCAGACCCAGTACCCAAGAGCGCCAAACACCGGGAAGGCCCACGCTGCCCAATACAGCCCCGACCGCGTCACCGGCTGTTCAGCTGAAGCGATTCCAGAGGGCACCGGTTTCAGGTGCCGGATGTCCGTGGCCGCCTGCTCCACGGTCTCTTTGGCCCCACCCACCGGCAACGGTGAACCTGCCGTCGTTGCCGGCTGTGCCTCGCCGGCTGCAATGGAGACAGGAATCGGCTCCGTGCTGACCGTTTGGTATGCTCCAGCGACAGGATCAAAGTAAGTATACGCCAACGCAGGGATCGTAGATTCGCCTTCGACGCTGGGCACCAGCAAGCGCTCGTAGACGCGGCTACCCACGACCTCGCCGTCACGCACCTCAGAGTGAACCGTCGCCTCGGTCTCAAAGTCCCGCCAGCCGGGCATCCCTGGCCAGATAGGATCTGGCGTCGCGTTGAGGTTGCCCCGGCCGCTGAGCGTGACCCGCCAGATCAAGGGCTCGTTCACCTTGCTCTGCGTCGTATCCACTACCCCTGCCAGGGTGAACTGCCCCACCGCGCCATTAAAGCCCTCCGGGGCTATGGGCGGCAAGGGCTGCACATCCAGCGCAACCGGCTGGGTCTGCAGCGCAGTGCCCCGACGAAACAGACTGCCCTGAGTCGTGAGCCTGGCCGGCTCGATGATCACCGGCCCGACGACGGATGGGAAGAGAATAGTACGCACCTCTGCCACCTGGTAGACGCGGCCGGAAGCCTGGACCCTGTACTCGTTCTGAGCCGTCTCGTGCTCGCTCCAGAACCCCTGGAACGATGGGGCCCCGTACTCGGGCTGTCCAGATAGGTTCACTGCCCGGTAGAAGCGGAAGGTATAGACCACCTGCTCCCCGACAAAGGGCGTTGGGTTGCTCACCTCAGCCTCGATGAACAGGTCCT
>Ga0209013_10005769_pt1 | contig 10612 bp, 14 predicted proteins | sample Cruoilmetagenom2_FD_187291 | JGI IMG/M metagenome (GOLD analysis project Ga0209013, IMG submission 187291) | Oil polluted marine microbial communities from Coal Oil Point, Santa Barbara, California, USA - Sample 2 (SPAdes) (version 2) | ecosystem: Environmental > Aquatic > Marine > Oil seeps ...
AAATAAATCACAAGATAACATACACCCCTTTGTTTGAACGTGAACATTTCTCCCATCCCCTTTGTAAATGAAAATGCCCTTTCCTCGGTAGGAGGAAATGGGCATTTTCTATATTTATGACAAAACACCAGTCCATCTATTATTTAGATAGGCTGGTGTTTATTTATTTTAATCGCCATAATACGGTATTGGGTAAGAGTAATCTTTCAACTTTTTGCAATAATAGAAGTTTTTTAAGTTCACGTTCTGCTAATTGATCGGATATATTATAATAACTTGCGATTTCACTTGTTGTTAAAGAATGGAATCGATCAAAAAGTTTTTCCAGTAACGGAGGTTCTTGTATTTCAGGCTTTGTATTTAACATTTCTTGCAGAATTTGTACATATATCTCGTAAGGGTAATTACCAGCTACTTTAAGACCTTCATCTTCAATATTCTCATTAAAGAATACAACACTTGGAAAAGAATCGACTTCCATTTCACACGTAATAGATAAGTCACTTTGGAAGGACCTAGCACATTCATTTGAAATAAAATCCCTGGTAAATTCATCTACATCTAGTTTAACTTCTTCCGCTATTTCCTGTAGAACGGAAAAGGATGTAACGTTCTTAGTTTTTAGGAATAAATATTCTTGTATTTTTATTAGAAACCGTAAAGCAGCTTTTTTCCCTTGAAATTCTGCAGCTTTTACAGCAATAGAAGGGAAGACGGAATGTTCTATTTTAGATATATTAAATGACTCATTACTCAAATTGGCATTGGGAAAGTTACAAATTGAATTTAACTTATTCAATTGAGTACTCAGTACAGTACGTACAGTAAAATACTGACCATACTCTACTTGCAATTTCCGTAGTGTAGGTTGCATATCCCAACAAGTTGGACACATTGGGTCCAAGAAAACATACATTTCAAGCGGCTTGTTTACTAAAGGGGATGTCAACGTTTCTGACGGAATTTGTATTCTTGTCACAATTCTTCCTCCTCATGACTCATTTGATTGACCATGTGGTTTGCAGTAAGCTCTAAACGTCTATAAAATGTATCACGAAACTTTCCTTCTAATCCTACTTGATCCATCGCGTCTTTCATACAAGAGAGCCAAGCTTGTGCTCGTTCTGGCGTAATTGGAAATGGATTATGGCGCATTTTCATCATCGGATGTCCGTGTTCTTCTGTATATAAATTAGGTCCACCTAAATATTGAGTTAGAAATTGTTTTTGTTTTCTAGCTGTTTCCGATAATTCATTTGGGAAAATCGGTATAAGCAATGGATGCTTTGCAACATTGCCATAAAACGTATCCACGAGCAAATGTAACTTTTCTGCTCCGATTTCATCGTAAGGAAGTATTGGCTTTTGCGTCATTTTCTTTGCCCCTTTGCTCTAGCACTATATTCATTCTATCAACGAAACCCAAATATCTCAAACAATTAGATTATCTAATAGAAAAACATAAATCGCTACATAGGCCCGACAATGTTTTAAATCCTAGTAAAATTCATCTTTCTATGGGTTGTTTGTTAATCTAAGATCATTATCTAAGATCATTATATGTTCAATTTTAATAGAGATAAATAATGAAAAATATCCCCTTTTGGAAGTAAATTGAAGAGAAAAAAACAACCTATTATTATTAATGGGTTGTTCGTGCTTAGATTATCCTGGTTTAACAGGATTTTTATCACAGATGGTTTAACTAACAGTCAATGGAGAAGAAGAAAACTGCACTGTCAAAAGTATTACTTTATGCTTGGAAGTAATTCATCACTTTTTGTACGTAATTTTGTGTTTCTTTGTATGGTGGGATACCATCGTATTTTTTAACTGCTCCTGGTCCTGCGTTGTATGCAGCAAGCGCGGTTTCAATATTACCATCGAATTTTGAGAGCATTTGACTTATATATTTTGCTCCACCCATTATATTTTGTTCAGGATCTAATGAATTAGTAACACCGAGATACTTAGCTGTACCTGGCATTAATTGCATCAGTCCAGAAGCACCAGCAGAACTAGTAGCGGAAGGGTTAAAATTCGATTCTTGTTTGATAATAGAAGAAATGAGCTTTTCGGGAACATTATACATTTCTGCGGCTCTCTTAATAATGTCATCATAATTAGTACCGCTTTTTGTGGAAGCAGATGAGTAAGAAGAAATAACTTCTGCTAAACTATTCTGTGCAGTGTTTAAATTAGATGGTACAAAAACAGGAGAGTTACCACTATATAATAATGAAGATAAACTTTCAGTGGCCTGATCTCCTGAACTAGCTTGTAACACTTGTCCTAACATATCTGAAAATAAGGGAGAAGTGGAAGAGTCATTTTGGGAACTTTGCACACTTCCTAAAGTTTGCATTGCATTTATCTCCATTAATACTTTTAAGGATTGAATATCCAAAGGGATCAACCTTTCAACTTGTTGTTATATTTCACGAGGCGAGCAATTTTTTTGTCAGTGTGTCGAATAGGGATGTTTTGTGATTCTAACAAATTAAGGAACACTTTTTCTCCATATTTTACATCGTTACTCTCATATTCTACCTCAAAATCCTCTGTTTGACTATAAATCGAGTGATCTAAAAAAAGAGTTCCATTTTTATATGGTATTTCGACACGATTTGTTTGTAAGCTACCGATACAAACTAAAGGCGTTACAAGATTAAATTGTTCTAGAAAGGGAATAGAAGGGAAAGTGGATTTAGTGATAATGGCATCTCTTTCATAGTTAGTCGCATATACTGTATTTTCTTCCATTACATGATCTTCAATTGGCCTTTTAAGGGTTAGTTCATTATGTTCTTTTAATACACGCAAACGAAAGCCCATACCATTGTTCTTAAAGAAGTTATCTTTTGTGTCAAAGTAGTAATTTGTTTGCGAATGAAAGTCCTTCTGATTTATCTGAAACGACGTTATAAAAGTATCAAATTCTTGCTTAGTTAATAAATTTTTAAATTCTATTTCTTTATCGGTTTGCATATTACACGACCTTTCCTATTATTTCTATTATATGCGCTTTTCAACCAGTTTCAATATGTTAAAATAGTGGAAGCATAGACAGAAAGGAACGATTTATTTTGCCTATTACTTATAATGTGCATAGTGGTGTTCAATTAGAAAATGATATTCGTTTTACGTTAGAGGTATTACCTAGTAATCCTTATCTAAAAGCAGCAGGTCAAATGATAACTGATTCAGATTCTATGGCCTTTATTTATCTTTTGGAAGATGAAACAGGTTATCATTATCTAAAGTTAGGTCAAGAGGTCTGGCCATTGCTTGTAAATACCTTAAAAGCTGTAGATGATCCAACGTTACAAATCGGTGACAAAGAGCTAGCTTTACAGGGCTTTAAAGACGAACTTAACATGCTTATCTTTAATATTGAAGGTAATGACAATTACGGTGCAGATTTCTCTAGAGCAGTGGAAGAAGCATTCAAGGAAATCTTAAAAATATAGTATTAGGTCATTGGAAGTGGAGGACAAGCTTATGGGGCAATGGGATCGATTTTTAGAGCCGTACAAGCAAGCTGTTTCAGAGTTAAAAGTAAAATTAAAAGGAATGCGTACTCAGTTTGAGAGAGATAATACAAATTCACCTATCGAATTTGTGACAGGTCGTGTCAAACCATTAGCGAGTATATATGATAAATCACTTGAAAAAGGAATACTCTTTGAGCCTTCCGATACTTTAGCACAGGAAATACCAGATATTGCTGGTTTACGGATGATGTGTCAATTTGTAGATGATATTGAAACTGTCGTAGATTTGTTACGTGCCAGAAATGATATAAGAATAGTAGAGGAAAGAGACTATATTTCCCACAAAAAACAAAGTGGGTATAGATCCTACCATATGATTATTGAATATCCCGTTCAAACCATTCACGGCGAGATAAATATTATAGCTGAAATTCAAATACGTACACTAGCTATGAATTTCTGGGCTTCTATCGAGCATTCATTAAATTACAAGTATAAGGGAATATTTCCTGAAGAAATAAAAAAGAGACTCCAATATGCAGCAGAAGCAGCATTCCGTTTAGATGAAGAAATGTCATTAATACGAGGAGAAATTCAAGAAGCACAGAAATACTTCAGTGAAAATAAGGAACTTTCTCATCCAAATCTTCTTGAATCTAAAAGTGAAAGAGAGGGTACATGAATTATGAAATTTTTTATATTGTCCCGAAACGATGATTTATCTAATGAATTAATGGAAAGTGCGAAGACATATCTAGTCGATTTTGGACTTATAGTAGACGAAGAAAATCCGGATATTGTCTTATCTATTGGTGGCGATGGTACGTTATTACATGCTTTTCATAAATATAAACATTTAACACCTTCTGTTGCTTTTGTCGGGCTCCATACTGGGCATCTTGGATTTTATGCAGACTGGAAGCCGGAGGAAATTGAAAAATTAGTAATTAGCATAGCGAAAAAAGAATTTGAAGTAATAGAGTACCCATTGTTAGAGGTAACGATCAATTATAGACATGGAGAAGATAGTTCGGTCTATTTAGCATTAAATGAATCTACAGTTAAATCACCGGATGTTACTTTAGTAATGGATGTAGAATTAAATGGGGATCATTTTGAACGTTTCAGAGGAGATGGGTTATGTATGTCCACTCCATCAGGAAGCACTGCCTATAACAAAGCTCTTGGAGGTGCAATTGTACATCCATCGTTAGAAGCTATTCAACTTGCGGAAATTGCATCTATTAATAACAGGGTCTTCCGTACAGTTGGTTCGTCGCTCGTCTTACCAAAACATCATTCTTGTTTACTAAAACCTGTAAAAGGACCCGATTTTATGGTGACTGTAGATCATCTTCAGTTATTGCACAAAGATGTTCAATCCATAAAATATCGAGTAGCAGATGAAAAAGTTCGCTTTGCTAGATTTAGGTCATTTCCTTTTTGGCATAGAGTGCATTCTTCCTTTATCGACAGTGATTTAGAAATATGAAAGAGGAGTTAATGCACCTGGAATTTCAAGTAAATGAATCACAACAATTACTTCGTGATGCAATTAGACAATATGGTATTTCGAAAAAAGCATTGACTAGTATTAAATATGAGGGTGGAAAAATTACAGTCAACGGTATAGAGAAAACTGTACGTCATCAGTTACATGCGGGAGATATGGTCAAGATTATATTTCCACCTGAGAAAAAAAGTGCGGGACTTGTTCCACAACAAGTGGAGTTTCCAATTTTAATGGAGGATGATCATCTCCTCATCCTCACAAAGGTTGCAGGCATTAGTACAATTCCATCTCGAGAGCATCCTACTGATACAATGGCCAATTTTATAGCTGGATATATGGAAAAAAGCGGATTATCCTCTACAGTACATATAGTAACCAGACTAGATAAAGACACATCCGGTATTATTTGTGTGGCGAAGCATCGACATGCTCATCATTTATTAAGTGAAATGCAAAAGTTAGGAGAAATTTCGCGTACGTATGAGGCATTCGTTCACGGCCATATCCTACAAGATGAATTAGTTATTGATGCTCCTATAGGTAGGAGAAACGGAAGTATTATTGAGCGGATTATTGATGTAGATGGTAAACAAGCTAAGACCTCTGTTCAAGTATTAACACGTTTTGAAATTAAAGGGAAAAAACTAACGCATGTGCGACTTTTTTTACATACTGGTCGGACACATCAAATACGAGTACATATGATGTCTATTGGTCATCCATTAATCGGAGATGATTTATATGGTGGCGAGTTACAATTAATAGAACGACAAGCTCTTCATGCAAAAGAACTTAAATTGGTACATCCATTCACTAAAGAGCATATGTGTTTAGTTGCTCCATTTCCTGAAGATATGAAAGCTCTATTTCCCACTAATTATTCCTAAATGACAGGAAGAATGGTGGGATTTCATATTTTTAGTTATTTACATTCCATTATTTCCTAGGGAATATTTTTATTGCTTATTTATCGCTTACTCCATACAATAAATAAGCAAACGCCGAAGAGGAGGGGAAAGTGTGAAAGATGAAATGACTCAACAACCTTTAGACGAATCTATTTTAATTGGATTTTTAATAAACGAATCCATGGAAGAGTTTAGAGAAGAATTTATGCAACTACACCCGTATGATCAATCCATTTTTTTTGAAAAGGTGGAACCAGATGTACGAAAGAAAATTTATCATTACCTTTCTCCTAAAGAAATAGCTGAGCTATTTGAGGCGACAAAATTTGAAGATGAGCAATATGATTTATTTATGCAAGAAATGGACATTACATATGCGGCGGATATGCTTTCATTTATGTTTACAGATAATGCTGTAGATGTCTTAAATGAGTTAGGAAAAGATAAAGTTGCAAGTTATTTAAATATAATGGATAAGGAATCTGCCCAAGAAATTAAGGATCTCTTACATTATGAGGAATACACTGCCGGTTCCATTATGACAACGGAATATGTAGTAATTCCTGAAAATTCAACTTGTCGCTCAGCAATGACTATTTTGCGTAGTGCAGCCCCTGAAGCAGAAACCATCTATTATTTATTTGTTGTCGATGACGAGCATAAATTATCTGGTGTTATTTCTCTACGTGACTTAATCATAGCGGATGAGGATACTTTGATAAAAGAAATTATGAACGATCGGGTAGTTAGTGTTTTGGTAAGTGTGGATCAAGAAGAAGTAGCCCGAATGATTAAAGATTATGATTTCCTAGCTGTTCCAGTAGTTGATTTTAAAAATCATTTACTCGGAATTGTTACGGTTGATGATATTTTAGATGTATTAGACGAGGAAGCATCAGATGATTACTCAAAACTTGCTGGGGTTTCTAACATGGACACCTTCGACAAAGGACCATTACAAGCTGCGAGAAAAAGATTGCCTTGGCTTATTATTTTGTTGTTCCTCGGAATGTTAACAGCTAATCTAATGAGTATTTTTGAGCAAACACTTGATGAAGTTGCACTTCTTGCGGTATTTATTCCTTTAATTGCTGGTATGGCTGGTAATAGTGGGACTCAAGCACTTGCCGTTGCAGTTCGTGGTATTGCGACTGGAGATATAGAAGAACAAAGCAAGACAAAATTACTTTTTAGAGAAGCAGGTACCGGTCTTATTACTGGCTTGATTTGTGGTTTATTAGTAGTCGGAGTCGTATACTTTTGGAAACACGACTTACTAATTGGAATATTAGTTGGTTCATCGATTTTTGGATCTATTTTTATCGCTACATTAGGTGGATCTTTCATTCCTTTATTGATTCATCGGATGAATATAGACCCGGCAGTTGCTTCGGGACCATTTATCACAACAGTAAATGACGTAGTTAGTATTTTAATATACCTTGGACTTGCGACTGTATTTATTTCGTCATTGTAGTTTGTATCATATTTTTGATAGTTGCATAAAGTAAAGGAAAAAGGATGTGCTAATGAACTCATTTAATGATCCTTTGCTCTTTATAAAAGGCCCTCCAGTCTTTCATCTACCACCAAAAGAACGAATGGAAGCACCATACGAATTACTAGATGAAAGTACATCGATTTATGAAATACAAAAAAGTTATTCGACAAACACGCTAGCAATTATAGATAAATTAAAATTTTTAGCAAGACCATTTCAACGCAAAGTATACAAGCCGTTAATATTTCATCTAAGTGATGGGGCATCGGTGCAAGGGGAAGTGGAGAAAGTGGAAGAAAATCAGGTTACTTTACTTGTAGGGACAGAAGAGTTAATGACGTTTCCCTTAGAAGAGATTGAAAAAATAATCTGGCGTGGAAGTATATTAAAGTGATTTTGAGCTATCCTATTGCAGGATAGCTTTTTTTGTTTGAAGAAAGGTCTAAAATTCCCCGTGTTCGCTAGTACTACACTTTCCCCATGATATTTTTTGTTTAAACCTTTTCCGCAAAAAAACCGCTCGGGTTCGCCCCGAACGGAATAGACACTACAATGATGAAACGATTAGTCACATACACCTAAAAATACATCGGCAATACATTCAATTGCGCAGAAACAATTCAAATCTACAGTAATACAGCTACCAGTTGATCTGAAGTTTCGAACTTTACAAAGCTTTCTTAAATCGACTTTTGTACCACATTCGTTCAATAAATCGACTTCGTTACGTTCTCTGTCAAGTGGCTCTAAAACTCTTAAAGTTGCACAGCACCCGTCAAAAATATCTTCTACGCGGAAGTAAACAGAAATACAGTCACAATCAAATCTATCATTATCACGGAAGAACGCTTTAAAAGGATCTCCATCTTTAGTTAATAACATAAATACACGTGTGTCTGCTTGACGTCTAGAAGCTGGGCTAACAAGACCTCCAAGTGGTTCTAGAAAACAATTTGTTGGACATTGAGGGCAATCGTCATTTGTTGCTTGATCTTGAATGTCCTTAATAGCACGAACCACATCACAAACACAATTTCCAGACTGCGTTACATCGGTAACATCACCTAATTTTCCACAACCCATTAAATTCACCTCCTCTTATCTCTTACTAACTTATGTAGCAAGTTCATCTTGGTAAGGGCAAATATCTCGTAATGGAATTGCATATTTCATTTATTAGCGAACATACTAACACAAAAAAGGAGCAAGGTATTATATGAAAAAAACCGTAATTGTTTTGCTCATGATTTTATCTTTGAGTGCTTGTTCAAATGAGCAGGAAAATATAGTATTCCCTACGGATAAATCCACTGCACTAAAACCTATTATGCAAAAACAAGATTCGATTTACGGGTATAAAAGTGTCATAAATGAGGAAGATATTTTGGTGGCAATATCGATAAACCGATTTGATCGTTTTAATAAAACAAAAATTGAAGAGAAAATCACTAAACAAATTGAAAAACAGTTTCCAGAAAAAAAAGTTCTTGTTACAGGTGATCAAAAAATTATGTGGGAAGTAAATACAATCATTGAGAAGAAGTTGAAAGAAAAGGAACTAAAAAAGTCGATTGAAAAAATAAAATTGTTATCAAAGGAAGAGACCTAATGGATCAACAACAATTTCAAAAAATAATAGACGACAAAAATCCTAAAGTGCCCTATTTTATGAACATACTCAAAGCGTTTATTGTTGGAGGAATAATCTGTACTATTGGACAACTCATAACTTTTTTTTATATGCGTTTTTTCCCTTTTACAGAAGGAACTGCTTCAAACCCAACTGTCGCTACCTTAGTATTTATCGCGATGCTTCTTACTGGAACTGGCTTATATAAGAAAATTGCACAATTCGGTGGTGCGGGATCAGCAGTACCAGTTACAGGGTTTGGGAACGCTGTAATTTCAGCTGCCATAGAGCATAAATCGGAAGGGTATGTATTAGGAGTAGGAGGTAATATGTTCAAGCTAGCTGGGTCGGTTATATTATTTGGAGTGTTATCTGCATTTGTCGTTGCACTTATTAAAACAATATTGGTGAATTTAGGTGTTGTCTCATGGTAAATACGTTTGGAACACTACAGTTCACTTCTAAAATTTGTATAGCAAATACAGGAACAGTCGTGGGCCCAGTGGAAAAGGATAGCCCTTTTGCTGACTCTTTTGATGAGGTTCTTTCATTAGAAACAGAAAAAGAAGAAACGAATGAACAGGCGAATACACGAATGATTGAAAAAGCATGTCATTGGGCAGCTAAAAAGAATCATACTCAGGTGGATAAAGTGGATGTTCTAATCGGTGGAGATCTTATCAATCAACTCTCGCCAACGAATTTTGCAGCGCGAAGTTTAGCTATTCCATTTCTAGGAGTTTTCTCTGCTTGTGCAAGCTCAATGGAGTCGGTTATTCTCGGGTGTCTACTATTAGAGTCAGGAAATGCAAAAACAGTACTTGCGGGAGCATCAAGCCACCATCAAGCGGTAGAACGTCAATTTAGATATCCCCTTCAGTATGGTACTCAAAAACCTAAAACATCACAATGGACTGTAACAGGAGCAGGTTTTTCTCTATTAGAAAAGGACTTGAAAAATACTCCAGTCGTCACACATGCAACTATTGGAAAAGTGGTGGATAGTTTTCAAACAAACCCATTACATATGGGGGCAGCAATGGCCTCTGCTGCTAGAGATACAATTGAGCGTCATTTAACCAATACGAATAGTAAAATGACAGACTTCGATGTTATTATGACAGGCGATTTAGGTAATATAGGAATTTCTATATTAAAAGAAATGTTTCAGGACGAAAATACTGGGGTGATTCTTCAAGATGCGGGAGCTCAGTTTTATGGTGATGATAAATTTTTCAATGCAGGGGCAAGTGGTGCAGGATGTTCGGCAGTAGTTTTCTTTAGTCAAATTTATGAACAGTTAAAAAAAGGTGCATTTAAACGTGTTTTGCTAGTAGCCACAGGGGCGTTATTGTCCCCTTTAACATTTCAGCAAGGGGAAACAATCCCTTGTATTGCTCATGCTATTGAATGTCGTATGGAAAAGAGGGGTTAACATGATTTCATCGTTAGTGACAGCATTTATTGTGGGTGGTCTGATATGTGTTATTGGTCAAATTTTTATGGATGTATTTAAACTAACACCTGCACATACATTAAGTACTTTAGTTGTATTAGGTTCTATTT
>Ga0209013_10005770_pt1 | contig 10611 bp, 7 predicted proteins | sample Cruoilmetagenom2_FD_187291 | JGI IMG/M metagenome (GOLD analysis project Ga0209013, IMG submission 187291) | Oil polluted marine microbial communities from Coal Oil Point, Santa Barbara, California, USA - Sample 2 (SPAdes) (version 2) | ecosystem: Environmental > Aquatic > Marine > Oil seeps ...
TTTCCATCGCGCCGATGTGCAAGGCCTCTACGCGTATCCTGTCACGTTGTCATGTTACTGATACACCGGTAGAGATACAGATGAACGCTGATAAAATTCTGTCAGCCATACCTGCCGATGTGCATGTTGGAATACGCTGGCAGTCTACTTCAGGCTGTGCAGCGAAAAATTTGTGTATGGAAATGGTCTACCTTAAAGGTGTATCGACGGCACAGGCCTGGCAGCAGAAAGATAGCGACAACATCAGTGTATATCCCCTCGACGAGGCAGTGAAATTCGGTGCGGCATTTTTTAATCCACTATTAGCAGCATAGCAGCAGCCCTGTTTCAAACACACTTATTTCTACAAAAGTACTTGACCAGGGTATGGTCAAGTATTAGTTTGTTTTCATAATAAGTTGATAAAACTACATTAAAAGAAGATGCGAGGATGATGATAAGATTATTATAGCATTGATGCTGCTGTTCATTTTTTTACCAAGCTCTTTACCTTTACAAAAATAAAACTGATTATAAATCAGTACATAAAAATAATTATAATAAAAACATGGTATTACGATAATGGAGGAGTCTGTATGAGTAAGCAAAAACAGAACTATGTTTTTTCAGTTGTGGCTTTTTCGTTACTATTTCTGGCGACTGCTATTTTTTCGAATGAGGCCCTGGCTGAAAATCATTCTATAGCGGGTAGTCTTAAGATATTCAAAAAAGGTGGCAAGAAAACCCTTAGGCGTTTTGATAACGCGGTTGTCTATCTTGATGGAATTTCAACGCCGGCACCTGCAGAGCCCGTCGCGATTGATCAACGTAAGAAGAAGTTCAAACCAAGAATTTGTCCCGTAATCAAAGGGCAGGTGGTACGTTTTTATAACATGGACAGGGTGGAACATAATGTATTCAGTACTGAAGAAAAAAATACTTTTGATCTGGGTCGATATCCGAAAGAGGAATACCGTGATCAGCCCTACAACGATCTGGGCCTGTACAAGGTGTACTGTAATATTCACAAAAAGATGATCCTTGATATTCTGGTTGTGCCTAACCGTTACTTTGCCCTTACTGATAAAAAAGGACAGTATTATATTCCTGATGTACCTGCTGGAGAGTATGTCTTAAAGGCGTGGCATATTTATGGTGGATCTGTCGAGTTACCAATTTCTGTCAAACAAGATACAAATTTGCCACAGCTGAGTCTGAATAGCACCCGGGTAGTTCGAGACTTAGAGGCACATCTGAATAAGAAAGGGGAAAAATATAGATCAAAATCAAAAGGCTTGTATCGATAGAAAGTCGCTATGATGTTTCCCTTTCGCTACAAACTTTCGCTGATTATTTCTGCAGTAGCCTTATTGATTTTAGGCCTGGCATTTGTCGCAGTAGACCACGAAATTGAAAATGAATTCCGTTTAGTTATTGAACAGCGCCTGCTGCAGGCGCAGCATGTTGTAAGTCAGCGTATGGATGATCGCTTTGATCGTTTGTTTAGCCAGGCAGTCACGATGTCGGACAGCAAACTCATTCAGGATGTGATTACTGATAAAAATCTGAGCCGGGTTACCCGTGATGATATTGTTATGGACGAAGTCTTACCAAGATTAACCCTGGTAGACATGTTGTTGGTAACTGATGAGGAAGGCGTGTTACTGGCGGCCTCTAGCGAGACTGAGCAATTCTGGAAGAAGATAATTCAGCAATCTGCCTTTCAATCCGGCATTGATGGAGAAGAGGCCGTTGGTCTGACAGTACTTGAAAATATCTGGTTGCAGTGGGTGATGTTGCCAGTATTTATTGGTGATCAAATGTTTGGCACGGTAATTCTTGTCACCGGACTGGGAGAGCAGGAATTACAAACGATCAGTCAACTGACTGGTACAGAGTTGTTGATTGCCAGTGATACAGCGTACCTGGCAACAGGCTGGAATAATCATAAAACATCTGAGGGACTAAAAAGTTCATCGTCTAATAAATTTCTCAGCTTCGCTGATCTTCTGGTGAATACAAGATCAGGGACAGAACAGGGTGTCGATACAAATGAAATTAATTTGCAGGGTGAGCGCTACTTGTTGCGTTACAGGTTACCGGAAAATCCATTTATACCTGATTTTGTCGTAGCGCAGTCACTGGATCATTCATTAGCTTTTGTACAGGCGATTAAGTATGTAATGTTGACCATCGCATTTATTGCACTCGTTATTGCAGCTGGACTTGGTTATATTTTTGCCTATAGCGTATCGAGTCCAATTTACTTATTACGTAAAGCAACCCGTGCTATTGCAGAGGAAGATTTTAATCAACGGGTGGATATTCGAACCCGGGACGAATTCCGCGAACTGGGTGAGTCGTTTAATCAGATGAGTGTATCGCTGGCAGAAAAAGAGAAAATACGACTGGCGCTGGATAAGTCAGTCTCCAGGGAGGTGGCTGACCACTTGCTGCAACAGGGCGTTCATCTTGGCGGAGAAACCCGTGACGCAACAATATTATTTGCTGACATAAGAGATTTTACTTCTCTCAGTGAACAGCTAACTGAAAACCAGTTGCTGGAAATGTTAAACGAATACTTTACCCGTATTAACGTTTGCATACAGCAACACAACGGCACCATCGATAAATTTATCGGTGATGCAGTGATGGCAATATTTGGTGTGCCTGTTGATGATCCTCGGCATGCCTGTCATGCAGTACAGGCGGCGCATGCTATGTGTAAAGCCGTGGCTTTATTTAACGAAGAAGTAAGTAGCCAGTATGGTTGCGAGATTAATATTGGTATTGGCATTAACACTGGCCAGGTTGTTTCTGGTTTGATGGGATCGGAAGATCGCCTGAACTACACTGTACTTGGCGACCAGGTCAACATTGCCTCCCGGGTGGAAGGCCTAAGTAAATTTTATGGGGCTGGTCTCGTCGTTACTGGTGAAACACGCGCAGCGGTAATGAACCAGGCAGGCAAGAAAAACACCATTGTTTACCGTCGTCTGGATACAGTACAGGTGAAAGGAAAAACGGTTGGCATCGATATTTTTGAACCGATGCAAGACATGGAAGGACTGGATAAAAAGATACAGAGTTACCATCAGGCGCTAGATTTGATGTTAAACCGTGAGTTTGAGCAGGCGCAGGAAGCTTTTGTAAAATACACGGCTTTATGGCCCAGTGATAAAGTGGCACAATTATGGCTTGAACGGTCAAGCTTGTATGCCATGAAAACTGAAATATTTGATCAGGATTACCGTAATGGAGTACGAATTTTGACGTCGAAGTAGTAATAGTTAAGCTCACCATTGTTGCCAAAAAATAATTTCTTAAGACTCCATGAAAAAACAAATAAAACTTACCTACTATTCTGACGTGCTCTGTTTCTGGGCATATGCTGCACAAATACGTCTGGATGAATTAGAGGAAAAGTTTGGTGAAAAAATAATAATTAAACATCACTTTATTTCAGTATTTGGCAATACTGAGCAGCGGATTGGAGAGAGCTGGAAAGATCGGGGTGGCTATACAGGGTTTGCTCAACACATCATTGATTCAGCAAAAGCATTTCCTCATCTCCATGTGAATCCTGAAATCTGGAAAAGTACAAGGCCAAAGACTTCAGCGATGAGTCATTGTTTCTTAAAAGCAGTACAGTCTCTGGAAGATAAAGAGCTTATTTCTACTTCTGTCAATGCAAGTTACGGCAAAACAGTTTTTGAAGAAGCATTGTGGCGAGTTCGCTGTGCTTTTTTTGAAGATGCACTGGATATAGGTAATATTTCAGTACTGAAAAATATTGCTGAGGAACTGCAGTTGCCGATGGCAGAGATTGAACAGGCTTTAAATGATGGCTCAGCCCTTGCTGCTTTAATGAATGACATGGAAAAGAAGGAATTATTAAAACTGGAAGGCAGCCCCTCTTATGTGATGAATGATGGACGACAAAAATTGTATGGCAATATCGGTTACCGCGTAATCGAGGCAAATGTCACCGAATTACTAGAGCATGATAATAACCAGCTCAGCTGGTGTTGATCACCTAACAACGATCCACGCTATCCTTATATGATGGAAACAGGCCAGGTTTCAGTTCCCTTGTATGAGCCCAGGGATCAGCGAACAATAGATAAATACCTGTCCCAATATTCTGAGCCTGAAGCACGGCTGCAGTCTTTGGTGCTTGCGCAGCTAGCAGATGCTAACTGGGATTATGTTGTCACCATTCCTGCCTGTGGAGAAGATGAATTCCTGCCCGGAGCGCTTGACTCTATCAACAAATGCAAGGTGGTTAGAAACAATAACAGGGTGCTTTGTATCATCGTGCTGAATGGCAATGAAGCACGAGAAGCTGAATTCAAGTTATCCAATCAAAAGATGCGGGACTGGTTCAGCAACTGCTGTACGCCTGTTATCGATGTCTTTAATCCTGATGATAGCTGCCCGCAGTCACTGCTGGCCTGGCAAGATATAGAAATTCTTATTATTGATCGATCACAGGAGCCATGGCTAATCCCTGCGGATCAGGGGGTCGGGCTAGTTAGAAAAATCGGTGCTGATATCGCTCTGTTTCTAATAGCAGCCGGAAAAATAACCTGCCCCTGGATTCATGCCACTGATGCTGATGCCAGGGTACCGGATGATTATTTCCTGCGAGCCACTGAGACGCGCATTGGCATAGATGGTAACAGCCTGCCTCCCAGCTGTGTTATCTATCCCTATCGGCATATTCCAGATCCTAATATGGAGCAGCAGGATCACCAGAGATACTGGTCTGCATTAACCGATTATGAGCTATGGCTTCGTTATTATGTGGCCGGATTAGAATGGGCGGGATCCAGTTATGCCTACCCGTCAATAGGAAGTCTACTGGCCTTTGATGCCCTGGCTTATGCAAGAATCCGTGGGTTCCCGAAACGCATGGCCGGGGAAGATTTTTATTTTCAGAACAAACTGGCCAAGGTGGGTGCAATGACTACGTTGTATGGGCATCCTGTAAAGTTACTAACCAGGATATCTACCCGGGTGCCATTTGGTACAGGGCAGGGAACTATAGCGATAGATGAACTGAACAGTAATGGCCAGAGATATACTGTCTATAATCCGCTGGTATTTAGTTTTGTCAGGGGTTTCCTCAACGCAGTACGAAACTGGTTTCAGGATGCAGGTCTGAATGAGCAGGAACGAGAAAAGAAATTTATTGCAGTACTTGAGGAATATCGGCCGCAGCAAAAAGAGAGTAGTGAAGGCTACAGACTGTGGTTAGAAAAATTATTTGCAGAGCTTCACTTATTTAAAAATCTATATGCAGCTGAAAAAAGATCAAAATCTTTACATGGTGCCAACAGGCAATTTGATGACTGGTTTGATGGGTTCAGAACCCTGAAACTTATTCATCGTTTGAGGGATGATCTCTATGGAAGTCTTCCATTGATAGAGGCCCTGCAAGCTTCTAGTTTTCTACAATGGCCAGGGCAACGTGAGAATTTCCAGAATAGCAGAGAAGGCTGGCTTCAGAGTCTCCGCTCCAGGGTGGCTTCAGAAAAAATACTACAGAACTAAATAGTAATACATGTATGCCCGGTAATTGAACCAGGTTTTATAAAGAATGAACTATCTCTATTTTTTCTTTGCAGGTAGATTTACAGGTCTTTCACCGACGCCATCGCCTGGATGACGAATATTTCTCTGCAAAGGGCGAGCTCTGCCAGGGACAAGTGATATTCCTCCAGCTGCCGGGACAGAAGTTTTAGAGGATTCTTTTTCTTCCATTTCCCGTTGTTTTTCTTCTTCTTTTAGGCGGTCTTTCTCCAGGCTGTCTGCGAATTCCTTTGTTTCTTTGTGACGCTGCGTGCCTTCTTCATAGGATTGTTGATTATATGTGTCCTTAATCTTCAAGGTTTCAGTTCCCTCTACGTACTCTGCCGCTTTTTTGTCACCGTAATGGACGTTCCCTTTGTCATCGGTCCATTTCTTGACGGTATCACCACTTGCTATAGTTGATGCGCTGAGAATTAACAAAAAAAGTATAATTTTCATAACAGTTCTCCTTGTATAGGAAACACTATAATTAAATCTAATATATAAAAGAATGGTTTTAGATTACAGATTTGCAATGAATGCATCAATGGCTGTTTCCTGCAGATTGAGTGATATTCTTTTCGACAGCTATTGATGGAGACTGGAAACCAGTTCAGCATAAGCCTCCTGATCAGGGTCCAACAGGCCATGCCTGATAAAGAAGTCGATAATGACCAGGTTGCAGTTGAGTTTGAACTCGCCAGTATCATGGATGATGTCCATTACCTTATTTACTGGCATTAACTCGAAAGATTCGACTTCTCCATCGGTACAGACTGGGGTGAAATCGTCAGGTAATTCGATGTCGTAGCAGTACAGGGTATCAGGCTTTATGCCTTTATCTGATTCAGCGAGATAACTGATGGTACCTGTAGGCACCGCCTGGCGTGCCAGTGATTCATCCATACCGGCTTCTTCAGCACATTCCTTGATCAGGTTTTTTTCCAGGCTGATATGCCAGGGAAGGCCGCCGGCGACCATGTTGTCCAGCTTTCCGGGGGCGATATGCCTGTCCCTGGCACGTCGTGCAATCCAAAGATGTATGCCATCGCTTTTTCGAACAAAGCCATTCAGGTGCTGACCAAAGCTGCGCAGTCCAAAGTAGGGTACAGCTGATCTATCCAGCGTCATGACGGCCTGATTTCTATCTCCGGCAGTAACAGGGTAGGGCTCATCAAGGTGAACCTTGATTACGCCTTGCTGCACCAGCTTATGGGTGGCCTCGTCCACGGCTTCACTACGTTTCTTGAATCCCTGGATACTGTCAGCAAGTCGAACTGATTTATTGTTAAGGATAAATATTTCAGGCCAGGCTGCGAGCTTTTTGGCAAAAACAGGTTTTATCCACCCGTGTTGCTGCTGATCAATAATAAACGGTATGTAATCGCCAATGTTAGTTGTATTACAGGCCTTTATTTTCTCCAGGAATCCTTTATATGACATATGGGTTTTAACCAGAAGAAGTGTCATTTTTATCTGTTCCGCTTCGCTCATCATTTTTTGTGAGCTTTGGGCCTTTGCTTTCTGCCAGTATGTGAACATCTCGCTGTGGAAAAGGTATCTCGATACCGTTTTCACGGAAGGCTGCATCGATGGCAAAGTTCAGGTCACTTAATACGCTTATTCTTTTTTTGATGTCTTTGATAAAGAAGCGCAGTTCGAAATTCAGAGAGCTATCGCCGAATGACAGAAACATAACCTGAGGTTCAGATATGCCGTATTGATTATTAATGGCATCAATATGCTCTGTTGCTGCTTTCAATAATAATTCTTTTACCAGGGAAGTGTCGCTGCCATAGGCAACACCGATGGGAACACGTACCCGGCCATGTTTCTGCTTCAGTTCCCAATTTATCAAATTGCCCGAGATAAGTTCTGAGTTTGGGATGATGATGTCAGCACCGTCAAAACTTTGAACTTGTGTTGAGCGGATACTGATCTTTTTAACTGTTCCTTCGACACCACCGGCTTCGATCCAGTCGCCGGTCTTGATCGGGCGCTCGAACAATAGAATGAGCCCTGATACAAAATTGTTGACGACATTCTGCAGTCCAAAGCCAATGCCGACAGACAGTGCGCCAGCGATGATCGCCAGCTTGGAGAAATCCATGCCGATGACTGCCAGGGCAATGATGAAAACCAGTGCGATGCCGATATAATTACTGATAGTAGCAATCGATTCACGTGCACCGCGTTCAATTCCCACCATGGTGAGAAACTTCTTTTCCAGTTGTTTTTGAAACCAGCTATTAAGTGCAAGTAATACAACAAGTACAATGATTGCCTCAATAACTTTTAAGGGGACGATTTTAAATGAGCCAATACTAAATCCCTGAGCTATAGCGGATGTAAGTTGCCTGATATCTGCACCGGGGACATCCCAGACATAAAGTAATGCGATAATGAACAGTAACCAGATGGCGCTTTGTGATATGAATCTTATCCAGATATAACCATGAATAGCCTCACTCTCTTTCACGCCGATTGATAATCTCAGCCGCTGCTGCCAGCGAGCATCGCCACGATTGATTTCATCCAGAAATCGCTTGAGTATGTAGGAAAGCACCTGAAACAGGGCAAAAGCAACAAGCGTGCCGATGACGCCTTTTACGATAAAACCAGACAGGTTTCTATAACCTGTAAGTTCTGCAATGAGTGCACCAACAAGCACCAGGGTGGTTAATATACGAACCTTGGTCGATATCCCTGGTCCTTCTATGCCATGCGTTAGCCAGATTACCCAGATAATGTTCAGCACCAGCAGCAGACCGAGAATTGCCCTGGCCAGGAAAAAGGTTTCTTCAGCCAGGCTGTTGGCGAGTATAGTCTGGAACAGTATATGTCCGAGGTAGACAACGACAGCCAGTACAGCCAGGCGAAACCTGAGCGAGCTGAGTGTTTTTTTATCTATATCTTTACGCAGTCCTAAATCAGGCAGGGCTATAAAGATAAAATATATCAGTGCAAAGGTGAGTATGAGTAGAGGCAGGTCATAGGTAAGAATAGTGATCAAAGGCGTAGGTGACAGATCAAAAGTCTCAATGGCCATAAATATTGCCAGGCTGGTAGTGACCAGGACAGGTAATACATATCGGCGTGTGGTCATCAGCAATGATGCGATGAATTTTCTCCCGGTATCAATATTTCCAGGCTGCTGTTTTTGCCAGCGGGCGAGGTGCTTGCCATCCCAGCGCGAGAGTGAAGATCTAATATAGAAGCCAATAGCGATAACGATGACAAGAATTGTCAGCAGCATTACCAGCTGGCTGGTATTGAGTACTTTTACTTCACTGGATGATCCCAGTAATTTTGCTAATCGAGTGGTGGAAAAGTCTGAAACGGAGAGGACCTTCTGGAAAACAGCATAGATATTATCTCCATGGTGAAAGGATTTTCTTTCCAGGTTTTTTTTGCGGAAAAGACTGATATTTTTTGTAGCCGTTTCACTACGAACAAGAATTGCTTTACAACTTGCCTGGGAGCTGATCAGTATGCTTTTTTTATCTGTCAGATTCTTTCGTGTAAAGGCAACATCAGAGGGCTCGTCTTCAATAAATTCACCTAGTTTTTCCAGGCGGCCCTTATTATCTTCCAGCTGACTGGTTGTCTTGACGACACATTTTTCAGACCAGGAGGTGTAGGCGGGTAGGTTTTCCAGGTAGTCATCAAGATTTTCCAGCAGGAATCTCTCGTCTTTGATATCGGCTTCAATCTTGTACAGGAAAGTGATGATATCATCCGCATTTAATTCAGGTTCTGCTTCCATTGCCAGAACGGACAGCTGGGAGAAAAATAGGCTAAGGAAAAGGGAAATACGGATAATTTTCATATTTATTCAATTATTTTTAGGAGATTTCCGAACCAATGCAGCATTTGTGTACTTATAATACCCTGAGACTACAGCATGCAATCAGAGTTTGTAAACTGATGCCAGGGATAGTGTAAATAAGAATGATACGACTGTAATATTATGACAGTAGAAACCACTGTGACCTCTGTGGTAAAAAGGTCGTTGAACTTGATAACTACATTCTGGAGCTTCAATGCAAATAGGAACCCCCCTTTCACCCAGTGCAACAAAAGTCATGTTGCTGGGTAGCGGTGAACTTGGCAAAGAAGTCATTATTGCTTTGCAGCGGCTTGGAGTCGAAGTGATCGCTGTTGATCGCTACGCCAATGCTCCGGGTCACCAGGTGGCACACCGTGCCCATGTCATCAATATGGCGGATGCTAAAGCCTTGCGAGCACTGGTCGAACAGGAGGATCCTGATTACATCATCCCTGAGATTGAAGCGATAGCGACAGATGAACTGGCAGCGATTGAAGCAGCAGGTCTCTGTACGGTGATCCCAACCGCCCGGGCAACACAGCTTACAATGAACCGGGAAGGGATACGGAGACTTGCCGCTGAAGAACTGGGTCTCGCCACCTCAAAATACGCCTTTGCTGAATCCCTGTCAGAGCTGACCACTGCGATAGAAAATGGCATTGGCTTTCCCTGCATCGTCAAACCCGTAATGTCCTCCTCGGGTAAAGGTCAGTCTTTGATCAATGGTGAACAGGACATTCAAAAAGCATGGGATTACGCACTCTCGGGTGGCAGGGTAGAAACCAGCAGGATAATTGTCGAAGAAAAAATTGAATTTGATTACGAAATTACTTTGCTGACAGTGCGTGCATTGAATGCGGCGGGTGAAACGGAAACAGTTTTTTGTGAGCCGATAGGGCATATCCAGAAAAACGGTGATTATGTTGAAAGCTGGCAGCCTCAGGCCATGAGTAAGAATACTCTTGCCAGGGCACAGGAAATGGCCAGGGCCGTTACTGATAGCCTGGGCGGGCGAGGTCTTTTCGGTGTGGAATTGTTTATCCGTGGTGAAGAGGTATTTTTTAGTGAGGTAAGCCCGCGTCCGCATGATACCGGAATGGTGACCATGGCAAGCCAGGTGCAGAATGAATTTGAATTGCACGCCCGTGCGGTACTTGGTTTACCTGTATCAACCGTATTGAGTACTCCAGCAGCCAGCGCGGTGATCTATGGTGGAATGGAAGAGCAGG
>Ga0209013_10005771_pt1 | contig 10611 bp, 10 predicted proteins | sample Cruoilmetagenom2_FD_187291 | JGI IMG/M metagenome (GOLD analysis project Ga0209013, IMG submission 187291) | Oil polluted marine microbial communities from Coal Oil Point, Santa Barbara, California, USA - Sample 2 (SPAdes) (version 2) | ecosystem: Environmental > Aquatic > Marine > Oil seeps ...
AGTCGTCGGGACCGGGGTAGCTTTTATAGACGCGGCCATCCGATCCGACCCGCCCCAGCCGCCTGTCGGGCGCGCCTGCTCTGTGCAGGTAGACCTTACTCATGATTCAACCTCCGTCCAGCCATCGCTTGCCGGCACGCCCAACAAGCGACCATGACAACGAATGGAGACAATTATGTAAAGGCAACGCTAGCTGTCGCCTGCCTGGCACAGCCTGCATGAGAAGGAAACTTCGAAAGACATTGCCACTGTGCTGGACGGCAGGGCGTAGTACGAGTACGCAGCTACCCTCCAGGTATGGCTACCTTCTTTGGAGCAGGTTGACGATGGCTAACAGAAGCACGGCACCGACCAAGGCTACCACAAAGCCACCAATGCTGGTGATGTCAAAGCTCCCGAAGTTGAAGGTGAGGCCGCGGCCGGTGATCAGGTTGTAACCCAACCCGCCGAGGGCAGCGCCAACGATGCCGACAATGATGTTCATGATGCAGCCTTGTCGTTGGTTGCGCCCGGTGATGATGCTCGCCAGCCAGCCAATAAGACCGCCAACAATAACCCAACCCAAAAGATCACACATTTTATCCTCCTTGTTTGAAATGAGAGTCTCTTTCCAGATGCTAAGAACAGAACTCTGCTTGCCGCATCATGTCCTGCTGGCCGGTAGCACCTCCTTTCTGCTCATGGATAGCGATCAGAGAACCGATTGCCCATCAGCTTTGTCGGAAGCCGCAAGAAAGAAGGGACAAGCACGTGCACAACGATGCACTATCTCTGCGTCTGTTCCCTGCTCCGGTTGTACCCAACCCCTCTCAAGGGGCTTGTTCTGTCTTCATATACCAGCGCCGGTAGGCCAGGATAAGGGCAAGCACGCCGAACTGGAGCAACGCTGTGGCCGTGGCGCTGAATTGATCTAGGTAAAAGGACAGCAAAAGAACCCCAGTCAATGATAGCAGCAGTGCGAGCAGTGCCACATGCACAGCCTGAAGCTCCTTGCCCTTGGCAAAGAAAAAGATAGCGAGCAAGGCAAAGAGCCCAACCACTCCCTGCAACAGGATGCGCCCATAGAACCAGAACCGGCTGCCAGCAGTCCGAATGTCATCGCGCGATATGAGCCATGTCAGCAATCTCTGCCCCAGATTCTCCGGCGCCACGGCCACAAAGAGCGGGAGCACAACGGCCACGATCATCCCCAGGGCCAGTACGGCCATGGCTGCCATGATCAGGACGCGGTGGCGGCGTCGCCCAAAGCGGCGCCCCCAGCGCTCGAGCACCGCCTGGCATCGTTTCCATAGACCAGGCTTGGCTGGCAAGAGGGGGATATCCGTCTCCTGCAGGTAGGCGCCTATCGTCGCAGCCAGGCCTGCCACGTGGGGTTGCTCAGCCTGCTGAGCCGTGTCCAGGCGTACCATCAACATCTCCAGCTCACGGGTGTCGAGGTTGTTGTCCAGCAACTCGCGCAGCCCATCTAATGCACGATACATCTCTGCCCGGGGACTGTAGACGGCTCGTCGCCTCACAAGCATGAACAGCAGAACCATGAGCAGGAAGAATGCATAGACCACGGGGGCGGCTGGGGCGAAAAAGTAGTCGTTCTTCTGGGTGATGAACTTGCCTATCTCGTCAATGAACAAGCCGACGCCCAACCCACTGCAGACGGCGCTTGCGATGAAGGCCCATGTGTTGGCCAAGATGAGCGGCAGGAGCGCCGCCACCAATAGTAGCAGTCCGCCCCACAGGGCATGGGCGATGTGCAGCTCGCTGCCGCCAAGCTGCGGGTAGCCGGTGAGTTCCAGGAACAGGCGCGTGGCGATCACCGAGCCAGCAAATGCAGTGAGCGTGATCAGCAGATAGGTTTCAGCACGCGTGCGTCTAACAGCGGTGCGTACCGTACGTTCAGCATCTTTTGCTTGCACTGGCGGCCTTCTTTCTATCGGGCATAGTCCCAGCACCATGCTCCTCATCATTGTGACTGCGAAGACAAAGTTTGGGACTCGCTCTGACCGCTATTATAGCACAGATACTGGGACTTGGGAACAACCATCCGTAGAGTTTCTTTCCTGTACGGATGTCTAGATCGGAACCTGGACAGTCCTACAGAATTGGTGCAGGACTGCTGGTCAGATCCCGTGTTTGGCCTGAACCCTGAGATGTGATACAATTCAGGTCCAGTATGCTAGACCTGGCTCGGACTGAGTAGGCTCTGCCTGTGTGATCGTGAGGTGAACGATGGCGCGTGTGATTTTTATGGGAACGCCACAATTTGCGGTTCCGGCGCTGGAGGCACTGGGCAAAAACCACGAGGTGGTGGGCGTGGTCACCCAGCCGGATAGAAGAGCAGGGCGAGGCAGGAAAATGGTGCCATCGCCGGTGAAAGAAGCAGCGATGGCGCGGGGGCTACCGACCTTCCAGCCATCAGACCTGCAGATCCCTGAAGCTGTCAATACCCTTGCTGGCTGGCAGCCGGAGGTCATTGCCGTGTTCGCGTTCGGCCAGCTCTTGCCGCGGCCGGTGCTCGAGTTGCCGCCCTACGGCTGTCTAAACATCCATCCCTCCCTATTGCCCCGCTACCGGGGAGCAGCGCCTATCACCGCGGCCATCCTGGCTGGCGATCTGATCACCGGTGTGACGATCATGCTCATGGACGAGGGTTTGGACACAGGTCCGATCCTGGCCCAGGGAGAGAGCCCCATTGCACCGGGTGATACGACAGTGTCACTGACCGCCAAGCTGGCCGAGGAAGGGGCAACATTGCTGATCAAGACGCTTCCCGGCTGGCTGAAAGGCAAGATCCAGGCGCGGCCGCAAGACGAGGCGCTGGCCACCTATTGCGACCACCTGAAGAAAGAAGATGGGTTGCTGGATTGGAGCCAGCCGGCCGAGTATCTGGACCGCCAAGTGCGGGCCTACGATCCATGGCCGGGAGCCCATACGACCTGGCTGGGGAAAAGGCTCAAGGTCCTGCGCGCCAGACCACAGACGGCGTGGCGGGGAGAGGGATCGCCCGGACAGGTGGTGGCACTTCCCGGTGGCATGGGGGTGGCGACGGGCAGGGGCCTGCTGGAGTTGCAGGAAGTGCAGCTTGCTGGCAAGATGCCGATAGCGGGCGACGTATTTGCGCGGGGACAGCGAGATCTGATCGGTGGCTTTCTCGGGACGTAGCCTGCCCATGTTGTGGAACCAGGGTCGGTCTGACGGCATGCTTGAGCCTGTGGCACTCGAGATGTTCCCAACTTCAACGGGAACAGAACAGGAGAGGCGCGATGGAAATTGGCATTGTCGGCACAGGCAGAGTGGCTGAGAAAAACTACATCCCCAGCCTGCTGCGACACAAGGATGTATCCCTTACTTGCTATTCTCGGACACTGGAGCGGGCAGAGGCGGTTGGACGAAAGTTTGGTGTGCGCGTCGTCCGCTCACTGGAGGAGTTTTTCGAGCGGCGGCCTGAGACTGTCTTTGTGCTGACCGGGGAACAGCAGCGTCTGGAAGCGACACGGGCCCTGCTTCGTTTCAAGCCCAAACGTCTTTTCATGGAGAAACCCTTGGTCGCGCGGAGAGGACAAGCTTGCGTCAGCGAGGAGGATTTTTGGGACGGGAAGGCACTGCTTCAGCAGGCCCAGGAGGCCGGGGTCGAGGTTGCTATGGTTTTCAACTATCGCTTCTTCGACCAGACACAACGGGCCAAACGGTTGATTCAGGAGCGCAATCTTGGCGCTGCGGTGAACGTCGTCGCCCTATCTCATTTCGCCACCTGGAGCCACTGCATCGACCTGATCCTCCAATTTGCTGGCCCTCTGCGCGAAATCTCTGCCCAAGCGGGCCCTCAGACATACCCCTTCCTTGACGCCGGAGAGGTACCGGACCTTGTGGCCTCGTACATCATAGGTGAGAACGCCACGGGCACCATTCTCGGCACCAGTGCCACAAGCTGGCACTACCCACTGTTCGAATTGATCATTGGCTTTGAGGGCGGGCGTATTCACTTCCGGGGCCTGGATCAGGACATGGAGATACTCGACTATGGCGATAGCGTCCATGAGGTTTATCTGCCAAGTCGCGAAAGCTCCCGTTGGGACAAGTACGAGCAATCGTTCGAGAAATCGGTCGACGCCTACCTTGAATCGATCCGCAACGACGCCCCGCCGCCGGTTCCTGGAATCGCTGGGCTCTTGGAACTTCAGTTTGAGGCGGCTTTAAGAAAGTCCATTGCCGAGCGCCATCCAGTGGTCCCGTCGGAGGATTTCCCAACGACTCCGGTCTGCTGAGACGCACCCAAATAACGGATACTATCGTTTACAGCGAGGCAGGAACAACTCGTGCAAGTTCAGGATCTGATTCTTGAAAAACGCATTCTCTATCTCTCACGCAATGATCTCGTCGCCGCAGGGTTGCTGGATTGTACTGCCATTGTGAAAGATGTACGCCAGGCCCTGAGTCTGCACGCCCAAGGGAAAACGATCAGCGAGAAATTAGCTGTTGACCTTGACGTGGAAAAGGGTTGGAAGATCTCCGCCCTGATCGGTGAGGCTGGAACTTACGCCGGGGTCAAGTGGCTAGGGGCCAACGCCGGCAACCGGTCCTTGGGCTTGCCGCGGTCCAACTCGATCATCGCCATCAATGACCGGGTTACCGGGCGAGTACTGTGCGTGATGGACGGGGCCATGATTTCTGCGCTACGAACTGGCGCCTATGCGGCCCTGGCGACTGAAGTGCTGGCCCAACCAGAACCCACGATCTTGGGGCTCTTTGGCGCTGGCGTGATCTCGCGCAGCGTCCTGTTGAGTATGGCGGCTGTCGTGAGAGAACAGATCCAACGGGTATTGGTCTACGATATCGTCCCGGAAAGCATGGAACAGTTTGCCAGGTTGATGGAAGACAAGACGGGACTGTCCATCGAGCCGGTTGGCGACCCGGGAGAGGTGATGCGGCAATCCGGGATCACGGCCGCAGCAACTATGGCGAGGAAGCCTTTCATCAAGCTAGCCGACGTTCGGCCGGCTTCTACCCATATTCGCCTGGGCGGCTGGAACGATGAAAAGGCCTGCGTGGTGGCCTGCGGGCAACCTCCCAACAAGATCGTGTGTGACGACATCGAGAGGGTCCTTCATCGTAACGTGCAAACGGTGGCCTTTGCCTTCCACGATGGGCTAATTGGCCGGGAACAATTCTATGCCAACCTGGGGGACATCCTCCTTGGAACGGTATCGGGGCGGGAAGGGGATGACTTGATCTACTTCAATGCCGTCGGACTGCCGGTGTTGGATGTCAGTGTCGCATGCAGGCTCTTTGAGGAATCCCTGAAGAACAACCTGGGCATGCTGCTGGGCTCACAGACCCCGCACTGGCTTCTCACCGGCCGATTGTAGCCTGGGCAGCAAAGGAGGTTCGAGGGATATGAAGCCGAAATACCGCTATCAATGTTATCAGCAGATCTATGAGAGCACCCCCAAGATCCTGGAAGAGACCCGCCGGTTTGGCGCTAGTGTAGGCGCTGATCGCGACTGCATACACGACGGCCACTGGCCTGTATGATCCGTTGCAGGAGATCGGGGCCTTCTGCCGGGAACGAGGCATGTGGTTCCACATCAGCGGTGCTCACGGTGGTCCCGATCGAGCCGATCTACTGGGACACATACAAATCACCGGATTCTATCGTTTATCGAAGGAGGAAAAGCTCATGGAAGTTCAGGACCTGATATATGAAAAACGCATTCTCTATCTCTCACGCAATGATCTGGTTGCCGCAGGGTTGCTGGATTACACATCCATTACGGAAGATGTACGCCAATGCCTGAGCCTGCATGCTCAAGGAAAGACGATCAATGAGAAACTGGCTCTCGACATTGATGTGGAAAAGGATTGGAAGATTTCTGCCCTGGTCGGGTTAATTGGTCCCTACGCCGGGGTCAAGTGGTTGGGCGCGAATACGGATAACCTGTCTCTCGGGTTGCCGCGCTCCAACTCGATCATCTCCCTCAATGACCGGACTACCGGGCGAGTGCTGTGCGTGATGGATGGGGCCATGATTTCTGCGCTGCGAACCGGCGCCTACGCGGCCCTGGCCGCTGAAGTGCTGGCCCAGCCAGGACCCACGGTAGTGGGGCTTTTTGGCGCCGGCGTGATCTCACGCAGCGTCCTCCTATGTATGGCGGCGGTGGTGAGTGAACAGATCCAGCGGGTATTGGTCTACGACATCGTCCCAGAAAACATGGAACAATTTGCCCAGTTGATGGAAGACAAGACGGGACTGTCCATTGAACCGGTTGGCGACCCTGGAGAAGTGATGCGGCAATCCGGGATCACAGTGGCGGCAACTACGGCAATGACGCCCTTCATCAGGCTGGCCGACGTTCGGCCCGCTTCTACCCATATTCACCTAGGCGGCTGGGAGGATGAAAAATCCTACGTGGTGGCCTGCGGGCAACCCCCCAACAAGATCGTGTGTGACGACGTCGATGTGGTCCTGCATCGCAACGTCCAGACAGTGGCCTTTGCCTTCCACGATGGACTCATCGGCCGGGACCAGTTCTATGCCAACCTGGGGGACATCCTCCTTGGAAGGGTACCCGGGCGGGAAGGGGATGAGTTGATCTATTTTAATGCCGTTGGGCTGCCGGTACTGGACGTCAGTGTGGCCAGCCGGCTCTTTGAGCTTGCCTTGAAGAACAACCTGGGGATGCTGCTGGGCTCGCAGACCCCACATTGGCTGCTATCTGGCAGGTTGTAGCCTGTACTGGACAGCGTAGGAGGTCCGAGGGATATGAAACCAAAGTACCGCTATCAATGGTATCAGCAGATCTATGAGGGCACCCCCAAGGTTCTGGAAGAGGCCCGCCGGTTTGGCGATAGCCTGGGCGCCAGGGAACTGGGTACCGACATCGGGCTCTACGCGGGAAGCTCATCCCGGCCTGGCAACCTGCCCAACTATGTCCTGGACAAGATCATCAAAGCCAATAGGGGCGGCCGAACACTACCCGTGCGTGTCGTCGAGGACGAGCTACGAGAAGTCGTCAAGGACATGTATGGGGATGGCTACGATGCCGCGGCGGCGAATACCTGCGAAGCCGCCCTGAGGATCAGCCTGGAGACGCTGTGCGCCCCACCAGCCATGCGCCACGGCGATATCTATCGCGCCCGCGTGCTGATGCCCTATTCTGAGGACTATGAATGGCTTGGCGGCTATGGCCGGGCGTTTCCGCCCAAATACAAGAACCTACTGGTCGATCGTACAATAGCCGGCGGTGAGTTGGGCGTCGAGGGCAAGAGCTTGGCCAACCTGGAGACGCTGTACGCGCGGATGGCGGGCGCCCGGTACGAGTCCCATGGGATCCGGTACAACCCCACTTCACTTCTAACCAGAGTAGACGCCGCGAAAACAGTCGAGAACATCCGAAAGCTAGCGGGCCGCCACAGCGCCTGTCTAGCAGGGGTGACGGCCATCGGCTACGATACGCCAAGCTACGGCCACGGCGAGCTGGATGGGAACGGCACGCCGGTCTTGTTGCGGATGCTGGGAAGAGTCGCCAGGGACTACGATGTTCCCTACATTGTCGATACGGGCGGCTCCATTCCCCTCATAGGGATGGATCCCCGAAACATCGACTGCGATATCATCACCTTCAGCATGGACAAGCCTGGGCGAGCGCCTGCGACCGGGCTGATCATTGGCAAAGATGAAGCCATCAATCCCATTCGTAAGGGAATGGGGCTTGGCGGACAACGGTATGGTGAGGTGTCTTCCCACGGGAAGGCAGTATACACCTACAGTGACCCGGGGCGGGACGCCCTGGTCGGCCTGGTCGCCTATCTGCAGGTCCTGCGCGACCAACCCGAGTTGATAACGGGCCCCATCGACAGATTCCATGACATCATTGTAGAGGAGTTTCGAGCGCTGGAGCCCAGCCGCTTCCAAGAACAGTTGATATTCACCAAGACCTACCAGCTCGGCGGCACCGAAGTGAACTATGAACGGACCTGGGATGGCGGCGACTTTGGCATTCCCATCTTTACCCTCGAAGATCTGTGGGCTAACACTAACCCGATCGTATCCGCACAAGTCGAAATGGGCGTCGAGCCAGCGACGATCTACAGCGGCAAGATATTCCTCAGCCCTGGGCTTGGAACGCTCGACGAGGATGGGCAGCTCATTGAAGAGTATGCAAGGCTGGGAGCGAAATCCCTGGTAAAGGCACTCGAGATCGTGTGCAAGCATGCGGGTCTAGCGGATTAGCATCTGTGAACTTCTCACAAACCCAGCGCAAAGGACCGAAACCACTCGGTTTTCGGAACAAGGCTGCGTTGTCACGGTTGCGTGGCGTTGTGCGCGTGTGGGACTTGGGTCCGTAGCTTGATGGTTCTATGCAGCTTGCTCTTCCCGTCGTTCCCTGCTATACTCTTGGAGCGAGGTATCCATGTCCGAACCAGAGCATGTTGCCAGGCGGGAAGTTCGTCTGTACATCGAAAACGCCCATGAGATGCTGGATGTGGCCGCTCTCAACTCAGTCGAGGGCTACTATGGGTCGGCCATCAATCGCGCCTACTATGCCATTTTCTATGCCGCCAATGGGCTATTGGCAACTCAAGGGCTCGGCCGCAGCAGACATTCAGGCGTGATCGCCTCGTTTCGACAGCATTTTATCAAGGCCGGGCATATCGAAGTCGAGTACAACCGCATGTATGAGCGGGTGATGGACGACAGGCATGTCAGTGACTACGACGTTGAGGCATTCATAGAGCCCGATCGCGCCAGGAGTGACCTGCAGGATGCCTGGTCTTTTGTCCAAAGGGTCGAGCGCTTCCTGCAAGAGGAGGGCTGGCTGTGAGCCAACGCATGCAACCCAGCGAAGAGAAAGCTATCGCGGAGTTTCTCGCCCTTCTGGAGCGGCATCATGCGGAGCGCGTGCTCCAGACGGTACTGTTTGGGTCGAAGGCCCGGGGTGACAGCGGGCTCTGGTCCGACATAGACATCCTCATCGTCATAGACCAGGACGACTGGCGGCTCAGCCACGCCATAAGCGATCTCGCGGCCGACGTCTCCCTGGAGTACGATGTACTCATAGGCCCGCGCGTCATCGGTCAGGAACGGTGGGAGCAAATGAAGGAACACCGATTCGGTCTTTACAGGAACATCGTCGCCGAAGGCTTCCCGCTGACCCTTGGGCCAATGCCTTCCTGACTCACTCTCCAGAATTGCAGCCTCACCGGTCTGTGTCACACCCCCCGCTTATGCTACGGATGTCTCTGCACCTGTCTGCCCGGGTTGGCTGTTTGCTGGAGCACCTCTGGGGGGCTACCTGATCCGACAGATTCCTTGGCCATCCCCCATCCTGGAATCTCTTACTTTGGCCTGACTTGCTGTGGCAGTCAGCGTATAATCGAAGAGCAGGGGGCTCATCCGAACCTGCCTTGGTGGAGAGAAGAAGACAATGACAGAAACTTCCCAGGCTTTTGAGGCTGATGTCGCGATCATCATCCAAGCACTGACTGACTTCTACGAACGATCCTTATCGGGCGAGGGGCCTGTGATCCGCCAGCCGCCCATGAGCGAGCTGGTGGCCGATATGGAGCTGTCTCCGCTCGTCAGGGACGGGGGATTGACCGGGGAAAAGTTGGCCCGGTTCATGGATGAGTACCTGTCAGCCATCACGCGCTTTTACCATCCGGCCAACATCGCGCACCAACATCCAGTCCCCCACTATATGGCGGCGCTGGCAGGCCTGGTGGACCATTTCGTGGCCAGCGACGGGTCGCTCTACGAGATCGGCCCGGCATCGGTCAGCATCGAGTATTTCCTTATCAACTGGCTGTTGGAAAAAGTAGGATGGAAGCCTGCCCCTCTGCCTCCTCAGCAGGTAGAGGGCAAGATCCACGGCGGCGGCATCCTGACCCATGGCGGGTCTCTGGCCAACCTGACCGCCTTGATTGCGGCTCGCACGCGGACCGCGCCGCAAGTTTGGTTGGAGGGAAATCCGGGAAATCTGGCGCTGCTGGCCCCGGCTGAGACGCATTACTCTATCGCCCGGGCGGCTGGGATCATGGGCATGGGGCACCGGGCTGTCTACCCGCTGGAGATCGATGAGCGCGGCGTCATCGTCCCGGATAGGTTGCCGGCCGCATACGCACGGGCTGAAGCTGAAGGCAAACTGATCGTAGCATTGATCGCGAATGCGTGCACGACGGCTGTTGGTCTGTACGATCCTTTGCAGGAGATCGGCGCCTTCTGCCGCGAGCGAGACCTGTGGTTCCACGTCGACGGCGCCCATGGGGGTCCAGCTCTCCTGACCAGCAAGTACCGGAGCTTGATGCGAGGGGTCGAGCTGGCGGATTCGCTCACCATGAATATGCACAAGCTGATGCGGGTTACGGCCTTTTGCACGGCGCTGCTGGTGCGCGATGCCCGGACGCTCGATGGCGCCTTTGCTCAGGAAGGCAGTTATCTCTTCCACCCCAAAGAGCAACCCGGCTTTGATTTCCTGCACAGGACGATCGAGTGCACCAAGCCCGTGTTGGGACTCAAGTTCTTCATGGTCTTGGCCGCCATGGGAGAAGCAGGGATGGCCGAGTATATCGAGCGGCAGTTCGAACTCACGGCCAAGGTCTATGACTATCTGCAGA
>Ga0209013_10005772_pt1 | contig 10608 bp, 11 predicted proteins | sample Cruoilmetagenom2_FD_187291 | JGI IMG/M metagenome (GOLD analysis project Ga0209013, IMG submission 187291) | Oil polluted marine microbial communities from Coal Oil Point, Santa Barbara, California, USA - Sample 2 (SPAdes) (version 2) | ecosystem: Environmental > Aquatic > Marine > Oil seeps ...
CACAGAATCTCTTGAGTCATTAGAAATTGTTTTGATAGAATCTGAAGAGTCTTTAGAAACAGCGATCGCAGAATCTTTCATCTCTTTAGACGCTACAGTTGAAGAATCTTTAAGATCTTTTGTTGTGTTTGTAATAGAATCTTTAGTATCTGTAGAAACAGAAACCACTGTATCTCTAGAGTCTTTAGAGGTAGAAACCTCAGATGTTTTAAGGTCATCAGACACTTTCACTGTAACATCTTTAGAATCTTTACTTACATTAGACACTGTTCTTTCAGCACTTTGTGTTGTTTCAACAGCACCGTCTTTCATTGCAGTCACAGAATCTTTTGCATCTTTACTCATACTGACCATTGCATCTTTCATATCTTTAACCATTGAATTCATATCAAAGTCAGAGTCGGCGTGTACGCTTGTTAATAATGCAGCTACTGCTACAGAAGTTGTGATAAATTTTTTCATTGTGTATCCCTTTTATTTTTTGTTATACCTAATTATAATTTAATTTATATTAATAATAACTTAAAATTATGATAGATATAAGAAAACTTAATCATATTTTTTAATAAGAAGATCTTTTAACATTAAAAGTAAACAAAATACCCATAAAATATCCATGATTATATTGGGTTTGTATTCAAGACCATAGTAAAGGAAAGGCCATCCGAAGAGGATAATATACTTCATATAATAAAAGAAGAGTATTCCTACCCCGTAGATCTCTTTTATTATTTTATGCATTATTTATACTGTAAAGTTGGGTGTGCCGTCTGGCATATGTGTAGCTTCTTGCTCTTTTGCTTCTATTTCCGCTTCGTATGCCATGATCTGTTGGCGCACTTCGTTTATTTGCGCAAGACTTACATTCTCTTCACTTGACCATGATACTTCCACTTCACCACCATACTCTTCACCCATCATCTCAACTTTCTGAGCATACTCATTGATGTCTAAACAAATTACCCTTCCATTTTCTTCCGTATCTTCTTTCATTGTATCTGAAAGTTCAATGTACCAACGTCCAAGAGGATTGGTCTTAATAACTGATTCTACGACTACCATCTATACACCACCGTGAAAATCTTTCTTTTTCAAGTCACCATTATAGATGATATCACGTACATCTACGCTTTCCATATTGAGCATATCTGGTACCACATCTGCTTCTTCAAGGTCTTTGATAGCACCTTCTAATTCTTCTTGATATGTTTGCATCATATCTGCTGCGAGTACACCTTTGGTTTGCTGGATATGTACAAGTTTTTTTATCTCTTCTTCTACACCTGACCCATCAATAGTCACAATCATCTTACCTTTTTCTTTATCACCAAAGTGATAATCACAAATACCGCTTGCCTCTAAATCTTCTTTAACCATGTCATAATTTTCTGGTTTCACTTGTACTACTATACTTGATACATTCATATTACTATTCCTTTTCTATTGTATTTCAATTGTTATGGCAACTGCCACATCATCACAGTGTTATCATCACTTGAAGAAAATAACACCTTCTCATCTTTAAAGAGTATAGTATTTAGTGTACTCTTTTGCCCTTGAAGTTCTGCTATTTTGGACTTAGAACTTCTATTATAAATAGAAATATTGTTCTTTTCATCCATTGCAAATGCTACTTTTTTTGCAGAGGGGCTAAGTCCCGTAGCATAGATGAGGAATGAACCTTCTATATACTCTCCTGTACCCATTATAACATCATATAGAGCACCTCTTCTATCTTGTCCTGCACCCGAGATTATGCCTTTTTTAAAATCTACTTTGTAGACATTGTCCACATTCACACCTTTGAGCTCTTTAAGTATTTTACCTGTGCTTGTATCTATCACATTAAGTACACCACTTTCACAAGAAAATACAGCTTGTGTTTTCTTTTCATTCAGAGCAAAGTCTGAAAACTTAGACTCACTTAACTGCACACGGAAAACTTCTTTTTTAGTTTTAGTATCAAACAATACAGCTTCATTGGAAAGAAGTCCAAGTAAAATTTGTTCTTTATTTATAAACCTTGCTTTAATTGCTGCAATTTTACCTGTATGGTTAAGCAGTTGGGTGGTTACATTGTTTTCATGTATCGACAAGTTTGCATACCCGCCTTTTCCACTGTCACTTAACAGCAAGTAGCGTGCTTCTATTTTATCTATAGAAAATACACGAGGAGGTGTTATATCTCCTACAAAATCTTTTACTGGAGGAAGTGCTATGGTGCGAGTAAACACTTTTGCCTCATAGTCATAGACTTGCAAAACACCATTGTCTGTACCTATGAGTAATTCTTTGCCACTTAATACCATATCTTTTGTAGTACCATTTACCACTATCTCTTGTACCGGAGTCAATACACTGGCACTTGCATAAACAACAGCAAGAAGCAAGGCTATAAAAACTTTTTTCACGCTACGTGTCCTTCTAAAGTACCCAGTACCATATCTGCAATACCATCTTCATCTAAAGAGGTTTGAATACCATATAAATCTATCTCAGAGAGATAAAATTCATCTATATTTTTATGCTCTTTAAGATCTTTTACCAATGCTACTATGGCAGCTTCACCCACTGCTTCTTGTAACAAGTCTGTTACATAAATCAAATAATTAAAATCTTCAGGGTCAATGGCATCAAACTCATCGCTATCAACATCATTATAATTTTCATCTATCACTAAAAGGTAACGTAACTCTGTCGTATCTTCCGGTAAGCTTTTAAAAATCTTTGGGTAGTTTTTTTCTATAGTCAAGTTATTTACTCCGTTTCATTGTTTGCAATTGCCATTGCAATGGCATCATAGCTGATGGCCTGCGTTGGACAACGTCCCAGACAAAACCCACAAGCCGTACATTTATCCATGTCGATGACAGGGTTAAACAGTCCGTTAAAAAGTATAGCATCATCAATACAAGGTTCTTTACAGGAAAAACATATCACCCCATGATGTGCTACACAACCCTCAGTAGAGATACGAAATGTAGCATTGAGTTGCTCAGAAGTATGACCATTCTCTAGGCTCAATACATTCGCTTCACACACACTCGCACAATCTTCACAAAAAGTACATCCACTTTTAGAGAAGTTCAGTCTTGGTGTACCATCTTCTTGTATCACTATAATCTGTTCATCACAGGAAGCAACACATGCTTTACTTTCGCATGCGACACACTCACTCTGAAAAAGAGATTCGTTAAGACCATAAGGAGGTCTCACCACTAAGGGTGAGTTCTCCTTGGTTTGATTTAGAGGCTTTCTAAACGCTGTTAAAAAATCTCTACGTGTTGACACTATTATTCACCCTCCATAAATGGTGTATGTTCATCTACCGTATAATCAACACCATCATTCATATGATCTATTAAAGATGAATGTGCTTTATCATCATCATTTCCATAATCTGGTCTAAATGTATTTGCTACTACTGTCTTTGTTTTTGACTGTGGAGCATGACATTGTGAACAATTAAAACGACCTTGATACAATGAATCTGATACCGTTGCTTCTGCTATTACTATATCTGATGTATTTTGTATCATTGAACCCAACACTTGTCCTTCTTTTAAAACCATATCCCCTTTCATTTTTGTATCTGGTCTATAGTTCGTAAAGTGTGTTTTTGAAATAGGTGTAGCACCCATACTTGAAGCCACTTCAGGCATATGACAACCCAAACACTGGTTATTCATTTTAGTAATAGGGAGTAATCCTTCTACTGAATGCGGTATCATCGGTGGTGCATCTTTATATGCTCTTTCAAACTTAGTTGATGATCCTGGTGCAGGTCTGCTGTAGTCAGTTTTGTCACCCTTTGTTTTACTTTCAGAGTAGAGGTTTGTTTTTCTTAGCCCCAGTGATTCTTCAGATACAGATTTTTTACTATTTAAATCTTCTGATTTTATACGCGTCACATCTGAAGCACCCTCATTAAGGTCAACATATGTTCCACCAGATGCTGCTACAGCTGCTGCTGCTGCAAATGTTGTTGCTTTTTCCGTTTGTGTTCCAGAATCAATCTTAATGAGTAAAGACATTGCTTCAATGTCTGAATCTTTAAGATCTTTCACTTGTTTTACCATAAGCTCTTTCATGGTATCACCATAAGTACCTGCTTTATAGCCTTTAAGTGCATCTACTATCTCTTTAAGAGACATATCTTTTACTATTTTTGATTTACCTAGTGCAGATTTCTCAAAATTTTGTCCATGACATCCTGCACATACTGCGATACTTGCCGCATACGCACTTGAAGTTGCCAATAAAGCACTAAGTGCTACTGTTTTTACTATTTTCTTCATTCTGTTTCCTCCTTTATTAGTTTTTCGTAAAACTACGAATACTAAATTTTAGTGCATCATCGTTGCACACATCCACACATCTACCACAGTTTGTACATTCTCCATCAGTGACAGAGATACTTGACTTGTTTATCATATGTAAGACCTGATTTTCAGGGCACACCACTTTACAGTCCATACAGTTTGTACAGGCATCATGGTCATGCTTTACTCTTACAAGACTTTGACTACCTATGACTGAGTACGCAGCACCTAAAGGACATAGGTGTCCACACCACCCATTTTTAACCCCAAAGAGGTCAAAAAGGAAGATGGTAAGTACCACTGCAGCTCCCATACCAAAACCAAAGACTATCCCTCTTTGCATAATGGTAATAGGACTGACTACTTCAAAAGCAGCCACACCAATAAGAGCTGAGACAATCAGACCAACCACCATGATCCAGTACCTCGCAGATCTTTTTAAAAAGCGGTAATTTACCTCTTCTTTATCAAGATTTAACTTACGTCTAAGCCAGTTAGCTAAGTCTGTTACCATGTTAATAGGACAGACCCAAGAACAAAAAGCACGACCACCCACTACAAAATAGAATAGTGTGATAATCGCAGCACCCAGTAAAACATCTGTTCCTAAAACAAACCCTGTTGCCAACACTTGAAGTGTGGTATATGGGTCAGCCAAAGGTATGACTCCAAATATGTAAGAAGTCCCAAAGGTACCAGATAAAATGTTCCAACCATAGGCATTTGCAGCAAAATAAAGAAACATGAGTCCTATCTGAGTTGTTCTTCTAAGGAGTAAGTATTTCAAATTTTTCATTAGTACTCTACCTCCATATTTAGGTAATCATCCGCATCTTTTTTTGAACGCTCTGTTGTTGTTTCTTGTCCTTTAGCTTCTGCTACACGCTCTTGGTCTTTTGCATCCCAACCTTTAACATAGTGGTCACCTGCTTTACCTTTAGCAATCTCATTTGGTAAAACAAATATTGCTGGTTCTTCAGTGACACAAGCCTGTTCACAAAGTCCACAACCCGTACAGGCTATGTCTTGTACTATAGGAAGTAAAAATGCATGTTTACCTGTTCTATCATTTTTCTGATATTCAAGTGTAATCGCCACGTCCAATAGAGGACAAGCACGATAACATGCATCACACTGAATGCCCCAAAAGGCAATACAAGACTCTTTATGTACTACAGCTAAGCCCATTCTTGATTTGTTAATGTCAAGCTCTTCTTTTTCATTTAGAAGGCTAGGCATATCTAACGCACCCGATGGACAAACTGGGACACAAGGAATGTCTTCACACATATAACAAGGCACTTCTGTTGGTATAAAGAAAGGGGTCCCTATCAGTAAAGAATCACCACCTTTTGCCATCTGTAACGTACCTGGTCTTTGCTTACCCGTCTCTTTGTCTATATTTGTTTCTCTGTTTACACACGCTTCAGCACAAAGTCCACACTTGATACATGCCGTTAAAAAATCTTTCTCAGGCAATGCACCAGGAGGTCTAAGTACCAAAGGTGAAGCTTTTACTGAATCGGTATAACCACTCCATAACATTCCACCTAGCGCTGCCAGTCCAACACTTTGAACCGTAGTCGCCATAAAGTTTCTTCTGTTTTTAGAGTGGTTATTGTCTGTCATCGCTTCTTATACCTTAGTCAGTTTTACTGCACATTTTTTATAGTCTGTCTGTTTAGACATTGGACATGTCGCATCTAGACATACTTTGTTGATGAAGACTTTTTCATCAAACCATGGTACAAATACAAGCCCTTGAGGTACACGGTTACGTCCTCTAGTCTCAACTCTTGCTTTTACTCTTCCACGACGTGAATCAACCCAAATGAGTCCACCCTGTTTAAAGCCTTTTTTCTTCGCATCCCCTGGGTGCATATAACATAATGCTTCAGGTACCGCACGGAAGAGCTCAGGTACTCTCATCGTCATCGTACCAGAGTGCCAATGTTCAAGTACACGTCCTGTACATAACCAAGTGTCATAATTTTCATCTGGCATTTCTGGTGGATCCATGTACGGTCTAGCATAGATCTTCGCTTTATTTTTGAGCGACTTCTTGTTTTTATCTTTAATACCTTTGAGGTCACCTTGTGCAAGCGCTTTAGCAAGAGTTCCATAGAATGCAAAATCTTTTGCACCTGTCTCTTTTGCTGCTTTAGCTGCATATGGGTCATACTTGACGTTAAATCTCCATTGTGTCTCTTTACCATCAACAACAGGCCATTTAAGTCCTCTTACTTTATGGTACACTTCAAATGGAGCCAAGTCATGTCCATGTCCTCTACCAAATGATGCATACTCTTCAAAGAGATACTCATGAATCATAAATCCATACCCTTTCCAAGGCTTACCATCAGAACCAAGTACATTTCTACTATCACCATTACACTCACTATTGTCATAGCCTTGCTGAGGGAACTTTGTCATATCAATTTTATATGATTTTGCTTTTTTATTCGCAAATAAAATCTCATACATTGTTGTATCTGGACCATATCCCATTTTCTTAGCATCTTTAATAACATCTGGAAGTACTTTTTTATTTCTAAGTGTTGACTTACCCCAAAGGTCTTTAACTGTAAATCTTTTAGAAAGCTCAACCCACTGCCATGTATCAGACATTGCGTCACCTACAGGAAGCACTTGTTGTCTCCAGTGCTGTGTACGACGCTCTGCATTTCCGTACGCTCCCCATTTTTCATAGATCATTGCTGAAGGAAGTACAAGGTCAGAAACTTTTGCTGAAATACCAGGGTATCCGTCAGAAGTAACGATGAAGTTATCCATCTCTCTTGCTGCTTTAATCCAGTGAGAAGCTGATGCTGAATCTTGGTAAGCATTACATACGTTGACCCATGCAAATTTAATCACACCATCTTCAATGTCTCTATGGATTTTCATAATATGCTGGTTACCTACTGGGTTAAGTGTGCCATTTGGAATACTCCACCCTTTTTCAGCAATTTTTCTATGTTTAGGGTTTTTCACCATCATATCTGCAGGAAGTCTATGACAGAATGTTCCAACTTCTCTAGCTGTACCACACGCTGAAGGTTGACCAGTCAATGAGAATGCACCTGAACCTGGTTTAGCTTGTTTGTTTAACATAAAGTGTACGTTGTACGAAAGTGTATTAACCCATGTACCACGTGTATGTTGGTTCATACCCATTGTCCAGAATGAAACTACTTTTCTACCTTTTTGAATGTAAAGATCTGCAAGTGCTTGAAGCTTTTTCTTAAATACTTCGATATCCTCATTTGGATCACCTTTAGCTACTTTAGCAGTATACTCAAGCGTATATGGCTCTAAAGATTTTTTATACTCTTCAAATGAAATTTCCCAGTGCTTTAATGTACCAGCAGTATGCTTCATAGTGTCACCAGCTTTATAACCATACGGTTCTAAGGCTTTACCTTCATTTTCAGAAAGTACTTTAGACATCTCTTTATTGATAGTTTCCATTTCAAGTGCTGAGTATTTACCTGCTGAACCATCTTTATTGACTGGAGTGATAGATTTTTCGCCTGATCTTCTCATACCATAACCGATATTTGCTGGACCCGTTGCAAAAACCATATGTTTTTTCACAAAATCCCAATCAATGATTTTCTCAGCATCATCTCTCATCACGATTTCACGTGCAATATAGTTCCAAAGAACCAGATCCGTATTTGGTGTAAAGATAATCTCAATATCTGCAAGGTCAGATGTTCTGTGTCTGTAAGTAGAGATATTTACTACTTTTACTCTATCTGGGCTAGTAAGTTTTCTATCTGTCACTCTTGACCAAAGAATTGGGTGCATCTCTGCCATATTTGAACCCCAAGAGACAATCGTATCTGTAAGTTCAATATCATCATAACATCCACTTGGCTCATCGATACCAAACGTTTGGTAGAAACCAACAACCGCAGACGCCATACAGTGACGTGCATTTGGATCAATAGCGTTTGAACGGAAACCTGCTTTCATCATTTTCTGAGCAGCATACCCTTCCATAACCGTATACTGACCTGAAGCAAAGACACCAACACCTTCTGGGCCAGATGCTTTAAGTGCTTTTTTAATGTGCACTTCCATCTCATCAAAGGCACGTTCCCAAGAAACCGCTTTAAACTTACCTTTTTTATCAAACTCACCTTTGTCATTCATACGAAGCAGAGGTTTTTTAAGTCTATCTGCACCATACATGATCTTCGCATTAAAGTAACCCTTAATACAGTTAAGTCCTCTATTGACCGGAGCAGCAGGGTCACCTTTTACAGCAACGATACGCCCACCTTTAGTTGCAAGCATGATCCCACAACCAGTACCACAGAAACGACAAGCCGCCTTGTCCCATCTCCACTTAGATTCTGCTTTAGCTGCTGCTGCCTGTGCTTCCTGTGGAACGCTTATCCCCACTGCACCTGCTGCTGCTACCGCTGCTGAATTTTTCAAAAAATCACGTCTATTTAATGACATCTTTCCTCCTTTAGGTAATTAGATTAAAGTAAATATACCTAATTATAATAACGCTATGTGAGTAATGAATTATTGATATATGTCAATTATGGGGGATTTTTGTAGATAAATGGGAGAAAGATAAGAAAAAGTTAATTGAGAGTTTTTTACTCTCATATTGAAATAAAATTGCTTTAGATTTTCTCTTCAATTAAACTGATAAACTTTTTTTCATGGTATTGGTATCGATGATGCCTTGCAGTGCATTTTTATCCAATACTGTCACTACATGTTCTCTAATAGTGATGATCTCTTCTTTTTTGAGTTTTGTTAAGATACGAGACAGGGTTTCGGGTGTGATATTAAGGATCGAAGCTATTTCACTATTCTTCAAATGTTGAAATATTTTAGCGTTAGTAGAGATCAGATCTGCGATCTTTGCTTCTGAAGAGAAGACGGTCTCTTTATGTAAAAGATTTTCAAGTAACTTCATTCTTTGTGACATTGTCTTGATAATCGCTAAAGAAAAATCCAAAGTTTTTAAACACTTATGGAATGTTTCAAGTGGCAATAAACCCACTGCACCATCCGAAAGAAATGCACAGCTCGCAGGAAACGGTACATTTTCCAAGGCAGGGAACAAGGCAATGGCAGTAGGTGCATCCATGCCATGCAAATGCACTTCTTTCCCCGTCGGAGACGTTTTATAGAGTCTTACACTCCCTTGGACCAAAAGATGTAAATACTCACTCTTCTCATCCTCATAAAATAGAATACTGTCTTTAGTATAGTGTCTAACGATCAAATGGGCTTGAAGTTCTGCCAATTGCGCTTCAGCAAGTCCGGCAAAAAGTGGGATATCTTTAATTTGAAACATACGTATAAATCCTTGATTTAAATCAAAAAAAGTATACCATATAAACCTAATAGTGTGAAGACTTATTCAATAAATCAACTATTGGCTACATTCCACCTAAGGCTTTTTTCACATTTTCATCTGCCATAGAGATATTCCAGGCCGGTTCCCAGACCACCTCAACTTCAACCGTACCTACACCTTCAAGTTTTTCTACCGCTTCAGCAACCCATTGCTTGATCATCTGATGCAAAGGACAGCCTTGCGTGGAGAGTGTCATAATGACATGTACGTTACACGCGTCATCTACAATGGCATCATAGATCAGTCCCATCTCCACCAGGTTGAATCCTACTTCAGGGTCAATAACTGTAGAGATGGCTTCGAATGTTGTTTGTTTTGTTATATTACACATGTTTTATTTTCCTTAAAATTATAAATACCGTAGCGTGGGTTAGAAAACCTACGCTACATTTATTTTCCGTAAGACAACATTTTTTGCATCGTAATGTAGAGAAAGATAGCTCCCGTAAACAGAAAACTACCCGCTGCCTTAAAAAGTATGTCACTCTCAACGAGTAAGCCAAATCCACCCAGCAAGACACCGGCTGTTGTAAACCAGAACATCATAGCTGCACCCTCTTTACTGTACATTTCATGAAGCATAGGTACTTTTTCTTTACCCACCAGTGGTGCAAAACGTTCAAACCATACTAAAAACGGTACAATCTTGTAGAGATGTCCTGTAATGAAAGAGGAGATAAACCCCAAAAGCAAAAACCATACTGAAGCATGAAGCATACTGCTTACATCTGTTATGAAATAGAGTAAGCCCAATACTATAGAGAATATCAATGAGATAAAAGCAAAGATTATTGACTTTGCCCATACATCCAACTCTTTTCTTACAGTCAGTTTCGCGATGATATAGATTTGCCACATGTAAAAAAATATACCTATAGTATTGATCACATAGCC
>Ga0209013_10005773_pt1 | contig 10606 bp, 10 predicted proteins | sample Cruoilmetagenom2_FD_187291 | JGI IMG/M metagenome (GOLD analysis project Ga0209013, IMG submission 187291) | Oil polluted marine microbial communities from Coal Oil Point, Santa Barbara, California, USA - Sample 2 (SPAdes) (version 2) | ecosystem: Environmental > Aquatic > Marine > Oil seeps ...
TCAGTATTTCCAGAGCCACTTGACAACTCAGAAAAAATATATATACTCGTAGTGTGCACAGCGTGTGTACGTATGTGACAATACACGGGAGGTAAAATGAGTGAAAGTATAATAAGATCAAGGATAGACCCTGAAATAAAAGAGCAGGCTATAACAATACTTGAGGGGATGGGATTAACCCTCAGTGAAGCGATAAGGGTTTTTCTGATCCAGTTGATCGCACATGAGGCAATCCCTTTTGAAATAAAGTCACCTGAGAAAGTAATCAGGGATACAAAAGATTTAACTGAGAAATAGTGTAGAAAATTTATCTTCAGGAATGGTACAATAATATTTCACATGTTTAATAAACAGGAGGATTTGATATGCCGGATAAAGGTACTAAGAAAAAAGTAACAAAAGTTGGTGGGGACGCACCAGCTTCTTCAAAAAAAGATGCAACGTTTGTTGCAAGTGCTGAAAGTAAGGGGAAAGCGACAAAATTCCGTATTTTTGCGATGCTCTCATGGATCATAGCAATTGGAATTGAAGTGTGGGCAATTCTGCTTTTACAAAAACCACCAATCAATACAACATATCTTATTATTATGGTTGTAGTAATAATGATCTTTGCGATCATCGGTTCATTGTTATGGAAAAAAGCAAACAGGTTCGATCCCGCATCTGAAAAGAACAAGGTCAAGTTTTTCATTCAGAACCAGTTGGGAGTGATCATAACAGTGATCGCTTTCTTGCCTCTTATCATTCTTATCTTTACGAATAAGGACCTTAAAGGTAAACAAAAAGGGCTGGTAGGAACTATTGCTATTGTAGCACTGGTAATTGCTGGTTATTTTGGAGTGAGCTTAAATCCGCCGTCAATTGAACAATATACAGAACAGACAGCAAAAGTTGAATCACTGATGGGGGTGAACAATGTTTACTGGACAAAATCTGGAAAAAAGTATCACACATATATAGATTGCCAACATATTAATACCAGCAAAACTGATGAGATATTCAGCGGGACAGTTGCAAAGGCAAGAGAATTAAAGAATATTTCAGAACTCTGCTTAACCTGTGAAAAGCGTGCTGAAAAAGAGAAGTTGAAAAAGGCTGAAGAGTCTCACGCTGTTGATATAGAATAATCAAAAAAGATTTAAAAATAAAATAGGGCAGATGTGTTAAACATCTGCCCTGCATTTTTCATTTAACCAGAAACAACTCAGATATTATGGCCTTGGGTATAATTTTTCCAGTTGGACATCTACATTTTTTTCATCAAGATGATACCAGGCGCCTGTAACAGCATCAATGATCACAGGAACCAGTCCTGCAAGAACATCGAGAATAACCCATCCTGCCCCAACTTTGTTTGTCACATTCCTTGTAATAGTTTTGAATCCTTCTTTTTTGAACTCAACTATATAAGTGGTTTTCGAAGAGAGTTTAAGAGTTAATGGAGTTTTACCCATATTCTTACCGTTAACATAAACATCTGCTCCCGATGGATTTGAATGCATACCAAGATGTGAATTAGTTCCCTTAAAAATAGTTGCACAACCGATAAGCTGGAACACAATAACAAAAATAATAATTTTGTAAGCAATTTTCATATGATTTTCTCCTTTATATATTTTAAAGATAGATCAAGGCATCTAATAAATAGATACGACCTTATTCCTGTTAAGTTTATTTTTATTGAGATTTTTCAGGAAATCTTTTATCTAGTTCCCGTAGAGATCATCAATTGAGGAGGGTGATATGAACAATTATTTTAAAACGTTTTTATCGACTTTGGTTATTGTGGTATTTGCGGCAGGACTTATGTCTTCAATGTCTTATGCAGAGAAGGGCTGGTGCTGCAAAGATGGGTATATTTATGAGATTACAAAAGATGAGTGTATGGAAAAAGGGGGAAAGTTCTTCTTAACCGAAAAGGAAGCTATCAAATACTGTACTTATGAAGATCCGGGCTGGTGCTGTCTCAACGGCATGGTCTATAAATCAACCCCGGAAATCTGCAAAGAAAAAGGTGGTGTTTATTTCGCTACCGAAGCGGATGCAAAAAAGTTTTGTGAAGAGGGTGAATTAGAGGAAGGTTGGTGTTGTCTTGATGGAGCGGTGTTTCCTGCAACCCCGGAAGAATGTAAGAAGAAGGGGGGGATGTATTTCCCGACGAAAGCAGCTGCAGAAAAGTATTGTGAGACAGGCGAAGAGACAGGCTGGTGCTGTTTTGATGGGATAGTTTTTGCTGCAACTCCGGAAGTGTGCAAGAAGAAAGGCGGAGTATATTTCCTCAATAAAACTGATGCTATCAAGTATTGTGAAGAGGGAGAATTAGAGGAAGGTTGGTGCTGCTTTGACGGGATGGTATTTGCTGCAACTCCGGAAGTGTGCAAGAAGAAAGGCGGTGTGTATTTTCCGACTAAACCTGCAGCAATAAAATATTGTGAAAAATATTCAAAATTACCGGATCTTCAGGTTGTAAATATATTTCTGAATAAGAAATGCCAGGTGGTTGTAAAGGTCCGGAACAACGGCCCCGGGATGGTTCCGGATAGTGTATGGACAGTGCATACTCCAGAGAGTTCCAGTGTTTACATTTATATCAACGGTAAGAAGTGGGGTGGTGGCACAATTTGGGGGTTTGATACTGCGAAAGCTTTAAAGATGCCTGGCGGGACGGCTTTATACACTAGCAAACTTGTTGTTAAGACATCTGCAAAAATTACCGCTACAGTCGATCATACATTACAGGTTGCCGAAACAGTAGAAACGAACAATAAATTGAGCAAGTATGTGAAATGCGGATTAAAGATGCTGAAAACAAAGAGGATTATCAAGTAGAAAGGTGGGCCCGGATCGATTCTGCTATGGAGTTTAGGCCTGGCCTATGTGAAGGAGTCTGTTGATGGTTTTCTGAACAACTGAACGGATCTTTGCTTTTTTACCTCTGAGTTGATAGTACTTTGTTTTGGATACGTAATCCTGGAAACCGTAAAACACTGCTAACATAAAACCGTACCTGCCGTCGAGAAAACCGAATCTGAATATATACATATAAAAAAAACGGGCTGCCGGGGCAAATGGGATGAAGAACCAATAATCTTTTATGACAGATTTAAGGTAGGTTGTATGGGAAAACAGTTTTTTCAGGCTGACCTTCTTCCGGACATCTATCTGCTTTTTCATATAGTTGGCCTGGTATGTTGAATATCTGTTGGATTTTTTAAAGAAATGCTCCAGGCTGGGATTCGAGAAATGGAGGATGTCATTTCGAAGAACCTGTGTCCGATTCTTCGGAATGATGATATGAGCATGAACATCCCTGTTCTCATACAGGCAGGTTTTTCTGAATAACCTGATATTATAGAGTGGATACCTGCCACCCCACCGCATCCATTTCCCCAGAAAGTATTCCTTTCTGGCAATTTTGAAGCCGTCAAAGTTTTCTATTTCATCATTTCCCAGGAGGTAAATGATTTCCTCTGAAAGCTCCGGCGTAACGACTTCATCAGTATCCAACAGGAGAACCCATTCATGGGATGCCTGAGGGATGGCCCAGTTCTTCTGCCTGGCACTGTATTCATATTTATGAGTCAAAATTCTTGCACTCAGGGATTCTGCGATTTCTCTGGTTTTATCTGTGCTGAATGAATCAACAACCAATATCTCTTCGGCCCAGGATACTGATTGGATACATTTTTTAATAATCTCCTCCACATTAAATGAGGGTATTACAACACTGAGGGACCTTCTTCTTTTTTTCATATTCAGTTCCCGAATCCATTAAACGGATTCGGAATATCCATATTATAAGGAAAGAAAATAAATGTAAAGATTAAGTTAAAAAAAACTATTCTATCGGTTGGACAAAGAGTTCCCACTCTTCATCTTCATTTTCCTGAATATAATATATCTTTCCATTGTGGATCGTTTCCAAACGGATACCCAGCATCAGTGCCATTACCCACTCTTTGGCTGTTGGCTCAATAAATGCTGTTTTTAATACTTTGCCTTTGAGGTTCAATATAATTGTTTCCACTTTATTATCTTTTTGTTTGAAGGTAGTTATATATATTTTCTCTTTTTCAATTTCCATTGATTTAATAGGCGGATAATGATCAGGGAATTCAAATTTGAAATTTCTGCTGAAATCAGCCCATTTTAATCCGAATTGTTTTAACTGTCTCTGGATCTGAGGGTCCATCTCAATATCTTTGATAATTGCTTTTTTGTCATTTGAAGTGATCGGGATCTTTTTATAATCTTTTTTTATCTGATACAGTTTATTTCCTTTGAAATCATATACATCTATAAGAAAACCTTTATCACTTTTCTCAACAAATATTTTGTTATCGGCTATCTGATAAAGTAGAAAATCTTTACCAAGATCAAGTCTGATATTGGGGAATGCTCCCTGCTGCAAAAAAGGTTGTTTATATAGTTCTTTAATTTCTTTAAATTCTGAGTCATATATTTTCAGGGCTGAAGTAGAAAGTGAGCCATCCGGCGGCTGAATAATTCTACGCCCGATATAGTTTCCCCCTATCTCTGATATCTTGACCAACAGAGGTAATTTCCTTTTTTCCTTAATATATTTTCCATCCAGAGAGAAATATGATAATTTATCTATCGATTCCACAATGAGGAAATCATCAAATGCCTTAAGACTCAGAGGAAAATTGGGTATGATCTTATATTCCCCCGGCCCTTCCCCCCTTTTCCCGAAGGAATTTAAGAGCTCCATTGTCTTCATATCAAAGACACGAACCTGTTCGGTATCCATAACAAATAATCTGTCTTTAACGATATCTATTATAGACGGCTTTAGAACACCATCCAATTCTCCAAGGCTTACAGCCGGGAAAACCAGTATCGTTGAAATTAATAATATAATTGCCAGTAACATTGTTCTCATGTACTTCTCCTTTATAAGTTCTACGAAAGAATGAGTAAAAAGATCTAAAACAGTTTAATATAAGATAAATTTGACCTTTTGTGAAAAATTTGTTATAATAATAAATTATAGTAAGTTTTTTGGTAGGATATCAAATATTTTCCAAATAAAATAACTTTTGAAAATTAATTACTACCTCTATTTACTTTAAAATTTAAAAGGAGGTACATAATTATGGCCAAAGGAACAGTAAAATGGTTTGATCCCCAGAAAGGATTCGGTTTTATCGAAACTGAAGATTCCAAAGACCTTTTTGTACACCACAGCGAAATTCAGGACACCGGTTTTAAGTCTTTAGACGAAGGACAGGCAGTTGAATTTGAAGTTCGCCAGGGTGACAAAGGTGACTATGCAGCAAACGTAATCAAATTATAAATTTAATTTTATAAACAGGCCCCGAATGAATTCTATCTCAGATAGAATTCCCGGGGCTTTTTTTTTATATTAATCCAAAATTCATAACACCAGGCATTGTTAGGCTCTGAATATTTACAATTTGAAATAATTTTATTTATTGTGAAAACCGGAAGTACAGAAATCAGATTCAGTATAATCTTTATTATCTATATGTAGAAATACTAATTATTTATATTAATAGTTATCGTATGTTCTCCCACATTCCCTTCCATATCGTATATTCTTCCCTTCAGGGTATGAGAGCCATTGCTCCATTGAGTACTGTTAATAAGATCTGAGACATAACCCATGGATGTACCTCCGTGACCATGCATGGATTCACGAAAAGCATTACCATCCATTAGAAACACCATATAATCTATTGCCAGATCATCGGTACCATCAGCCGTAATCAAAAAACTTCCACTTATCGTTTGTGTATTTGCCGGTGCTGTAATAGTTATAGTCGGATTTTGAGTATAATTATCAACTGTGACCGATATAGTTTTTGAAGCCGATTTGGAACTATTGTCATATGCAAGAACTTTTATATTATGACTTCCTTCTGAATAGCCTGTTGTATCCCAACTAATACTATAAGGCTGAGTTGAATCAGTCCCTATTGAACCCCCATCAATCCTACATTCAACGTAATTTATCCCACTATCACTTGAAGCATTAACGTTGATAGAAACGGTGCTGTCGACAGTTGAACCGTTAGAAGGGGAGGTGATAGAAACAGAAGGTCCTGAATCTCCTGAAGTAGAAGTAGAACTTGTAAGGGTGTGATCAGAATGCATTGTGATCGTGCCTGAATTCGAAACAATATTTCCGTCAAGCCTTACTTCAAGGTCACTATAACCATCCATAAGGGAATAACTATATGATGCTGTTTTCCCTATATCATATGATCTTACACCAGTAGAAGGGGATCCCAGAACTCCTTCCCCGACAGTAACAGTTAAATATGCTTTAGAATCATCACTTTCAGAGGCGGTTACAGAAAGATTATGATCTCGATTCATTGTGATCGTACCTGAATTATCTACATTTACTCCATCTAATTGCACTACTAAATTATTAAAACCATTCTGTAAAGAATATTCATAGTTTACAGAAGCTCCTTCATCATATGAAATCGAACCTGCGGAAGGAGTTCCATTTATACCATTACCAACACTAACATTTAATGTGTATTTTTTATTCGTAGATTTCTTTTTAGATAAAACTGCAGCGAGTATCCCGATTATTACAACTCCGCCTGCAATTAAAAGTATCGGGAACTTTTTCTTTCTCTTTTTTTCCCCGATCTTTTCGATGACATTTTTATTTGATTTATGAACAGTTGTTTTTTCCTCTTTTTTAATTTCAGGTTTATTTTGAATTATGTCTGGAGTTGTACTTTCTAACAACTTAAGGTATTCACGTGGAAATTTATCTTTTTGAAATTTCTGTTTAATATTCAGGTTCACCATTTTTTTTAGTATTTCTTTTGTAGTTGTTATAAAGCCCAGTGCATAATATGATTTAGAAAGCCCTAAATACAATCTTGCAAGATTCTTTTTTTTACTAACCAGCTTTAAGGCTTCATTATATGTATCTATGGCTTTCTGAAATGAGTGGTTCAGATATAATTTTTCTGCATTTCTAATTAAATTTAAGCCGGATTTTTCATTACCTGAAGCCGGATATTGAGGATTGACCAAAATAAAAAGGAGAAATGAAAAAATTAGAAATTTTGATATATTTGCTTTAGATATTGTTCTCATTGAAGAGATCTCCTATTTAAAATTATATTTAAAAACAGTTGTCTGATCTTTCTTTATGATTACAGTTCTTCGTTCAATTTTCTTTCCGTATTTGAGAGTTAATTGATGTTCGCCTGTATTCAGCTTGATCTTCCTGACAGGGGGGATCTCTCCATGTGATTTTTCATCAATTACTACTTCAGCATAAGGGATAATACTAATACTAAGATATCCTTCTCCACTTTCAATTGTTTTCTGGGGCGTAAAATAAAAATCTGTCATCAGAGATGATGATTCCCATGGCAATTGTACACCTGATGAGTCTTCAAGGACTGCTTTTCTTAAGTTCTTAAGCAATTTGGCGATCTCTAAATTGGAATTCTTAATTAATGATAGTAAATGTTTTGTAAATGTCCCATTTCTGCCGGTACCATCTTTAGCAATAGATCCCGGACTTGTTGAATAAATAATAATACTGCCTTTCGGTGCTTCCATTTTGCCAAGTCCTCTTGAAAAAGATCTGAAGCTCCTTGCAAATGGATTATCTCTGCAGGCATCCAGGATTATGATATTCATTGAATTTTCTGCTCCGTCCATAGTACTAAGCACATAATCACCATCGAGAGCCCCGAATTCTACATCTTCTTCACTTTCTACATTCAAATCTACCGGGATTAAGTAGTTTCTCCCTTTGATCTGAACACCGTGTCCGGCATAATAAAAAAGCCCGATTCCTCCTGTATAAAGCTTTTTCCCGAATTTTTTTACTGCAGAGGTCATTTTTCTAAATGTAGAATTTAATAACAATTGAACCTCAAATCCTTTTTCTTTCAGCACTGCTGACATATCTACGGCATCGTTCACCGGATTTTTCAGTGGTGAGTGTTGATAATTTGAATTACCTATAATTAAAGCATATCTCTTCTGAGAAGTAGTAGATTGACTGTTAAGAGTAATTAGAGAGCAAAAAAGGATTAAAAAAATAGATATAAGAATCTTTTTTCTCATTTTTCCATCTCCCAATAATTAGAATATAAAATACTATTTTTTTTTTTGCAATAAAAATAGAGTAAGGTAAATAAAAGAAAGTGAATTACAATGTCGGATATTCTGAAAATAAAATCACTAAATTACTTTCCTTGTTTTAATACTCTTGTTATATGAGATACTGCATAACATAGAAAACATTACAATTTTTCTATACGTATATCAGTTGTAAAAATTAATTTATAAATTTATTATAAATAATTCAAGGAGGAGTTATGAAATTCAGATACTCATTTATATTGATTTTCACTTTTCTTTTTTTATTTAATCTGGCTCAATACTCAGAATCTGTTAAAAAATTTAAGCTGAAGGGATTTGTTTATGATACTTCTCTGAAATATATTCCATATTCGAGAGTTGAGATCTCTAATATTGCAGAAGAAAAATCTGATTCCTTACCGGGTTACTATGTTACATATTGTGATAAAAAAGGTAACTGGGAATTGAAAATACCGTTTCATAAAAAAATTATGATAAAAATTTTTTCAAATGGATTTATTCCAAATAGAAAACTGATTAACATGGAAATTGAAAAATCTCTTAACAATTCTAAAACAATAGTGAGATCTCAGATGCTGAAAGGATTAAAGCATATAGAGTGGGGTAGTTTTGAACATAGCATGTTATACATCAAAACTGAAGATCTAAAGTCGATAGAGGAATTAATAATATCAAATGAGTACAAAGGAGTAGATGAATTTGTAAAAAGTAATATAAAAGAACATAGCAGAAACGTGGCTTATATATTTGCAGGCCATGCAGCATTTATGAATGGTGCAATTCAGGAAGCAAAAGAATATTTCAGTAATTCAGGATCAAAGCTTTGGTATAACCTAATGGGGAGGGATTACTTAAGAAATGGAAAGTATAAAGAATCTCTTGAATATTATTTAAAGGGTAATACCACGAGGAAGAGGGCTTATGATCTTATGAAACTTGGTGAATATTTTGATGAAAACAAATTCAACTCTCTAAAAAACAAGTCATTTCTGAAAGCGATGGATGATTTTAATATGCTGATAGTAGATTACAGGTTTAAATGGAGTAATGATCTTTTAAGGATGAGATACGGCTTATATAATAATCTGCTTTCAAAAAAAGAAAAAAAAAATAGTAAGGAACTAAAAGATTTATTGGTGAAAGCGGGAGAATATTGTAAAAAATTGAAAAAAGCCGAAATTTACTATTATTGCAATGAAGAGAAAATAGACAAAGTAGTTTTAATTGAAGATCTTCATGATGCCATTGAAAATCCAAGGAAATATTTTGATAAATACAAAAAGCCTAAATTAAAAGGTATAAAAATCAAGGATAAATATTTGTATGATCTTCAATTCGTCCTTGATGAGAATGGAGTTGTTGAAGAAGCAAGAAAACTTGTACATGAGTACCCTGACCTTAAACGGAATCCGGTGCCTGTCCTCAGCTATAAAGTTGTGAGGCCTTTATACGGGCCGAACACTCTTATTGGGTTCGGTTGGCAGGATTTCTTTAACTATAAAATAGTAGGAAAAGAAAAACTTATGAATGTTGAAACAATTATAGTTGACGCTTTCCCGAAGTGGAGTAGCTTTACGAACCAGATGTATGGAAAATTGTGGGTAAGCAATAAAGACGGATCAATACTTAAAATTGAGTGGAAGCATCAAAATCTGAACAGGAAAGATCTTAGAATAAGAGGCCTCATTTTGAACCGGATTCCAGGGATGAGGTTTATTTCAACTTACGGAAAGGTCAGAGGGGGCCTGAGATTTCCCAGCCAATATAGAATAATTGAGTACTATTCCGGAGATAGTGATAGTTTTATACGTCTTGATATAACCGGTATTTACAAAGATTATACATTCTTCGGAGTAGATATAGATGATGTGAAGGCTGAATAAGTTCAGAACAAATTGTTTGATGAAAATATGTTCTATACAGGGTTTTTCTTTACTTTCTGAAAAATATTGATATAATACAAAAACATTTTTTTATTGGTCTTTTAACGAAATAATAGATCATTAAAGTAAACTAAAATGATTACTAAAGTATAGAAAAAATGAAGATTATAATATTTGGTGCAGGAAAAACCGGGCAATACCTGGCCAGATCCCTCAGTACTGACGGGAATGACATAATCCTTGTAGAAAAAAATCCTATTCTATGCACACGGCTCCAGAGACACATGGATGCAACAATAATAGAGAGTCATGGTATTAATAAAGATGTTTTTAACAAAGATGTGTTTGAAGAATGTGATCTTTTCATAGCTGTAAGCTCTGTAGATGAATTAAATATACTATCATGTTCATCAGCAAAGAAAGTCGGGGCGGATAAGGTTGTGGCCAGGGTTAGAAATGATGATCTTGATTTCCTTGATGAGATGATAGATCTTGATGATATGGGGATCGATCTTATTATCCATCCTGAAAAAGAGCTTTCCGCGGAACTTGAGAATCTGCTCGAATATCCAGCAGCAATAGATGTATAT
>Ga0209013_10005774_pt1 | contig 10606 bp, 4 predicted proteins | sample Cruoilmetagenom2_FD_187291 | JGI IMG/M metagenome (GOLD analysis project Ga0209013, IMG submission 187291) | Oil polluted marine microbial communities from Coal Oil Point, Santa Barbara, California, USA - Sample 2 (SPAdes) (version 2) | ecosystem: Environmental > Aquatic > Marine > Oil seeps ...
ATATTTTAAGAGAAAAAATAGACACATTAAGTATTGATTTCTCTAAAAGTTATTCTAAATATACCCAGAATATTGCAGCATTACTTTTAAATATTTCAGATGTGTCTGATAAAGTTGAGAACAAACAGGTTCGAGATGCCTTATATGTATATTCAACACTGATGATGCACAAAGAGAGTATTGGACAAAAAAGAGCAGCATTAAGTTCTTTGTTTTCTAAAAATAATTTTTCACCAGAGATCTTTGAATACTATCTTACTGCAGATACCCAGGAAAAAATTTATCTGAAAATCTTTAAACGCAGTGCCAAAACAAGCACGGTGGATATCTATAATAAAACCATGCATAAAGATCTTCTTTTAAAAATCAAAGCTTATGAAAATCTAGGGTTAGATAAATTAAATAGAAAAAAAGTGACCATTGATCCGGAAGAGTTTTTTCTGGACATCACTAAAAAAATTAACCAGGTTCAGAAAGTTGAAGAATACTTAGCTAAAAAAATCATTCAGGATATTGAGGCATTAAAACGAGACAAAAACAGTCAATTAGCCATACATAACCCCTACAAAACAATTCCTCTGTCAAAACTCTACTTTTTTGAAATGTACCCCTTGGTAAACTCTCCTGCTTTAGTTGAAAAGATCAATAAAGGTTTTAAAAAGATTTCCAGAGAAAAACTGGAAGCCATAGAGGCTAAATGGATTCAGTCCAATTACAATTTTTATTCCAATACAATTTTTACAACAGAAGAACTTCAATGGATAAAAGAGCACAAGACCATTCACGTTGGCGGAGAGATGGATTGGGTTCCTTTTGCTTTTGTGAACTCAAAAGGGAAATACGACTGTTATTCCAATGATTACCTTAAAGCCATAGAAAAAATAAGCGGTTTAAAGTTTGAAGTACATACCGGTAAAACCTGGGCAGAATTACTCGATGACATTAAAAACAAAAAGATAGACCTTTTACCTGCACTCTATTATGCAAAAGAGAGAGAGTCATTCCTGAGTTACAGCAGACCATATTTACAACTCTCAGATTATCTTTACGTACATAAAGATAGCATAGGCATCTCTTCATTAGCAGATATAAAAGGTCACAGTATTGCTGCAGTAGAGGGTTTTAATGTCACACATTGGATAAAGAACAACTATCCAGATATTAAGCTTATCATCAAGCCTAATATTCTTGAAGCTATTATCTCAGTTCAGACAAGAGAGGCAGATGCCTTTATAGGAGATAATGTCTCTACCTTGAATATCATGAAAGATAATTTTATTAACAATATAAAAGTGATCTCGACTCTTAAAGATAGAAACCCTGAAAAAACCTATATGGGCATACGAAAAGATTATCCGTTACTGCGCTCCATTATCGATAAATCTTTGCATGCTATTACTAAAGATGAAGAAAATCGTATCCGTGAAAAGTGGTTTTCCAATGTGACAAATATGCTTCAAAATACTACTTTGAATATAGCCGCAGGGTATAACCGTCCTCCTTTTATGTTTGGGAAAACAAGTAAAAAAGGTATAGAACTTGACTTAGCTTCTAAAGCCTTGGTGTTAGCCGGTTATAAAGTGGGTAATATTCAGCAGATGTCTTTTAAAAAAGCCGCACATATCTTGCAGAAAAATGAAAATATTGATGTTGCAGTGACCGTACAAAAAGTTAAAAACAGCGGACTATTCTATTCTGAGCCCTTTGTGTCCTTTGATAATGTAGTTATCACACGAAAAAAAGACAACTTAATTATTAAATCTGAAGAAGATCTCATCGATAAAACAGTATCCACGTGGTCAGGTGCAAACAAGGTATTAACCCCTCGTTTTCATGAACTTTTTAAAGAAGGTGCTCCGACACGTTCAAGCAAGTATCAAGAGATCGTTGACCAAACTGAGCAACATAGACTTTTTTTCCTAGAACAGGTAGAGGCTATTGTTGCTGATAAAACTATATTTCAATGGCAAGAGCATAATTTTAAAAAAGAATTTGATCTTAAAGGTGAATATGATATTCATGATATTTTTCCTGATAAAACCTATTATTATGTCGCATTCAAAAATGAAAAAATACGTGATGATTTCAATAAAGCACTAAATGAACTTAAAAAAGAAGATACATATAAAAATGTATATAACCACTTCGTAGAAGGGAAAATAAACTTACAACTTGACATTGCTAATCTTATTACGCAAATAAGTTCGGAATATATATTTTATGAAAAAAGAGAAGCGTTAGAACAAATATTAGATGTTTTTATCAAAAATATCCCCTCTTTAGATACCATAGAAGTGTATGATGACAATACAAACTCTTTATTTCTGCAGGTTAAAGATCATAAGTTTACAGATGTGGATAAAAAACTGGATCAAGTGTCTAAGGACAGTTTTTTTACAGGAGGAGGAAACCCCTTAAAAGTGGGATATATCAAACTTAGTTTTGATTATGAAAGTGTTAAAAACCTTAAAAAAGATGAAGTTCCTTATTTGAGTACCTTCTCTTTTTTAGATAAAAAAGAGTACCAGAACATTGAAAAAAACTATATCCAGTATAAGTTTTTAGATAAAAAAATTGAACTCTCCGAAACAGAAAAAGAATGGATCAAACTTCATCCTGTGATCAAGTTTACGGGAGACCCGGACTGGTTGCCTTTTGAAGCCTTTAATGATAAAGGAAAATATGTAGGAATTGTTGCAGAGTATCTTGATAAATTAGAATCCCTAACGGGTCTGGTATTTGCACGTATTCCAACTGCATCATGGAGTGAATCAGTTGCATTATCTGAAAGTAAAGAGGTCGATATATTATCTGAGACTACGGAGTCAGTACGAAAAAACCTTATTTTCACAAAACCTTATATTACCAATGATGTGGTTATTGTTATGCATAAAGATCATAGTTATGTCGAAGGTCTCAACACGATTCAAGATAAAAAAATAGCGCTGATAAAGGATTATGGTTATGTTGATCAGATCAAACAAAAGTTTCCCAAGATTCCTTTTGTAATAGTAGACACGGTTAGTGAGGGATTAAGTGCTGTGTCCACAGGTAAGGTAGATGCTTTGGTATGTACCTTTGCCTTAGGTAGCTATACCATCACAAAATTAGGATTAAGTAATATAAAAATTGTAGGAAAAACGCAGTTTAATACCTCTTTGGGATTTGGTGTACGAGATGATTATAAACCTTTAGTAGAAATTTTAAACAGAGCTATCGGTAGCATCAGCAAAGAAGAGCATAATGAAATTTTCAACCATTGGATCAAGCAGGATTATGTTGAAAAAACGGACTACTCACTTTTATATAAGATCGCGGGAGGTGCACTGCTTCTTATCTTGATGTTTATTTTCTGGAATAGAAAAATGGCACAAGAGATCGAGAAACGTAAAGTCATCGAAGATCAAATGACAGAGACTCAAAAGCGTCTTAGTACACTTTTTGATGCCTCTCCGGATTGTATAATGATCATAAGCAGAGAAGGACAGTATGTTGCCTGTAATAATGCCAGTTTGAATATGTTTGGCATCAAAACAAAAGAAGAGTTTTTAAAATTAAAGCCATCAGATATATCACCTGAGTATCAGGATAAATATAATCTCTCAAGTGATCTGGAAGGTATACGCATTGAAAAAGCCTTACGTGAGGGAAGCAATAGATTTGAATGGATACACAAGCGCCTGGATACAGACGAAAGCTTTGATGCAGAAGTTATTTTATCGGTTGTTGAATTAAGTGGGGAAAAACATATCTATGCTGTTGTTCGAAATATTACAGATAGAAAACTTTTAGAAACCACCATTAAACAAAACAATCTTCATATGAGTTTTGTATCTGAAAATGCAAAATTAGGTTTTTGGAACTTTAATCCTCAAGTTGGAGATCTGTATGTCAATAATATATTTGTAACAATGCTTGGTTATGATCCACATGAAGTTTTAAAAGATGGATACCATGCAGAGATGTTTAAACCTTTTAAAGATGGTCTGGCTTTTTGGGAACAATTGCTTCATCCTGATGATGCAGAAAGAACCAATAAAGTTTTAATGGCACATATTAATGGAGAGACAGATCTCTATAAAGTAGATTATAGAATGCGTCGTTCTGATGGAACATGGATGTGGTCTACAGCTATAGGAAAGATCGCAGAGTATGATGATGAAGGAAAGCCTATAAAGTTTAATGGTGTAAATCTTGATATTACGGAACAAAAAGAAAATCAAAAAGCTTTAGAAAATTCCAGAATAAAACTTGCAGAAGAAAAGGAGTTTACGCAAACACTATTGGATTCCCAGGAACAGATCATCATTACAACAGACGGAGACAAACTTTTAAGTGCAAATAAAACATTTTTTGATTTTTTTGACGTAGTAGATATAGAAGAATTTGTGACTCAATACAAGTCTAAATGTATTTGTGATACATTTAATACAGATTCGCCTGAGGGTTATCTGCAACCGCAAATGGATGGTAAAAACTGGATAGAATACATTACCTCAGACTCATCAGCTCAATTCAAAGCCATGATCACCAGAGGAGATACTGACTTTGTTTTTTCTGTTTCGGGTACAAAACTTCCGGGTATAGATGGCTTGAGTTCTGCTGTGTTTACCAATATTACCGAGTTGGAGCAGGAACGCAGTAAAGCAGAAGCAGCTACCAAGTCGAAATCAGAATTCCTGGCCAATATGTCTCATGAGATCAGAACACCGATGAACGGGATCATCGGAATGACTCATTTGGCACTGCAGACAGAGTTAAATGATAAACAAACAACCTATCTGCAAAAAGTAGATAATTCAGCAAAATCTCTGCTGGGTATTATCAATGACATCCTGGACTTTTCTAAAATAGAAGCAGGAAAACTAACTATAGAAATGATCGATTTTGACATCTATAAAGTTATTGGTAATGTGATTGAACTTATTGAGATCAAAGCAGAAGAAAAAGATCTTGAACTTGTAGTAGGATATGGTCAAGACGTAGGTAAAAACTTTTGGGGGGACAGTCTTAGAATTTCTCAGATCTTAACCAATCTTTTAGGAAATGCCATCAAGTTCACTGAAAAAGGTGAGGTGTCCATTTATATAGAAAAAGTACATAAAGACAGATTTAGATTTGAAGTCAAAGATACAGGCATAGGACTGAGCCCGGAACAAGTTAAAAAGCTTTTTAAATCCTTTTCACAGGCAGACGGAAGTACAACAAGAAAGTATGGAGGAACAGGGCTTGGGTTAACCATATCCAAGCAGCTGGTAGAGTTAATGGATGGTAAGATCTGGGTAGAAAGCGAAGAAGGGGTAGGAAGTTCTTTCATCTTTGAAATAGCCCTGGAAGAGAAAAGAAACCTGTCAAACTATAATGTCTTTGGAGATAAAACCATTTTAGTGGTAGATGATAATGAGTCATGGCACAGTATCTTAACCACTACCTTAAGTACCTTCGGTGTGAAAGTGGAACATGCGTATAACGGAAAAGAAGCTGTAGATAAAGTCAAAGAGAGTACCAAACCCTATGACCTTATCCTGATGGATTGGAAAATGCCTGAACTCAACGGTATCGAAGCGACCCAACAAATCCAAGAGATAAATGAGATAGAGAAAATTCCTACGGTAGTGATGATCTCTGCGTATCATGAAGAGAGCCTTGTTGAGGCAGCTAAAAAAGCAGGCATTGACATCTTTTTGCAAAAACCTGTCAACCCTTCGATCTTAAATGATATTTTAAGTGGTTTGTTCTTAAAGGGTGAAACGATACATGCTGCCTTGCCGGAAAACAAGAAAACGTTACGCTTTGAGATGAAAACACTCAAAGGCAGTCATATTCTTTTAGCTGAAGACAATGAAACCAATCAGGATATTATTACGGGTCTTTTAGAAGAGAGTGGCATCATCATCGATATTGCTAACAATGGTTTGGAAGCAGTGAACCTGTATAAAGAAAACCCTGAAAAGTATGAACTTATTTTTATGGACCTTCAAATGCCAATTATGGATGGGTATGAAGCAACACGAAATATCAGAGCCGTGGATAAAGAGATACAGATCATTGCACTTACGGCTAATGCCATGGTTGAAGATATAGAAAGAACACAGGCTGCAGGGATGGATGAGCATCTTAATAAACCTATAGAGGTGGAAAAACTCTATGCCACTTTACTGAAGCGTTTAAATAAAAAAGTAGCTGTACAAGAAGGTGAGAATGAAGAGACAGAAGATACGTTGGAAGTTCCTGATTTTGAAACTATTGATACTGCCCAAGGTTTAGAGTATCTTTCTAATAACCAAAAAATATATTTGGATCTATTGCATAACTTCTTGAAAAAATATACAGATTTTAACTTAGAAAGTATGGAAGATGAAGAGTTCGCACGAAGTACACATACCATTAAAGGCCTTTCAGCGAGTGTAGGTGCGAAAGAGCTCAATGCCTTAGCTACTGTTTTGGATAAGACTCAAGACAGAGCCTTGATAGATGAATTTAAAGCAGAGTTGGAAAATGTTTTAAATGAGTTAAGAGAAAAGCTGCTCTTTGAAGAGGATGCAGAAGTAAATATTGATAAAGAGAGCTTGAGTACAGAAAAAGAAAAAGTCTTGTTTGAAAAGTTAAAAGAGGCCTTAGATTCAATGGAACCTGAACAATGTGAAAATATCATTAAAGATTTTAAGGCTTATGCTCTTGATGATACAATGAAGAATACCTTGGATAAGATAAGTGCATTGATCAAAGAATACGATTTTGATGAAGCGCTAGAACTTATCAATAGTGGAAATAATGATTAAAACAGTGAGGAAATAAATTAAAATGAATGCTATTAAGAAAATTTTGGTCGTTGATGATGAACCTTTAAATATCAGTATATTAGTAGAACTTTTAAAAGACAAATATAAAATGATGGCAGCAAAAAGTGGTGCTCAGGCTTTAAAAGCTGCGCGTTCATCCAGTAAACCCGATCTCATTTTATTGGATATTATGATGCCTGACATGGACGGGTATGAAGTCTGTCGTCTGCTTAAAGAAGATGAGAGTACCAAAGATATCCCCGTTATTTTTGTCTCGGCTATGAATGAGTCCCTGGATGAGACGAAGGGGTTTGATGTGGGGGCTATTGATTATATCACCAAACCGATCTCACCCAAAACCTTAGAAGCAAGAGTAAATACGCACCTTTCCTTAACCCAACAGTCCTTAGAGTTAAGAGAAGCGCATGCCCTTATACAGCAACAGCAGCAGCGTATGCAGGATGAATTGAATGTAGCCCGTGATATTCAACTTTCTATGGTTCCCCGTACCTTTCCGCAGGATGAGGCTATTGACGTCTATGCTACCTTGAAGCCTGCGCGTGAGATCGGTGGTGATTTTTATGATGCTTTTATGATAGATAATGAGTCTTTATGTCTGTGTGTGGGAGATGTTTCAGGCAAGGGTGCTCCTGCGGCTCTGTTCATGGCGATGACAAAGACACTGATCAAGTCCTATGCCTCTTCGGATTTTTCTACAGCGAGTATTATGACGCGTGTGAATGATGAGTTGTGTGAGGGAAATGATGAAAACCTTTTTGTCACGGTTTTTTTAGCCATTTTAAACATTCATACCGGGGAACTTTGTTTTACCAATGCGGGACACAATTATCCTTATATCATTAAGGCAGATAAAAGTCTTTTGACCTTAAATCAAAAGCACGGTCCGATCGCAGCGGCAATGGACAACATGGTTTACAAAGAAGACCTGATCACACTGGATAAGTTCGATACCCTCTTTTTATTTACGGACGGGGTGACAGAGGCGATGAATAATGAGGAAGAACTTTATGGAGAAAAACGTTTAGAAAACTTTTTGTCAGAGCATGATTGCAAGGATGTAAAGAGAAATGTAGATCTTCTTATGAATGATATCTCTACCTATGAGAACAGTGCGAGTCAAACGGATGATATTACCGTATTATCCTGTTTTTATTCAGGTCAGAGCATTTTAGCGAGTCTAAATATCTCCATTGAGAACAGACTTGAAAATATAGGACTTGCTGTCGAAGGCTTTGATGCTTTTTGTGAAGAGAACCGGATAGACAACGGCCCGAATCAAAAGGTCAACCTTGCTTTAGATGACTTGATCAATAATATCATCTCTTATGGGTATAAAGACAATGACGTACATATGATAGATATATCATTTAAACGTTTAGAGAATGAGCTGATCATTATTATAGAAGATGATGCAATGCCCTTCAATCCTTTTGAAGGAGAAAAAAATAACATAGATCTCTCTATTGAGGAGCGTGAAATAGGCGGTTTGGGTATTCATTTAGTGAAAAACCTTATGGATAGTTGCCAATATCAAAGAAAAGCCAATAAAAATATGGTTGTATTAACAATACAATTGTAGAATTACAAAATCAGATATAAGGAATATATGTGCTATTAACTAACAGTGAAAAAAACGGATATATGGTAATAGAATTTGAAGGTAGTTTAGACACAGCGACTTCACCTGCCGCAGAGAAAGAGATCAACGCGTTTATCGATGAGGGCGTTTCAAAGTTTGTTTTTAATTTTGACAAAACTAAATATATGAGCTCTTCGGGTCTAAGGGTTCTTTTAGCGACAGCAAAAAAATTAAAAGGCAAGGGTGAACTGAAGATCTCAAATTTGAATGCAGTGATCGAAGAAGTTTTTGATGTCTCTGGTTTCAGCTCGATCTTAAATGTGTATAAAACTGAAGAAGAGGCGCTTTCCTAAAAGATCATTTCCTTTCTTGGATATGCTATAATCTTTCCATGAACATACGAGACAAAACAAAAAAAGGATAGATATATGAATGCTATACAAGCAAACATCAACAGAGCAATTGAAGAAGCACAAACGATTCGTGACGAATTGGCATTGAAAGCAAACCTAGGGGCAGCAAATGCAGGGGACGAACTTTCAAAACTAAATGATAGATATGAACTTTTCAAAGCACAAAGTAAAAAGATCTTTGATGTGGCAGATGATTCAGCAGATGAACTAAAAATTGCAGCAGAACTGGGTATTAATGCGGAAAGCAAAGAAGATATTATGACTGCCCTTGAGTTGGCAGCAGAAGAGCTCAAATATTCTTACCAGAAGATTCAAAACTTTATTTATTAAGTGCACTTTTCTGTAATTTATACTTAAATCACATTACGTAGTCAATGAGAAATCTTACTTTTTTTTGAGAAATAAATAAGCAATGTTGCTAGGATAAAGAGAGGAATACCCAGTTCCAGCACTTCCTCCACTACTTCAAAACGTTTTGCAGTCTTGTTCATCCATAAAAATATTCAGGTACCCCAACTTTCTAGCTATGCCATCTATGCTTTTAGCGAAAACTATAGTGAGGAAGGTGATCAACGATCCGATATGAACAGGGGATAGTTGTCTGATCTTGGAGAAAAAACCCTGTGAATGATTTTTAAAAATTGATACAACAATATAGAGCAATACTGCAATAACCAAGAGACCTATCACCTTTTCAATCATAGGCACGCTGCTGCTCACATAAAATTTACTTTTAAATATCCCCATTGTCGTAAATCTTTTATCAAAATCCAGCTCACGTAAGCCGAATAAAATAATCAGTATGAAAAAGTAATAATATTTTTTTATATATGTCCATCCGCCTTTTATGACTATGAATACTACACATAAAAAATAACCGACTACCGAAAGTGTTTCAATAATACCGCCTTCTTTTATCCAGAGCGGATACTCGTATATTTTAAAGATGAAGGATACTATTAAGAGGGTAGCAATTGTGAATATGCTGATAATGAGTGGGAACATTGATCTTGACATTTTGTTTTATCCTATTGTGTTTGAGTTCATTATATCTTTTTTAATCAAGTTGCACCATAATGCTTGGCCAGTCGCCTATTTTTATCTCTTTGGAAAAGGTCAAACTTTCGACATTGATTTTTAGTAATTTTCCTTCAGTCTCGCACAGTTCGTAATAATAACGACTGTCCTTTGAGAATACACCGCTGTGACCGATGCTGCTATCTGATGGAAGTGGTAGTTTAATATTTTTTATCATGGTGTTGCTGTTAGCGTCCAAAACGGAAACAACATTGTCAAAATGATTTAAAATAAAGATATATTTCCCATCAGGGCTTGCATTTGCATGTCCTGCACCATATCCGCTCTCAACAGTCTTGATAAGTTTACGCGCTTTAAGATCAACAATCGCCACAGTTTTACCCCTTTTTTCTCCCTTTTTCTTACCCCTGTTTGCAAAATAAAGCCTTGTCTTATCGAGATTGTAACCAGCATGGTGCCCCTGAGCAAATTCTCCTTTTGCCAATGGGATGGAAATACGTTTTTCAATCTTGAGGGTATCCATGCTAAAAAAGATAATGCTTGGCGGAATATTATGTTTTGGCACGCCATCATTCAGGGCGATCATCGATCTGCCGTTAGGCGCAACCAGTATATGGTGAGTTGGAGTTACCAGTTGTAAACGATCAAGGACTTCAAACGTTTTAACATCTATTTTAGCTATCTTGTAATTAAAGCGGTCAGGCACAAAGAGAAATTGAGCGTCCGGACTCCATGTATCATGGGAGATCATGATGCCGCCTTTCTTTGCATGA
>Ga0209013_10005775_pt1 | contig 10605 bp, 15 predicted proteins | sample Cruoilmetagenom2_FD_187291 | JGI IMG/M metagenome (GOLD analysis project Ga0209013, IMG submission 187291) | Oil polluted marine microbial communities from Coal Oil Point, Santa Barbara, California, USA - Sample 2 (SPAdes) (version 2) | ecosystem: Environmental > Aquatic > Marine > Oil seeps ...
TGTATTACCTATGTATTATTCTTTCTTTTGAATAGCGCCCATGCCTTCTAAAAGAATCTTGGCATCTGTATTTAGATAGGGAAGCACATCATCGCGGAGTAATAACTCACTATAATTCTTAACAGCTGTTTTTAGCCCTCTAAGATCGAATCTTGTGGCATATAAATTAATTGCATTTGTTGCCGTTAACTCTTCTCTTGTCAAAGGCACCGTATTTGAACCTGAAGAACTTATTAGAAAATCAAATAACTCTCTCGCATTTCGTTTTAGAAGGGATTTATTTACTTTTAAAAGTTCTTTATTTTCTTCCATATATTTTCTCGCTGAAACTAAGTCTAAATCATCTACACTTTTATTAATTTTCTCTGCTAGTTCATGTAAATTCATTTTTATTATTACTCCTTCGAAATCCTAAATATTTGATAACATGATAATAACATATTATTTATGATTAATAGAATAAAATTTCAAAAAAAAACTGACCGTTATGGAAACCCACAACAGTCAGTTGGTGTTTGTATTAAGCTACTGGAATTGCTTTTTTCTTATCGTGACTCTTATCACGTGTGATATATTGAATCGCTAAAAGAGATATAAATAGAACCAAACCAATCGTGTCTGACAAACCTTCTGGGTAAATCAGAAGTAACCCAGCGGCTACTGCCAAAATTCGTTCGTACCATTTCATTCCTCGATACCAATATCCAATCATTCCGGCACCAATTGCAATCATGCCTGAAATCGCAGTAATTAGTACCCATATCAATTCAGGAATCGTAGTATCAATCATTAAGAGCTCGGGTGATAGGACGAACATATAAGGAATAATAAACGCTGCTATGGCAAGTTTTGCTGAGACAACGCCTGTTTTAATTGGATCTCCTCCGGAAACGCCTGATGCAGCAAATGCCGCTAAGGCTACAGGAGGTGTGATATCCGCAATAATCCCGAAGTAAAATACAAAGAGATGAGCTGATAGCGCAATAGCAATTGGAACTGCAGCACCATCTGGCATATCTAGCATAAGTAACGTAATAATAGCTGGTGCAGCAATAGTTGAAGTAATAACATAGTTGGCTGTTGTAGGTGACCCCATGCCGAGTACAATCGCTGCTAACATTGTAAAGAATAAAGTTAACAAGATATTTCCGCCAGAAGCAGAAACTAATCCGTTTGCTAAGCTTAAGCCTAGACCTGTCTTCACAACAACACCTACAATAATCCCAGCTGCAGCAGTAGCAGCAGCCACAGCAAGGGCAGTTCGGGCACCCTCCACTAAGGCTTCAATCATGTCCGTAAAGTTCAAGCGTGTTTCTTTATTAAATGCACTAACGAAAATTGTCAGAAGAATACCATACAATGCAGCTCGCATAGTAGGGACGCCAATAAGTAAGAAAACAATAATCCCTACAATCGGAAGTAATAAGTAAATTTTCTTCAATATTTCCTTGCGATTGGGCATTTCTTCTTTTGTTAGTCCACGTAAACCTACTCGTTTTGCTTCAAAATGTGTCATAATCCAAATTCCTGTGAAATAGAGCAAAGCTGGTATTGCTGCCGCTTTAGCAATATCCCAGTATTTTATTCCACCAATAAATTCAACCATAAGGAAAGCTGCTGCTCCCATAATTGGAGGCATAATTTGGCCACCGGTAGAAGCAGCCGCTTCTACTCCACCTGCAAATTCTTTTTTGTATCCCAGTTTTTTCATCATAGGTATTGTATAGGAACCCGAAGTTACTACGTTAGCAACCGAACTTCCTGAAATCGTTCCTTGAAGTGCACTAGAGAAAATTGCCACTTTTGCTGGTCCACCAATTAGATGCCCTGCAAATGCAACCGCTAGATCATTAAAGTATTGACCTACACCAGTTTTAACTAAAAATGCACCAAATAATAAGAAAACAAAAATGAAAGTAGAAGACACCATTAATGGAGTTCCTAAAATCCCATCAGTAGTGTAAAACATTAGCTGGACAACACTTTCCAAATCTTGTCCTCGATGGGCCAAGAACCCCGGGAAGTATCTTCCAAAGAAAGTGTAAATAATAAATACTGAAGCAATAATGGTGATTGGTAATCCAACAGCACGTCGAGTAGCTTCTAATGTAAGCAAGATGGCTAAAACTCCCACAATTAAATCGAGTGTTGTTACATTTCCAATACGGAAGACAAGCTCATTATACATAATTGGCCAATAGAGTCCTACCCCAATGGACAAAATGGATAAAATGTAATCATAGAACGGGATTTTATTTCTTTTCTTTCCTCTCTTAATAGCGGGAAAGAGAAGGAAAATCAAAGATAATGCAAATCCCAAATGGATTGAACGTTGTATGTAAGCCGTAAATTGAACAAAAATAGCTGTATAAAGCTGAAATAATGAAAATGCTAGTAAACCAAAGAAAACAACTTTAAGCATGACACCTTGTAAATCTCTTGTATTGGATTCTGGATCGTATTTTTGTAAAATCTCTTTTTGTTCGTCCTCGGACAATTGTTCAAATGGTTCGTTTTCCGGCTGTTCTGTTGTTTTAATTTTATCGCTCATTGAACCTCACTCCTCTCAACTGATCAAATAAAGATAACCTCGCTACTTGAAACGTATAGGATTCACCTTTAATTAAATACTTTTTCAAATTATGTTCTCTATCAACATACTGTAAAGTTAAGTCTTTATCAATATCTCCAATTAAAATATCAAATGATGGGTACAATTGGGTCATATTGGTTATGTAATACTTTCCATCTTTAACCTCAAACTTTTCCCCATTTCCTGCTTCAGAAGGCATTCCTATTGCAAAGTCCTCGTACTCTAGACTGGATAGTTGAATCTCGTAATCTTTGGTAACCTTGTAAGTTTCGATAACATCTGATAAGTGTATGGAATGAGTGTAACGTATGTGGAATGTATGCTCATTCTTTAGAGGAAGATACGCAACTGGCTTGGTTGTCTGTTGCTCGAAGAAGACAAAACTCCATTTATATGGGATAAAAAAAAGAGTTACAAGCAACAAAACAACGAGGAATACACTTATAAAAACTCTTCGTTTATTCATTGATCACAACTCCATTCGAAAAGAAGAACGATGAAGCAAATTGCTTCATCGTCTTTTACCTGTTGTTTGATTAATTACTTCCCTACGCCTACTTCATCAAAATACTTCTGAGCACCCGGGTGAACATCGATATCGATTCCATCAAGAGCTGTTTCAGCTTTAATCATTTTACCCTTAGCATGTGAAATTTTATCTGTATTTTCATAAATCGCTTTTGTCATTTCGTACACTAAATCTTCAGGAAGTTCTTCTGTAACTACCAACATTGCTAATACAGAAACAGTAGGAACTTCTTCTGTCATCCCGTAGGTATCGACTGGAATTGTTTCCTTCGCATAGTATGGATACTTCGCAATTAACTCATCAGCTTTTGCATCGTCCACTGGAACAATTACAACTTTTGCAGTAGCACTTAAACTTTCAACTGCACCAGTTGGAGTACCAGATGTAATGAAAGCAGCATCGATTTGACCTGATTGTAAGCTTTCTTGTGACTCACCAAAATCTAAGTTTTGCGCTTGAATATCATCCTCAATACTAATACCATGAATCTCTAATAATTGCTCTGCATTTGCGTAAGTTCCTGAACCAGGAGCACCCACAGATACTTTTTTGCCGATTAAATCATCATACGTTTTGATACCAGATCCTTCAGTTGTAACCAATTGAATTGTTTCAGGGTATAAAGCACCGATTGCTTGAATCGTATCAATTGCGTCACCTTCAAACATTAATTCACCTTTGGTTGCATAATAAGCGATATCTGTTTGAACAAAAGCAATTTCAGCTTTACCATCTTTAAGAGCCGTCATATTAGCTGCAGATGCTTGAGAAACTTCAGCTTTCACATCTGAACCTGTTTCATCTGAGATAATTTGAGCAAGTGCTCCACCAAGTGCATAGTAAGTACCAGTTGTTCCACCAGTTGCAAGACTTAGAAATTCAAACTCGTCTCCGCCATTACATGCTCCAAGAATCAATGTTGCTGAAAGACCGATTGCAGCAAAAATACCTAACTTCTTTTTCTTCATCTAATTACTCCCCCTAAACCGTGAATGTTGTAACTTTTATATTTTATCATGAAACGTTAGAAAATGGTTAAATTGATTGAAAAGTCTGATTGACAATAAGGATTTGTATCAGGTTGTGGTTCCTTCTATATTTGTCTCAGGAGCAGTTTCATTCGGTTCAATATCCGCAAAGGTTTCATTATGTTCTTCCAAATCTCGCGTCCGATGAGCAATACGTGAAGAAGCACACGCAGCAACACTTGCCACTAAATCATCCAAAAATGTATGAATGCCATTCCCGATTTTCGTATCTAATTTTTTGATGATCCCGATCTTATTTTTGTCTAAATGACCAAACGTTGTGACTGCGATGCTCCCATATGTGAATACCGAACCAAGTGCGATGGTTTCGTCTACGCCAAATAATCCCTCATCGGCTTCAACAATTTGTTGTAAAGGAGCTGATAACATATTCTTTTCAGCCAATTCATCTAGTTCCACACCAACTAAAATTGCGTGTTGCATTTCACGCTTTTTCAAAACGCTTTCTACCGACTCTATACAATGTTCAAGGGTAAGACCAATGTTATAAGCAATTTGCATTTCAAATACAATTTGGGCGATTTCTTTTATTGTTACACCTCGGCGAGTTAAAGCATCTTTCGTTGCTTCGAAAACCTGATTTGAGTGAACACGCGATTGATTGTTATCCATTATGCCATCTCCATTTCTTTCTTCTCTAGATGTACCTTCTCATTATTATACCTTCCGTCTTCATTATGTTACAATTTCAATACCATTTACACATAGGAGGATTTTGTCTCATGTCAAAAGGAACCATACAAGACGTAACGCTTTATAGTGAAGCTTTACAAGAAGATATGCAATTACTCATTTATGTACCATCGAATTATTCACCACTATATAAATATACGGTTCTTATTGCATCAGACGGAAAAGACTATTTTCAACTAGGACGGATTCCACGAATCGCTGATGAATTACTATTAAATAAAGAAATTGAGAATATGATTATTGTTGGTGTACCCTATAAAAGTGTAGAAGATCGTTTGAAAAAGTATCACCCTTCTGGTGAACAACATGCTGCATATTTAAGATTTTTAGCACATGAACTGGTTCCATACTTAGATGAAAAATATCCTACATACCAAATTGGAATGGGACGAGCTTTAATAGGTGACTCTTTAGCAGCTACAGTTTCGCTTTTAGCAGCTGTCAAATATCCGAATATCTTCGGCAAAGTCATTTTACATTCTCCAATGGTGAATGACGAGGTGTTAGCAACAGTCGAAAATGTTCGTGCACCCCATGCTTTTTCGGTTTATCATATCATCGGACAAAAAGAAGATGAAGTGAAAACCACCCGCGGCGAGGTCGAAAATTTTCTAAAACCTAATCGTGATTTGAATTCTTTAATGCAAGAGAGAGGGTTTTCGATCTTCTATGACGAATTTAACGGAGACCACACTTGGAAACATTGGCAACCGGATATCAAAAGAGCATTAAAAATGAATTTTGGTTTATAAACTAAATTCCATGCCAAATCCATAATTTTTGCTATAATAAAAGTAGGTTAACACTTAACAGAAGGAGGTTTTTACAGATGAAATACGGAGTCGTTGCATTCCCATCGAAAAAACTACAAGATTTAGCTAACTCATACCGAAAACGTTATGACCCACATTATTCACTTATCACACCGCATATGACGATTAAAGGCGTATTTGAAGCGAGTGACACAGAAATCGAAGAATTATCCGCTCAAATTGGAGCAGTTGCAAAACGTCACAAACCCTTTAAATTGAAAACGTCCCGTGTGAGTTCATTCTCACCTGTTACGAATGCAATTTATTTTAAAGTAGAACCTACTGAAGAGCTTTTAAGTTTGCACGATGATTTACATGGTGAGGACCTAGGAACAGAAAAAGAGTATTCATTCGTTCCACATATTACGATTGCGCAAAAGATGGAGTCTGGTGAACATGACGATATCTTTGGTCAATTGAAAATGGTCGGTGTTGATCACGAAGAAATAATTGATCGTCTCCATTTACTGTACCAGTTAGAAGATGGTTCTTGGACCGTATACGAAACTTACCGCTTGTCTGGAGCTGGTGTATAATTGATTACGGCTAAACGAGTCGAAACAGAAAAAGAACGTGAAGATGCGTTTTATATTCGAAAAATAGTTTTTGTTGAAGAGCAAGACGTTCCTGTTCATTTAGAACTTGATGAACATGATGATTCTGCTGTTCACTTCATAGCCTACGATTCAGAAATGCCAATTGGGGCTGGACGAATTCGGATGCCAGAAGAAGGAATAGCAAAAGTAGAAAGAGTCTGTATTCTCCCTCAATACCGAGGCAAACATTTAGGGAACTTGATGATGAATAAAATGGAAGCACATGCGAAAGAAGTTGGATTAACAACTGTTAAGCTAAACGCTCAATCATATGCCATTCCATTTTACGAAAAATTAAACTATGAAATTATTTCTCCTGAATTTCTAGATGCAGGTATCCCTCATAGAGCAATGAAAAAAGAATTGGAATAAAACAAACGATTCCCTCATCACTAAAAATGATGAAGGAAATCGTTTTTTAGTTTCTTAGTTAAGTAGAAAACTAAAATTAAAAGGCATTTTCTCTATTATTAGAGAAGATGCCTTTTTCATTAAACATACGTATTTACCTGATTTCCTTTACCGCAAACTTTTGCGATTTCAGGTGACAAATTTACTGGATTAGGTTGGATAAAGCCTTTATAAGGAACAGGATAACTGGCTGAACGAGTTTTCTTAGTATCCTCTACTTCATCGTTTCGATGTCGTTCGTGTTCGTCTAATTCATCTTCAAAAATAGATCTCATTTTAAGTGGTTGAATAGCATTAATGTGTGCAAAATTGTAGGTGCCCATTTGCATACGATTTGCATATTGCTGTGATTGAATTGGTTGTATAGGTAGTACGTAACCCATAGTCATCCACCTCCTGTTACCTTGTTATACGCTTCTATACCCCAATTTATGTCCGTTAAAACTAAAATTTATCAACGGAGAAATAATTAGTTGAAATTTCAGTTCTTTTTATTAATCATTGAAGAAATTTCATTCAAATCCAGTTTTGTTCCTTTTGTAACAACTGATTGAACAATTTGATCTTCTAATTCCTTATTAACTGGTTTTCCAGCGAGTTTAGATACTTTTCGAACAATTTTTTTCACTTGTTTCTCATCAGAAAAGTCAGCATGTTGAATGGCGTTAGCAAGCGTGAAAACTTCATCCATTGAAACACCTGTTTTTTGTTCAATCTTCTTAAAAAATGAATCATGCATACGATTTACCTCCTATCATACAAAACTTCGACCTACGATTATTAACAGAATAAATAGGACGACAATTAGTACGAATGTGGAGCCCCCATAATGGGCACTTTGGGGGTACATTTGTTGATAACCTCCATAAGGATAACAACTTCCGCACATAATAAATCCCTCCTTTCCTACTCGACCTAGGATATGCAAGTCAAATCATTAGAGGAGGGCATATGCATTATTAAACGTTTCCTTTTGGTTTAAAAATCAAGGCACCAATTACACCAAATAAAATTGCGGCACTAATACCTGAGCTTGTTACTTCAAACATGCCCGTTAAAACACCAATAAAACCATGCTTCTCTGCCTCTTGCAAAGCTCCATGTGTAAGTGAATTACCAAACGATGTAATCGGGACGGTAGCCCCTGCTCCAGCAAAATCGATAAATGGTTCATATAAACCGAATCCATCTAATATCGAACCAACAATGACTAACAAACTTAGTGTATGCGCTGGGGTTAATTTGGCTACATCAAATAACAATTGACCAATTACACAAATAAGTCCACCTACGATAAACGCAATAATAGTTGAAACAATCATCCCTTCCACCTCAATCTATCCAAATTTCAACTGCGTGTGCGATACAAGGAATCGTTTCCCCTTGTTGAAAGGATAATGGAGACAATAACGCACCTGTTGCGACAAACAAAACTTTTTTCAATTTCTTTGATAATATATCCCCGTAAATGGGACCATAAAAGACAGAAGCGGAACACCCCGCTCCACTTGCTCCTGATTTAAACTCGGATTTATTCCCATAGAACTCTGCACCAGCATCTCGAAAAAGTTTTACTGGATAAGAATCCACACCACTTTTTTTCATTAGCTCTTTTAAAATGGCAAAACCGGTTTTACCTAAATCTCCAGTGATCACAAGATCATAGGATGCTTCATCTTTATTTTCTTGTAAATGACTTTGTATGGTATCAAACGCCGCGGGTGCCATCGCACTTCCCATATCTAAAGGGTCTGTACATTCACAATCAATCACCTTGCCAATGGTGGCTGACTTCACATACGGCCGATCTTCTTGAGCATGTGAGAGAACTCCGAAACCTGCTGCTGTTACCGTCCACTGACCAAATGGTGGTTTTTGTGCACCGTACTCAATTGGGTATCGAAATTGACGTTCAACCGCATTATGTTGACTTGAAGAACCAAATAAAACATGTTCCATTAGATTTGATTCAATCATGACACTTGCTGTGATTAATGAAGAGACAGATGTTGCACATGCTGAAAACATCCCCATAAATGGGATAGCTAATTCTCTTGCTGCAAAATTCGTTGGGGTCATTTGGTTAATTAAATCTCCACTAAGTAACACATCAATGTCTGACTTTTGTAAACCTGCTTTTCGTACGGCAAGCGTACATGTATCTTCTATAAATTGTGCATGTCCCTTCTCATTTGTATCCTGATTGATACGTTCATCTTCATAGATAATGTCAAAGTAAGAATGAAATACACTTTGTTTTTCTAGTGGTCCCGCAGCAATTGCAGTAGAAACAATTGCTGGTTTCGTTGAAAATTCAAGCATTCTTGATTGGTTTACCATGCAATAACCCCCATTTTAACGAGGATTGTTTTAATAAGAGCAACCACAAAAGCTGAAAAAACACCATACACAATAACAGATCCTGCAAGTTTGAACATATTGCTTCCGACGCCTAGTACCCATCCCTCTGATTTATGCTCAATTGCTGCGGAGATTACTGCATTTCCAAACCCAGTGACAGGAACTGCTGAACCTGCACCAGCAAACTGTCCTATTTTTTTATATAAACCGAATCCTGTCAACAACATGGCAATAAACACCATTGTCGCAACTGTGGGGTTACTTGCTGTACGCTCCGTAAAATTGAAAAAGTACATATACAGGTACGAGAAAATTTGCCCGATTGCACAAAAAATTCCACCCACAAAAAATGCTGCAAAACAATTTCGAAGAACAGGTCGCTTAGGTGCTATTTGGTCAACAATCGGTTGATAAGACTTTGCATCCATTATGTTTCCTCCTTAGCTAATGCTTGGATGTCTTTCAATGTTTTTTTCAGCGCCTTATCATTAGGATCTTTTTTTACTAAATCTTTTAGTTCCCACATGATTTTTAAATCGCTCGAAACAAGCACTTCATGATTAGGGAATTCTTTTTCGACTTTTTTCTGAAGTCTCTTTTCAATTTTGCTTTTTTGAAACTTTGATAATGGTTGTACTTGAACAGCCACAACTAGTTGGTGATCGAAGAAGACACTAAGTGATTCACTTGTTGATTCTTCTTTTTCAAGAATTTTTTCCAACGTTTCAATTTCTTTCGCGTCATTCTGGGCATGGAAAAAATCAGTACTCGGATTGTTTGAACAGGCACTCAACAGCAATGTTATCCCTATAACTACCCATACACGTTTCGTCATTAGAATCACCTTTTTTCTTAGTATGAACAAGTCGTAAAAGTTTATGTATAAACGGTGTAATAGCCCTGTTGCTTCTGCGTAATTCACATAAGGTATAAAGACTTTGAAAGAAAGCGAGGTGAAATTAAAAATGGGATGTGGACGTAACTTGGAATCAACATCATCTGTACGAGGTATTTCGACAGGTCATTGCATTTGTGACGTCGTACGTGCAATTAAAGACATTCAAGATCAAGTAGTTGACAATGATTGTCCGGTTTGCCCAACGAACTGCTTTCTAGAGCCTCTTGGCGGACTAGTTAGTCCATCACGAAATCAAGCTGACACTCGCGTGTTTATGCTTTTGACTAAAGATGGTACACCGTTTAAAGCATTTTTCCGCGACAATGATAGAAACGACAACGATTGCTTCTCCGTATTCTTCCGTGTAGAAGATGTATTTGATGGTTGCTGTGCAACTCTTCGAGTACTTGAGCCACTTGATCGACATAGACACGAAGTGGATCTATTAGATGAGTGTGGAACAAAACTGAAACTTAGTAAAATCTGTGAGGTACGAAATTTTGAAGCTTCAGATAGTTGTGTGACAGTTGACTTAAACTGTTTCTGCGGAATTGAGTGTGTGGCTGATGTATTTTTAGGAGTTTGTGATTAATAATTAAAACTTTAAGCTTGCAGTGTCTAATAAAACCTACCTCATCTAGATGAGGTAGGTTATTTTTATAT
>Ga0209013_10005776_pt1 | contig 10604 bp, 12 predicted proteins | sample Cruoilmetagenom2_FD_187291 | JGI IMG/M metagenome (GOLD analysis project Ga0209013, IMG submission 187291) | Oil polluted marine microbial communities from Coal Oil Point, Santa Barbara, California, USA - Sample 2 (SPAdes) (version 2) | ecosystem: Environmental > Aquatic > Marine > Oil seeps ...
CCCCCCGGTTCACCATATGCCCCCTTACTCGGGACAGGATTTCAGGCGGGACGATCTGTCGGTTACTGAAGAAGTCATCCGTGAGATCGTTACCCTGCCGATGTATCCCCAGATGGCGGCTGATGATTTGGCTTATATGGTTAATTCGATTCGAAATACTGTATCTGAGTTGAGGTAATCATGCACGTTCTCCATATAAATGCTACCTCTCATACGGGCGGTGCGGCCAGGGCCATGAGGCGCCTGCATTCAGCATTGGTAGAAAAAGGGCACCAATCCCATTTCCTGGTGGGGCGGAGTATAAAACCTGGTGATCCCCAAGTCCATTTGATCTGGGAAGAGATCGCACCCTATAAGTCCCTGAAAAACAGGATCCAATCGCGAATAGGCAATCAGTTTGCAAAGTATTATGGTATTAATCCTTGGGCCAACCGCCCTGCATTGAGGGTCGCTGAAACAGCCCTAAACGACTGGGCTGATATTCTTGACCTCCGAAATTTATTCGGAGGTTATTTTAACCTCTGGAGTTTACCCCACTTATCGAAAAACAAACCGGTCGTTTGGCGTATGCCTGATTTGTGGGCTGTGACTGGCCACTGTGCGTATCCTTATGATTGTCCTCGGTGGAAAACGGGTTGTTATAACTGTCCCTTATTAACCAAGGAAGGTCGGCGAATAGTGGAACCAAATCCGACTATCTTGGATGGTACACGACGGATTTGGCGGGCTAAAAAAAGGATATATCAACAGTCAAATATCCATATTATCGTCACTACTGAATGGATGAGGGACCAGGTGATGCAATCGATCCTTGGAAAATCATTATCAATCAATGTGATCTCTAACGGTGTCGATCTGGATGTCTTCAATCCAGTATCCAAAAGAGAAGCACGCAAGTTATTGGGTTTGAACCCCGACGGAAAATACCTTCTTTGGGCAGCAGGGGGAAGAGGAAATCGCCGCAAAGGATATCATTTGGCAGTGGACGCTCTGGAAGAACTCCAGGCAAAAGGGGAATTTGATGTCACTTTCTTGACAATGGGGGGAAAAGAAGGCTGGGATAAACCTGATACTCTCAAACGAGTGAAACATTTTGGATATGTTCGGGAAGCCAAGCAGCAATCACTGATCTATTCAGCAGCGGATACCTTTTTATGTACCACTCTCGCTGATGGCCAACCTCAAACTGCCCTGGAATCGATCGCCTGTGGAACGCCGGTGATTGCCTTCGATATTGGTCCTATGCCCGGGATCGTTGTGCATGGGATTACTGGTGTTATCGCACCAGAACTCTCAGCTAATTCTCTGGTTTCTGTGATCGAAAACAACTTATTAGTAGAGGATCAGCTGGTAAATCTTAGAGAGAAATGTCGGGAGTTTGCCGCAGTTCATTTTGACTTGCACAGGCAAACCGACCAATACGTTAATCTTTATGAGGAGATCCTCCAGAGCAAGGAGTATCAGAGATGAGATAGGACGGAAATAAATGTGAAAGTTTACCCGGACCGCTCTCGTAGCCATGATCTGATTTTAGAGCGCAGGGGATGATTTTGTGCTTCTATCATACGTTGGTACGATCCTATCCGGCTAGGCGTCACTTTTTCCAGTAACAAGTTTGTTTGGTCTGCGAAAGGGATATCTAGGAATTGGAACAAATCCCGAGTGTGGGGTTCGGGATCTCTGCAGAAATCTTCATAAGAGAGTTCAAAGTAGGCTGAACATTTATCAGAATAATCGAGTACTCGCTGTGTATAGGCTTCAGTGAGGGTTTTCCAGTGATTAAAATCATTCAGGACTCCCACGTCGGTTTTGAACTTACTGGTTAATGAAGCAGCTACATCATTTGGATTTCTTCTGATATGGATCACTTTTGCTTCCGGAAAGATTTTTATGTAAAGGGGAAGCAAGATGCAAAGCCGGGGGTCTTTGATGCCCCAGAGTGATTCTCCGTCGTATCCCCACTGCAAATAATCAGCTAACCAATGAGCTTTAATTATTGGTGCAACAGAACTTTCGTGGGAAAGCACCTTATCCACGCTCAGAATGGGAAGTTTTGCCCAATTCCCTTTTCCTCCCAAGATTATTCGATCATTAATAAATATGGAAAAGAAATTTGATTCGAAATGCTGCATATTGGCACCAAAAAACACGCCATTTTTATGCAGGATCTCCGTAAGAATCGATGTGCCTGAATTGTGCATACCAGCTACCAGCACTGGATGTTGGTTTTCTTTCAATGAGTGAAAAAAGGACGTATTAATTTCGGGTAAATCGTTATCGAATTCCTGATTATCAATTTCCATAAGTATTTCTAGTCAATATATGCAATACCTTAAATTATTTTAGGTGAAGTTTAGACAACAATTTATAATAAGGGCCTTCGCCAGATGGAATTTCCCTAGGATAGTTGCTTTCGAACATATATCCATAATAAGTAATATCTTTTTCGTAAAGTTTTTCAACCAGATCAATCTCGTTTTGTTTGTAGCATGTGGAATAATGTTGATGTTCTGAAGTATTCATATATGGTAATCGGGTCCGGGGTAGATTGATCTGGTCGAAGACCAGATTCATATCTGGCTGCAAGCATTCAAACCTGCAAATGGAATCCACAAATTGCGACTCCCCATTATGGGTATAAATGGAAAAAGGCAATGAGTGGATCCTGATCTTCTCGTCCTGGCAATGATAATCAAATCTATTCAGGAAATCATCCAGAGGAATATCAAAATAACTTGTGATAGACACCACTCTGTCCCAAGGGTTTCTAACGATTGTAAAAATAAAATAATCTTCTAAAACCTTATCATTAATTTTATCCAACCAGGTTTGATATACCTCTGGTTGGTCTTTTTGATGGAATATACTGGATAATTGTGGCTCTAGAACACCACGTAGAACGCTCGTTCCTGCAGTCTTGGTAGCTTTCATATATATGAACTTTTTCTCTGGACAGACAATAATGCCCCGAGGATGTTCATGATTTCTTAAGTATTTAGTTAACCCTGTTCTATTTCTGTCATTCATGCAAATTATTTTACCGTAAAACCGATTGATATGCCCATGGCCAAAATTTCAAGGGAGCCCAAGGATGTTCATTTTCAGTTAGTGAGATTCCAAATAGCTCTCTCCAAACTCTCAATTGTCGCTGATTCTTGCTAAACGCCATATCTACTCTATGGCGAATGGTATGAATAAACTTAATCGAGTCAAAGTGATCGATTAAATCCTCCATGATTAAGTATGAATTAGGTTATTTACATCCCCAACCTTTGTACTGTGGATCTATAAATCTTGGTTGATTGATGATCTTTTCAATCCTTCCAGTGAACAAGATTTTTGATCCCTGTAATGAAGTGTCATGTCTGTACTAGCGTAAAAAAGAAACCAGAGTTCTGGGATTGTCAATCCAGATACTTTTAAAAGAATTTTATCCAGAACCGATAGACCGGTATGAATCCTTTTTTTATTTTTTATTAGATTTATAAAACCAGGTTCTTCTGCGAAACAGGAGTGTATAAAGTAGGTTATCACTGGCAATTTTGAGGTCATCTCCAAGGAATATGCCGAACAAAGATAATAAATCTGCAACCAGTCGGGTACTACTTCCACCCACACCCGCGATGACTATTGGGCCATTTTCTTTCCAATCATCTCTCATATTATGCCTCTTGAACCAGCCAATCACGGCAATCCCAGCTTGTGAGTTTTTCAATTTCTTTTATCTCATATAGGTATAAATCTAATAAAACTTTATGCGTCTCCTGATCCAAAGGCGACTCATAATTTCGAGAATGCACGTCCAGCTTACTAAAATTATCATTTATGGGTATATCCAGGAAATTAGCAATTTGATCGAGAATTTGTTTTGGGTCTTCTCGTAATATTTCACTTTTTATGAGCAAAACTTGGTTGGCCGGGAAATATGTTCTCAGCCGTTTGATTTGATCGGTGTAAAATCCCCGGTCAAGATACGAAAAGCGCCTATTTTGATATGGAAGAGATTCTCTTCTGCGGGTTTCTTCTTCAGCGATTGCATCTAAAAATGACAACGTCTCATATCCTCGCTCCCGCTGCATATTCCAATGTGAATATGCCCTTTTTATTGGGTTGCGAAGGATAATAATTAGCTTCATCTCGGGGTTGTACTCCCAAATTCTGCGCGGGGCGGAATACCAGTACATATATAATGGGGTGACCTCTCCGGCGATCTTGTGGTGGGGCTCGATGTTAAAAAAGGAATGATACTTTGAGTAGTCCATCTTCGGAAAACGAAAATTATATTCAATGTCAAAATAATGGATCTCTTTCCTTTCTGGCAGGCAGATTGCTTGATGCTGCCGCAAATATCGATCTAGTGCTGTCGTGCCTGATTTTTGGGCACCGCAGCCCAAAAAATCCACCTTGGGAGAATGTGTGGGCTTTAATACTAACCGGAGATCATTCCGCAATTGCTCATAATACATTTCCCTGAAATGATGATATATATCCTTTACGGTTTTCATAAAATGGATTGTACCTTAGTCGAGATTTAATTGACTTGCTTACTGAGGAATCTAATAATATTTGGCTATCTCGGTATAGTTCTTACCATGTTTTCTTTAATTCTAATGGAAAAGCAGACCTGAGGAGATCAAATATCATATATTAAAATCATGGCTTTAATTGATTACCTGAGCAATGAGTGTTATACTGGCAAAAGCAGAATTCAATTATTGAAATATAGAATAGGCCGATAGTCTGGATTATGATTGAAATTACCAAAACAGCTATTACTGATGTTTTTATAATAACTCCCCGGATATACCGGGATGAGCGGGGGGAGTTCCTAGAAACCTATCGGGTTAATGAATTTATATCCGTGGGGATCGACTTGCCGTTTGTCCAGGAGAATCACGCTGGATCACAACACGGAATATTGAGAGGCCTCCATTATCAAATCCGGCAAGCCCAGGGTAAACTTATCCGTGTCATCACGGGAAAGATCTTTGATGTGGCCGTGGATATGAGGAGGAGTTCAGAAACTTTTGGAAAATCAGTAGGTATTCTGCTGGATGATGAGTATAAGAGACAGCTCTGGATTCCACCGGGTTTTGCTCATGGATATTATGTTTTGAGTGAGTGGGCGGAAGTCAGTTATAAAGTGACTGATTATTACGCTCCGGAATGGGAGAGGACCTTGTTGTGGAATGACCCGGACCTGAAGATCGATTGGCCCCTTATCGATGGGAAAACTCCCATATTATCAGAAAACGATCTTCGAGGGATTATATTCAAAAAAGCAGACACATATGAGTGAACTATGCAAAATATCTTGATCACTGGGGGAGCAGGATTCATCGGATCGAATTTTATCCGCTTCCTTTTAAGGACCCAACCTGACATCCTTATCCACAATCTTGACCTGTTGACATATGCAGGCAGCCAGGAAAACTTGACGGACCTGCCGGATCCTGAGCGCCACCATTTCATTCAGGGTGATATATGTGATCATGAGCTTGTAAGAAGAATCCTGAAGGATAACGAGATCACACTTGTGGTCCATTTCGCGGCTGAATCCCATGTCGATCGATCAATTCTGGGTCCAGAGGCTTTTATCCGTTCAAATATCCAGGGTACATTTACCTTGTTAGAAGGAGTAAGACAATCCTGGAAGGAGGGATCTGGCAATTGGATGAAGGATGTCCACTTCCATCACATCTCAACGGATGAAGTTTATGGTACTTTGGACCCCGGGGATCCCCCTTTTTCTGAGTCAACTCAAATCTCTCCGAATTCACCTTACGCTGCAAGCAAGGCGGCCAGCGATCATCTTGTCCAATCCTATTTTCACACCTATGGATTGCGGACGACAATTACAAATTGCTCGAATAATTACGGCCCGAACCAATTTCCTGAAAAATTGATCCCTCTTATGATATTAAATGCGATAGACGGAAAACCACTGCCAATCTATGGAGATGGGCAACAAATCCGAGATTGGCTGTATGTTGATGACCATTGTCAGGCAATCTGGGCGGTGATTGAGAACGGAAATCCGGGGGATATATATAACGTTGGAGGGGAGAATCAACCATCCAATCTAGAAATTGTCCAGAATATTTGCGAAATCCTTGACGAAAGGCTCCCTCATTCTGCTCATGCACCCCATTTTAGTTTGATCACTCATGTTAAAGACAGGCCTGGTCATGACCGCCGGTATGCCATGAATATCCAGAAAATAAAAAAGGAACTCAATTGGGAGCCAAAGATATCCCTGAAAGAAGGCCTGAACAAAACAATCGATTGGTATCTGGATAACCCGGAATGGGTAGATAAGATCAGAAAACACCACGAGTATCAGAGTTGGGTGAATGATAATTATCAAGAAAGGGGTAACTCATGAAAGGTATTATCCTCGCTGGAGGCAAAGGTACCAGGTTATACCCACTGACGAGAGGTGTAAGCAAACAACTCTTACCGGTTTATGACAAACCGATGGTGTATTATCCGTTATCCATGTTAATGCTGGCTGGCATCCGGGAGATCTTGGTGATCAGTACACCGGAGACTCAGCCGATATTCCAGAGACTTCTTGGCAGCGGAGAACAATTGGGACTGCGTTTTGAGTATGTTATACAAGAAAGCCCACGGGGTTTAGCGGATGCATTCCGGGTGGGGCGTGATTTTATTGGAGAGGATTCCGTTTCATTGATTCTGGGAGACAATATTTTTTACGGACAAGGATTACCAGATTCTCTCAGAGAAGCAGCAGCTTTGAAGAAGGGTGGATTAATTTTTGCATACCCGGTTAACACTCCTGAGAGTTATGGTGTTGTCGAGATTGCTGAGGACGGGAAAGTCCTCAGTATTGAAGAAAAACCTGCTGCACCGCGATCTAATTATGCTGTTCCGGGTCTATATTTCTATGATAACCAGGTAGTGGAAATCGCCCAAAATTTAAAACCTTCCCCAAGAGGAGAGTTAGAGATCACAGATGTCAACCGAATCTATATGGAGCGAGAAGAATTAAAGGTTATTGTCCTGGGTAGGGGAACGGCATGGCTTGATGCGGGTAATCCTGAATCGCTTCTCCAGGCGGCTAATTTTATCCAGGCTGTGGAAGATAGGCAGGGTATGATGATTTCCTGTCCAGAGGAAATTGCATTCGGATTAGGATACATCGATCGCGCTCAACTGCAAAAGCTGGCTGCTGATCTAAAACACACCAATTATGGGGATTATCTTGAGAATCTGGTTAAAAAATCCTGACAAGGTTGGGAAACAGGAGTTATGAAAATATTAGTCATTGGCAGTACAGGGCAACTGGGTTGGGAACTGCAGCGCTCTTTATTGCCGTTTGGGACTTTGATTCCGGTTGATTACCCTGAAATCGACTTGTCTGATTTATCCAGCATCCAAAAATGGGTGAGAACTACAAATCCAGATGTGATAATTAATGCGGCTGCATATACTGCTGTTGATCAAGCAGAAAAAGAGAGCGACCTTGCTTGGTCAATCAATTCAACCGCGCCAGGTGTACTTGCCCAGGAAGCACTTTCTGCGCAAGCTATGCTAATCCATTATTCTACTGACTTTGTTTTTGACGGATCTAAGGGGGAGAGTTATCAAGAAAGCGACACACCCAACCCCATCAATATTTATGGAGAGAGTAAGCTGGGCGGTGAGCGCGAGATTTGCAAAGTTGGGGGAGAATACTTGATTTTCAGAACTAGTTGGTTGTACAGCACACGCCGAGATTGTTTTGTAACCAAAGTTCTGCAATGGGCAAGAAAACATCAAGTATTAAGAATAGTTGGAGATCAAATAGGAAGCCCTACCTGGAGCAGAACACTTGCCGATACAACAGCCCAGGCTTTGCTGATGATGAATTTCTCAACTCAGTCCTGGAGAGAAGATAAATCCGGTATTTATCATCTGGCAGGAAATGGTTCTGTAAACCGCTTTGAGTGGGCCAAAAAAATTCTGGATCTTGACCCCAGGAAAGAAGAACATATCGTGGCAGAACTTCAAGAGGCCAAAAGCGTGGAGTTTGCAACCCAAGCCCGGCGTCCGGAGAACTCTTCTCTGGATTGTTCTTTGTTTCAAGATACCTTCGACTCTTTTTATGCAGATTGGGAAAGTACCTTAGTGGCTGCACTCGCCATATAGGCAGTTTTATAACGCGTGGCTTGATAGATCTTTTGGTACACTTACCCTGAAAAAGCTTAGGCTGGAGATACTAAGATCTTTATGATTGAGACTGCATTTTGTGTAACAGGATGGCATTTTCCTGCGGATTTTTATCAATCCCTGGCAGACTTATCTGAAGTTGATGTCTATATCGTTTCCCATAAAAAAAAATCTGAGATTCCTCAATACCTTTTTAATTTGTTTGGAAAAAAGAAAATATTAATTCGACCCAATATTGGTTATGATTGGGGATGTTATCAGCAATTTCTTCAAAGTAATGCTTGGAGACTATACGAGACTGTTTTCTTCATGCATGATGATATCAAAATCAAAGATTTCGGTTTTATAGAATCAACAAAATCAATGTTAAAAGAGTATGCGGTTGTTGGTAATGGGAAAGGGAAAGGAACTGTTGGTCATACGGGAATTAAGCTTCGCCCCTATGCTTATGCACATTCTTCCTGGAAACCAGATTCATATTCTTTCACTCACTCAACGGTTAGGGGATCGTTTTTCGCCACAAAACGAGAAGTGCTGGACAGTATTCAACCTTTTGAGGTTTATTGGGATCCGTTTAAGGTGAGTATAGATTTTGGAAATTGGAGCACAAAAGCATCCTGTGGGAAAATAGAATCTGCTTTTGGTGAAAATAGTTTTGGATACCTATCTCGTACATTTGGCGAGAGTGATTATATATCTGAATATTATCGAGGCAATACTTCACACCCGGCCGTGGAATCTGCAGGAAAGAATAATACCCTTTATCAATTTATAAAAAAGATAGCAATTCTTTATATTGAGATTCTGTATAACCAGAGGCAGATAGTGTTCCGTCCCCTATGGTTGCTGGTTTTGAAAGGTTTATTATTACCATTCTCTTCAAAAATCTACTAAGAAGTGAGAATAAATCCAGGGGAAAATGAATATTCTGGACCAAAATCCGTACTGAGTATATTCTCTGTTTTAATACTGATTTTCTTAATACTATTGACCGTTTTGGTATTTCAGCTATAATTCAAGCGCTGAATTATAACTGAAAAGGAGAACGGAATATGGATCTTTCTCAAGACGATCGAGAATTGATAATGTTAGAACATATTGCAAACGACCCTGATATTAACCAGGCAACGTTGGCTGAGAAGCTGGATGTAGCGGTTGGTACAGTTAATTGGCATATTAAGAGGCTTGTGTCTAAAGGATACGTCAAGGCTAAACGAGCCCAACGAAAAAAATTGCGGTACATAATCACCCCTGAAGGTATTGCATTAAGGGCAAAACTCACCGTCCACTATATTGAAAATCAAATGCGCTTGTATCGCGAAACCAGGCAGAATGTAAAAAATATTTTGTCAGATATTCGTGCAGAAGGTTACAACCAGGTTCGGATAATTGGTGAAAGTGAAATTGCTGATGTTTGCCAGCTCACATGTCTCGAACAGGGTTTCGAAATTGTAGATAAAGATCAAATTCCGACATTGGCGGTAAAAGGTTATTCTGTTTCACGAAAGGATGAAATTAAGGTATAGAAATTTGATATAGATATATATACCAAATTAGAAATACAATAAGGGAAAAAATATGAAAAAAGCGATCATAACCGGAATTACTGGACAGGATGGTTCCTATTTGGCAGAAATGCTGCTGCACAAAGGCTATGAGGTTCATGGTGTGATACGCAGGGCAAGTACATTTAACACCCGTAGACTGGATCACCTCTACCGGGATCCGCATAACGGAGAAAAAGTACAGCTGTTTTTACATTATGGGGACCTTTCCAGTTCAGACAGCCTCGAACGAGTGATTCACGATGTTCATCCTGATGAGGTTTATCACCTAGCAGCCCAAAGCCATGTTCGGGTTAGTTTTGACATGCCAGAATACACAGGTGATGTCACGGGGTTGGGAACGATCAGGATCCTGGAATCTATCAGGCGCTTAGGAAGCAATACCCGGTTTTACCAGGCATCGACCAGCGAGCTATTCGGCAGCGCTGCGGCTCCCCAGAGCGAAACAACACCCTTTCAACCTCAGAGTCCATATGCTGCGGCTAAATTATATGCTTTCTGGGTAACAAGGAATTATTCCCAGGGTTATGATCTGTTCGCTTGCAATGGAATCCTGTTTAACCACGAATCCCCCCGCAGGGGTGAGACTTTTGTAACCCGGAAGATCACCATGGCGGTAGCCAGGATCAAAGCCGGCGTGCAGAAGAAATTGTACTTGGGCAACCTGGAAGCCAAACGCGACTGGGGATATGCTCCTGAATATGTTGAGGCGATGTGGTCAATGCTCCAGCAGGAAGAGCCGCATGACATCGTGATTGGCACCGGCGAAGCCCACACAGTACGGAATTTTGTCGAAGAGGCGTTTGGATATGTCGATCTGAATTATAAGGATTATGTTGAGATCGATCCGCGGTATTTCAGGCCCAC
>Ga0209013_10005777_pt1 | contig 10603 bp, 9 predicted proteins | sample Cruoilmetagenom2_FD_187291 | JGI IMG/M metagenome (GOLD analysis project Ga0209013, IMG submission 187291) | Oil polluted marine microbial communities from Coal Oil Point, Santa Barbara, California, USA - Sample 2 (SPAdes) (version 2) | ecosystem: Environmental > Aquatic > Marine > Oil seeps ...
CAAAAAAATGACGGAGCGAAGCGACATCCACAAATATTCAATTTTCAATATTCAATAGTCAATTCCGGCTTGTCCGGGTTAGGTTGCTTATCTTAATTTCGGCCTTATTGTTTACAGCGAATTTGGATCGTGTTTTTCGGAGTAGCAAAAATAAGAGAGAATGAATATGACTCAAAAAAAAACCAATATTTTTTATTCGGTTACCTGGAATCTTGTCCTTCTCAGCATTGGTTCCATCGTTTTATCCATCGGTATCAAAGCGATTGCCATTCCCAACGGTTTTATCACCGGCGGTTTTTCGGGCCTCAGCCTGCTGATCTACTATGTATTCGGCGGGTTATCGCCCGGCATGTGGTATTTTGTGCTGAATATTCCGCTGTTTGTCGCCGGGTGGATTCTTCTCAGCCGGCGGTTCTTTTTTTACAGCCTGTTTGGTATGGTGACGGTCACCCTGGCCATCGATCTAATAACGTTTACAATTCCCATCCATGACCGGTTGCTGGCGGCCCTGGCCGCCGGTGTTCTCATAGGCGCGGGTGCCGGGACCTACCTTCATTCTTTTGGATCGGCCGGTGGATCGGATATCATCGCAGTTATTCTCAACAAGAAATTCAATGTCCGGATCGGCCGGTTCTATTTTTATTTCAATCTGGTTCTCTTCAGCCTCAGTATGGGTCTACTGGATATCGATGTTATTCTTTATTCTCTTATCCTGGCGTTTGTTGTCTCCCAGGTGGCGGATTATTTTCTCAGCATGTTCAGCCAGCGCAAGATGGTCATTATTATTTCCGACCGGTCTGAATCCATCGCTGAGGCCATCCTAAATAAACTTCAGCGGGGGAGTACCTTTCTGTATGGCCGCGGTGCCTATACTGGACGGCGCAAAAAAGTCCTTCTGACGGTGGTCAACAATTATCAGCTCAAACGTCTGGAGGAAGCGGTCTTCACAGTCGATGCCGACGCATTTTTTATCACCGAAAACACGTTTAATGTGATTGGGAAAGGCTTTTCTCGCCGTAAAGTATATTAGTAGTCAGCCTATCCGCCGGCCAAAAAAACGGCCGGTCTAATCGAAAAAGAAACTTTGGCAATGTAGTTTCATATGAGGTTCAGGGTTCCGTGTTCAGAGGATTTATTACTTTTGGTCATTAATAATATGTTAATTATTATTTTGACTTATTCTCCTGTAATATGTATAAATTCAGTATCTTCCGCAAAAGCGCAGCGTATGTTGTCTGAGCGATAGCCATTATAGCGGTCGTCATAAATATGTAAAGACGAGGTGATTTGCCATCGAGTTTTTAGTTATCCCATTTTTGCTGGCAGCCGGTTCTTATGTCGGTTGGAATATCGGCGCCAATGATACGGCCAACTGCATCGGGACCACTGTGGGCTGCGGATTGCTTCCTTTCAGGCGCGCGGCGATCCTCGTAGCCATATTCGCAATACTGGGTGGCTTGCTGCAAGGGCACCATGTCATGGATACCGTCGGGAAAGGGATCGTCAAGGATGAGCTCAGCATTTTAGCAGTTTTTCTGGCCTTGATCTGTTCCGGTATTTTTGTGACCCTGGCCACTTTTTTTAGAATTCCAACCTCTACTTCCCAGGCGATCGTAGGCGGTGTTATGGGTATCGGCCTGGCGCTTGATGCCAGGATCGATTATGCAAAACTTATACGCATCGCCGAAAGCTGGGTGATATGTCCTATTCTGGTAATGGTGCTTGCTTTCGTCCTTTATCATTTGCTTACCCGGCTGTTGCATAGAATCGTAAGCAGAAATATTTTAGTTCAGAATTACATAGGCTGGCTGGCTATTTTATCGGGTTGTTACGTGGCCTATTCCATGGGGGCCAACAATGCCGGAAATGCAGTGGGTCCGATTGCCAATTTGGGTATTATTCATCCTACGGTGCTCCTTGCCATCGGTGGGGTTGCGATTGCAGTAGGGGCGATTACCTACGGTAAAAGGGTGGCCGACACCGTGGGCAAAGGTATAACGCCCCTCGATATCCCGGGCGCGTTTGTTGCTCAAATCGCCTCTGCTTTTGGGATGCACCTCTTCTCTATATTCGGAATACCGGTATCTACTTCTTCAGCCATAGTCGGTGCGGTGGTTGGTGTCGGACTTGTCAAAGGCGCAAGATCAATCAGCCAAAAAACGATTTGGACCATTTTGATCGGATGGGTTTTGACGCCCTTTCTTGCGGCGCTTTCGGCATATACCATTTACAATCTACTTAACCTGGTTTTTTAAAGAACATGCTGTAAAAATCAAAAGGAGCCAATACATGATTTTTAAAAAAGAAAAAGAAGTCATCGGGATGATCATAAAATACGTTGACGTGGCGGAAGAGTGTCTTTTAACCGCCGAAAATGCAATTCAGTCTTATATCAACGACAACATCAAAGATGCGAAAGTATTGGCCCGTAAGACGAGGGAGCTTGAATCGGAAGCAGATTTGATCCGTTATGGAATTCGGGATAAATTATATTCGGGTGCTTACTTACCGCTGTTGCGGGAGGATATCTATAAATTGGTCGAAAGCATTGACAAGGTGGCCAATGCCGCTGAAGCCTGTTGCGATTTTTTTCTAAATCAACGCCCGGTTATGCCGGATGATTTAAAACCGCCCTTTTGGGAAGCCACCCAAAAATCCCTGGACACTTTTATTCCGCTTAAAAACGCGGTCCTGTGTTTTTTAAAAGGGGAATGTCCGATCGAGGTTGCCCGCCAGCATGCCAAAGAAGTCGGCCTGCATGAGTCCGAAGTTGATAAGCTGGAATGGGACCTAACCAAAGCCATCTTTATATCCGACCAGGACTACAGCCACAAACTCCACCTGAAGCATTGCCTGGATGTGATTGTAGAAGTTTCCGACCGGGCTGAAGATGCAGCGGACCACCTGGCCTTAACGATACTGAAATCGTCGTTTTAATATCCTAACCCGGACAAGCCGGAATTGAAGATTGTAGATTGAAGATTGAAGATTTGTGGATGTCGCTTCGCTCCGTCATTATTAAAATTGAAATAATTTCTCTCCGAGCCGTAGGCTTATATATTCAATATTCAAATGACCCAAACAAAAAAAGTTGAACGCCCGCTCATATTACTCTTAAGCTTTGATGGATAGGGATCTACAAAGATGCCCAAAAATTTCTTGCCACTAAAAACGACAATTTCAGATCTAAGATAAGGCGGACTAAGGTACTACCTGAATTTTGCATGCAACTATCCCTCAGTGAAGTTCGAGATCCAGTTATCGCAATGGACTTTCAGCGATGATTGTTGCTCTAAAATTCAGGTACTAAAATACTTCATTTTCCCCAAACGCTTTGATTTGTTCCTCCTTGTATCCCAATTCCCGGAGTATGGCAGTGGTGCTTTCACCAAATTCGACCGGTGGCGTGCGGACCGACCCCGGGGTTGCGCTTAATTTGACCGGTACGCCAAGGGTTTTCGAAGTGTTTCCATCTTTGCCTTTAATTTTGACCACCGTCCCGCGTTGCTGAAAAAGGGGGTCTTCCAGCACTTCAGATATCGATTGGATACGTCCCCAGCAAATATCATGATCGGCCAGGATGGCATCCCATTCGTCCAGGGTCTTTTGCTTGAATGCTTTGCGCATGAAGTGAAGGACTTCTTCGCGGTGTTGGTCATCATACTGCAGTGCCCCGTATTCGGGAACTTCAAGGATATCGCAAAGCTTCTGCCAGAAGCGGTTTTCGACTGCACCGATGGAGAGGTACCGCCCGTCGGCCGATTCATAGGTATTGTAACAGGCATAGCGATGGGAAAGAAACCCATCAGCCCGCCTGGGTTCCTGCCCGGTTAGCTGGCGGAAAAACAAGGCGGCGGGAAGAAACCCCACCATGCCGTCGGTCATTGAGATATCGATATATTGGCCTTGGCCGGTTTTTTCCCGCGCGAAAAGGGCCAGCAGAATCCCAATGGCGGCATTCATGCCGCCGCCGGCAATGTCGGCAATTTGAACCCCTGGTATGGCAGGGGGGTGATCCTTTTCACCGATGAGATCGAGAACGCCGGCATAGCTGAGGTAATTTGCATCGTGTCCGACACGGTCACGAAACGGGCCGTTCTGACCGTATCCGGTAATCGAACAGTAGATAATCTGTGGGTTGACTTTGCAAACAGACTCATAACCAACCCCGAGCCTGTCGACAACACCCGGCCGAAAACCTTCCAGGACGACATCGGCCTTCTGAATCAGGCGAAAAAAGATTTCCCGGCCCTGCTCGGTTTTCAGGTTCAGCGACATATGCTCTTTGTTGCGGTTGATTAAATTAAAAAAGAGCCCGTCGGCTAAAAAACGTTTGTCTTCGATAGCGATGACTCGGGCGCCGTGATCTGCCAGAATCATCGAGCAGTAGGGTCCGGGTAAGAGGCGGGAGAGGTCGATTACAGTGGTTCCATTTAAGGCGCCATGTTTAGCCATAACGTGTTTCTCCAAGCGATTCTGTAAAGATTTACAGGTTAAATTTATACCATATTGGGTTGGTTTGAAAGACGAACGCCCAACCTAGAAAAGAATGAACATCCAACATCGAACGTCCAACGTCGAACACCCGCCTGCCATGCATAGTGCGTTGAGTTAGCGTAATCATTGAGTTGTGAATCAAATTATTAAATTTGCCTCGCACCGGCTTCAAGGCATTGCGGGCAGGTCGAATAATGATGTCACTACGCTCCGCAATTTTATTTCATTTGCTTAAAGAATCCAGTGTCAAATTCCGAATAACTATTTCTGTTACTTTTCATCCTTTTAGATACTCGTATCGAAAATATTCATTAATTCTTCTGTTTCTTCATCTTTTCTCATTCAAAATTCGATGTTGGACGTTCGATGTTCGATGTTCATCCTTTCAGTGTTCGATGTTCTTTTGTTTAGTGTGTTATTTTCCTTGGAACACTGGTTTTCTCTTCTCCATAAAAGCGGTCACTGCTTCAACGACATCCTCAGATGGTAAAGCGGCTGCGTTTTTCTGGGCCACGTACTGCAGGCCGGCATCGATACCGTTATCCCGGCTGTACAGAATGACCTCTTTTGTTCCCTGTACCGTCAACGGCGGACAGGCAGCAATCCGGTCGGCAAGCTTTTTCGCTTCTGCATATAACGCTTCACGGTCTGCACATATGCGCGTAATCAGACCCATCTGCAGCGCCTCTTGGGCGCTGAAATTACGGCCGGTCAACGCCAGTTCCCTGAACCAGCCATGTCCGATGATGAAAGGCAGACGTTGCAAAGTGCCCAGATCGGCAATAATGCCCATGGGGGTTTCCCGAATGCTGAAAACGGCATCTGTGGTGGCCAGGCGGATATCGCAGGCACTGATCAGGTCAATCCCGCCACCGATGCAATGGCTGTGAATAGCTGCAATCACCGGTTTGCTGCAGCGTTCAATTTTGGTCAAGCCCTCCTGGAGTTGCATGATATTTCGGCGCGTGGCTTCCCGCTGGTCGGCGGCCTGCCCGCTGAGCAATGATCCGGCTTCCTCCAGATCGGTACCGGCGGTAAAACTTTTACCTTCGGCCTTGATCACCACCACCCGAACGGAGGCATCCTGATCGAAATTTTCGAGATGCTCTGAGAGCTCTTTAAAAAAGACAGTGCCCATGGTGTTCCGTTTTTCAGGGCGGTTCAATGCCAACCAGGCAACATGCTCTTTAATTTCAACTTTAAATTGGGCGTTCTCACTCATATAATGTTTTCTCCCTCCTACTGGATAGATTTAAGACACTCGCACCGATCGAAATCGAAAATAGTGGATTCAATAATTAAAGTCAATTGCGATGTGAATCAATCCAAAAGATATTTGACCTGAATCGGGGCCTGGAGTATGGTGCTGTGTTTGCCGGATCCGATTGTGAATGTGTGATTACTATCTTCAATTTAGGGAGACAGAATGAAGGTTTCAAGCATTCAACTTGAAATTTCCGACCGGTCCAAAGATGAAAATATAAAGCATGCCCTCAGCATGATAGACCGGTTGCCGGATAGTGATCTTATTCTGCTGCCGGAAATATGGCCCAGCGGATATTTCTCTTTTGACCGCTATCAGGCTGAGAGTGAACCGGTGGACGGTCCGACCATAGAAGAATTCAGGGCTAAAGCGCGTGAACGAAAATGCCATATTTTAATGGGCAGCTTTGTGGAAAACGACAGCGGACGGCTTTATAACTCCACACTCCTGCTAAACCCGGATGGTAATATAGCTGCGCGCTATCACAAAATTCACCTGTTCGGCTATCAGTCGGAGGAAAGAAAAATCTTAACGGCCGGCGAGGATGTTGTCGTGACGGATACAACCTGGGGGCCGAGCGGATTTTCAACCTGCTATGATTTGCGATTTCCGGAGCTTTTTCGACGTATGGTCGACAAGGGGGCAAAGTTCTTTCTTATCCCCTCGGCCTGGCCCATGGCGCGTCTGGATGCCTGGAGACTTTTCAACCGCGCCCGGGCCCATGAAAACCTGGCCTTTCTAATTTCATGCAATTGCGCAGGTGTTAACGCCGGCATTCAATATGCGGGCCACAGCATGATCGTCGATCCGTTGGGACAGGTAATTGCCGAAGGCGGTGAAAAGGAGGAGGTCGTGACGGCCGAAATCGATCCGGGGTTCGTGGATTCAACCCGGCAGGAATTAAGCTTTTTAGACAACCGGGTGTTTAGGTAAGTTTGAATTTGGAATTGGGAATGCGGAATGCGGAATGTGATTAAAGGCGCAAGGCATAAGGCAATAGGAAGGCGGAAGTCGGATCAACCTAATCAACTCAATAAACCCAATAAACTTAGTCCGCCAGAAACCGGGCGACTGCTTCAGTAAAGATGGCAACGCCCACCTCGAGCACCTGTTCGTCAATGTCGAAATAGGGCGAATGCAGGGATCTTTCCAGCCCCTTCTGGCTGTTGGAGCAGCCCAGCCGCATAATGGCCGAAGGGCGCTCTTCGGTGAAATAGGAGAAGTCTTCCGATCCCATGGCCGGCGGCCTGTAGGAGACATTTTCTTCACCGAGAACATCCTTTGAAACCTCATAGAGAAATTCAGCGACCTCAATATCATTTTCAAGGGGCGGTACGCCCTCATGAATAATAAACTGGCTGTCGACGTTGAAGGTTTGCCCCAATCCCGCTGCTATTTCATGCAGCCGGTCAATGACTTTTTGTCGAACTCCCGCAGACAGGGCCCGGATGCTGCCTTCTAAATGCGCTGTTTCGGGAATGACATTGGAGACATCACCGGATGTAAACTTGCCCACGGTGACCACCGCTGCATCCGTGGGTTTGATGTTGCGGGCTACAATGGATTGAATGGTTGTGACGAAATGGGCGCCGGCCACAATGGGATCATTACCCTCTTCCGGGCGGGCTCCATGGCTCCCTTTGCCGGTGATATTCAATTCGAACCTGTCCGCCGAGGCATATCCCAGTCCTCTAAAAACACCGACGGTGCCCACCGGCAGATCAGGAGCCATATGACCGGCGATGACCCGGTCGACCCGGGGATTTTCCAGTACGCCTCTTTCTATCATGGCTTTGGCGCCGGCAATGCGTTCCTCTGCCGGCTGGAAAAAAATTTTTACGTTGCCCTTCAGTTTGGATTGCAGGCCGGAGGTCGTGATATTTCGGACAACACCGAGCATAATGGTCGCATGAGCGTCGTGGCCGCAGGCGTGCATGGCTCCCGGGTTTTGGGATTTATAGGGGATGTCGTTGAGTTCCTGGATCGGCAGGGCGTCAATATCAGCCCTCAAGCCGATGGTGGGTCCGTCTTGCGCTCCCCTGATGATACCTACCGCGCCGGTCATGTCATCGAACAGCTGTACTTCACAATTAAACTCCTTGAGGATCTCAACGATTTTGGCCGTGGTGCGCGTTTCCTGATGGGATATTTCCGGGTGCATGTGGAAGTCCCGCCGAGTATCGGAAAGCCATTGATGAAACTGTGAATAATCTTTTTTCATATTTTTAAATACCTCAACGAAATACTGACTGTATGTCTACGGATTCGAAAATAGTAGATTCAATAATTAAAGTCAATTGCGATGTGAACTGATCCAAAAGATAATTGACCTGAAGGGGGGCCTAGCGTATGGTGCTGTCTTTGCCGAACACGGGAAAAAAAATTATGACATCCTCAACCCCATCCGACCCTCAAGCACAATCCACCACCGGCGTGGTATATGCCGGTCTGGCCTTTTTAATCTGGGGGTTGAGTCCCGCCTACTGGAAGGCTCTGGGGGCCGTTCCGGCGCTGGAAATCATTGCCCACCGGGTCATATGGTCGTTTGCCTTTCTGCTGCCGATGGTTTTTTTGATGAAGCAGCGGCACGAATTTGCAGCGGCCTTAAAAAACCGCCGCACGTTTCTGGTCCTGGCGTGCACGGCCGTTCTGATCGGGGCCAACTGGCTGCTGTACGTCTGGGCGGTGAACAACAATCAGCTCCTTCAAGGCAGCCTGGGTTATTATATCAATCCCCTGGTAAACGTTGTGTTGGGGATGGTGTTTTTAAAAGAGCGCTTGCGGCGTCCGCAAATTGCGGCGGTGCTGCTGGCTGCCGCCGGGGTTGTCTACCTGACCGTCAGTTATGGTGTTTTTCCATGGATATCTCTGACCCTGGCCATGCTGTTCGGCTGTTACGGTCTTATCCGGAAAGTGGCGCCGGTGGGCTCTCTGGTGGGGCTTGCCGTGGAAACCATGCTGCTTTCATTGGCGGCGCTGCCCTACCTGTTTTATCTGGCGGCCGGCAACGCCGGGTTTCTTTTTCGCGTTGGCATCAAGATGGATCTGCTGCTCATGGGAACGTCCCTGGTTACCGCCGTTCCCCTGCTTCTTTTCACCCTCAGCGCGCGGCGTATCAACCTTTCCACTGTGGGGCTGATGCAGTACATTGCGCCCAGCGGCATGTTCCTGCTGGCCGTCCTGGCATATCATGAGCCTTTTGCACGGGCCCAGGTGTGGACGTTTCTTATGATATGGATAGCCCTGGCTATCTATTCGACGGACTCGGTGGTTTACTATCGGCGGGGAAAATGATATTTCAAGGTTGTTTTTGGACGCGATCTGTGGTTTTTTTAATTGTTTCCAATGTTGTGCTCTGCCAATAATTACCAAAACCCTTACGATTATTTTTTTACGGGAGGTTTAATATGACAAAACAGGCGTTAAAGCCGATGATCGGGCTGATCTGCATATCAGTTGCCCTGACTGCATGCAAAGAAAAAACTGAAATTGTTGAAGTGGTCCGGTCCATCAAGACCATTACCATCAGTAAGCAGGCTGCCGAGAAGATATTCAAATTTTCCGGGCTTGTCGCCGCGGTCGATTCCTCCGGACTCAGTTTCCAGGTCGGCGGGCAGGTGGAGGTTGTGAATGTGGACATCGGCGATCGTGTGAAAAAAGATCAGGTGCTCGCTGTTCTGGATCCGGAGCCCTACCAGTTGGATGTGGATGCGATCGTGGCTGAGCTCAGAAAGGCCAGGGACAATGTTACCAGGTCTAAGGCGGAGTATGAACGCCAGAAGCGGATCTTCGAGCAGGGTGCGGGGGCGGAACGGTTTGTGGAGGTCACAGAATATGAATACAAGGCCGCCAGGAGCGCGGTTAAATTTCAGATTGCAAGACTGGATAATGTCAAACGCGATCTGCGCAAAACGGAGCTGCTCGCCCCTTACGACGGCACCATCGCCTGGCGTGCGGTGGAGCCCAACGAAGAGGTCCGCGTTGGGCAGAAAATCTTTGAAATAAATGCCACGGGGAAAATGGAGGTTGAGCTGGCTATTCCGGAAACCACCATCGACCAGATACACATCGACGATCCGGCGACGATCACCTTTTCCACACTGCCGGGCGAGACCGCCCAAGGCCGTATTTCCTACATCGGTTCCGCCGCTGTCAAGGCCAACGCTTTTCCGGTCAAAGTGGAGCTGATTGATCCGGATGAAAAAGTCAAACCCGGTATGACCGCTGAAGCCAATCTTATTGTAAAAGCTAAAAACCAGAAGCCCGGATTCATCGTACCGTTCCAGGCACTGCTGCCGGCCCCGGAGGCGAACCAGGGGTTTGCCTTTGTGTATGACCCCCAGACTTCGACGGTCAAAAAAACGGCGGTCCGCTCCCGTGGCTCAGAGGGTAAAGAAATCATCATATATGAGGGCCTGGCCGCCGGGGACATTATTGCCGCGGCTGGGGTGAGTTTTTTAGCCGACGGGCTGAAAGTCAAACTGTTGAAACAGTAAAACAGGCGTTCATGGGTTCAAAGGTTCAGGGGTTCAAGGTTCCATTCTCGTCTCTGGACTGCATTTGGCATGCGTATTTGCCTTAATTATGGAACAATGTCTTTTTTGTCCTTAACCCTGAACGCTGAACCCTGAACCTTTGAACGGTTTCATACTATTAATTACCACTGGAGCAAAAGGAACGCAAAATGAAAGGGATTACCGGATTTGCACTGAATAATTCGCGAACCGTCATCATGGCCATATTTTTGATCATTGTCGGCGGTATCTATGCGTTTATGGACCTTCCGAAACTGGAAGACCCCTTCATTACGATTCGCGAAGCCGTGGTGGCGGCAAAATACCC
>Ga0209013_10005778_pt1 | contig 10602 bp, 11 predicted proteins | sample Cruoilmetagenom2_FD_187291 | JGI IMG/M metagenome (GOLD analysis project Ga0209013, IMG submission 187291) | Oil polluted marine microbial communities from Coal Oil Point, Santa Barbara, California, USA - Sample 2 (SPAdes) (version 2) | ecosystem: Environmental > Aquatic > Marine > Oil seeps ...
TGGAATAACCGAACAGTTCGGCATCCAAAACTATAGTGATGCTCCTATTTTACTCCAATTAATCCCATTATGTACAACATTGGAATTAACAATCATCGGCTGAGATGGTACTCAAAACATCCCCAACCCAAGGTGGAAAACATCCAGGACCCATCCGTACGTTGAGCAAGCTACGGCGCCGGAGACGGCATCGTAACACCTTCGGTGTTACTTGTGGCAGTTCTTTCAGAACTGCAATGTTATGGCGAAATTGGTTTTGTATGGTCCTCTGTAGTCTACTAGGCCAGTTGGGAGGAAAAAGCGAATTAATTGTTTCAAAAAAATGAAACAATGAGGAACAATTATGGGTTGGGTTCGTAGAATCATCAAAATACGAAGGAACCAGGACCAAAAGTATGCTTGTGGAATTGTTTCAGGGAAACGAAACAATGAGGAACAATTCCGGATTGGGTAAAAGGCGGTAAAGAAGGTCGGCGGCGCCGTCCTCGGCGCCTAGATCGTGGGGAAAGCGTCTTGATCGTAGATAAAGCGGCTGTATTCGTTTCAGAAAAAAAAACGAATAGAAACGAATGCAGCTGGCGGATTTTGAGAAAAGGAAAGTTGAGGATCAAGGTTAAATCGTTAAACAGCAGAAGCATATTCATAGCAAAAAATAGAACATTTGTTCTGATTAGATTGTAGCATACTTTTGGCGAATGTCAAGTTTTTTTAGCGATTTTCTCATAATACGGCTTGGAAAAATGGATCTACGAAAGAAAAGTGAATGTCCGGAATAAGATTGGGTTTAGAAAAACGTGTGAACGATGATGAAAAAGTTTCTACTACATCGTCGACGGCGCCGAGGACGGCGCCTTGATCGTAGGGCCAGCAGGGCATCGTTATCAACGCTCATGCAGATTTAACTATCTCCATCCCTCGCGCTCCCCGCGAAGGTAGGACTCCGAGTCAACACCTTCCCATATTTTTTGATATAGACCAGATAGATGACCCGTGTAATCTGCGGGCTGGGGGAGCAGAACGATCATTCCATCTTGAATATCTACCAGCAGGCGGTCACCGCTGTGCATATTTAATCGATCTCTGACAGCGGCTGGTACTGCGATTTGATAACGCTTGTTTACTTTTACAGTTATGGGTTCACTCATATCTTTATATACATTTCCGTTCTTGTCCACTGCCCAATGATCACTACTCTCTACTCTCTATTCCCTGTTTCTTCTGATTTAAGCAATTCCCAAAAACCTCTCGGAGTTACAATTACCAAATGCCGTAGGGTTTTTATATTATTCAATTCTTTATCACCCGTAACAAATAACGCTGCACCACCACTTATCGCCTCAGAGATAATTTTTATATCATCTTTATCGTTGATATCCAGAGTCAGGTGAATAGATTCACCAACCTCAATCGCATCCTGCCTGAGTAAATTGACGTAATCATTGATTGTCTCTTCAGGGACGCCAATTTTCAATCGTAATATACGCCGTAATTCATCGATAAGAGAAGGCGATATTATGATTTGATGGGAAGTCAGCACTTCTCTCAGGACATCAGCACAAAGACCACGTGTCGCAACTGCGCTTACCAGTACGGCTGTGTCCAAAAATACCTTCATGACCACCTGAAAAACCGGGTTTTTGAGCGAAAATATGGGCTATGGAAACCTAAAAAAAATCACCGCGGTCCATATGTGCTCTGCGGTGAGATATCCTTATTTCTGTGCTGTGCTCATGATATCTGGGAAAAAATATCTTCATCGGTAAGATAGCCACGCGCTTCGGCAAAAGGCAGGACCCGTTTTCTGATATCCTCGAACAGCTCAAGTCGCAGCTGTCTTTTTAGAGCTTCGCGCGCAATTTCGCTTCTGCTTTTTCCAGTGCTTTTACTGGCTTTTGCCAGCAGCTCTTCTAAATCTTTGTCCAATCGAATGGTCAGGGTTGAAGATTTCATGTATTACATTGTTAGTCATTGTTGACGGGATGTCAAGGTACGGCGATTTTCCAATTTCGAACTTCGAATTTCATTTGACATTCAACAAGAGCCTGAGCTGACGATAAGGCTCTTGTTCTCCATCCATGAAGAGCAGAGATCAATTTTACCGCTTTGCCCTGGGCCTGCGGCAATCAAGCTCAAAAGAAGTCGCTCGATTTAAAGATCTACCAAGCAGTGACAAGTCGCGAATAATAACATGACAAATGTTACTTTAAAAGACCATATGGCGTGTCAAAAGATAATGTTACTGAGACATCCTCTCCACCTCATGCTGAGAAGAAAGGGTAACAAGTGGGTAAGCAGAAGCAGATGTAGAGCACCTGCAAGTTGGGCTGATCTGCAAGCCAGGACTCGGCCTGGCGCAGGTGAAAGATAAAGAAGCAACCCGTAATGCACCCAGACTGTAGAAACGTATCTGCAGGTTGGGTGTATCTGGACTGGAAGCCGCGGAGGCGATATCGGTGGTCGTCTTGGCACCCATGCCGGGCGCACAAAAAACCGCTGACAGATCTGTCAGCGGCATGTGCGAAAGATAATGGGGCACCTCATTAAAGAAGTGGATGGTCCGCCGGGGCGGATAGCATCAATGTAAACAAGGATGTGATAAATTAATAATCAAAAGAAGGCATTTCCTCGCAGCAAGCTGCGGGGAGGTTTCATTATAGAACCAGACAAACTGGGGCGTTTGAGAGGTTGTTAAATTACGGGGAAATTATTTTGTTTTGTAATTCCCTGTCTCAATCTCCCACCTCCTCCCTTTTACGTAACTGTTAACTTCTGACACGCTACAATATTCATCAATAGATTGATTTTCAATAGAGATAATAATTAGAAATTTATTGATTTCAATATTTATTTCATCTAACGATTTCTGGCCAATTCCCCTTTTCATGCAAAGTTTTTTTTGATAATATATTTTTATTAGATCATAGATAGTGTAAATACCAGCATGTAATAATGCGCTTTTTGTTCGATTCGATAGATTTAAATTTTTAATATCTGGGTTCAACAAACCTTGTCTTTCAAACTTAACTAATTTTTCATTAATTATCTCCCATTTATGTATAAGCTCAATTTTTGGTGATCGTTTAGGAATTGACTTAAAATAACTTTTATTTCGTAGAGTCTTTTCTACAGCACTAATTATTTCATTATAGGTTTTTTCTCCTACTCCTCGCCAAGAGTGTATTTTTCCTAATTCGATTTCCTGAACTAGATCACTAAAGGTGTAAATACCTGAGCGTAGAATCGCGTTTTTTGCTCTTGTGGACAAGTTTAGCATTTCTATTTCTTTGGAATCTGGAGGATTGTTGTGATTCATCAAGATGTATAAATAAAAAATATCGGAAATATTAGATATCGGATCCATATTCACAGAAATTAAGTAAGTGCTCCCATCCTCAAATCCTTCTTGACCTGATTGAGGAATACCATTTCATCAGCTATCCGAGATTGATTTGACCAAAATTTTTTAAATACAAGCTGGCCACAGGAATAGACGATCAGGGACGCGGCTGTTATGGCCTGTCGGGAGGAGTCTCCGTCGGCGGAGGGGGCTTGGGTGTCTTGGTCGGTTTTGGTGGGTTTGTGGGCGTAGCCTGTGCAGTTGGCCTGGGAGTGTCGGTTGGCGTAGGCGTGGGGGTAGCCGTGCGTGCGGGGGTCGTAGAGGTGGGCGTTTGCGTTGCAGTATGGGTGGCAGTAGCCGTGGTTTCTTCTTCAACTATGACCGGGATTATGATCATCAATCCGGGAAGGAACTTATCTATGTTGTCAAAGCAGTTTGCGACCAGGAGCTGCTGCAAAGTTATTCCATGAGCCGCCGCTAATTGAAAAATATCGTCTTCAGGCTGTATGAAGTACAAGAGATAGTGGGAGGGGCGCAGGCAGGCAGATAAGGTGCTTCTCAAGGCGGCCATATCCGGCGTTGCGGAGGAGGCCATCTGCTCACTCAAAGCAGTCTCTGTTTTAGCTGCCTCCGTGAGCGCAATGTCGGCGGGGCTGATCTGGTTTGGGTCATTGCCTTGAGCATTGATTGTGGATAGGGCTGTGCGGATAAAATCCTTGCCCAAAAACAATACACCAAAAACAATCAGCAGGCTGATAATGACCAAAAATAAATTCCTTAATTGGGGGCGACTAGCGCCTACTACACCAGGTGTTCTCACCCGACCCTGAGCCAGATAAATTGGACACGTGGGGTATTTATCAACCAGGCAGAAATTTTCTTGATGGTCCAGCGTTATCGGTCGCGCAGAACCGGATCTCCAACAGGCATTGGCCTCTGATGGAAAATCAACGGTTGTTTCCCTGTCTTGATAGATGCCCAGGTAAGGGCAATATTGTAGGCTCATTGCTCCAAAGACGCTCTGTGCACGTCCGGTGTGGATAAGTTTATAAAATCAATGTACTACATTCTAATCGATTTTCAACCCAATCGATATAGGCATTTGTACTGATTCAGACAATCAGTAGTGATGGATGGCGCTTGATATGATTGTTTCGACCCGCCAATTTGGGGTCTGGTTTCTGTCACGCCAATATTACCATGAAATTCACTTGGTGTGGCTTTCTCTATACATCCGAAATGAAGGCACAATTTCGGCCTAAGAAGTTGTCCACCCTAGCTGGACTGGATTGCAGCGCTTACATTTCTTCAACGATTCTTATTTACCCGGTCAGCCATTATAACCCCGACCGACGCCGATGCAGCGGAAGCCCAAGTTCTCCAGCTCGACCTGGGGTAAGTGGTTGCGACCGTCCAGGATGAGGGGCACGCGCATGTTCGACATCACCTCGGGCCACGGGAGATTGCGATATTCCGGCCACTCTGTGACCAGCACGACCGCATCGGCATCGACGATGGCACCCATAACGTCATTAAAATAATGGATGCCGGAATCCGGAAAGTGCTTTTTTGCGTTCTCTAAAGCCACGGGGTCGTGCACGTTGACCCTGGCACCGCGCTGCAGCAGATTGTTGGTGATGTCAATGGAGGGCGCATCGCGCATGTCGTCCGTCTGGGGTTTGAATGCCAGTCCCAGTATGGCGATGGTCCTGCCTTTAAGGATCTTCAGCTCGCTCAACAGCTTTTCCACGACCCATACGCGCTGGTGATAGTTCACCTCCCTGGAAGCGGACACTGTAGGCAGCGCCAGTCCGTACTCTTCGGCTGTGGCGATTAAGGCGGCCGTGTCCTTGCCGAAGCAGCTCCCCCCCCAGCCAATCCCGGCCTGTAAGAAGCGCGGTCCAATGCGGGTATCGAGACCGATGCCGCGCGCGATCTGGGTAATGTCCGCGCCAACACGGTCGGCTAACTGCGCAATTTCGTTGATATAGCTGATCTTGAGCGCCAGAAAAGCGTTAGCGGCATATTTGATCAGTTCCGCAGAAGCCCGGTCGGTGGTCACCATGGGCACTGCGCCCAGACCCTCAGGGCGGGGTAAAAATTCCGGAGCGGGGAAATCCTGGTTGAGGATCGGGCGGTAGAGATCGGTCAACGTGTTTATGGCGCGTGGATCCTCTGCACCAACTACGATGCGGTCCGGGTAGAGGGCGTCGTATATGGCAGACCCTTCACGCAGGAACTCGGGGTTGGAAGCCACGGCAAAATGCCCTTCCTGATCCCGGCCGTACTCCCGGGAATAGGCGTCCCTGACGAGGGCTGCGACCCAATTACCGGAACCGATCGGGACGGTGGATTTGTTTACAATGACGGTAAAGTTAGAGCCGAGGTGTTTGCCGATCGATTCTGCGACATCCTGGACATAGGATAGGTTTGGGCTGCCATCCGGGAGCGAAGGGGTGCCTACGCTGATGAAGATTACTTCGCTGTTTTCAACGCCGGTATCTTCGTAGGAGGAGGTGAATTTTAGGTTCGAGCCAGACAAGGCCAAGAGATTTTCTAATCCGGGTTCAAAAAAAGGGACCGTGCCGTCTTTTAATAAGCGGATCTTTTTTTCATCCACGTCCAGGCAGGTGACTTGATGACCGAGAAAAGCTAAGGTGACACCCGTAGTGAGGCCTACGTAACCGGTTCCGATAATAAGTACGTTCATTAAAAAACCCTGACCTTTCCTATGTATATCAAATGATTTTGATGCGCGTTGAAGACAATCTCTTCGATTGCTCACGAGCAATCAATATACATGCCTTGAATCTATTTGTCAAGGAAAGTGTCCCGGTTCCCGGTGTGTTAGCGCAAAGTAATAAAGTCCCCTTTGTCCAAAGTTAAAATGTCCCCTTCCGGTGGAGGTGAAAATAAAAACGAGGCTATCACCCAGAATAGTCTGAACACAAGTCACGAGATCATGCAATACAGTGTTTAGCTCTCGATAGGGTGTTGGATGTGTATCGTTCATTGGCGTCTAGATAATATAGAGCGGGCTAACGATTACATCAGCAAGCGGGCGTTTTAGCACCGAACGCTGCTTTTAATGTAACCGACATTAGCAAATCGCGCCGCTCACCAGAGCCGAAGCGAGGGGGGTCAGGTGTAAACTTTTTAGGCGTATTCATACCAGAGTGACATGTAGAGTTTAGAATCAGCCTTGCTTCCGCCGCTTGCGGACTGCCTTATATCAATGATCTTGATATTAGGATGTTGTTCCAGCCAAGCGTTGACTTCTTCTTCTAAGCATATTTCTTCCTTCGATCCTTCTTTTCCAAACAGTTTCATCTTCATTTTATATCCCCTTTTTATATTGTGTTAATGCCTAACGTGAGCCTCACCGGCGGAGCGTTTCTGCTCCTAGATCCGCTCAAAGTGGGCTAAAACACTCAGACCCGCTTGAATAGTTTTTTTATGCTGATATTCTTGCCCGGGTTTCTCACCCCAGGCAAGAGTTCGACAAAGCAGTATCCCACGCGCTCGCTGCGGGGATTGATGATCTCGGCCAGCAGTTCGAAATAAGCCAGGTTCATCTGTCCATCCATGATAGGGCGTATCTGGTAGCGTTCTTCCTTAATGCCGGGCAACACCAAATCCCACCCTTTTGAAAATACAAATCCGTCCACTTCAATGAGCTCTTTGGGAATGTACTGGTAATTACGAACCAACTGTCTGCCGCCCGCTTTATCAATGTACGTCCCATCGTAATAAGGATGCTGGGGAAAGGCAAATAGCATCACTTCCTCGTCATCAAAGAAGCGCAGGGAGAACCATTCCCAGTGGGTGGCAGGTTCAACCAACCGATAGGGACCCCATTGCCGGTCGAGCCACGATTTTCCGGTCACTTTCAGCGCTATTTTTTCTCCTGCCGAGTCCTGCAGAACCACTTCTCCCGCAGTTGGCATATTGGTATAAGAATAATAAACCGTTCGCTGGACGGGATCATCCGGCACTCCCATTACCAGAACGCCATCGTCGCCGTGCCAGGTAGCGCCTTTGCCGTAATCCAGATTGAGATTCAATGAATATTGATCTGTTTTTACGGTCAGGCTGATGTCCTCTGCGTTACGCTGTAAATGGGCGAGTGGCGGGAACTGAATGCTGTTTTCGTCGGTGTAAAACTTCCGCTCTCGAAAACTGAACCTTTGTTTGAAAAAATGTTGACCTGTTGTGAAATCGGTAAAGGCTAACTGCAATACCGTTGCGGCGACTCCATAAATCCTGGCGCGCAGCAAGGTGTATTGGTAGGAGTAAAGACGTTCGGGGTGCTCCTGTTCAGTGAGATAACCCGTAACATACCACCAGCCAGATACTTTCCGGTGGGGCGGCCATTCCGCATTAAAATCACCGTGATCTCTTTCTCGATAGGGTATTGTGTATCTTTTACTCATGATGTACCTCCAAAAAATAAGTCTGCGAGGTACTCAGGATACGCCCTCTAGCCTGGTATTAATCTGATCGTCGCAACCGTCCCCGGCATCGCTACCCGTACAGCGCCATCCTGCACCTGCAAGGGCTCCAGATTGCGCTCGCGTGCGTCACATAGAAAGGCTCCTATCAACTTGATATGAGGGATTGTAACCACCACCGGTGATTCTGGCAAAGCAGGCGTATACAGGCGCACGATGATCCCTTCTCCTCGAGAAGCTGGCTTGACCGCTGTCACCCAAATATCGGTGGAGTCGGTTGTGACAATGGAAGCGGCGAGGCCGTGCAGCGTTGTAGCTCTGGAATTACTCCATGGACTGTTCGCAATGCCCCGTACAATAAGATGGATGTTGTTATCCCGCCAATCGCCGTTTTGAGTGAATAAAAGCGCATACTCATACGCGTAGCTTTCGCGTTCGTGACCGCTGGCCGGGTTGCCAGGAATACCAATCAACCCGAATGCTTTTTCCCGTGTGGCGTTGCGCATCGCAACCAGTTCAAGTAGGCCGTCTGGCTGGCAAGAAATTGCCCCTGGCATTGGCTGAAGAATAGCAAGACCGCGCCCGGTATCATCATCCTGGAGATGGACAAAATGATGCAGCGGCCAGAAGGTGGGGTCATAGTTCCGCTTTGGCGGGCGAACAACGATCCCGCCGGGCGTATCCATCACAAGATTTTTGGAGGAGATGCCGGTCGCAAAACGAACGGTGACGGAATGTCCTTCGGCGGCTTTACCTTCGAGGCGACAGTGAATCACAGGCGAGTCGCTGCTAAACCACATCAGGCGGCGGATTGTCTCGCCGTTAAGTTCGGCGCTGCTAATAACCTCCAACCCGTTATGGCGCTCGTGTACCTGCATTTGAATTGGATGCTGGCTGGCGCTCATGGACTCTTTCCAGATGCCCCCGGCAAACTCAAGGCCCATGCGCCATAGACCACCTGAGTCGCGATAACTGACCAGATCATTCGAGATACCCGTTAGCAAAGGTGCCTGCGCATCCCGAGATTGCAGAGCGACGATTGCCCCGCCGGTATCTTCTGCCAGCTCAATGTCATAATACTCGCTCTTTATTTGAATAACCCCGTTTTTCTGGCTCCACGTCAAAGGATTGGAGCTCGCCACTGTCAGATTGGATGCGGGCAGGTCGGAAGCGAGGCGATCTATGATTGCATCTACTGAATCAGCAACCTGGACAAGCCAGGGAATTTGCTCACCTTCGACGACCTTGTCTGGCGAAGTTCCAGTGATAAAGTCGTGATGGTTCGAGACAGCCGCCTGCCACCAGGCATCTTCAAGCTCCTGAGAGATGGTCGCATAAGCCCCGTGATTTTCAGGTAAAAAGGACAGCTTCTCAGCCAGCAGAAGATCGTCGACCAGCTTGCGACAACGCTGCTTAAGTGTTGGGCGGGCGGTATAAAAACCAGTCCAGTAGGGATTGGGATCAAGCTCCAACACAGGAAGTTTATCCTGATAAGGTTCAATTAGCGCCAGATAATCGTCTAGCCCGGCGTTGACCGCCCAGACACCCGTTGTCGGGTAGTGATTTTGATTGTAGCGATCCAACAGAGCAACAAGGTCAGGGATTGGCTCTACAAAATCAAAGCCAATCGGACACAGCATATATGGCGAACGGCTGTAGGGCGAAAGCTGGGCAGCATACTGCTTGATACGGCGCGCAATAAAACGATCAGATCGCACGGGGAAAGCAACCCGAGCAAGATAAACGCGGCTCACGCCAACGTAAGCTAGCATGTCCCCCTGCCCATAGGTAAAAGCATTCCAGTGGCACAGCACCTGCGCGCCATTCCTGTCGCGCCAGATAAAGTCGAGACTGCGTTCCTGATTCAGCAGCCGTTCGGCGCTTGAGCCCGGTCTGGGAAATCGCCTGGATGGTTCCAGATCACATCCCATAAAATACATCCCATCGATACGAGTGATGGCAGTGCGATCAAAACCGGCCGCTTTCAAAAGCGAGGGAAGTGTTGGCGTACAGCCGAAACTATCTGTAAAATAAGCCAGGTTCGGTTCCTGTTGCAGCCCGTTGGCGCGCAGCCACTCCTGGCCGATAAGAAAATCGCGCAGAATAGCTTCCGTGCTGGGCAGCAGCGTATCCGCGGTGGTGACGCCGCTGCTGGTTAGACGCAACCGTCCATCGTTGACTAACTCGCGAACATGATCCCGCTGCTCAGGACGGCGATCCCAAAACAGGCGCAAGAAGAACATGCACTCAATTGAATAGGTGCGACGCGGTTCCCGCTGTAATTCCTCGATAGCCTGGTTGAGGTTGTGCGAAACAAATCGCTCGAAATATTCTTCAGATGTGAGCACCCAATTGGGATCCCAGTGACTCGACTCGGAGAAGATCAGCACTCGTTCGGCATCATCAGGGATACCCAAACGGCGGCGAATTTGCTGGTCGACTGGTTGGGATATCTTTTTCATCGTTGAGAATCCTTCAGGAATCCGTGAAACCAGGAACATCCAGCGCACCAGCCAACTAATGCACCTTCGCAGTACTTGTCGGCGGAATCTGTGGAAAGTGAGCCTCCGACGAAAGCGACCACAACTCTCTGGTCAGCCTGGCACAAAGTGCCAAGACGTTTCACAGCTTGTTCAAGATTCTCAGGAATCATCGCAACACATCCTAATCGAAAAGTTCCTGACACATTGGACCTACGATTACGCTCTACATTTCACCAAGATGAATTTCTAGCCACGTTTTGACATCGCTCAATACTTGCTCGTGTTCTGGTTCATTGAATACTTCATGGTAAAAGCCATCATAGATTTTAAT
>Ga0209013_10005779_pt1 | contig 10601 bp, 6 predicted proteins | sample Cruoilmetagenom2_FD_187291 | JGI IMG/M metagenome (GOLD analysis project Ga0209013, IMG submission 187291) | Oil polluted marine microbial communities from Coal Oil Point, Santa Barbara, California, USA - Sample 2 (SPAdes) (version 2) | ecosystem: Environmental > Aquatic > Marine > Oil seeps ...
AGATTTTCACACACATGAATCCCGCTGTCTTTCATGGCGGCAACCTTGCCCTGGGCGGTACCGCTCTTCCCGCTGATAATGGCACCGGCATGCCCCATTCGTCGACCGGGAGGCGCCGTGAGGCCGGCAATAAAGCCCACCACCGGTTTTGTCATATGGGCTTGAATATATGCGCTGGCTTCTTCCTCTGCCGTACCCCCGATTTCGCCGACCATGACAATCCCCTGGGTTGCGTCATCCGCTTCGAAAGCTTCCAGGCAGTCGATAAAATTGGTTCCATTGACAGGGTCTCCACCGATGCCAAGACAAGTCGACTGTCCAATACCCCGGCAAGTCAACTGATGCACCACCTCATATGTCAATGTCCCGGATCGAGATACAACGCCTATGGGACCGCCGGGTTGATGGATCGGGCCCGGCATAATACCGATCTTGCACTCTCCCGGGGTAATGATCCCGGGACAGTTCGGGCCGATGAGACGGGATGGTTTGTCCCGAAGATAGTTCTTGACCTTCATCATGTCCAGAACCGGAATCCCTTCCGTGATGGCCACGATGACGCGTATCTGCGCGTCTGCCGCCTCCATGATAGCATCTGCTGCAAAGGGCGGCGGCACAAAAATCATGCTGCAGTCGGCACCGGTCTCCTTTACTGCAGCGGCCACGGTATTGAACACAGGGACCGCATCCATTTTCTGCCCACCTTTTCCGGGCGTGACACCGGCCACCACCTGAGTGCCATAAGTGACACATTGCCGGGTATGAAACTGCCCTTCCTTGCCCGTGATACCCTGAACCAGAACACGTGTGTTTTTATCGACGAATATACTCACGATCAATTCCTTGCTGTGTTATACAGTCTGTTATAAATTCTAAATCCGAATATCTAAATCCAAAACAAATATAAAATTCAAATGCTCAAATGACCAAAACCCTTGCATTTGATCGATCGTAGCTTCGTTTTGATCATTCGAATTTGGGTCATTTAGTATTGCCCTTCGACCTTGCTCAGGGCGGTGAGTTAGTCGAACCGTTTAGCATTTCGATATTCGTGCGTCGAATTTATGGAGCAACTGGCAGCGGCGGACCTTACGGCGCCTTAGAAGCGAGTTTTGGCCGACTTTAAAGCGAATTTCCGCAGACCGCCAAGACATCCCAGCTTGAATTTTGGGGATAACCGGTTAAAACTAAGTCACCAACTCCGCCACTTTTTGAGCGGCATCCTTCAAATCCACGGCGGTGATGAGATTCAAACCCGACTCAGCCAGGATCCTACGGCCCTCCTCGACATTCGTGCCTTCCATGCGAACGACCACCGGTACGTCTATACCGGTCTTTTGAGCCGCCTGAACGACCCCTTCTGCAAGAACATCGCATCGCAATATACCGCCAAAAATATTGATCAGGATTCCTTTGACATTCTTATCGCTCAAGATAATCCGGAACCCGTTTTCCACCATTTCTGCACTGGCACCGCCCCCCACATCCAGGAAATTGGCCGGCTCCGCTCCGGCAAGCTTGATGATATCCATGGTTGCCATGGCCAGACCCGCGCCGTTCACCATGTTACCGACATTGCCGTCCAGGTTGATGTAGTTGAGGTTGTATTTGGAGGCTTCGATCTCAAGTGGGTCTTCTTCGTTCAAATCCCGAAGTTCCCAGATCTCCTTGTGTCGAAAGAGTGCGTTGTCATCGATGTTGACCTTGGCATCGAGGGCCACCAGGCGTTCATCCTGGGTGATGACCAGCGGATTGATTTCCACCAGGGAGCAGTCGTAGGCAATGAACAACTTGTAGAGATTGCCCACTAACTGCTGAAACGGCTTGATGGCCGATGCCGGCATGTCCAGGCCGAAGGCCGCTTCCCTGCAGTGATAGGGATGAATGCCCACCAGGGGATCAACGCTGACCTTGATGATTTTCTCCGGGGTTTCTTCGGCAACTTTCTCGATATCCATACCCCCGGCCTCGCTGGCCATGATGACGATTTTTGCAGTGGCCCGATCCGGAACCATGCCCAGGTAGAGTTCTTTTTCAATGTCGAGGCCCTGTTCCACCAGCACGTTTTGAACCAGTCGCCCCCCGGGGCCTGTCTGGTGGGTTACCAGGTTCATGCCGATGATATCGCCAGCCAGAGACATTACCTCTTCTTTGGAATGGGCCGGTTTGACACCGCCGCCTTTGCCCCTTCCGCCGGCATGAATCTGGGCCTTGACAACCACCGGGTACCCTCCCAGGGTCTCCGCCACCTGGCCGGCATCTGCAGCACTTCCTGCAATGCCGCCTTCCGGAACCGGAATACCCGCCTGCTTGAAAAGTGCCTTTGCCTGATATTCATGAATTTTCATGATGGTTATCCAATCACCAGCAGGACGTCATTTTTGGCCACCGAATCGCCGCTGGCATAATTAATGGCCTTGATAGCCCCGCCCACAGGTGCCGGAAGTGCATTTTCCATCTTCATTGCCTCAAGAACCACCACTGTTTCACCCTCATCGACGCTGTCACCCACCTTTTTCGGATAGTTCACGATCATACCGGGCATGGGCGCTTTGAGCGCTGTGCCTTCCACTGCCGCGGGTGCCGGTTCAGGAGCCTTTTCTACAGCTGCTGCCGGTGCCGTTGGTTTGGGCGCCGCAGGTTTGGCCGCCGCCGCCATGGGTTGCATATTCGGGGCCGGCATCTGGGCCGGCATCTGCTGAATATAATTGATGACAGGGGATTCACCTAACGCGTCTACCCCCACTTCAAAATACTCATCATCTACGAAAACGTTGAATGTCCGCAAATCATCGCTTTTTCCCGGCGCCGGCGTAGACGGTTTTTCGAACAACAATCCCTGTTTGGCTTTTCTTACCAGTTCGTCTTCGGCAATGGCCTGTTCGAGTGTTCTTGGCTTGACCTCCTCGGGCGGTTCCTCTTTACCGTATTTCCATTTCAGGAATTTTTTCCCGGTCACCGGATAGATCGCATAAATAATCTCGTCATCAAGATCCACGGCCAGGCCTTTGACATCTTCTTTGGCCTGGGGAAGTTCCGGCGGCAGCACTTCGGCCGGTCGGCAGGTAATGGGCTCTTCACCCCTTTTATACCCTTTCAAAGCCTTTTTCTGGACATCCGCATTGATGGGCACGGCTGTTTTTCCGTACAACCCGTAGCAGAGGTCTTTGACCTGGTCGGTGATCATCTTGTAACGCTCGTTTTCATCGTCGAAAAGAACATTGTTCACGGTCTGGATACCCACAATCTGGCTGGTGGGGGTCACGAGGGGTATCTGCCCCAGGTCTTTGCGGACACGCGGCAGCTCCTTATACACCTCATCGATTCGATCCAGGGCATCCATCTGTCGCAGCTGGTTGACCAGATTGGACAACATCCCGCCGGGTGTCTGGTGCAGCAGAACATTGATATCGGTGATGGCCACCTTGGAGTCATCCAGAAGGTGTTTGTATTTGGGCAGAATTTCTTTTTCCAGAATTTCGTTGATACCGGCCAGATGCTTGATGTCAAATCCCGTGTCCCGACTCGTGCCCATAAGGGTCATTACCAGCGGCTCGATGGCGGCATGCGACGTGCGATAGGCATATGGGGACATACAGGTGTCGATAATGTCTACACCGGCTTCGATGGCTTTCAAGTGACTCATGGAGGACATGCCGGATGTAAAATGGCTGTGCAGATTAATGGGAGGCTTGACCGATGCCTTGAGAGCCTTGACGATTTCATAGGCATCATAGGGGGCGATCAGTCCTGCCATGTCCTTGATACAGATGCTGTCGGCACCCATTGCCTCAAGGTCTTTGGCCTTTTGAACATAATATTCTATATTGTAGACCTCTCCACCCATACGGGGTTCCGTCATGGTGTAACAGATACATCCTTGAAAATGCTTGCCGCATTCTTTTATCACGGGAACGACGGTTTCAAAATTGCGGTAATCGTTCAGGGCATCGAACGTCCTGAAGATGTCCATACCGTTTGCAGCGCTCCTCTCCACAAAAGCCCGGGCCAGGTCGTCCGCATAATTCCGATATCCCACCAGATTCTGGGCCCGCAGCAGCATGGAAAAAGGTGTTTTCTTCATGTAGCGTTTCAGGGTGCGGATTCTTTCCCAGGGATCCTCATTCAAAAAGCGGTGCATCGTGTCAAAGGTTGCCCCGCCCCATGTCTCCACGGCCCAAAACCCCACTTCGTCCATCATCTCGGCCACCGGAATCATGTCTTCGGTCCTTCCGCGGGTGGCAAAGAGCGATTGATGACCGTCGCGTAGCGTCAGGTCTTCTATCTTGACAGGATTTTCTGCCTTTGGCCTGTCTTTGCTGTAATCCATGTTTGCCATCTTGACTTGATTGTGATCGGTCATTTTATATGTTCTCCTCTCAAAATAAAATTGCTTCGCACTTTTATGTAACGCGGCTTCGCCGCTATCAATACCTAAAGCCATGAAAAGCTTTGAGCTGCATCATGCTGCGCAGCTGCATCTGTGTCTGGCGCCCGCTCATGCCCCACATGCTCATCTGTTGATACGCCGGGGCCTGCGGCTCCTGGAGCCCTGCATGGGCCTGCATGGCCATTGCGCCGGCAACCTCTTCTTCCTCTTTCATATAAGCAAGCACAGCCGATGTTGCCGCGATCTTTTTTTTATTTTTCATTTATCCTCATCTTTCTTAAGCGGCAACGCCGCGACAAATAAATTTTTCCCAGAAAAATTTATACGGGTATATTCCCGTGTTTCTTGGGCGGTCTGATTTCACGCTTGTTACACATGATATCAAGTGCCTCGATCAAGCGGGGCCGTGTTTCGCTGGGAACGATAACCGCATCGATGTATCCCCTGTTGGCGGCGCAATACGGATTTGAAAAAAGTTCTTCATAGGCCGCTATCTTCTCTTCCCGCTTTGCTTTCGGGTCGTCTGATTGCTGGATCTCTTTGCGATGGATGATATTGGCCGCACCGGCAGCCCCCATCACCGCAATTTCCGCAGTCGGCCAGGCAAAAGCCATGTCGGCGCCCAAATCTTTGGAACACATGGCCAGGTAAGACCCGCCGTAATCTTTGCGTGTCACCAGCAGGAGTTTCGGCACAGTCGCCTCTGAGTAACACCAAAGAAGCTTGGCACCATGGCGGATGATCCCCCCCCATTCCTGATGGCTGCCGGGCAGGTAGCCAGGCACATCGGCAATGGTCAGCATGGGGATATTGAAGGCATCACAGAACCGTATGAACCGTGTGGCCTTGTCCGATGCATTGATGTCCAGACAACCCGCCAGCTCCCTGGGTTGATTGGCGATGATCCCGATGCTTCTGTTGTTGAGCCGGGCAAAACCCACGATAATGTTCTTTGCAAAGTACTGGTGGGGCTCGAAAAATTCGCCGTTGTCGACGATGGAACGGATGACCGCTTTCATGTCGTAGGACTTGCTGGGGCTGTCCGGAATAATGGTATCGAGTTCCGGATCCGTCCGGGAAGGATCGTCACCCATTTTTACGTGAGGCGGATCCTCCATATTGTTGGAAGGCAGGTAAGACAAAAGTTTCTTGATCTCACCAATGGCATCTTCATCGCTGTCACAGGCAAACTGGGCCACACCACTTTTTGCGTTATGGGTCATGGCGCCGCCGAGGTCCTCGAAAGTAATTTCTTCTCCGGTCACCGACTTGATTACTTCCGGCCCGGTGATGAACATATAGCCGCTGTTCTTCACCATGAACACCCAATCCGTCATGGCAGGGGAATAGACAGCACCGCCGGCCGTAGGTCCCATAATAGCGGAAACCTGGGGGATAACACCGGAAGCGAGAGAGTTTCGGTAAAAGATCTGGCCGTATCCTGAAAGTGCGTCCACACCTTCCTGAATCCTGGCGCCGCCGGAATCGTTGAATCCGACAAAGGGTACACCGGCTTTGAGTGCCAGATCCATCACCTTGCAGATCTTTTTGGCGTGCATCTCCCCGAGACTGCCGGCCCTGGTAGTAAAATCCTGTGAAAACGCAAAGACAGGGCGCCCATCCACGAGGCCATGTCCCGTAATAACGCCGTCGGAAGGAATATCCACCGCCGGCATGCCGAAATTGACACATCGATGAGTAACAAACATGTCGATTTCCCGGAATGTCCCCGGGTCAAATAACAGGTCGATCCGTTTCCTTGCAGTCAATTTACCCTTTTCGTGCTGTTTGGCCACGGCCTTTTCGCCACCCATCTCCAGGATCTTGTTTTCCCGATCTTTGAGATCCTTTATTTTATCTTCAACGATACCCATATCCGGTTCCTTTCATTAATAAATTCGTTTCACGAATTTATTTGTCGCGACGTTGTCGCTTTAATAATAGAACGTCAACACCCCTGAAGTGTTTTATCTGCCTGTTTTCAGGTAGCATTTTTTCTGCCCATACGTTGTTAGGCTCAAAAACCAAACACTAAAAACTAAATTCTCTTGAAAAAGTTATCATTCTAAACCATATCTTTATTGTCAAGTGAAAAAAGCAGTTCATCCGCCGCCACCGTGGGTGCTATTTCACCGGCTGCCACATGGCTGGTAATTTCCCCAAGGCGTGACTTGATTTCCGGATGTTTATAAAAACGCGCCTTGAGACCTTCTTCCACCAGAGACCACATCCAGTCCACGGCCTGCCTGCGTCGTTTACTATCCAGTTCGCCGCTGTTGATAATTGTTTCCCGGTGCTCCAGAACAGTCGACCAGATGGCCTTTATGCCGTCATCCTCCGGGTTCAGCGAGCTGCATGTCAACGCCCTGGGTGACCAGTTCGGAGTTGCAGGCATCAGATAGTGTAACGCGGCTTCAATCTGTTTCCTGGCCATGTTCGCTCTTTCAACATTGTCACCATCTGCTTTGTTGATGGCGATGGCATCGGCAACCTCCAGGACCCCTTTTTTGATACCCTGGAGTTCGTCGCCCGCACCGGCTATCATCAGCAGGAGAAAAAAATCGACCATGGATGCAACTGTGGTTTCAGACTGGCCCACGCCCACGGTTTCGACAATCATGACATCGTAGCCGGCTGCCTCGCAAACCAGCATGGTCTCTCTGGTTTTCCTGGCCACGCCCCCGAGGGTCCCCCCTGAAGGCGAGGGACGAATAAAAGCGTTTTCGGCAGTGGAAAGTTTTTCCATACGTGTCTTGTCCGCTAGAATACTGCCACCGCTGCGCTGACTGCTGGGATCGACGGCCAGAACCGCCACCAGGTGCCCCTGGTTCACCAGGCGTGTGCCGAGGGTTTCGATAAACGTGCTCTTCCCGGCACCTGGAACGCCGCTGATACCAAGTCGGACAGCATTTCCGGTATAAGGCAGCAGCGCATTGACAACCGCCCGGGCGAGTTGCTGATGTTCATAGCGGGCGCTTTCGATGAGCGTAATGGTCTTGGCCAGAATCCGCTTGTCTCTCTGTCGGACACCCCGGGTGTAATAGGAGATATCTTTAAGTACATTTTTTCCGTGGCGCTTAGTCATTTAGAATGAGATACCCTGTTCTAAAGGATCCTGAACTGATTTTAGCGGTTAGCCCTAAACCATAAGCTGCAAATAGCTTAAAGGTCAACGTTTGGTTTTTATCATAAATAGGAGCGAAATGGGTGATCCAATGGCGATTTGCGCTGTTTGAGCCGCTTAGGGCTCCTTACATCAGCGCGTGATAATGAACAATCCAATATGAAAACGCGGTTATTTGGCAACCATGCCTGTTTAACTATATGGCAAGCGCTGATGTTAGGAACCCTTGCGGCGAGTTCGCAAAGTGCCAGGGGATTATTCATTTCGCGTTCGCTGAACTCAGAAAGTTGAGTTATAGCTTCTGGCTATCGGCGATTCACTTTAGGCAGCAGCATAAACCCCATAGGCGCTCACTTCACTCCAACTCATTCAGTATCTTATTGGCGGATTCCGTTACGACCGTTCCGGGACCAAAAACCCCTACAGCGCCGGCATCATACAGAAAGTCGTAATCAGCCGGTGGTATCACACCCCCAACCACTACCCGGATGTCCTCACCCCCCTTGTTTCTGAGTTCTGATATGAGCTGGGGCACCAGGGTCTTGTGGCCGGCCGCCAGACTGGAAACACCCACAACATGGACATCGTTTTCCACCGCCATTTTTGCCGCCTCTTCGGGTGTCTGAAACATGGGACTGATGTCAACGTCGAAACCCAGGTCGGCAAACGCCGTGGCGATAACTTTGATGCCCCTGTCATGACCATCTTGGCCCATTTTTGTCACCAGAATTCTGGGACGTCGGCCTTCCCGTTCCATAAAGTCATCGGTCCGTTTCCTGACGGCTGCAAATATTTCGCTGTCGCCATACTCCGATGCATACACCCCGGAAATACACTGGGTGGTTGCAACAAACCGGCCGAAAACGGATTCCATGGCATCGGATACTTCTCCCACCGTTGCACGTACCCGAACAGCAGAAATACAGGCTTCCAGAAGATTGCCATCCGCTTCGGCCGCAGCTTTGATGCGGGCAAGTGCCTGCTGAACCGCTTTGTTGTCTCTGCCGGTCTTGATCTCATTCAGTCTTTGAACCTGCTCTTCACGAACCGCCTCTGACACCGCCAGAACCTCGTCAAGGGGCTCCTCCTCGATGCGATGTTTGTTCACCCCCACAATAACATCCATACCCTGGTCGATTCTGGCCTGCTTACGCGCGGCAGATTCTTCGATCCGCATTTTCGGCATGCCGGTTTCGATAGCCTTGGCCATCCCTCCCAGCGCTTCCACCTCATGGATGATTTTTCGCGCCTCCCGGATGACACCACCCGTGAGGGCTTCGATATAGTAAGAGCCCCCAAGGGGATCGACCACATGGCAGACCTGGGATTCCTCCTGGATGATGATCTGGGTGTTTCTTGATATTCTTGCCGAAAAATCGGTTGGCAGGCCCACGGCTTCATCAAATGAATTGGTGTGCAGGGACTGTGTTCCACCCAGTACAGCGGCCAGTCCTTCCAGTGTTGTCCGGATAATATTGTTGTAGGGGTCCTGTTCGGTCAGGCTCCACCCGGATGTCTGGACGTGGGTGCGCAGCATGGATGATTTCGGGTTCTTGGGATTAAATTGACTGATGAGTTCGTGCCACAGAAAGCGGGCCGCCCGCAGCATGGCAATCTCCATGAAAAAATTCATGCCCACGCCAAAGAAAAAGGAAAGCCGCGGTGCGAACACATCGATATCGAGACCGGCATCCAACGCTGCTTTGACATATTCCAGACCGTCTGCCAGGGTAAAAGCCGTCTGGAGAACCGAATTGGCACCGGCTTCCATCATGTGGTAGCCGCTGATGCTGACGGTATTGTACTTCGGCATGTGCCGGGAACAATAGCCGATGATATCGGATACGATCCGCATGGAAGGTTCAGGCGGATAAATGTAGGTGTTGCGGGTAAGGTATTCCTTCAGGATATCATTCTGGATCGTACCGGCCAGGTGTTCCTGTTTTACCCCCTGTTCCTCTGCCGCAACGATATATCCCGCAAGGATGGGCAGGACTGCACCGTTCATGGTCATGGACACCGTCATCTGATCCAGCGGTATCCGGTCGAAGAGAACCTTCATATCCTCAACCGAATCAATGGCCACACCGGCCTTTCCGACGTCCCCCAAAACCCGTGGGTGGTCGGAATCATATCCCCGGTGGGTTGCCAGGTCAAATGCAACGGAAAGTCCCTTTTGACCGGCAGCGATGTTTCGCCGGTAAAACGCATTGGAGTCCTTGGCAGTCGAAAACCCCGCATATTGTCGTATGGTCCAGGGTCGTCCCGCATACATGGTTGCCATGGGACCCCGTACATACGGTGCAAACCCGGGCAGGTTGTTGACATGCGCCAGATCTTCCAGGTCTTCGGCCGTATACAGGGGTTTGACCTGGATGCCTTCCGGCGTATCCCACTTAAGGTCGTCGAGTGGTTTTCCCCTCAGTTGCTTGGTTGCCAGTTCTTCCCATTTTCCAATATCCGGTTTGTCCGACATTCTGCCTCCCTCTAGTAAATATATTTTTTTATAACAATTAAGATGAGCGTTTCAAATTTTAAGAATATGGGATTTAGAAATAATTTCAAAGGATTTGACTCATTTGAATTCTTAAAATTTGAAACCCGTTGGGATTGCCGACCTTGCCGCATCTACGGCGTCAGATGCCATACCGCATAGTTCACTATAGCGGAACAACATCTTCCTTGTAGCTACAACAACCTCAACAATCGCTCAACTTAAGAACAATAATCACAAAAAATCAACTTTTGGTTTTCACTTTAGATAGAGCGAAATGGGTGATTCGATGGCGATTTGCGCTGTTTGAGCCGCTTAGGGCACCTTACATCAGCGCAAGACTATGAAAATCCAATATGAAAAAGCAGTCACTTGGCCGCCAAGCCAGTTTTATCTTATGGCAAACGCTGATGTTAGGAGCCCTTGCGGCGAGTTCGCACAGCGCCAGCGAATTATTCATTTCGCGTTCGCTGAATTCAGAAAGTTGCGTTAACACCTAAAACCGCTTTCATCTTTCACAAAGCTCCACCAGCACACCATGGGTGGCCTTGGGATGGAGAAAAGCAATTTTCGCACCGCCTGCCCCCATTCGG
>Ga0209013_10005780_pt1 | contig 10601 bp, 11 predicted proteins | sample Cruoilmetagenom2_FD_187291 | JGI IMG/M metagenome (GOLD analysis project Ga0209013, IMG submission 187291) | Oil polluted marine microbial communities from Coal Oil Point, Santa Barbara, California, USA - Sample 2 (SPAdes) (version 2) | ecosystem: Environmental > Aquatic > Marine > Oil seeps ...
AAGTGAATGGTTACACACAAAAAATCGACCTCCGATCTTGGCATTAACAGCCACAGCAACACAACAAGTAATGAATGATATTGCGCTCCATTTAAACATGGAAAACCCCACATATCATATACAATCTCTAGATCGACCTAATATTCGATATGCATCTGTTGAGGTAGATTCTTCTTATCATAAATTTGAGTCCATACTCAAACAAATAGAAAGTTATTCTGGTCCTGGTATTCTCTACACTCAATCACGGAATAAAGCTGATGAGTACGCACTCAAATTAAGCGCTGCAGGAATACGGGTCGCGTCCTATCATGCAGGAATGGATCAAGTGGACCGAATGTTTGTTCAGCAACAATTTTCACAAAACGAAATCGAGTGGGTATGTGCTACGAATGCATTTGGGATGGGAATTCACAAAGATGATGTTCGACAAGTTATCCATGATCATTTTCCATCTTCTGTCGCAAATTATGCCCAAGAAGTGGGACGAGCTGGTAGAGATGGAATAGACGCAATCGCTACATTGTTTTATACAAATGACGATGAACATCGCTCAATTTTTGTTGCAACAAACGATTTTCCAGAAGAAATTCACGTGAAAATGTTTCATGAGTACAATAGTAACGGAATAAACGCAACCGAATTAATAACACAAGGATTACTTTCTGAAAACCATGTTCGTATCCTTGATTATTGGTCTAATCGGAAAACGGTAGAAGATACGATTTCTTTAATGCAACAATTGAGACAAGATAAAGTTCAACAAATTCATCGAATGAAAGAAATCGTTGCAAATTCTTTCTGTATTCGACAGCAAATTGTGCAAACATTTGGTCAGGAATTAGCAGACAAACCACACAATTGTTGCTCGAAGTGTGGGTTGAATTCAGATGAGATTATTCGTTCCAATCAGAAGCTTTCGCAACAAATGTTGGTGAGTCCATGGCAAAAAAGATTATCTTTACTATTTCCAAGTGGATAATCATATAGTGAGGTTTGATTTACTTTTTCCCTAAATTTCGGCATAATAAGTAGAGACGAAACGTAGAATAGGAGTTTATTGTAATGAATAAAGATGAATATCAAAATAAAATAGAAGAACACCGAAAACCTATAGAAATAAATAGTGAAACAGAGCCAAATACACGTAAATCTAGACGAACGAACTCTTTTGTGTCAAAAAAATCTAAAAAACACAAACGTAATTATCTATTACCGATCTTATTCTTTTTCTTTATCCTAATACCTGTGTCTTTTCTAATTTATGTATTTGTCTTCTATGAGCCAAGTTCGAATGGAACAACTGTTGTCGATAATAGTCAAGTTCAATTTGAACAAAATGAAAACGAAGATGTAGCTAACACTAATACTGAGGACAAAAGTACGGATCCACTACCATCTGATGTAGAACCAAAGGGTTCCGAACCGATTGAAGAAACGACTAAACCTGAAGAAGTAATAGTACCGGAAAATCAAGCGCCCGAACCCCCAGTTGAACAGCCTTCAGAAATTCCTTCTGAGCCAGAGCTAACCTCTGGTAAAACACATGTTGTACAGCCAGGTGAAAATCTTTACCGTATTGGGCTGAAATATTTCCCGTCCGGTGGTGGAGTCGATCGAATCAAATCTGCTAACAATTTAACTTCTGACTCGATTTCGACCGGTCAAACCCTAATTATTCCGTAATATTTGTTTGAAAAAAAGGTGTAAAGGGAACTTTGTAGAATAGTTAATACGTACTGAAATGAGAATGAGGTGACTGAATGTTTGCGAAAAGTGTAATGATACCCAAAGAAAAATGTATTACAATTGAAACAACTGAGTCTTTGCAGATGGCATTAGACTTATTGGAGAAAAATCAAATTGATGCATTACCAGTCTTAGAAAATGGAGTGTATAAAGGAATATTAAATCGTTATATTGCCTATAGAGCCTTTTATTATAGCGGTCAAAACAAAGAAGAATTTCAGATGAAAACGTCTCTAATGGACGTTGTGACAAGGGAAGATATTCATTTATCCATTGATGCAGTGTTTGAAGATTCTTTGATTCTACTTAATGATTTTCCGATAATTGCCGTAGTAGAGGAGGATAATCAATTTTTAGGATTAGTGACACGTTATGACATCATGGATCAGTTCCGCAGTGCATTTGGAATGGATCGACCTGGCGTCCGTATTACATTTACTTCTGTGGAAACAAAAGGACAAATAGCACGCGTTTCTGATATTATCCAAAAATTCCATGAGTCAGTGATTTCGCTTGTCACATTTGATGAGTCAGACAAGTTACTACGACGTATTGTCTTGAAAATTGAGAAACGTGATAATATTCAAAAATTCTTGAATGAACTTGATCGTTCAGGATTCCGAGTATTGCACATGGAAGAAGATTGATTCATAGAATATAATATAGCTCGATGTAAGGGGAAGGGGAGACCCTCCTCTTTTTATTTTGAATAAGAGGTGAGTGAATGCGGTATTTAATAACCATAGTAGGTGTGATTTTTAGTATTCCTCTTTTCATGTTAAAAAAAGCATTTGAAACAAATGTTCTTCGTCAAGAAATTAAAGTGGGATCCGAAAAACAAGGTACTTTTCGACTTTTTTTCATTTCGGATATTCATCGTAGAAAGATCTCGGATCGGTTAATTGAGGATGTTGGTTCAGACATTAACGCCGTAATTATTGGAGGAGATTTAGCCGAAAGAGGAGTTCCATTGGAACAAATTGAAGAAAATATTAAACAACTCGCAAAGATCGGTCCAATTATTTATGTATGGGGAAACAATGACCGTGAAGTTGGTGAACATCATATTCGCAAATTTATTCTTAATGTGGGCGGCATTCTTTTGGAAAATGAAGCGTTGTTTCTACAAAATCAGCATGAGCGACTTTGGATTGTAGGGATTGATGATGTTTCTTCTGGTCGTGCAAATATAGAAAAAAGCTTTGCTAAGGTACCCGAAAGAGAAACGGTTGTTTTTGTCTCTCATACCCCGTTTGTCTTTAATAAAGTAATAAGACGTTTTAAGCCAAGTGTGCTCCTTGCTGGACACACCCATGGTGGGCAAATTCGAATAGGTAAATGGGGATATTATCAGCGTGGTACTCTGAAATCAGAGAATAATGTCGTCACATTGATTAGTAATGGTTATGGAACTACATTTATGCCACTACGTTTAGGTGCGCCGGCTGAGTGCCATATCTTGACGATCATGCCATCCAAAAAAGAGTAGCTGTACAATTGAAACGTGAATTCCTCTTATTTGTATAGTTGGTCAGGTTCTCCTATCATAAGGAAGGGGAATTTCTATTTAAAGGAAGTGTAGAAAAATGGAAAGTGTAAATGCAATTGTTGTCGGCGGGGGACCGTGTGGTCTAGCAACTGCAATAGCCTTACAAAATATTGGTGTTTCATCGATCATTATTGAAAAAGGAAATGTAGTGGAAGCAATATATAAATATCCGACACACCAAACTTTTTTTAGTACAAGTGAAAAATTAGCAATTGGGGATGTCCCTTTTATTATTGAGGGACGTAAGCCTAAACGAAATCAAGCTCTTGTTTATTATCGAGAAGTAGCAAAAATGAAAAAATTACAGGTCCATCGATATGAAACGGTTGAACGTGTTGAGAAACAGAAGGATTCTTTTGTTGTGTATACATCTAAGTCAACATATAAAACAGCAAATGTGATTATTGCTACTGGTTATTATGACCACCCTAATTTACTGGGGATTCCTGGAGAGGAGTTGCCAAAAGTTAGTCATTACTTTAAAGAGGGGCATCCATACTTTGACACCGATGTGGTCGTAATTGGTGGTAAAAATTCAAGTATTGATGCTGCTTTGGAGTTACATAAAGCAGGTGCTAGGGTAACGGTAGTATATAGAGGAAGTGAATATTCAAGCAGCATCAAACCTTGGATATTGCCTGAATTTGAAGGGTTAGTTCGTAGTGGAGAAATTAACATGCTTTTTGACTCTCATGTAGAAGGAATAACTCCTGAAGAAGTACAAATCCGACAACACGAGAAAATCTTTGATATTAAAAATGATTTTGTATTTGCAATGATTGGTTATCACCCTGACCATAATTTTTTGAAAAATATGGGGGTCCAAATTGATGACCTGTCAGGAAGACCTCTCATTAATGAGAGTACAATGGAATCAAATATAGAAAACTTATATATAGCAGGCGTTTTAGCAGCTGGGAACAATGCCAATGAAATATTTATAGAAAATGGACGGTTCCATGGAGAATTAATTGCAAATTCAATCATGCAAAAAGAAAAGCTGCCAAAATAATGGCAGCTTCTCTTTTGCGGAAATGCTGAATCTCTTTTTTGGGAAGTCATTTAATCTATTCTTCCGTTATTTCAACATTATTTTCTTCAGCTAATTGTTGGACTGTATTTAAAAAGTTTCTCATTTCAGAGCGTCCTTCAGATAACATTTGATTCGCATCACTAATTAAATCATAATCTTGCGTTTCAATAGCTGCTAACACTTTAACGATCGCATTATATTGAGTGTTAGTTGCTTCAAGATAAAGTTCGTGTACCTGTATCACTTCCGGTGTGTCAGGATCAATTGCTTCCGCCTCTTCAATAAGGGTTTGATAGGCAGGAAGAACAACGTCAAGAAGATGTATATACATATCTTCATCATTTGTGTAATTATCACCAGTTACACTCTCATACTCGGTAATTGCTTTAGTTTCTAGGTCAACAATTGAGGACATATCGTTATTAATATAGTTCAATAGATCATCTTGAACTTGATTACCACAGCCAGCCAACACTAGAAACAAACCAAATACCATGAATAATGACGTTTTCTTCACAATAATCCCCTTTGTTTTTATTTCGAAAAAGGAAGGCTAATTATATCTTCATGGTGAACCTGATAAAAATCACGATTGTTTATGGTTTATCTCGATAAATGAATAATATTTTAGCTGGGTCACCGCTCAAAATTTATAGTCCACTTTCAGTTATATGTGAAAGATTCACGTAAAAGAACTTATTATCCAAATCTGTAACCTCGAATACTGACCATAAAAGAATTCATTCTAATAGTTGAATATGTTTGGAAGAGAATTTTTCACATGGGAATCAGATAGTCCTATTAGCAATTTAATTCGTGCTTTTTGACCGCTTAATCCATGGGCAAATAAAACACCCATTCCTTCCAACATTTTTCCGCCACCTTCATATCCATAAACAGGTTGGGCAATCCCGTTGTAACATCTTGATACTAAGACAACAGGAATGCTTTGATTGATAAGTTGTTGAATGGCCGGAATAATGGCAGGGGGAACATTTCCTTGACCTAAACCTTCCAAAACGACACCGTCATAACCTGAAATGCCGACATGTAAGAGTAAATCAGCTTCCATTCCAGCATACACTTTGAAAAGAGCGACTTTTTTATTGATATTGCTTACTTCATATATTTCTTGACGAATTGGAGAGTGGTGGAAATGAACTCCTGTTTTCGTAATCAATCCAAGAGGCCCATATTGTGGGCTTTGGAAAGTTGAAACATTGCTGGTTGATGTTTTCGTGACATTTTGGGCAGTATGAATTTCATCATTCATCACGACTAGGACACCTTTTCCAATCGTATCATCGGAAATTGCAACTCGTACTGCTGAAACCAAATTATAAACACCATCTGCTCCAATCTCATTTGACGATCTCATAGCGCCAGTTAAAATAATTGGTACGTCACTTTTAATAGTTAAATCTAAGAAATAAGCAGTTTCTTCTAACGTATCAGTCCCGTGTGTAATGACAATCCCATCCACGTCATATGATGATAATTGTTCGTCGATTATCATTTTGAGTTTCAACATTTCTTTTGGTGTCATATGGGGTGAAGGTAAGTTGAAAGCATTGATCTCTTGAATATTTGCATATTTCGTCAATGTGTGTATTTCAGCTGTAATCGGATTTGTTTCACCTTGTATGACAGCACCATTCATTACATGCATAGAAATTGTGCCGCCGGTGTGAATTACTACTATTTGTTTCATTATATTTTGATCTCCTTTCATCCAAATGAGGATTTAAAAATGATATAATTAAATGATGGAAAGGGAGGCGAGTGCAACTTGATTATAATATTATCTGTCGCAATCGCTCCAGGACTTGCTCTATTTAGTTATTTTTATTTACGAAATCAAATATCTTCAGAGCCCTCACGAACATTGTTTCATACATTTCTCTATGGTGCTATCTTAACTTTTCCTATTCTCTTCATTCAACATGTGTTTGAAGTCGAACAAATCATGCAATCATTTTTTATAAGAAACGTTTTGTTTACAAGTATGCTGGAGGAGTTTTTTAAATGGTTTATTTTAGTTATGGCCATTTACCAACACGTAGAATTTGATGACCCGTATGATGGTATTTTATATGGAGCTAGTATATCTTTAGGATTTGCGACCGTCGAAAATATTTTGTATCTGTTAACATATGGGTTGGATACAGCCTTTTTACGGGCATTAATGCCTGTCTCGAGCCATGCCATTTTTGGTGTTGTTATGGGTTATTATTTAGGGCGGGCTAAGTTTGCTATAAGTGGTACTTCGAAACCTCTATTATTTGTGGCATTATTGGTCCCACTGGGTTTACACATGATGTATAACGGAATATTAGTTATTGAAGGAATTTCAATGTATTTCATGATTCCGTTTATGTTATTTTTATGGTGGCTATGTTTAACGAAAGTGAAAAAAGCACACTTATTGACCATACAACATTTTAGTTAATACAAAAACAATAAGATCCTATTAAACCAATTTACGAATTGGTTTATTTTTTTTGTATAAAATTCTCCATTAATCCCATTCTAAAAAAAAGGAGAATGTCGATGAGAAAAAATAAATGGCTTTTAAGTATGGTGACGTTTAGTTTATTATTGTTTTCGGTTAACTCCACACATCCTACGGAAGCATTTTCAGCACAACAGATTGAACTAGGTGCATTTGGGGATGATGTAATTGAATTGCAATCTCGTTTGCAATATATCGGATTGTACAAAAACAAGATTGATGGGGAATTTGGGTACGGAACATATTGGGCACTCCGCAATTTTCAAGAAAAATATGGATTACCAGTTGATGGGATTGCAGGGCCAGCTACGAAAAATAAGCTAGCAAAAGTTGCAGAATTCAACAAAGAGTTTGTACACAATCAAATAGCAAAAGGAAATCAATTTACGCATTATGGAGGAACTCCTTTAGAACAACAAGTGAAAAAAGGGACTAACCAAGGTGCGAAACAACCTGAACAAACTCAACTTCCTGCTAAATATTCAGAACAAGATCTACAACTAATGGCTAACGCAGTATACGGAGAAGCACGTGGTGAGCCATATGAGGGGCAAGTTGCAGTAGCGGCAGTTATTTTGAATCGTGTAGAAGATTCAAAATTCCCTAATACGGTGAGTGGGGTAATTTTTCAACCATTGGCATTCACAGCAGTGGCTGACGGACAAATATGGCTTACACCGAATCAACGAGCAAAAGAAGCTGTACTGGATGCATTAAATGGCTGGGATCCAACAGAAAACGCCCTTTACTATTTTAATCCAGAAACAGCAACGAGTGACTGGATTTGGGGTAGACCACAAATTAAAACAATAGGGAAACATATATTCTGTGATTGAGGAGGAATGACGTGAAGATTTTATCTGGTGTATTAGCGATTGCCTTAATTGTAATGGGCGTATTCTTATATAATTCAAAGGAAAATGAAGAAGCATTACAACATAGCCTGAGATCACAATATACAAATCAAATCTCCGATGCTTCTGAAAAATTAACTGAGCTACAAAAATCAGTAGAGAGTGCAACTGTTTTTAAAGACAAAACCGCACAAGCAGAACCGTTAGAAGATATCTGGAGACTATCTTCAGAAATAAAGAGTAATATTGCTGCACTTCCACTTCAACAAGATTTCTCGAATCAATGGATGAACTACTTAGGAAGACTAGGTGATTATGCAAAATTAAGAAGTCAAGATAAAGTTCCGGAAGATAAATGGTTAAAAGTCACAAATAACGTAGCGACCAATTTAGAGGACTTTTCATTTGAATGGCAAAATGCGACAACTGAAATGTTGGCAAAACAACAATCTTTCTCGAAGTGGCAAAAAGAAGTTAAAGCAGGAGAACCTTCAGAAACTTGGACTGGTATGTCAGATACAGTCAAAGGTTATACAGAAAGTGATTTCCCTTTAACGGCGAGTGAATCCGATGACCAAAAGAAAACAGATTTACAAAATATCGAAGAAAAACCTGTTACCGAACAACAAGTTGTAAAACAAATGAAGAGTACATTCCCAGCGTTTAAAAACGCAAATTTAGTTACAACTAGTAGTAAACCAGATGCACCTTATCCGTTTTATCATATTCAATTTCACGAAGGAATTCGTATTGGATACGCTGATTACACTAAAAAAGGTGGACATCTTCTATCTATGTTAATTGAACGTCCTATTGGAGACGATCGCATCACGCAAGAAGAAATGAAAAAGAAAGCTGAGAAAGCAGTGAAATCATACGGTTTCAATGATGTAGAACTTGTTGAAACCCGAGAAAACCACTTGTACTGGCATGTCGTCTTTGTTCGTTTATCTCCGGGGAATAATGCGCGAGTTTATGCAGATGCGATACAATTGAAACTCGCAAAAGATGATGGTGAGATTCTAGGTGTCAATGCAATGGAGTATATTCAAAAAGAGAAAATAAATGATCAAAAATTAGTAACGATAGATTGGAAAGAATTCTTTACCGATCAAGTTTCCGTTGAAAGCGAGAGACTTTCATATACCGAGAATGAACAATTACAGCAAAGACTTTGTTACGAGGTAATGGTATTAAAAGAATCTGAGCAAGGATCGAACACACTTCGGATATTGGTTGACACTGAAACAAAAGAAGTGTTGAAGTCTGAAATGTTGAATTAACAGATCAATGTTTAACCGAAGTTCTAAGAAGATTCCATCCATATATTTAATACTGAAACCAACATTAAAGCTCACGAAGGTGGGCTTTTTTTTATTATGCTGTGGTACAATATGAGTGAGAAAGTTAAGGGGTTGATCACGTGAATAAAAAGATTCAAATTGCTATTGATGGTCCTGCAGCTGCTGGTAAAAGTACAATAGCAAAACTTGCAGCGTTGGAATTAGGTTATACCTATATTGATACAGGAGCTATGTATCGAGCGATTACGTATAAAGCACAGCAACAAAACATAGATTTAGAAAACGAAGACAAGTTAACATCTTTACTTCTTGAAACCGATATTGAATTAATCCCAACAAAGGATGGACAACTTGTCTTATTGGATGGAATAGATGTATCGGATGCAATTCGCTCAAATAGTGTAACCTCATCTGTTTCTGCTGTAGCAGCTCATGCAAGTCTTCGAGAAGAAATGGTTAAACGTCAACTTCACATGGCTGCAGGCGGTGGCGTGGTTATGGATGGTCGTGACATTGGAACTCATGTGATGATTAACGCTGAATTAAAGGTATTTATGTCCGCATCTGTAGAAGAGCGTGCTAATCGTCGTCAGTTAGATAATGAACAGCGCGGAATTGATTCTACTGTAACACAGCTAATGAAAGAGATTGCAGAACGTGACAAAATGGATAGTGAACGAGTAGCATCACCTCTTGTTCAAGCAAAAGATGCCATTTATTTGGATACGACAAATTTATCCATCCAAGAAGCTGCACAACATATCATTCAGTTAGCGAAAGTGAGGTTGAGCTAAGTGAACTTATACCAGTTTGCCAAATCATTTGTTTGGACAGCGTTGAAACCAATTTATCGTTTCGATGTCCATGGGCTTGAGCACTTCCCTAAAACAGGTGGACTATTGGTTTGTACCAACCACATTAATGCTCTTGATCCACCAGTCGTAGGAATAACTGCTCCAAGACCCGTTCACTTTATGGCGAAGGCAGAATTATTTGAAGCTCCAATATTCAAACAGCTCCTTCCCAAAATAAATGCTTTTCCAGTTAAACGAGGATTAAGTGATCGTGAAGCGTTAAGAACGGCTATCGCCTTATTAAAAGGCGGGGAAGTAATGGGACTTTTCCCAGAAGGTACTCGCAGTAAAAATGGTGAGCTTGGAAAAGGTTTTTCTGGAGCTGGCTTTTTCGCACTAAAAGGAGAAGCTGACGTCGTTCCATGTGCAATTATAGGACCCTATAAGTCATTTAGACGTTTGAAGGTTGTTTATGGTAAACCAATAGACATGCAGCCTTTTCGCGATCAAAGAGCTTCAGCTGATGAAGTTACAAGTGTAATCATGAGTCGGATTCAAGAATTATTGGATGAGCATAAATCGTAATATTTGTCATAATCGTTACACAAAAGTTGAAATTTTTGTTTTTATTGAAGTATTCGCATAAAATAAAGATTGGAACGTTGTGAAGGAGGATGCTATATGTCTGAGGAAATGAACTTGCAGGAAAACCAAGAATTCCATGAAGGAACACTTGTAAAAGGTAAGGTTGCCCTAGTTGATGAAAAGGCAGTTACTGTCACAATTGAGGGTGCACCATTTGATGG
>Ga0209013_10005781_pt1 | contig 10601 bp, 10 predicted proteins | sample Cruoilmetagenom2_FD_187291 | JGI IMG/M metagenome (GOLD analysis project Ga0209013, IMG submission 187291) | Oil polluted marine microbial communities from Coal Oil Point, Santa Barbara, California, USA - Sample 2 (SPAdes) (version 2) | ecosystem: Environmental > Aquatic > Marine > Oil seeps ...
GGTCTTTGAGTTCCCCGGGCGATTTTCAATGCTTCTGCACGGGCTTGTTTTGATATCTTTTCGTCAGTCATCTGGTTTCCCATCATTTTCCCTCATGCTGCAGAAAGCCTACTTGCATGCAACGAATCCCGCTGCCAATTAAACCGAGACACCCACATCGCTGGGATTATCCTACAAGGTTTCGGACCGTTTTGCCCTACTGAAACCCAACCCTGCGGTTTAAGCTTTCAGACATGCCCAAAGCACGTTATCGCCAAGTCTCCATTGACAACACTCCCTACTACCATTGCGTCTCTCGATGTGTGCGCAGGGCCTATTTGTGTGGCTCCGACCCGGCCTCCGGTTACAACTTCGAACACCGCCGCCAATGGATCATCGAACGCATCAAACTGCTTGTCTCCGTGTTCGCTGTCGACCTGTGCGCCTATGCCATCATGAGCAACCACTATCACATTGTAGTCAGGATCAATTCCGAACAGGTTGGTGAATGGTCAGATGAAGAAGTCGCACAACGCTGGATGAAGATTTTCAGGGGTCCGTTACTGATGCATCAATATCTTGGCAATGCTGATTTAACCCGTACTGAACACCAGTCGGTTGAAGAAATAATTACCACCTGGCGTAAAAGGCTGTGTGACCTTTCCTGGTTTATGCGTTGCATCAACGAACCCATTGCGCGTCTGGCCAACCGTGAAGATCACTGTACCGGAAGGTTTTGGGAGGGGAGGTTCAAATCCCAGGCTTTATTGGATGAACGTGCCCTGCTCGCCTGTATGGCCTATGTGGATTTAAATCCCATCCGGGCTGCCATGGCCAGGATTCCGGAACAATCGGACTATACCTCGATACAGGAACGCATCAACCAGCCTGACAATGACTGCCTTCTGGCTCTTGGTGATCAGGCAGACAATTCTATTCCATATAACCTCAAGGATTACCTGGAACTGGTAGATTGGGGTGGCCGTGAGATCAAGCACAACAAGCGTGGATATATTCCGACCCATGCACCACCGATACTCACACGACTCAAGATGGATGCTTCGCCGGTACTGGATTACCTTTCCAAAGATGACCTGCCAGGGTTTGGTGCACTGGGGCCGGTGAGTATGCTCAAAGCCTTTGCCAACTCATTAGGACAGAAATTTGTCAAAGGCCACGCTTTGGCCAACAGGCTTTGTCCAGAGCGAGCATAAATACCCTAAGATCTGAAACCAGCCGGGATCGGGCTGCTTGCGATTGACCGTCCATGGTCAAAACCGTATTTTCTAAGACCTAAACCGTCAAAATCCGACGTTTTCAATCAGCGCGGTGCCTGTCGATCTCGTTTGCGATTAATTCCAGCCGTCATTGGGTCAATTTGAATGAGGAAATTTGTGGATGTCCCAGCTTTTACCTTTGTGGATGTCCCAGCTTTTAGTCCCAGCTTTTTTGAGCTTTTTTGCAACATCGAGGCAACAATTGTGCGTTTCATGTTTTAGGTCCTTATCAATTGATCTGAATAATTGCGACTGACCCACCGGGCGTGTACGTAGCTTGAGCGAATGCCGTAGCACTGACCACTATGGCGAAAAATGCCAAGAGAGTTCGAATCATTCAAATCACCTAATTCGAGTTGTACCAGATCGGCGATGAGTAAGCACGTTCCTGGATGCTGATATTCGCATCTTCAGGCAGTTCGCTGCCAAAATATTTGCGATCGTAGGTCGTCCACCGCGGTGTCGGGATTTCCAGTACGCGAACGTAATAGAACGCCGATTGCGTTGGATTGAAATCAGGATCTTCCCAGTAAGCAGTCAGTATAGGCAGGCCGATGTCGTTTGAATAGGTCGCAGCTTTACCGTTCACCGTGTTACCGACGACTCCATCACATTTTGTTTCGCTCAGCTCGCGACCCCCGCAGGCAACGTCGTAAACGCGTTCACTGGTAGTGCCATCAGAATTCAGCCAACCCTTGATTACCTGTATGCGGTCGAGGTTGGCCCCGTCCGGGTCTCGCAGTGCACGGATGAGGAATCGCGGCGCATGACCACTCTTTCTATCCAATTCGCCGCCCATGGGTACGCCGTTTGCATAACCGTGCGCTGCGAAGTCTGGCCTGGGAAGATCAGATTCTTCAAAATCATATCCAGCGAACACACGAACCCGCAGACGAGTACCAGAAGTGGCGTAGATCTCTTTGCGCATCATGGCGTCAAATATCGCTTCGCGCGAGTTGTCTGTGGCCCAAACCGCGGCCAAACCTGAGGCGCTGGTTTGCCACGCCCGCAGCCAAGTCTCTTCGGGTCCAAGCCGCCCCGCGACAGCCTCTTCAAATCGGATCGGATCTGCCGTTGGTTCTAATTGTGCCACTTTGCCGAAGAAATTGTCCTCACCCGTGGTTGAAAGAGAGGTGTGGGCATCGGTCGAACCGATCATGCCAAACCGGAAAGGGTTGACCCCGAGCGAGGCCTGATAGGCCAGTCCACGCTTGAGCGCAGGGCGCGCATATTCCCTTGGCCACATCTCCGGGGTCTTTGGTTCATTACCACCCAGGCTGGCCTTGTCCCACGTTTCGAAATCTGCAAAAGCGTCGTCAGGGGACAAGGCAGGGTGTGCTTCGCCATCCCCTTTCATCTGTGTTACTTCAATAAGTGGCTCCCAACGCTGGCGTCGTGACGCGTAGTCGGCATCTATTGGAGTTGAACCGTCGAACTGTACATCCGGAAACATCTGTCCGTTTGAAAGATTTCCGTTGTGCGGTATTGCCAACACTTGCCCACCTGTTTCTGCCACCAATTCTTCCATCCATGACCAAAGGGCTTCAGGATCACTGTTCAAGTCCGCAGAAAGCGGTATGCGGGAGTTGGCGACATCTTTGCCGTCACGATACACAACGACCCGATGCAGGTTGTTCCCGGTAACGGCGGAACTCCACTCAAAGCCAATCATTGCTGTGAAGAGACCGGGCTGATTTGCTGATTCGGCCGCGTCAAGAATTTCCTCCCAAGGCAACTTGGGCATCTGCAAATCTGTGGTTAAAGGGTTTTCACCTTTTGATTTTTTACGTATAAAAAAGTTGTACGCGGCCCCGATGGCCTCTGGTGTTTTCGGCTCAAAGAGCGCGTAAAGCTCGGCACCAAACGGATCAGCCAACAGCTTGGGGTCCGCCCGGTTTAACATCGGAGAAACGCCAAGCGCTTCCGCGTGATCGGCAATCACCAGCCAGTCCAACGGTCTTTTCAGGCGGACCGGTTGGCCCGTTGACGACATGACCGTCTCGCCTTTGGCAAACCGGTAAGCTTCAGCAGGCCCCAGTGAATTGCCGATCATGCCGGCATCCCACGAGTAAGAGGTGTGTAAATGCGTATCACCGAACAATACCTGATTTGGAAAATCCTGTGATGGATAGGCTGAATAGGTACGTTTACCTGGTTTGAATGGTGGTGCATCCTGGGCGACTGCCGGAGCTGCCAGGGCCGCGAATAGGGCAATATTTAATACCAATAGCTTTAGAGACATATCTAATTAACTTTTGTCGGTGTATACCAAATTGGCGAGGTGTAGGCACGCTCCTGTGCCATGAGTTCGACATCATCCGGCACCTCCGTATTGAACCTCACCGCATCATAGGCAGTCCAGCGCGGGGTCGGGATCTCAATGACACGCGCATAATAGAAGGCACGTTCGGAAGGATTGAAATCAGGATCTTTCCAGACCGCCCCCAGTTCCGAGGCACCAATTGTATTGGTCCAGGACGGGATGCTGAGATCAACGGTGTTGCCAACAGCCGGAAGCTTGCCATCTGCACCTGGCACACGATTGTCAGACCAGGCCACGTCATAAACCTTTTCCTGCTGTTCACCATCTTTATCCAACCATCCCTTCACAATCTGAATGCGGTCGAGGTTCGCTCCTTCGGGATCACGCAGGGCGTAAACCAAGAAAGACGGCGCCCCTTCACCCGGGCGCATATCATCTCCCATTGGCACGCCTTTAGCGTAGCCAATCCTGGCCAGATTGCGGCCCATCACGTCACTCTCTTCGAAATCCCATCCGCCGAACATACGGACACGCATCCGCGGCCCGGTTGTGGCATATGTTTCTCGACGGTGCATGCTGTCCCAAATTGCTTCACGGCTGTTTTCTTGTGCCCAGACGGCGGTCAATCCAGCGGCCTGGAACATCGGCCCCGTAACGGCAGGCGTGCTGTCCGGAAAACGGGTGTTGATGCTGGTAAGCCGCTCCGATGACGGTTCTTCAATTGGAAATTTGCCGAAGTAGTTCTCTTCCTGAACTGTCGTCATACCAACATGGCTGTCGGTAGCCCCCACAAGTCCAAATTTGAATGGATTGACACCCAACTCGGATTCCAATTCTAAACCGCGCTTGAGGCCGGAACGCGTGTAGTCTCCGGGCAGCATATCGGGTGTCTTGGTCTTCGTGGCGTCTCCGGTCCCAAAGTCCCAGGTGCCAAAGTCGGCAAACTCATCTTCGGGCGACAACATCGGATGTGCTTCGCCGTCACCCTTGTATTGCGTCGTTTCATATAGGCGCTCGAACCTTTGGCGAACTTCTGCATAGGCTGCGTCCAAAGGTGCCCCATCTGCAAAATCATCTTGCATCGGGAACATCCACCCATTGGAAAGGTTGCCGTTGTGCGGAATTGCCAGAACCCGACCTCCTGTCTCGCTCTCGTAATTGTCGAGCCAGACCCATAGGTCACGAGGATTGTTGGAACCCATGGGCGGCGAGGTTGTATACGGCACGATTTGCAAGGTTTTTTCAGGTCCGTCTCTGAAGATGACATTCCGGTGCAATGTCCGTGCGGCTTCAAAAGAGGTCCATTCAAAGGCAGCAAAGGTTGTGAAAGTACCAGGAACGTTAAACTCTTCAGATGCGGCAATGATGTCAGACCATACGTTGGCATAAGCCGGATTGCCGGGTTGGTAATTCAGCACATCTGAGATTTCGCCGGCGGCAAATTTCGACGTCAATTCCCGCGCCGCATCCTGTCGATCTTTAGCATTGGGTGAGGTGAAACCTTCGTGAAAGCGACGCCCCTGTTCGTCGGCGAGTACATGTGGCGCACCGCCGATGATATCGGTGATCGCCCCCATCCCATCCGAATGATCGGTAATCATGTAAAAGTCCAAGGGACGGGACAGTTTGACCGGTTGCCCTGTGTTCGAAGTTATTTGTTCTCCTCGTGCAAGCCGATAAGCATCCCGTGGTAAGAGTTTCGTTCCAGCCCCACCGGCATCGGCGGACAGTCCGGTGTGCACATGGGTGTCACCAAAATAGACTTGTGTCGGGTATGCCCGGTTCGCATAAGGTGAATAAGCGTGACTCTGTGACACTTTTTCAGCAATTCCCGACTCATCTATGTCTTGTGCGACCAAGCTGGTGCTGCTCAACGTTGCTGCAATGATAAGAATGATTTTGATCATTAGAATATTCCTTAATTAAACTTGTACCAAATTGGCGCAGTGCATTCACGTTCCTTAATAATAACAGGATGGTTGACTTTGAACAGACGGTATTGAGGAATTCCGGTGGCATGATTTACGACATACATGGGCATCCTGGCTTGTTCAAGGCAGCACTAGCTTTCAAGAGCTGAAGGTGCTGGGTGGATGGTCTTCTTTCGAGATGGTTTTGCGTTACGCACACCTCGGTGGGGAACACCCAAAATTACGAAAGAGCGTACGGGAGATGTCATAGTTCCATTCAGTGTCTGGTTCAATTGAATTAGGCAATATTAACCAAAAATGGCTAACTCGAATTCTTTTCTAACGCTCAGTCATCGTCTCTTTTTCTTATCCTTGTCTTTTTTCTTATCTTTTTTCTTATCATCACGATCTAAAACACCATCCTTGTCATCACGATCTAAAACCCCATTCTTATCATCCAGGCCGACCGTATCCTTCGCTGCTTCTTTTGGATCACAGCGACCCCCGACACCCACGACCGCTTTTGTAGCAGCGCTCTTGGCCGCTTTTTCGGCAGTGCAATCCGGATTTACCACACCCGCATTTGCATTAGAAACGAATAGAAGCAAGCAGGCTGTTAAAACCACTGGTATTTTATATTTCATCGTTAATTTTCCTGGATTTCACAAGTTGAATTTATTTGGTTCAAGAAGATGCGAGACCACTCGCACAACATACACTTTATACATATGCTAACAAATATGAACATGTAAAAAGACTGAAAATTGCAATGCGATGATACTTTTGATCTGGTTAATCTCACAAATTATTCTGAACCCGGATTTCAGGTCTGTGTATTGAACCATGCATTTTAAAGACTGCTATAATTTCACGTCATGAAGAATCAAGTAAAATCAAGGCCTGCAGGTAGCAATGGCTCGGTGCGTAGCTCTTTCAAGGATATCATGAGCGTTTATGGTCCAGCCCTGATTCTTGCACTGGGTGGCTTTATTATTGCCTACCAATTTGTCGAACCTTCACCACCGAAACACCTGGTAATGGCCACTGGCCCGCAAGATGGTGCCTATTATCTGCTTGGACTTAAATATCAGCAAATTCTGGCCAGGTACAACGTCAGCCTAGAACTACGCAACACGGCTGGTTCTGTTGAAAACCTGGACCTCTTGCTAAAACCGGACGGCCCAGTCGATATTGCCTTCATGCAGGGCGGCATCGGCACAGAGAGGGACACAGGCAGTCTGACAAGCGTGGCCAGTGTGTTTTATGAACCGTTATGGATATTTCGATACAAGAACACAGACTCTTCTGAATTGCTGGGTGACCTGCGGGGGTTGAGGGTCGCGATGGGTGAGCCCGGTAGTGGAACGTATGCAGCTATCAATCGGATGATCAAAGAAAACGATATCCCCGAGGGGGAAATAAAACCTGTCCTTGTCGGCGGTAGATCAGCAGCAGACGCTCTGTTGACCGGTGATGTGGATGTGGCTTGTTTTGTATCTTCCTACCACGCACCACACATTCAGCAATTGCTGACAACGGATGGCATCCAGTTATCATCCTTTGCACGAGCGGATGCCTATAAACGAAGGCACCGCTTTCTTTCAAGTGTAGTATTACCGCGTGGTGCGGCAAATTTAGTGGCCGACATTCCGCCAGCCGACATCACAATGCTGGCACCCATCGCCAACCTTGCCGCCCGGCAAGACCTGCACCCTACCCTGGTTATTCTGTTGGTTGAAGCCGCCCGGGAGGTTCATTCTCCAGGCGACATGTTCGGTTCACAAGGAGAGTTTCCGTCTATTTACAACACAACTTTCCCAATTAACAAACACGCCCAAAAATATGATTCAAACGGTCCCCCTTTGTTGCAGCGGTTTCTTCCATTCTGGATTGCCGTAGCCATAGATCGACTGTTAATCCTGCTAATTCCTTTGGCAACATTACTCTTGCCTCTTTTTAGAATATTGCCACCAACTTATCGCTGGCGTGTAAGATCCAAGATCTACAAGCACTACCGCTACTTATTCGAAATTGAAAACCTGTTGCAGGAAAACCCCTCAGCCACACAGCTGGATGAGTGCAATGCACAAATCATTGCCATTGAAGATGAACTGCGTAATATTGAAATACCATTAGGCTATGGTGGACAGTTGTACCAACTGCGAACCCATGTACGGTTCGTCAAACAACGCGTAGACAACGCTTCCCTGGCTAAATTGTAGCCATTATTCGTGACGCAAAAAGACAGGCTATTGTGATGCCAGATCTTCTTCAACGAATCTGAGAATCGATTCCAATAAGGCTTCCCGCGGGTACTCAGTCTTATTGGCGAGCGTCGCCTGGGAAATCGCTAACTGCCGGGCGACCGGTGTGGACATTGCCCAGTGATCGGCGTTGGTAAATGCCAGTAAAGTGGCGCCGGGAATGAACTGGTCATAAAATATCAACTGACCGTCATTGCGTACATCAATTTCACCCAGCTTTTTGTATTCCTTTCTCAGACCAATTGACACGTGCTCACGATCCGGAACCGCAATCACAGAGAAATAGCGAATATCCTCCGGCAATGGGTTATTTGCGATCCAGTTTTTTCGAGTCTGTGTATGCAGGCTGGCCATTGCGCCCTCATCGCCTGTGTCACATCCGGATCTCGGCACGTGTGCAAGCATATTGACTGTTGACTGCTTCGAGTCTTCGGCCAGCGGAGAGCCACCGACCGCACCTGCCAGGCTGACAACAGCCACAACCTGGGATCTGACTTCAGGGTAGCTGACAAGGGCTTGAAGGATATCTACGGTACCCTTCGAGTGGCCAACGAGGATAATCGGGCGCTGTCTGTCCTCGAGGGATAAGGCGGCAATGTGATCCCTGATTTGTTGTGCATTATTTTCGGGACTGGTCAATCCGCCAACTTCGAACAGATGTGTGTCAAATCCATATTGAGCGACATGCAGGGGGGCGGAGTTATCCTCATCAAGCCACTTGCGTACACATTGCCATGCCAGTCCGGGTACCAGTCCGACCAGGAAATCCTGTTTCGAGTGTCCGAGATTGACGGAGGTTCCTTGTGCCGAAGGCTCTTCACCCAGCCTGGTGAGCGCTTCATCACAAGGAATGTAGTCGGGTAAGTCTTCGCCGCGGGCTTTCAGAACCGTGCAGAATATTTCCCGGAAACGCCCCCGACCATCATCAAAACCAACCTGATTATTGGATAACAGGGCTATGGCAGTGTTATCAGCGGCAAAAGGTAGCGGAGAAGCACCACCTTCAACATCGGGTGCGCCGCCCCACAGGCCACCAGACAGTGCAGCAGGGCTGTCTTCAGCACCAGAGTATGTGGCGCTGTCAAGCTCTGTGCTACTGGGAACATTTCCATCCGCCTGGGTTGTGTGAGCAACACAAACACTCAACAAAAAGGTAAATAAAGTTATTAGAATGTTGTGCTGATTATTCATTGATCTTCCTCATCAATACCGGAACCCAATTCATCCAGTACACGATAAGCCACCCAGTAAGGCCCCCTTATCCCAGATGCCGGTCTGATTGTCGCCATTGAAGTCTTCCAAAAACAGTTGCCGGACTCCTCCATTATCGGTTGGAACAGGGTCGTTTATCAAGGCACTGCTGGACTCGATAAACCCTCCATTCCCGTTGTTGATCAGGATAAAAATACGAACCCCCTCATTGTCGTAGTCAAGGTTCTCGACTAACGCGACTAAGGTATCGTCCAGATTGTCTTTGTTAGGATCTGCAATGGCTATCCGGTTGAGCAATGCACCGCCGGATACACTGATCGGAAAGCGCGCAGCCACCGTTGCTTCAACCGTATACGGAGGCGCAGACTACCTGTACAAACTTAGAGCGGAGAAGTCAGATCTGAAGTGGGTCGGTGTCAGTTGTTGTGGCTTTCATGAAAACTGGACCAAGGAGACCTCGGACAGTGAAAAATACGCATTCAACAGTGATGAAGCATTACTGACCATTTCAGCTCTTCGTGAAGGGCTGGGCGTTTCCTATCTTGCTTGCCATATTGGTGATAACGAGCCGACATTGCGGCGCTATTGTGAGCCTGAGAGCCGATTTGATCTGGGTATGTGGGTGTTGATCCACCCTGAATCCAGAGGCAATATTCGTGTGATGACATTTCGTGATTTCATGGTCCGGGAAATACAGGCACAGCAGCACCAATTAGCAGGGCTGCATTTTCCCGGTGGTTAACGGTTAGTGAATCGTGGCATCACGTTTTTGAAGCGTCCCTCAGGGCCTTCAACCGAACCAGGTTTTCAGGTGACCAGGTGGCTTCAAAATTATAAAAAGCTTCTTCGACATGCGCCTCATCGGGAAGTTGGAACCAGGATTGTTTAGTCGAAGTGTAGATGTGTACGTCGGGTGGTAGCTGATCCGGGTCATCGAGGGTGCCGCCCCGGATAAACCGTATTCCTTCCCGAATGCCCCCCATGTAGTAATTGCTCCAGACAGCGATATCACATATTGGACAACGGGCAATCCTTTGACCCTTACCACTTGGGGAGTCGACCATTTCAGCTTTGACTTCACCTTTCAGCAGTTCGACTTCATCTGCCATGAACAGGGCATTGATTGCAAAAGCAGAGCCCGTTTGCCTTTGGCACCAAAGGCAATGGCAGCAATGCACAATCAGTGGATCAGACGTGAGTTGGTACCGCACATGGCCGCATGTGCATCCACCCTCAAGTGGTTTGGGCATCGATGTCATTGTGAATTTCTATTCCTGCCAAAGTTTGCAATATTCGATCCTGACTGCTGCAGACACACTACCATACCGGGTACTGTACATCGTCAGAGGAGTGTACGGCTACTTTGAGTTCCCTGATATTCCGGGAGAGCCTTTTAAAAACGGCGATCATTGGTACAACGAAGTTATGGGGTCAGAGTAAAGGGACAAAGTGAATTAAGGAGATGTCGATGAAATGTCAGAGTAAATCGACCAAAAAACAAACGAAAATGGTGGCCAGAGGTGGAATCGAACCACCGACACGCGGATTTTCAATCCGCTGCTCTACCGACTGAGCTATCTGGCCACATTGTCTAACTTGTCTCTGGAATCAGAGAGCGCGGTATTAAACCGTTTAGGCGTGCTCAAGTCAAGAATAATACACGCTATTTGCTATTTTTCGGGTATGTAACCTTCGG
>Ga0209013_10005783_pt1 | contig 10598 bp, 9 predicted proteins | sample Cruoilmetagenom2_FD_187291 | JGI IMG/M metagenome (GOLD analysis project Ga0209013, IMG submission 187291) | Oil polluted marine microbial communities from Coal Oil Point, Santa Barbara, California, USA - Sample 2 (SPAdes) (version 2) | ecosystem: Environmental > Aquatic > Marine > Oil seeps ...
AGAGGGAGCTGTTTGAGCTTACTGGAGCATGGACTAACCCTATATTTGACCTTTTTCAGCTGTATTCACTGAAAAAGAACAATTCAACAGCTATACATAATGCAAAAACATACCTTTCCATTGGGGATCTTTTCAATTATTTTCTTACTGGGAATACTTCCAATGAATTTACGCGCTTTACTACTAGTGTACTTTACAACCAGAAAGCAAAAAAGATTGAAGAAAGTATCTTTGAAAAGCTCGGATTTTCCAGGGATATTTTTCCGGGATTTATCTATCCAGGCCAGATAGTGGGAGATATATCGGATGAAGTAGCAAAGGAATTTGGGATAAAACCCTTTCCAGTGGTAGCGCCATCTACTCATGACACGGCATCTGCAGTGGCAGGTATACCGGTAACGAATAATAAAGTAAAGTGGGCCTTCATGAGTCTGGGTACCTGGGCCTGCATGGGAGTAGAAAACCGGGAAGTCTTAATAAGTGATGAGATATATGATTCTGTATTTTCAAATGAAGCCGGGGTAGAGGATACCAATATATTTGTAAAAAACATAAATGGTATGTGGGTAATCCAGCAGTGTCGCAACAGCTGGTTAAAAAATGAGGAGTTGTCCTGGGTGGAGATTGTCGATCTTTCCAAACAGGCTGCTTCTTTTTCCTCATTTATTGATGTTGACCAACCCCAGTTCACCGCACCGCAGATATATATGCCAGGAGTGATAATCCAATATTGTAATGATACAGGCCAGAGGAAACCAGATTCAATTGGTGAGATTGCCAGATGTGTATATGAAAGCCTTGCACTCAAATTCAGATACTATCTGGAGATTCTGGAAAAGTTCTCCGGACAGAGATTCGAAATCTTTCATATTGTGGGTGGGGGCACCCAGAACAGGCTACTGTGTCAATGGATAGCCGATACGACAGGGAAGAATATCATCGCCGGGCCCGCTGAGACAACATCTGTTGGTAATCTTTTGATGCAGCTTAAAGCTGATGGTGAAATAAATAGTGTAGAGGAAGGCAGGAATATCAGTCTTGCTTCATCAGAGGTTTTAAGATACAGCCCTGAAAATACGGAGGAGTGGAATGCAGCATATGAAAGATTTATTGAAATTATAGATAAAAACAGGATTGGATTAGATTTTAGTAAGAGATGAGAAGAAGAAAAAGAATATATTAGTAGTTAAAGACTGTAATAATCTAAACCAGTCTTCCAGTATGGACTTAGAAAATTAAATAGATTCTTATAATTTTGACCCTCCATTATAAGAATTCCCTCTTAATCCCCAAACTAGGTCCATACTGGAAGACTGGTTAATAAATAGAAGGCAAAACCATATTTTAAGTAAAAATATTATATTAAGAAATTTAAAGAATGTGAGAAAAAATAATGAATAAAATAATTGAATATCCACGCATTTATTTAGCAATTCTCATGGGAAGTTATAGGCGATTATTACAGGAGTATCTGCAGGAAAGATGATGGCAAGCCAGCAGCTGTAGCAGTCATCCAGACCTTTGGAGATTATCTTTCCTTTAATCCCCATATTCATATACTAACAGCTGACGGATGTTTCTCCGATGACGGATTCTTTTATGTTCCATCTATTGATATTGACACCGCATCTCTTGAAAAACTATTTGTGCACAAGATACTTAAGGTGCTTCTTAGAAAGGGCCTTATCAAAGAAAGGGTAATAGAATTGATAAGTAGCTGGAGGCACACCGGCTTCAGTGTCTACAGCGGAAAGAGGATAAATCCAAAAGAGGTTAGATCAACAGAAAATCTTGCAAGATATATTATAAGGACATCATTCTCACAGGATAGATGAAATACTATCCGGACAGTCCTATGGTGACATATGAGTCCAAATACGGAAAAGATATAGCCGAGTTTGATCCCCTGGAATGGATGGCAGCCCTGGTATCACATATACCGGACAGAGGGGCACAGACAGTTCATTATTACGGAGTATATAGTAACGCCACCAGAGGTAGATTAAAAAAAGAAAAGGTTGAGCCCGAGTATCATATCATTGAAGACGAATGTTCCGGAAGGCTGAATAGGTCCTGGGCACGGCTTATACAGAAGATATATGAGGTGGATCCACTTACCTGCCCAAAGTGCGGTGGAAACATGAGGATTGTTGCGTTTATAGAAGATTATAAGGTAGTTAAGAAGATCCTGGATTACATGGGGATATATGAATTTGGTAAAAGGAGGTCGCCTCCCAGGATAGACATTGCTCGTGATGAGTTTGATGAATATATCCGGGATGACTATATAGACTGCGACCATGTGTGTTAGGACGATTATAGAGTTGCAGTATACTTGCCTGTCATAAAATAGACCCGGACAGGGTATTTTTCTAATTTATTCTTCCACTCTGCGTATTTTCTGCTTCAGTATCATGATCTTTATACTTTTTGAATCCGATAACCCTTAAATACGTTAACTTCTAGCTGCTTATAGAATGGTGATCCAGAAGCAAATTCCTATAAGTAAAAATTCATTACTGGATTCTATAGTACTAAAAACATGAATAAATGTATAAAGTTTTTATTAGTATTAATTATGTCAACATAATTTCAGACATTAACTTAAGATATTTGTAACTTAATAATCACCTTAATTTATTATGTAATAAAAGATTCTTTTGATATTAAATTTTACAAATAAAAGAAAGTGCTGTCAATAATTTAAAATATGAAGACATCTACTTGTATTAACAAATTATTTATGCTATTATGTTGAAACTTAATAATCTTAAAAAAGGATAATTCTTTTGAATGACAAAAAAAAGATAAAAGAAATAGAGGAAATAGCAAGGGTAATTAGAAAGAATCTAGTATGCCTTGCCTTAAAAGCGGGAAGCCAGAAAAGGGGAGCGCATATAGGTCCAGGTCTTTCAATTGTTGATATTACAACAACACTCTACATGAACTTTTTGAATTACGATATAAAAAATCCAACTTGGCCGGATAGGGATAGATTCATATTAAGTAAAGGTCATGGTATTTTAGGTCTTTATCCAGTTCTGGCTGAAGTTGGGCTACTTCCATTTGATTTACTAAAAGGTTTTTATAATGAAGAATCTATCCTGGCAGGACACCCAGTATTAAATCCTGAAATAGGTATTGAAGCATCTACAGGATCGTTAGGCCATGGGTTGTCTATTGCTGTGGGAATAGCATTGTCTGCTAAAATAGATAAAAAGGATTTCCATACTTATGTATTGGTAGGGGATGGAGAATGCAATGAGGGTACGATTTGGGAAGGCATAATGTCTGCAAGAAAATACAGGCTCGATAACCTTACTGCAATTGTGGATTTAAATGGATTACAGGCAGATGGTTTTACAGAAGATATTATGGATATGGATTCTATGAGTGCAAAGTGGGGTAGTTTCAAATGGAATGTAATAAATACTGATGGACATGATATCAATAGTCTTTTAAGTGCATTTGATAAAAAAAATCGTGTAAAAGATATCCCTACTGTAATTATAGCCAGTACAACTAAAGGAAAAGGTATATCCTTTTGCGAGAATAATAAAGTTTATCATCATAGCAGGGATTTTGACAGGGAAAAGGCGGTCTGTGCATTAAATGAACTAGGTTTTAAGGAAGGAGATATCAGATAATTGATCAAATACAGAAAAGATGAGATTGAAGAATTAAATAGAACCGGCTTTAGGGATACCTTTGGGAAAGGAATCCTCGAAATCGGAGAGGTTGATCCAGATGTAATAGTACTAGCAGCAGATCTTTCTGATGCTACAAGAGTTACCAAGTTTTCGGAGAGTTTTACAGACAGGTATGTACAGCTAGGAATTGCTGAACAGAACATGTTGTCTGTAGCTTCCGGTTTATCGCTATCAGGAAAAACGTGTTTTTGCGGTTCTTTCGCTACTTTTTTAACCCTTCGAGGTTGTGAACAGATAAGAAATGATATTTGCTATCAGAATTGTAATGTAAAGATTGTTGGTATTGACAGCGGCCTAGCAAATGGATTTTTAGGTGTTACCCATTATGGTCTTGAAGATATTGCTATAGCACGCAGCATTCCAAATCTACTGGTGTTATCCCCCAGTGATTGCCTGTCGCTAGCAAAACTATTGTGGGAAATCGCAAGATATAAAGGTCCTGTCTATTTAAGATTAAGCGGCGGTAAAAGTATTCCGGTTATTTATAAAGAAGATCGAGAATTTAAGATTGGTGAATCTGTTGTTCTAGAAGAAGGTAAAGATATAAGTATTTTTGCCACTGGGCTTATGGTTTCTGAAGCATTAAAAGCGGCTTCAATCTTGAAAAAAGATAGAATATACTCTAAGGTAATTGATGTACATACAATAAAACCAATAGATACCAAAGCAATTATAGTGGCTGCTAAAGAAACAGAACTAATAGTTGCCGTAGAGGAACATAATTTAACCGGTGGCCTTGGTTCGGCTATAGCTGAAGTAATTGCAGACCATGGATTAAGTTCAAGGCTTCTTAGGATTGGACTACCAGACAAATTTATACACAAATATAATTCACATAAAGCATTATTGGAAAAATATGGTCTGGTCAGTAAAAATATAGTTAAAAAGATTATCGAAGGTCTAAGAAAATGTTATTAAAAAATCTAATAAAATATTAGCTTTTTACTAAAAGGTTAAAAATGGTCAATAAAGATAAAATTCTTTCTGTTGGGGAACTAGTAGTGGAAATTTTCAGTAAAAAAAGGGCCAGCAATTTTATGATATTGGCAGGGAATATATTGGCCCGTATCCGAGTGGTGCACCTGCAATTTTTATTGATACAATTGGAAAGCTTGGTATCAAAAGTTGTTTTATAGGTACAGTTGGAGACGATGATTTTGGAAAATTGATTATTGATAAATTAAGAAGTGATAATGTTGATATTTCCAGAATAAAAGTCATGAAAAATATTTCAACCGGTTTGGGTTTCACTACTTATTTTAGTGAAAATTCACGAAAATTTATTTATTATATCAGAGGGTGCGCACCAGGAAAATTCTCAACCGAACTTTTGGATGAAAAGTATATTAGACAGTTCAATTATCTTCATATCTCAGGAAATGTATTGCTGTTTAGTGATGATTCAAAGAAAGCATGTTTAAAAACAATGGAAATTATATAAAAAAATAATGGTAAATTAAGTTTTGATCCTAATATAAGAGTTGAGATGCTGGATAAGGGAGATTAGTCAATAGTAAGAGAATTGTTTTTAAATATCCTTAAGAAATCCTTTATTTTCTTTCCAAGCCAGGGGGAAATGGAATTTATTTCAGGTATTGATACAGAAAAAAAGCAGTTAAAAATATGTTCGATAAAACCTCATTGGAATATATTGCTATAAAAAAAGGTGCCAGTGGTTCTACTGTTTATACCCGAAAAGAAACAAAAAATATTCTTACAACAGATGAAGGGTTAATAAAAAGAGATCCTACAGGTGCTGGAGACTGTTATTGTGCTGCTTTTTTATATGGAATAATCAATGGTTGGGATATATATAAGGCTGGCAATTTTGCGAATGAAGTGGGACGAGAGACTGTTTCAAAAATTGGTCCTATGGAAGGTGATTTCAGTAATATCCTTTATACATTTAATCAATAGTGAATGAATATCTTTTTCACTTAAACAATAATAATATTCTAATATTTGGAATATAATTAATTTTATATTTAAATACATCTCGCATGTTGTAATTGACTCTACTGAACTCGGACGCTACCGAACTACTTGCCCTTGGAATTGCAGCTGCAATCCGCTATATAGAGATATTAATAGTAATACTGATTCCTCCAATAGTTGCCTTATCAGTAATAAATAAAACCGACGGATTAAAAATCTGGCTTAGGGAAACAATAGCTCTAATTTTTACACAGGCTATTCATTTTTTAATCTTGTAGATACTTATTTCAATTATGGCTGGGGTAGATAACTTTATGGTGATGATGATTTTATCCATAGAAACAATTACAGTAGGTCTTAAAGGACTGCAGATACTCTGCGGCAGTATTTATATAAGTCCGGCACATCTTCAGTACTTGTTTCATCAGCAGGAACAACAGGTAGAATAGAAATGATTGACATGCTCGTAAAAAGGTAAAATTAATAGATGAGGCAAATGATTAAAAAAGAAGACTTTCAAGGCATGTTGACGGACGCATTATTATTGGACTAATACCCATTAAGAATTTTTTTTTAATGCTTCCAAATGCGTAAACAATAATATTTGCCATGATAAAATATTTTAGCCCAGCTATATTTTTTACAGGAGTTCTTCTTGGAATTGTTATTGAACTATTTTCTGAGTTTCATCAGAGAGAGACCGGTTTTTAATATTAAAAGATATTATTAAATATGCTGTTTCAAAAGATGTATATTTTGAATGGAATGCAACAAGTATTAGCTTTAATAAAAGATTTATTAAGTTTTGTCATTCACCACTAGCTTTGAACCACTTCTATAACACCTTTGAAACATCATTTGGCATTATAGACGAACTTCAAAAATCTAGTAAAGATATTTGATCTTGAAACCATGTTTTATCTTCCTTTCATCTTCATAAATAGATATTATTTAGACCTCTTCTGCTTCCTTATGGAATCACCTTCCATTAGAACCTAATAGGATGATTGGACTCAAGCCTGCCAAGAGCAAAGTTACCCAAGATGGGGTCAGGGAAAAGCTTTTGCCATTCCTTCGGAGCCCTGTCGGAGATAAAACAGAAGACTTTGTCTCACGACGCTCAATTAATTTCTCATATAGATCCTTTGACCCCTGAGGCTTTTGCCAGAAGCTTACCGGAGGGGACCTTCAATATTATAAAAACGGTTACCTTCCCGCTATTAACTTAACAAATTACTAGGGTTTTATTTATTAAAAAAATGGAATGCTTTCATTCCTGCTGCAGAAGCTGCCAAAACTCCAGTTTCTGAATCTTCGATTACAATACATTTTTTTGGTGAAATACTTAATAATTCTGCAGCCTTAAGAAATAAATCTGGATTAGGTTTACCTCTCTTGACATCTTCTGAAGTTACTATTGCATCAGGTATCAATCCATATTTTTTAGCTACAGGGGTTATTGAAGGCCTGGAACTCCCGGAAGCAATTGCTACTGGTATTCCTGATTGTTTTAATTTTTTAAATAACTGAATGTTACTATTTATTGGTTTAATGTAATCGAAGTACTTCTTATAAAGTAGTCCTTTTTTATTATATATTTCTTCTATATCTACTTCTTTTTTTGCTTTATTGCAAAAATGTAGCGCCATTTCCTTACCTGTCTTCCCAGCAAGTCTATAAAACTCTTTTTTATTAATCGGAACGCCCACTTCTGATAATATTTTCTTATAACACGTATAATGAGCTTCCATGGTATTTACCAGTACACCATCAAAATCGAATATATATGCATATTTCACTTTTACATCCTCCTGTTTTCTAGATAATATTACTGATCCTTATTTAGAGATCCTACTTTTTAACGGTTATTTATTATTTTTTTTCTGCTTTCAAATATTTTATTTTCATCAGGTGTAATATATTCCTGGACAATTGGTGCAAATGGGACTAGAGAGTCTGCGACACATATTCTTACTACTTCATTATTTAAATAATCAAATAACCTCATCATTGTTTATAATTTCAAAATAAACTCGAATCTAGCAAAATCCTTAATAAAAAAATCTTCTATAAAACAAAATAATAAATTATTCCTTGTATGCAAAAAAGACTGCATATAGATTATAGGTGAATTCTTTTTAATTTTTAATTGTTTCGATTGATACTCATTTGATAGAGAAGGCTCTATAATTCTTTTAATATTATTTATACTAATTCCCAGAATGCTTTCGATTGAGTGGAACAAACCATTTTTTTCAAGATCGATATTTAATATCCCAGAGCAGTTTTCATATTTAAGATAGGCTTTTGTATATACTCCTGGTTTATCCTCGATATATCTTATTCTCTCTATAAAAACTATTGGACTATTAATATTTACACCAATTTTTTCTGATATTTTATCATCTGTATTAATTTTTTTTTGTTCTAATATTTTGATACTAAAGTTCAATCCTTTATTTGATAATAAATATGAAAAGCTTGCAATTTTTTCAACTCCCATTAGTGGCGCCAATATATACGGTTTTATATACATCCCTTTGCCCTTAATAACTTCTATCCTGTTTTCATTACTGAGCTCTTTAATGGCTTCACGAATGGTTACTCTGCTTACTTCATATAAATTACTTAACTCTTTCTCTGTAGGGATCTTCTCTCCCGTTTTATAAATAGAATTATTAATCTTATCTAAAAGATCGTTTTTTATTTGAATATAGTAAGGTATCTTGCTGGTCTTATCTACCAATTTAAATCCTTTTTTTAGTTTTAATAATATTCATTAGCATTATTCTTTTGGTATTCAATTTTACTAATAAAAGAAAATGCTGTCAATAATTTAAAATATATAGACATCAACTTGTATTAATAAAAAAGCCGAAAATGAACCTGGTATAAAAGTTATTAATCTATATTCGGGACATGGAACATACTCTACTTTGGGTCTAGGACATAATGATATTAAAGATTCCCTGGACTATAAAAGGAGCTACAGACCTTTTAAAGAATGTATATGCCCGATCGTCAAATCCATTCTATATTACAATTGATGTTGGGCCCCAATGTTGTAAGAAAGATTACATAATGCCTGACTATGAAAAAATCAATAAATTATTAAGTGACTACAATAAGGGTATAAGAGTTGAAAAATTATGGTTGGGACCAGAATCTGCTTACAAAACATTTTATGAAGTAGCCCATGAGTTGATTTCTAGAAAAAATGAGGGAATAAAGAAAATAATAGATGAAATGAATAAATACCCGTATATGTTTGCAAATAATGAGGATGGAGATCCTTATAACTGGCTCAAAAAACTTGGGTGCTGGTCTCCCATTATTCATCTTCAGCAAACCGATGGCACAGCTTCAGCTCATAGACCTTTTACTGATGAATATAATAAAACAGGAATAATTGATGGGAGGAAGGTTTTGGAGGCAATCGCAGAATCTTATGAACATACAAACCAAAAGTTATTCTCAAAAAAATGTAAAGAAATCTATCTAACAGTCGAGGTATTTTCTGGGACTGGTGCTATGCCCACCGATATTATTAAGGATTTAGGTGATACTGTTAACTATTGGAGGGAGTTTGTACCAAAAGATGGGCTTGAGCTTGATAAACTTCTTGATATTGATGAAGAGGATAACTTTCAAGATAAAACCAAAGTCCTAAGAGGGCACTCATTTAGTTATTAATATATGTTAGTGAGAAAAATAATATGTCTTACAGTTTAAAATTATTACATGAAGTTGCTAGTTTATATTACTTAGAAGATCTAAAGCAAGAAAGTATTGGAAGAAGACTTAAAATTTCAAAATATACAGTAAGTAGAGTGCTAAAAAAAGCTAGAGCAAAGGGACTAATAAAAATTCAAGTAGTTGATCCACATTATAAGAATTATGATTGAGAAGCTTCCAGTATGGGTTTAGAGCAATTATATTATGGTTAAGACCCTCCTCCTAGATCTAATCCCCTCTAATCCCTTAATTCTAAGCTCATACTGGATCAATTAAAGATTATTAGTGGAAACCTAACGAAACTAACACACTCAATAAGAGAAATTTTTTTAAAGACTAACACTTCATATAGTGGGTCTTCAATGCAGGGTATTATAATTATTGAGAAAGAATTTGATTTATATCAAATAAGGTTTGGCTAAATATATCATTTTATATAAGAAGAGTTTATATATTAATCTATAATGGATATAGGAAAATTCTCTAAAAATCAAACTTTTTTTCATTAAATAATTGCAAATAGGAATTTACAACTAGTGGATCTTAGAGTGTACATTCTTGACCACATAACGTTAATTAATTTTGCAGAACCTCAATCTTTTTAAAGTTATTTACTCCAGTGTTTTAATTATTTTAAAATTAAATAATAAATATGTATTATAAATTAGGAGCAATTTATAGTATTATAATACTAATGAAACAAAAGAATTAGGAATAGGAAATTGTTTAAGAGTTTGAAAGATAAATAATATTGGAGGTTAATATTGTGGTAAATATTGGAAGAAAAACAAAACTTACACCTGCTTTAGAAAATAAGATAGTAGAACTTATTAAGGCTGGAAATTATGCTGTTACTTCCTGTCAAGTAATGGGTATTTCAGAAAAAACATTCTATGAATGGATTAATAAAGGCGAAGATGGTATAGAGCCATTTAGTAAATTTAGTAAGTCTATAAAAAAGGCAAGAGCAGAAGCAACTGCAAGAAATGTTACATTAATCCAAATAGCTGCTAAGAAGAACTGGCAGGCTGCGGCTTGGTGGTTGGAAAGAACACAATACAAAAGATATGGTAAAACTGAGAATACCGAAGAAGAAATGGTTAGTAGTTATAATAAAAAGGTGAGTTTAACTATAGAGCAATCTGTAGAAAAATATGAGGAAGCAGCAGAGGCGGCACTTAAAAGAATTGAAGCAACAAGACAAGTGTGTTTGGAAAG
>Ga0209013_10005784_pt1 | contig 10597 bp, 14 predicted proteins | sample Cruoilmetagenom2_FD_187291 | JGI IMG/M metagenome (GOLD analysis project Ga0209013, IMG submission 187291) | Oil polluted marine microbial communities from Coal Oil Point, Santa Barbara, California, USA - Sample 2 (SPAdes) (version 2) | ecosystem: Environmental > Aquatic > Marine > Oil seeps ...
CATATCCGCAGTGTCCGGGGTTCAATTCCCTGCATCGCCACCAAGAATGTGATATCATTAAATATTTAATGATAAAAGGCTCCATCTTACACAGTGTGAGAGGAGCCTTTATGTTTTCTACACCACAGAACACAGGATGTTTCCCGACGCTGTTTGCCGGTGTTCCGCAGATACTCTTTATCCGGGGATGAACATGCATCCACTCATGCTTCGCTGTTTGTTTTATTTCCGTCGCGTATCCTGGTGACAAGCTTTTTGAATTTTATTCTTATGACAAAGATCAAAACAAACACAAGGATGATAAAAACAATGTTGAAAAGCGGAATATGGGTATAATCCTTATCAACTTGCTTTAAATCCAACACATTCGGGAACATCGAAAAAACCGTAAACCGCCAGCCATAGTATTTGACAAGCACCCACGGTTCACTTTGATCTGTAGCGAAAGCCTGTGCTTCGGCTGTGAGATCGGCACTGTCAAATTTGAAATAAGGCGGCCATCCCCATCCGGTGTCTTGGTTTAAAAACACCATGGGTTTTTCTTTACGGGACACCGAGTTGATAAATCGGACATCTTTCGTGCGTGCCTCGATCTTTTTTTGCTCATCTGTTTCGTTCTCTGCTACTTTGATATCTTTGGGCTTGTCCACGCGTTTGATATCAGTGCCTGATATCTGAACTACAGCCGTACGCGGCAGATTATAGTGAAAAAACAAAGCAATAACGACAATCAAAACAATTCCAATTCCAATCTTGATTTTTTTTGTGGTTTTCATGTTAGTTCTTTTCTCCGGCTGCACAAATTTTTTTTATTATCATTTTCTAATGCGGATCAATTCTATGGGACCTAACTGCGTATTCTTGCGATTGCGAACAGTGATTCCGGTGGAAGGCGAACAGCCATTCCGGACGATCACGAACAGTTGTCGGAGCGAAGCGACACTGTTTGCAAAAATATCTCAAAATATCAAATATAAGTCAATGGTATGATGAAAAGGATAAGAAGAATAGTAAAACCGGGTAGTCTTTTTCTGGCAATTCTCATGATAACTGTTTTTACGCCCTATCAGACAGTCTTGGCAAAAATGATTTCAACTGAGACAGTAATTGAGGCCGGCAGAGCACATGAAGCCCGTATGTATGTCAATAGTGTTTTAGCGCGTGAGGATGTAATGACTTCTCTACTATCCCAAGGGATAGATATGACAGAGGCAAAAGCGCGTGTCGACAATTTAACCGACTCGGAAATAGTAAGTCTGGCTGATCAGATCGAAACAGCTCCTGCAGGTGGAGGTGCCATAGGAATCATAGTAGGTGCCGCAGTGGTTGTATTTATTGTTTTGGTGATTACTGATGTATTAGGCTATACAGATATTTTCCCTTTCATTAAAAAGTGATTTCAGAGTCAAGGCTTCTAAGAGTGAAGTTGTATTTATTCCAAGATTGACAAATACCGCAGTCGCCAACTTGACAAATACCACTCAGTGGTATATCTTTATTTTAAGATTTGATATCAATAAACCTTCAAGTCTCCTCCTATTTATGGTTCCGGTAATAACCAGCCGGGACCATTTTTTATCCCAAGCTTGACATTCCCGGCAGGTCTTATCCGACACCGGTCACCCATTCATCGTCTTGCTGCTATGGATCTTATCCTTTACCAGAGCTAAATGACAAGTAGAAAGGGCAGCCATAAAAGCTGCCCAGTCAAGGAGGAGATAAAAATAAAATGCGGTTACTTCTTGAGCTTGTTTCTTGAGATACTAAAAAGACCGACAACGCCGGTTGCCAAAAGGATCATTGTCGTTTGTTCAGTAGCTTGATCAAAATTGTCAATATCGATAGTTCCTGCAAGGACTCTATAAAAATAAAAAGATTTATCAAAGCCCGTATCAACGGCCCCTGAAACGGATGCGATTGCAAAGAAGATCAAGGAAAAACTTAAACCCACTAATAAATATTTTTTCATACTAAAACCTCTATGGATATTTGTGTTCTGAGTTTGTTCATGTTCATGATTTGTTAATGCAAGATCCATGCAAGAAAGTATAAAAAATATAACATTTTGATATTACGGACAATTAATCCTTTGTCACGCCAAATAAATCACATAAACTATGAAGCAAAATACAGACTTCTAAATGCTGGTATGGAAAGCAGGTAACAGATTATCTGGCGTTGTTGTCGACAGAACAACTCGTAGTGTTGATGCCTATTTTCCGTCCGGAAATGAGGATTTTTGCGTGAGATCAAGGCGGACGACAGATTTAATCCGGAGTAATAGCGTGCTATATTGAGGAGTTAAATCATGGCGTCCAACGCCGATATCGCGGAAAATGACCATTTGTGGCTGGGCACTAGTTATGATATATTGAACGTAATCTGGAGGTGTAAGACGGCTGACAAACGAAGTGGGATAGATCGTAGAGTTAATAGAGATAGAAGAAATGAAACATGCAGATCAGGCAACTTTGAGTAACTGTAGCTTCTCTTCTTCCGGGACGAACTGGAGGGCTTCACAGATGTAGTCGATGTTGTTTTGAATGGCCATGCGCCGGTGTTGTCCCACGGGGCTGCCTTCGGCAAAGGACTTGGCCATGATGGCCAGGAGCTTGACGCGTTGGTAAAAGATATGGTCCACTTCGAGCAGCTTATTGGATTCCGGGCTCGATCTGAAATTGTTGTAGTACCCGTTCCAGTCCACACAATCTTTGGCCACGATCTCGGCATTCCTGGCAATGGCTTTGAGTCTGTGTTCTCCCAGGGGATAATTCCCTGTAAACGCTTTGGCCATAATAATTAGGAGTCTGAGTCTGGAAAGGAAGACATCATGATGCTGGATTTTTTTCATGTTTTGACGGGCTGCGCCGAATCTCTTCATAGTAGGTTCCGAGGTGTTAGTCCAGTAGAGGTTGAAGATGGAGTTACTATAAAAGAAATGGATGAAACTGTCAAAGGATAAAATAAAATTGCTAGCGCAATTTTATTTTCGGAAGATGGTTTCAGCCTTGAGGTAGTGGCTGCCAATATCTCTGCGCAGATCGAGTCTGTTACCTTCGGAATTTTCGCGGGGGATGACCCGAATTTTGCCATTGTCGAAGGCTGCCAGCAGTTTTTTGCGCAGCCGGTCTGCGATGACGCCACGGGTTTCATTCTCCTTGATTGTAGCGTTTGCGTTGAGAAAGGCCACCCGGGTGCCGTCGGACTTGAAGATCTCTTTATCATCTATCCAGGCCATGGCTGAAGGAATTACCTGGATCCCTTTTCGTTTCAAATACTTCATGTCGATTTCGAGGGGCTCGCCCTTGGTGCAGGACCAGGGATACCCTTTCTGGCCGTCAGGCCCACCCGGGCCGGTCATCAATGCTACACACAGAGAGATCTGGTCCTGTCTGACTTCCGGGGTCACCGTTTCCAGGTTGCCGGCAAGTGTTGCCTGGATGAGGGCGCCCAGGTTTCTGAGGCGTCGTGCCACAGGTTGGACCTCGGGCTCTCCCGGCCGGATGTTGATCTCGCTGACACGAATGCGGATGGGGTTCATGGCGCCGTCAAAAGAAACAAAACAACCGGGGTATAGTATGGCGGGTCTCAGGAGTCCCTTTTCCTTCATTATTTGAATGAGTGGTTCGGCAATGGTTCTGCCTGCCATTTCCAGCAGCGCAGGTGTTTCCATGGGATGGGGGGAGACAGCACCGGTCCCGCCGGTAATGGGATTGTTTTTACTGGCCGGCCCCTCGAATCGTTCAGGGTAGTCCATGGCCGTGGGCAGTATCTGGTAGTGCCCTTGACGATCCACAAGAATGGTAAAACTGATTTCAACCCCTGCCATGAGCGACTCGATCAAAAGAGGCCAGGTATTTTTTTTGCCAAAGAGCTTGCGGTAGCTGTCTTTGTAGTCTTTGATGAGCGTATCGTAAACTTCCCGTATTTCCCACGAGTTCAGGATGATTCGGGCGCCTTTCCCGCCGGCGGAATAGGGGTATTTCAGGACGGCGCCGCCAAATTGCTGGATATAGGACAGACAGGTTTCAAGGATAGTGTCGTAATCCTTTGCATCGGCGCTGGCCCAGGCATCGGCCACGGGGATTCCAGCCTCCACACACAGGCTCTTACAGGCTATTTTATCTCCTTCGATGAAGGCAGCGGCGGCGTTCAGACCGAGGATTCTGTCCCCAAAGCCTTCTTTTTCCACGGCGTCCACCAGGCCTTCGAAGAGGAGTGCCTCGGGCATGGGGACGACATAGTCCACCGTTCCCTGCCGCAGCGCTTCGACGATTGCAGCGGCATACCCTTCCACAGAATTGTCTTTTGTAGGGATGAAGGTAACCGGCCAGTTCATGAGCTCGGCATATTTCGGCATGGCGGGCGTACCCCTGAAAATCATGCCGTTGAAATCGTCGTCATAAAGCTCACTGGTGGCTGTGGATACGACAAAGGCCCATAACAGGGTTCTACCGTCAGTTCCGGCAAAGGCAATTTTTTTCATTTATTCCTTTCGAATAACTGTAAGCAATTAGCCATAAGCAATAAGAGGCTTGTAGCTTACCGCTTACAGCTCATTTAATATTTACCTCGACATATCAAGTGGTGCTGTTAGGGTCAAACGATAATTGCCTAAGCTGAGCGTTTCAAATTTTAAGAATATTTGTATTAATAATATTTTCAATGGATTCTATCGATTTCGATTCTTAAAATTTGAAACCCGTTGGGATTCCCGATCTTGCCGCATCTACTGTGTCAGATGCCATGCCGCATAGACCACTATAGCGAAACAGCATCTTCCTTGTAGCTGCAGCAACTTCGACAATCGCTCAACAAGGAATTAGATAAAGCGACAGCGTCGCGCACAATAAAATCGTTTTACGATTTTATGTTGAAATTGAATCCAGGATTGTAATATAAAAAAGGCATGTTTACAGGGTTTGAAAAAATTGTTGAGGAACGGATTCGCAAGGCACAGCAGGAAGGCGCCTTTGATGACCTTCCCGGTGCCGGCAAACCGCTACCCAGGGAAGACATGGATATACCGGCGGATATCCGGCTGGCATACAAGGTTTTGAAAAATGCCGACTTTATTCCCCCTGAGCTTGAACTGCGCAAAGAGATCCGCAGTATGCAGGAGCTTTTGTCCGGCATGCCGGAGACCGGAGAGAAATACAAGACACTCAAAAAACTGAATCTGCTTGTCATGAAGCTAAATGCGATGCGGGGCGCGCACATACAGTTCGATGTTCCACAGCAGTATCTGGACCCCATGGCGGAACGCCTGGGGACAGGCCCCTCACCAGGGGATGACACAATCGATGCCAAAGAAAAATAAACCAGCGAACAAAAAGGGAGATGGTCTTTTCAAGTCTGTGATGCTGGCGTATATTGTCCTGGTTCTGCATGTCCTGCTGATGCTATGCCTGGGTTTGCTTGTCATTTTTTTCCGTGGTGTCATTCAGTATATGCTCTGGATTTTTCTGTTTGGCATGGTCGCTGTTGTCGCTTCCGGTGTTTATTTCTATCGGCGCATGAAGGCCGAGGGAAAGACATTGAAACAGACGCTCTCGTCATCGATGTTTGCGGGCAGGCCCGTGGAAGTGAGTCTTCTGGGGGGGATGGCCTCGCTCAGGATCGGTATGCCTGGGCCTGCCAGTGGACTCGAAACAAAACAGGCGGATTCCATGCATCAACTGGAGGATTTCAAAACCATCCAACTCCGGGAGCTGACCCAGCTGGCCCGCCTGTTCGAGGATGACCTGCTTACCCGGGATGAGTACGACGAGGCCAAAAAAAACCTTTTCAAACCAACGGGGTGAATGCCATGAAAAAAATCAATCTTGCACTCCTGTCCGGTGGTATTTCATCGGAGCGTGAAGTCTCTCTGAACAGTGGGGATCAGGTCTTTGATGCCCTGGACAAGGAAAAGTACAACATCATCCGTTATGACCCGAAAACAGATCTGTCCCGACTGGTATCGGAAGCGTCCCAGATCGATGCGGCACTGATTATCCTTCACGGACCTTATGGGGAAGACGGGACGATTCAGGGTTTGCTGGAACTGCTCGATATTCCGTATCAGGGATCGGGCGTCATGGGCAGTTCTGTGGCGATGAACAAACTGGCGACAAAACAGATGTATGAGCTGGCAGGTCTGCCAACGCCGCCTTATATGGTTTTGAAACGGGGGGATCGGATCGATGTCGCTGATTGGGAGGAAAGATTCGGGCTACCCCTGGTGGTCAAGCCACTCGAAGCCGGTTCGAGCGTGGGAATGACGATTGTCAAATCAACGTCGGAAATTGAGATGGCGGCTGAAAAAGCTTTTGAACACGGAGGCGTCATACTGGTGGAAAACTTCGTGGATGGAATCGAGATTACGGCGGGCGTCATCGGCAACCAGACATTGGAGGCTTTGCCTATCATCGAGATCGTTCCCGGGGACGCGTATGAGTTTTTTGACTACGAGGCCAAATACACCCCAGGTGCGACCAGGGAAATTTGTCCGGCCCGTATCAGTGATGCCATGACCGAAAAAGCGCAGACCTATGCCAAAATGGCCCATAGGTCCTTGTTCTGCGAAGGTTATAGCCGCACGGACATGATCATGCAGGCAGACGAGATTTATATTCTCGAAACCAACACCATCCCTGGTATGACTGCCACCAGTCTTTTGCCCCAGGCCGCTGTTGCAGCCGGTATAAGCTTTTCGGAACTCCTCGACCGATTAATCGATCTGGGTATGGAGCGGCATCACTTGAACAGAAAGACATAATCTGAAGGAGGAAACCGGACGCTATGGGATTCAAGAAATTTGAAAACAAAGCAGCCATAGGTATTGTCATGGGGAGCGACTCTGATCTGGGTGTCATGAAGGAAACGACCCGCATTCTAAAACAGTTTGAGGTGCCATACGAAATAACCGTGGCGTCCGCCCATCGGAGCCCCGGACGGGCGGCTGAGTTCGCCACTACCGCACGGGAACGCGGCGTCCGGGTCATCATTGCCGGTGCGGGACATGCCGCGCACCTGGCAGGTGCCATGGCCGCTCATACATCTCTGCCCGTCATAGGTGTACCCATTGACTCGTCCTGCCTTCAGGGTTTCGATGCGCTCCTGTCCACCGTGCAGATGCCGCCGGGGATTCCGGTGGCCACGGTATCCATCGGAAAATCGGGCGCCAGGAATGCCGGCATCCTCGCCGTGCAGATACTTGCACTGTCCGATGTCGTTCTTGAAGCGAAACTGGCGGACTTTAAAATGGATATGGCGGAAAAAGTGGCGCAGAAGGCCAAAGCCCTGGAAGCATAAGATGGTGCGTTGGAACATTTCTTCCACGGAACCCGACCCGGATATCATTCATGCTGTTGTCCAGGTGATCCGCAAAGGGGGGGTTATTGCATTTCCCACCAGCACCCTGTATGGACTGGGGGCGGATGCAAACAATCCGCAGGCTGTCGAGAGAATTTTTGACATCAAGGGGCGCCAGCCCCATCGTCCGCTCCTGGTTTTGATCAGGGATAGATCATACCTGCCTGAACTTGTCAGGGAAATACCCTCTAAAGCCGTTTTGCTGATGGAGGCATTCTGGCCGGGTGGCGTTACGGTGGTGTTCCACGCCGGCGAACGGATTTCAAGCAGGTTGATAGGGAACACCGGCAAAATCGGTATTCGGGTTCCGAAACATCCTGTAGCAGCTGCTATCGTGGCTCAACTGGAGAGTCCCCTGACCGGAACAAGTGCCAATCTGTCGGGCAGGGAGGGGTGCTCGGATATTTCCTGCCTGGAAGAACAGGTGTCAGCACAACTCGATGGGGTGGTAGATGCCGGTCCGTTGAAAGGGGGCAGGGGATCGACGGTTATCGACGTGACCATCGACCCACCACGTATTCTCAGGGAAGGCACGGTTTCAGAACACCAGATACTGTCCGTAATATGATTTTATTGACAAGCGCGCAGGATTTCACTATAAACCCACCCAAATGCCGGAGTGGTGAAATTGGTAGACGCAGAGGACTCAAAATCCTCCGACCTTACGGTCATCCGAGTTCGATTCTCGGCTCCGGCACCACTGATAATAAGGGTTTGACAACATAGTAAGTTGTCAGGCCCTTTATTATTTGGTGAGGAAGAGAGTAGGGCTTGTAGATAGCTATTTGGAGGTGGTTAGACATGGGTTGCTGTTTCTCTTGAATTATCAAATTTAACGACTGTGCCCGAAAATGTGCCCATCTGACTTTCAAGATAGGCCTGGCACTATTTTCTTACCTTGATCTGTAGGCTTATCCATGCCCTTCCATAATGCATAATCTTCTTCCAGGTCATCCCGGATTTTGTCCATGTAATTAGGACTCGCAATTTCCGACCACACAACAATACATTTGATACAGATTTGTCTCATCTTATTCTTTTTATGATACACCGTTCTATTTAATAAGTTTTTAATAATCAAGCGGTTGGAAATTAATGAACCATTGGCACGAACATTGCTATTTCACTCGTACAATAAAAAGTTTTACATCCAATTACACTATTAAAGGACATGCCGTAGTATATTTAATAATCTAAAACTATATGCGATAATAATCACAACCGACCAAATCTTTCAAAAAAAGGAGATGACGCATGCAATACATACCATTCAGCCATTTGACAAGTACCGCTGGTCCGACTAACAATTTGGCACTGCTCTTTGCTGTTCTTTTCACGCTCGCGGCCTGTGCAACGACAACCCCTCCGCCCCCTGCCCAGGTGAACACCGCCACCGCCGTGCAGGAAGGTGTGCCCGGTGGTGTCACCGTCAACAGTATAGAAGTGACCGCAAAGGTCACGGCCATAGACACAAAAAACCGCCAGGTGACTCTTTTGTTGCCAGAAGGGGACAAAGAGAAGGTCAAGGTGCCACCGGAAGCGGTTAACTTCGATCAAATCAGCGTGGGAGATCTGGTCAAGGCCACCCTAACCGAAGAAGTGGTTGTTTACCTTGACAAAGAGGGTGCATCCGTACCTGACGGGTACGCTGCCGGTGTCGCCATCGCGCCTAAGGGTGCCCATCCGGGCGGCATTGTTGCCGAAACCGTAAAAGTTACCGCTACAGTGACGGCCATCGACCAGACCAAACACACGGCCACCGTGCGTTTCAATGACGGCAGAGTCGAAACCTTTCCTGTTCGCGATGACATTGATTTGAGCCAGCGCAAGGTAGGTGAAAAGGTGGTGTTCATGGTCACCCAAGCGGTTGCCCTTTCTGTGGAAAAGCCCTGATATCCTAGCTGGGCGTATGATCTGTATATTTTCTTAAGAGACGGATTATATCCACCAACCTGGGCCAGTAATCTTGTATTATCGGGCAGTATAACATTGATGGCAGGGCTTTTTTGGAATTTGTTCTGGAGTCGTAAATCGGGTTTGATATTTGCATTTATGCTGAAAACATGGCCTCCAGATGACAAGACACCATTTCGAAAGGTTTTCTGGCTTTGCTGTGTAATCGGGATACCGGTACCTTAAACAGCTAACACATCTTTCAAGGGAGGATGCCATGAAACAAAAATTAGTGTTGTTTGCGTTTTTATTGTTCAGCATGTTGGTCATGACGGCTTACGCAGATGGAGCTGAAATAATTCACGACGTCGAGCACAACATTCTGAAAGCCCAGCATGGCGAGCGCTGGGCCAAGGAAGATACAGAAATCGATTCCAAGCTTGCGGAGATTCGTAATAAGAACGGCGGCAACAACACATATAGGGATAGGGGGTAGCCTCACGGCTATCCCCTCCCACACCGCCGGACGTACGGGTCGCGTATCCGGCGGTTCGACTGGTCAAGGTAGATACAGATGAAACGAAATCTGCACTATCGGGCCTTAAAGCAAGACTGCCGAACATGTCCGGGGACAGACTCGCTTCTGAATTGGTAAAAATCCGCCCTAACATTCCGATATTGCTTTGTACTGGGTTCAGTGAAAAGATACCCGAGGAAAAGGTTGCAGCCATGGGGATTAAGAACTTTCTGATGATGCCCATTACTATCAAAGACCTTTCCAAGATGATAAGTGAGGTGCTGGATAAAGGGCATTAAAAATAGTCATTGAGTGACCACAATATGCAGGGGTTGTAAAAGCCAGGCAAAATCTAGCTTATCTGCTATATGTCTGAGAGATATTGATAAAAAGCAGACCACAACACCTGAAAAATTACCGGTGTGCGAGTATTTTCACCACCGACCATTTCTTGCTTTGATAGGGGTTCCAGTGGTACGCTGGGCATGACCAGATGGTATCGGTGATAATTTCGTTGAGTTTGATAACTGGATCTTTCTCCATAAATCTGTAGTGGGACATGATCTCCAGAAAATAATAATTGCTGCTTATCAGGATAGGAGAATAATTTGGAACATTTACTCTCATCAAACACAGCACTTTTGATAATCGATGTACAGCAAGGCTTTGACAACCCTGAATGGGGACGGAGGAATAACCCTGATGCCGAAGCAAATATATCGAATTTAATTGATTTGTGGCGAAGTGAGAAAAGGCCGGTGATACATATCCAGCATTGTTCTGTGGAGCCTGATTCACCGTTGCGGCCTGAGCTGCCCGGGTGTCAATTCA
>Ga0209013_10005786_pt1 | contig 10592 bp, 7 predicted proteins | sample Cruoilmetagenom2_FD_187291 | JGI IMG/M metagenome (GOLD analysis project Ga0209013, IMG submission 187291) | Oil polluted marine microbial communities from Coal Oil Point, Santa Barbara, California, USA - Sample 2 (SPAdes) (version 2) | ecosystem: Environmental > Aquatic > Marine > Oil seeps ...
GTATTTCCGGGCGGGCGCAGAGGAGAACCCGGCGCTCGGTTGGCGCGCCATCCGCATGGCGCTGGACCGGCCGGCGCTGTTCCGTACCCAGATCCGGGCGCTGTTACGCGCCGCGCAGGGGCGCGAGCTGCGCGTGATGCTGCCGATGATCTCGGATGTCTCGGAGTTGGAGATCGCACGGGCGCTGATAGACAAGGAATTCGCGCTTCTGAAGAAGCACGGGCGCCCGGAGCCGTCGAAGCTCATGGTCGGCACCATGATCGAGGTGCCGGCGCTGCTCTGGCAGCTGGACAATCTCCTGCCCTTGGCGGATTTCGTCTCCGTCGGCTCCAACGATCTTGTGCAGTTTCTGTATGCGGCCGACCGGGGCAATCAACGCGTTGCCGACCGCTTCGATAATTTGAGCCCCGCCGTGCTCCGGGTGTTGCGGCAGATCGCGCAGGCCGCGGAGCGCCACGCCACGCCGCTCACGCTCTGCGGGGAAATGGCCGGACGGCCGCTGGAGGCCATGGCGCTGATCGGGCTCGGCTTCCGGTCGATTTCCGTAGCGCCGGCATCTGTGGGGCCCATCAAGGCGATGGTCCTGTCGCTCGACGCGGGCCAATTGGCTGAGCGGCTGGATGCGCTACTGGCAGGAGGAGAGACCTCCTTACGCGAGGACTTGAAGCGTTTTGCCGCGGAAAACGGCGTCCAAGCATGAGTTTTTCTGCTTCGGCCGGTGGTCGGCACCGGTCCGCCGATATGCTAATCTTGCCAAGACTTGCAAACACACGGCCATTGGGCTTGTGTTAAGCCAAGGATCGCAAGAGGGGGGTCGGCCGAGCTCTAGTTGCTCGGCTGTAGCGGGTGCCAGTAAACGCGTCGCCGATTATGGGGCGGCAGCGTCTTCGTATTCACGGGATTTATGAGTATGCCAGCCGGCTATGATGCGGAAGTGGCCGATCTGTTTCGGGATCTCAGGGTTGCCAGCAACCTGACCGAAGCAGACCTCGCTGCACGGATCGCCACCCCCGTCGAGGTGGTTCAGGCGCTTGAGCAGGGCGCGATTTATGCCTTGCCGCCCTGGCCGGAGACGGCCCGCGTGGTCAACGCCTATGGCTCGCTTCTCAACCTCGACACGCGGCCGCTGTTAAAGCGCATTTACGCTCAGATCGAAGCCGGCGTCGTGGAGTTGGGACCGAAGCCCGTGCCAGACGTTCCCGTCATGCCGCCACAAGCGGGCGGCGATGCGGCTCTTGGTGGAGCGGCTCAGCCGCAGCGCCAGCCACAGCCTCAACCACAAGGGATGCCGCAAGCGGCGCCGGGCCAACCGGGCTGGCAGAACGGCCCGGCCCAGCCTCAGCCGCAAGCCCCGCATCCCCAAGCTCCGTTGGCGCCGAATTGGCCGGGTGGCGCGCCGCAAGCCCCGCATGCGGGCATGCCTGGCGCCCCTGGGCAGCCACCGCAACAAACCCCGGCGGCCCCGGCCTGGCCGAACGGCCCGCAAGCTGCACCGCAGCCACAAATGCCCAATCCCGCCGCCTACCAGCAGCCGCCCCAGGCCTATCCGCCGGAGGGTGCGCTGCCGCTTCAGGGCGAGGATGCGAGTTTCGGTGACGCCGCCATGGGTGGCGACGCGGCCATGGGTGACGCTGGGAGGGGTGACGCGGCGATGGGCGGCGATGCAGCCATGATGGATCCAGCCATGGTCGATCCAGCTATGGGTGGCGCAGAGATGGGCGACCCGGCCGCTTTTGGTGCCGACGACGAACTGGAGCCCAAGAAAAAGAGGCCGGCGCTCCTCAAATGGGGCATTGTTGCTCTGGTTGCCGCGTTGGTCCTCATTGGTCTATGGATGTTCCTCGGGGATTCTTCCGACTCCTCGTCGTCTTCAGGGTCCTTTGCCTCCGATCCCGTGCTCGACCCGGACGATCCGCGCAGCCGTAAGGCCGATCGCCTTCCGAGCAAGTTCTAGACGTCTCATTTCTGCTCCATGACCACGATTCCTGCCGAGAAGCTCGACAAGCTCGTCGCCCGTTGGGAGGCCGTGCAAGGCAGTCTTGCCTCCGGCGCCGACCAGGAGAGCTATGTCCAGCTGTCCCGCGAATTCGCCGAGCTTGATCCCATCGTCGCCACGATCAACGCGTTGCGTGCGGCGTTAGCTGAGCGGGCGGGGTTGCAGGAGATTCTCGACGACCGCTCTTCGGACCCGGACATGACGGCGCTTGCCGAGGACGAAATCGGCGGGCTCGCCGAGAAGATCGAGACGCTCGAGCATGAACTTAAGGTGCAGCTCCTGCCCAAGGACGCCGCCGACGACAAGAGCGCGATCCTGGAAGTGCGTGCCGGAACCGGCGGCGACGAAGCGGCACTATTCGCCGGCGATCTGTTCCGCATGTATCAGCGCTATGCGGACCGGCATGGATGGAAGGTCAACATCATGTCGGCGAGCGAGTCGGCGACGGGTGGCTATAAAGAGATCATCGCCAATATCACTGGCAAGGGCGTGTTCGCGCGGATGAAGTACGAATCCGGTGTGCATCGGGTGCAACGCGTGCCGGAAACGGAGGCGCAAGGGCGCATTCATACGTCAGCTGCGACCGTGGCCGTGTTGCCCGAAGCCGAGGACGTCGACGTGCAGATCGACGAGAAGGATTTGCGCATCGATGTGTTCCGGGCGAGTGGCCCCGGCGGGCAGTCGGTCAACACGACGGACAGCGCGGTCAGGATCACGCACCTTCCCACCGGTCTCATTGTCACCCAGCAGGACGAGAAGTCTCAACACAAGAACAAAGCCAAGGCGATGAAGGTTCTGCGTGCGCGCCTCTACGATGCCGAGCGCGAGAAGCTTGACGCGGAGCGGGCGCAGGACCGGCGCAGTCAGATCGGCTCCGGCGACCGATCTCAGCGCATCCGCACCTATAACTTCCCGCAAGGCCGGGTGACCGACCACCGCATCGGGCTGACCACGCATCAGCTCCAGTTGGTGCTGCAAGGCGAGCCTGCGCTCGACGAAGTCGTCGATGCGCTGATCACCGAGGATCAGACCAGCCAGCTCGCCGCCATGGAGCAAGAGTCGTGATGGTATCGATCGATGCGGTCCGTAACGAAACGGCCCGTACATTGCGCGCGGCGGGTATCGACAGCCCTGCGCTCGATGCGCGGCTTCTTCTTTGCGAAGCTGTGGGCGTGACCCATGAGGCGCTGGTGGCGCGCGGGCGCGAGGACCTTCCGCCGCATGCCGCGGAGCGGCTGTCCGGATATCTCGCCCGGCGTCTTGGCGGCGAGCCCGTGTCGCGGATAAAAGGCAAACGCGAATTCTACGGCCGCGACTTTTTGATCGATACGCACACGCTCGATCCGCGCCCTGATACCGAGACGCTTATCACCGCGGCGCTCGATCTCGTGGCGCGCGAGGGCCGGACCGGGAGCCCGCTCAGCGTGCTCGATCTCGGGACCGGCTCGGGATGCATCTTGCTGACGCTGCTGGCCGAGTTGCCGGAGGCTCAAGGCCTCGGCACGGATATCGCGCCGGGCGCGCTTGAGGTTGCCGCCCGGAACGCAAGCTGTCTTGGGCTTGAACTCCGCGCGCGGTTCCTGGGCACTAGCTGGCTCGACGGGCTCAAGGGCGGCTTTGATCTCATCGTGTCCAACCCGCCTTATATCGCGCGAGGCGAGATTGGAGGGCTGGCCCGCGAGGTGGCGGTCCACGACCCTATGGCGGCGCTCGACGGCGGCGCGGACGGCCTCGATGCCTACCGGACCATAGCGGCCAGAGTCGGGGATTTCCTGAGCCCTGGCGGGCACCTGCTGGTGGAAATCGGGGCCGGGCAAGCCGAGCCGGTTAGTCGGATTTTCCATCACTCGGGGCTTGGTATTGATAGGGAGGGCATATTGTCCGATCTGGCCGGGCGCCCCCGCTGCGTCCTTGCCAGGAGCCCGTTTTGAGGGGTCTCCGAAGGGCCGGAATGCCCAAAAATAAGCTTGGAAAACCCAGATGTTCGGGCTAGTTTCGAACCAGCGAAATGAATGTGCGGCCTGCGTGAGCGGATATTTTAGCGCGGCCGGTTCATGGCAACTGTAGCGGATAACTCGTGAACCTCGATTGACAGGCCTTCGCCTCTCGGGTTGTTCAAGAGTCGCTCAATCGCCCATCAGATTCGGTTGGCTGGCGCTGGCCAAGAGGTGCAAGACGCCTAGCGCTGTGAGCCAGCCCAAGACAAGGCAGCAATAAAGAACCGTTGTATCGACTGTGGCCGAATTGGCGTTCCAGGCGCTTGCCGGGAGCTTTGGCGGCAGTCTTGGGAGCTAGTAGGGAAGGACGCGGCTAGAGCCGCCAATCAGGTGAAATAGGCTTATGAGGCAAGGACAGCAGAATCGCAGGGGCCGCGGCCGTGGCCGCAAGCCCCAGAACCCACTGTCACGGAACTACGAGTCGAACGGACCCGATGTGAAAATCCGCGGGACCGCGTCACACATCGCCGAGAAATACATGTCACTTGCGCGCGATGCGCTCGCGTCCGGCGACATGGTCACCGCCGAGAGCTACCTCCAGCACGCGGAGCACTATAACCGCATCATCATGGCGGCTCAGCCGCAGATGACCCCTCAGACCGGGGACCAGCCCAATGGCGGCGGTCGGCAGCGCGCCAACCCGGAGACGTCCGAAGGGGGAGGCGCCGAGCAGCAGCAACAGCAGCAACAGCCGCCGCAGCCCGAGACGGCCCAAGCCACGGACGCTGCCAGCCCAGCCCGTTCGGAAGAACGTGGCCGTGGCCGTGGCCGCGGGGGCAACGGCGCCGAGGGCGTCCAGGATGCCAATGGTGCGGAGCCAGTCGAGACCGAGGCTGGCGGCGAAGACAAGAGTGCGCCAGACCCGGTGAGCTAAGCTCCTCTTTCCCAAGATTTCTTCAGACGAACGTTTGGACGGTGATGCAGCCGAGCCGCCGGGCCGCTTGCGCTTTGTGCTGCCTCAAGGCGCGCTCCCCTTTTTTGCGGACGCTGGCGCGCTATATGTCCGTTAACATGCCGCTGGTATGACGCTCGACCAACGGTTCCCGCCACCGACCCATAGTTCCAGGCACACCCTCACACCTCGCCGCTCCGAAGAGGGACGATCATGGATTTTGAAAAGCTTTCCGACCGTCTGAAGGGATTTTTGCAGGCTGCGCAGACCATTGCACTACGCGATGGCAATCCGCAGATCACGCCTGAGCATTTGCTCAAGGCGCTGCTCGACGACGAAGAAGGTATGGCCGCCGGCCTGATCGCTCGCGCAGGCGGCGATCCCAAGACGGCGCTGGCCCGCACCGATGCCGCGCTCGCCAAGCTGCCCAAAGTGTCCGGCTCCGGCGCCACCCAGCCGCAGATGACGCCGGGCTTGGCGCGCGTGCTCGACCAGGCCGAGAAGATTGCCACCAAGGCGGGCGACAGTTTCATCACCGTGGAACGTGCGCTCCAGGCGCTCGCCATGACCAAGGAAGGCGACACCGCCGATATTCTCAAAGATGCCGGGGTCACGCCGCAAAGCCTGAACGAGACCATCAACGATCTGCGCAAGGGGCGCACCGCCGACAGCGCCGGCGCCGAGCAGCAATACGACGCGCTCAAGAAATACACGCGAGATTTCACCGAGGCCGCCGAAAAGGGTGAGATGGACCCGGTGATCGGCCGCGACGAGGAGATCCGCCGCACCATCCAAGTGCTGTCGCGGCGCACGAAGAACAACCCCGTGCTGATTGGCGAACCCGGCGTTGGCAAGACCGCCATCGTCGAAGGCCTGGCGCAGCGCATCGTCAAAGGCGACGTGCCGGACAGCCTGAAGGACAAGAAGGTGCTGTCGCTCGACATGGGCGCGCTGATCGCTGGCGCCAAATATCGCGGCGAGTTTGAGGAGCGCCTCAAGGCCGTGCTGTCCGAGATCGAAGCGTCGGAAGGACAGATCGTCCTCTTTATCGACGAGATGCATACGCTGGTCGGCGCCGGCAAAGCCGACGGCGCCATGGACGCCTCCAATCTGCTGAAACCGGCATTGGCGCGCGGTCAACTGCATTGCGTCGGCGCCACCACGCTCGATGAGTACCGCAAACATGTAGAGAAGGACGCGGCGCTCGCCCGGCGCTTCCAGCCCGTCTTCGTGCCGGAGCCCACGGTGGAGGACACCATCTCCATTCTGCGCGGCTTGAAGGAAAAGTATGAGCTGCATCACGGCGTACGTATCAGTGATGCCGCGCTGGTCACCGCGGCGACCTTATCGAACCGCTACATCACAGACCGCTTTCTCCCCGACAAGGCCATCGACCTCGTGGATGAGGCGGCCAGCCGCCTGCGCATGCAGGTGGACTCCAAACCCGAGGAGCTCGACGAGCTCGATCGGCGTCTCATGCAGCTAAAGATCGAGCGCGAGGCCCTGAAGAAGGAGACCGACAACGCCTCCAAGGACCGTCTCGAAAAGCTCGAGAAGGAAATCGTCAATCTGGAAGAGAGCGCCAATGTGCTTTCCCAGCGCTGGCAGGAAGAGAAAGACAAGCTCGGGGCGGCGCAGAAGATCAAGGAAGACCTCGACCATGCGCGCATCGAGCTGGACAAGGCGCAGCGCGACGGCGACCTGACCAAGGCGGGCGAGCTGGCCTATGGCGTGATCCCCGATTTGGAAGCGAAGCTTGCCAACATCGAAGAGGAAGAGGGCAAGGCCGGGAGCCTCGCCCAAGAAGTCGTCGAGCCCGACATGATCGCAGCTGTCGTGTCGCGCTGGACCGGCATTCCCGTCGACAAGATGCTCGAAGGCGAGCGCGAGAAGCTGCTTCAGATGGAGACCGAGATCGCCAAGCGCGTGGTCGGCCAGAAGGAGGCGGTGCAAGCCGTGTCCACTGCCGTGCGCCGCAGCCGCGCCGGCCTGCAAGACCCGAACCGGCCACTCGGCTCGTTCATGTTCTTAGGCCCCACGGGCGTCGGCAAGACGGAACTCTCCCGCGCGCTCGCCGAGTTTCTATTCGATGACGAGCACGCGATCCTGCGCGTCGACATGTCCGAATATATGGAGAAGCACGCGGTGGCCCGGCTCATCGGCGCGCCTCCCGGCTATGTCGGTTACGAAGAAGGCGGCGCGCTCACCGAAGCCGTGCGCCGGCGCCCCTACCAGGTCATTCTCTTCGACGAGATCGAGAAGGCGCATCCGGACGTGTTCAACGTCTTGCTGCAAGTGCTCGACGACGGCCGCTTGACGGACGGCCAGGGCCGCACGGTCGACTTCCGCAACACGCTGATCATCATGACGTCCAATCTGGGCTCAGAGTTCCTCGTCAACCAGAAGGAAGGCGAGGACTCAGATGCCGTGGAGGACCAGGTGATGGAGGTGGTGCGCGGGCATTTCCGGCCCGAATTCCTCAACCGCGTGGACGAGATCATCCTGTTCCATCGTCTAGCCAGAGAAGACATGGGCCAGATCGTCGACATCCAAATGAAGCGGCTGCTCAAGCTCCTCGCCGACCGCAAGATCACGCTGACGATCGACGACGACGCCAAGACCTGGCTCGGCAACAAGGGCTACGACCCGGCCTACGGGGCGAGACCCTTAAAGCGCGTGATCCAGAAATACGTGCAAGACCCGCTGGCCGAGCAGATCCTGGAAGGCAAGATCCGCGACGGCGCGACCGTCAAGGTCGGCGTCAAGGACGGCGGGCTGACGTTTAACGGTGAGGCGGCGGACGCGACGGGGGGTTAGGGGTTGGGGGAGCGTTGGTACGCTTGCTCGTACCGCGCAACGGAGCCTAAACAGCCTTCTCGGCGCCGAGGCCCGTATTGGCGCGCACGGAGAACTCGGCGAACTTTTCTTCCGCCGCTCTTTCGCGAGTGAGCAGGGTCGCCACGATGGCGGCGGCAAAGCCAAGCGGTACGGAGACGATGCCTGGATTGCGCAAGGGGAAGATCGGCTCGCCGGCGATCAGCGTCGTGCCGTCCGTGCCCATGATGCTTGGGCTGAGCAGGATTAGCGCGATCGAGCTGACCAGCCCGACGCCAAGTCCCCAACACGCGCCGGCCGTATCAAAACGCTTCCAGAAGAGAGCGAGCACCATCGGCGGCAGGTTGGCACTTGCCGCCACGGCAAACGCGAGCCCAACGAGAAAGGCGACATTGGTCGAGCGGAGGCCGATGGCGAGCAGAATAGCTGTTGCGCCCACGACGAACGCGGCGATGCGCGCCACGCGGACCTCTTCGCCGGGCGCGCGTTCGCGGCCGGCATGAATCACGTTCGTGTAGAAATCATGCGCGAAGCTGGTGCTGGCGCTGATGGTGAGCCCTGCGACGACGGCAAGGATCGTGGCGAAGGCGACAGCGCTAATGAAGGCAAAGAAGATGTCGCCGCCGAGATGCTGGGCAAGGAGCGGCGCCGCCATGTTTTGATCGGGAATGTTCGCAGGCGTCAGCAGCGTGGCGGCGCCAAAACCGAAGAACGTCGTCATCAGGTAGAACGCGCCGATCGCGACCATCGCCCAGACCACGCTGAGCCGCGCGGTTCTCGCGTCGGGCACGGTGTAAAAGCGAATGAGGATGTGCGGCAGGCCGGCCGTCCCCAAGACAAGCGCGATGCCGAGCGAAATCAGATCGATAGCGCCCAGCGTGCCTTTGAAGGCAAGGCCCGGCTGCAGGAAGTTCTGCGTGACTTGCGCGCCCGTCTTCGGGTCGATCCAGGTGACGTGACTGACCGCTTCAAAGAAGCTACCGAAGCTGTAGCCGAACTGCGCCATCACCAGAATGCTCAGCATGACGGATCCGGCCAGGAGCAAAATGGCCTTGGTGATCTGGACCCAGGTCGTGGCCAGCATGCCGCCGAACACGACATAGATGATCATGAGCACGCCGACGCCAATCACGGCGAGCTCGTAGCTCACGCCCGGCAGCAGCAGCTTGACGAGGCTGCCGGCGCCGACCATTTGCGCGATCATGTAGAAGATGGTCACGGTCAGCGTGCTGAGCGCGGCCATGGCGCGCACCGGCCGCGCCTTCAAGCGATAGGCCAGCACGTCCGCCATGGTGAACTTGCCCGAGTTCCGCAACGGCTCGGCAACGATCAACAGAACCGTGAGGTAGGCGACCAGAAAGCCGACCGAGTACATAAAGCCGTCATAGCCTTTCAGCGCGATCATGCCGGCGATGCCGAGAAAGCTCGCCGCGCTCATATAGTCGCCGGCGATTGCCAACCCGTTCTGCCAGGCTTTGATGCGGCGTCCGGCCGCAAAGTAGGCGCTCGCCCCGCCAGAGCGCCGCGCCGACCACCACGTGATTAGAAGGGTGAACGCGACAAAGAGCAGAAAAAGCCAAATCGCCGTGGTCATGTGGTCTTGCTTCCCGAACTGACAAGAGCTTCGCGGCGGATCTTCGCGGCGAGCGCATCAAACCGCTTTGCGTGGCGCAAATAGGCGTAGGCGACGAGGCCGACCATGGCGAATTGGGAGAGCGCGAAGAGATAGGCGAGGTTTACCGGCCCAAGCCAGGACACCGTCCGCGACATCACTTCCGGAAAGAAACCGACGAGCACAAGGAGGGTAAAGTAGTAGGCGAGGAAGAAGATGGTCGCCGGGATGAGAAATCGTGCCCTCAAGTCGACTAGCGTCTTGAAGTCGTTCGTTGAGGCCACGCGGTCCCAATCGACCACGTCGATGTCTTCGTCCGCCGTTTGCTCGTGCGGTGGCGGGGCCTCGGTCCGGCCGACGCGCGTGACATCTGTTTCGGCGCTGACGGAGGTCGTCAGGTCCAAATCTTTTTTGCTCAACCCTTAATCCCTCCCGGTCCGCGTAGACGCGCTATCCGCGAATCTTCGTCGGGCGCTCCACAGGGCCTTCCAACATTTTCAGCAGCATAACAAGATTTTCCGGAGGTGCGCCGCGACCCCGGACGGAAATGCTGCTTCGCGCCGATTTGATCTCCATCAGAGTGGACGCAGTCCCCTTTCTGATAAAGGTCAGGAGAACAAGGAAAAAGGAGCCGCAGCTCCAGCAAAATCACCCGTTCTTCTTGGCGCGGTGGCGATCAAAAAAACCAAAGGCAAGTGGGCTCGATCCCGAAGGGTTGGGAGGGAAATTGGCCGAAACCAAGAAACCCAATATCGGTCTAGCGCTGTCCGGTGGTGGCTTCCGCGCCACGCTGTTTCATCTCGGCCTTATCCGCTTTCTGCGCGATGCGGGGCTGCTCTCCAACGTCACCCAGCTGGCGAGCGTCTCCGGTGGCAGCATCATCGCCGCCCACCTCATCTATCGCTGGAGCGAATACACGTCGCCGGACGATGCGGAGTTCGAGAAGGCGGCCGCCGAGCTGATCGCCTTCACGCAACAAGATGTGCGTGGCAAGATCGTGCGTCGGCTCCCGTTGCTGGTGCTCGCGGGGCTGATCCCCAAGGTCAAGCTCGGCCGCACTGACCTGTTGGAGCAGTTCTACGACAAGTTCTACGACTACACGACGCTGCATGGCTTGCGCGTTCGTAACCCGGACGCCGCGGCGCTGCATATCCTAACGACGAACCTCTCCAGCGGCCAACTCTGCTCGTTCACTGCGGACGGCTTCTGCATTGATACGCCCCAAGGCACCGAGCTGTACGAGACCTACGCCATTAGCAC
>Ga0209013_10005787_pt1 | contig 10592 bp, 9 predicted proteins | sample Cruoilmetagenom2_FD_187291 | JGI IMG/M metagenome (GOLD analysis project Ga0209013, IMG submission 187291) | Oil polluted marine microbial communities from Coal Oil Point, Santa Barbara, California, USA - Sample 2 (SPAdes) (version 2) | ecosystem: Environmental > Aquatic > Marine > Oil seeps ...
ATTCCACCGGTCAAAACGCGGTCGCTACGGCGCCGACCGGTGGAAAGCAACCGCTGAAGGAGAACCCCATGGCCGTCATAACCATGCGTCAGATGATCGAAGCCGGCGCCCACTTTGGTCACCAGACCAGGCGCTGGAACCCGAAAATGAAGCGATTCATTTTCGGAGAGCGCAATGGCATCTACATCATTGACCTCGAGCAAACGCTCGGTCGAGTAGAAGCTGCATACGGATATGTCCGTGACCTCATCGCCGATGGCGGAGTCATCCTGTTTGTCGGCACCAAGAAGCAGGCGCAAGATCCCGTCAAGAGCTATGCCGACAAATGCGGTATGCCATACGTGAACGAGCGTTGGCTCGGAGGCATGCTCACCAACTTCGAAACGATCTCAAAGCGCGTCGGCAAGATGCTCGAGTACGAGCGCATGCAGGCGTCGGGCGAGTTCGACGCGATGATCAAGAAGGAAGCCCTGCTCCTCGATCGTGAACTCACGAAGCTGCAGCGCAACCTCGGTGGAATGCGCGGCATGAAGAAAGCTCCTGACGCGATCTTCGTGCTCGACACGAAGAAGGAGCACATCGCCGTTACCGAGGCCAACAAGCTCGGCATCCCGGTGGTTGCAGTTGTCGACACCAACGTCGACCCCGAAGTCATCCAGTACCCGATCCCCGGTAACGACGATGCGATCCGCTCGAACAGCCTGTTTGCCCGCGTCATCGCTGACGCCGTCGAAGAGGGCCGTTTCATCGCCAACAAACGCAACCCTGCCCCTGAGGCACCGGCTGAGCGGACTCCCGAGCAAGAAGCAGAGTTTGCCGCCGCTCAGGCCGTGGCGCGAGATGCTGCAGCTCAGGCTCAGGCTGACCGCGATGTTCGCCTGACTGCCGCCAAGGATCAATCGGCCGTGGCAGCCGAAGCCATACAGGACGCTACGGCACAGGACGCCGCGGCGACCGGCGCTTCATCCACGCCGGCCCCCGAAATGTCGGTCCCAGCTGAGGCTCCTGCAGCTGAGACCCCTGCAGCTGAGACCCCTGCTGTCGTGACTCCCGCGGCCGAAGATGCTGCAGCTGATGCGGCACGCCTCGTCGCCGACACCGGTGCCCCGGCCGACCTTGTCGCAGAGGTTGCCGAGCAAACCGCTGCCGATGTAGCCAAGCAAGCAGCCGCGGAGACCGGAATCGACTCCACCGACCAGAGTTCCGAGCACTGAGCGATGGCAATCACAGCACAAGATGTGAAGGCCCTTCGCGATTCGTCGGGCGCCGGAATGATGGATTGCAAGAAGGCACTCCAGGAGAACGACGGCGACATCGAGAAGGCCAAAGTCTGGCTCCGTGAGAAGGGCCTGGCGGCCAGCGCCAATCGTGACGACCGTGATGCGGCTCAGGGCGTCGTTGCCGTAGCGATTGCCGGCAACGCCGGAGCCATCGTCGAACTCAAGAGTGAAACGGACTTTGTCGCCGGCTCCGATCGGTTCAAGGCCGAGGCAGATGCACTGGCGCAACTCGTCGCCGAAAGTGGCGTCGATGCGGTGAGCCAACGGACCGCTGAAATCGAGGAGTTGAAGGTCGATCTCAAAGAGAAGATCGGGCTTGGTGCCGTCAAGCGGATCGAAGCGGCTGATGGCAATGTCCTCGGCAGCTACCAGCACCTTCAGGGTGGCCGCGGTGTCAATAGCGTGCTCGTTGAGATCGCCGACGGCTCGCCTGAGCTGGGCCACGACGTGGCCGTGCACATCGCATTTGCCCGCCCCGAGTACCTCAATCGTGATGACGTGCCTGCCGACGTAGTCGCCGCCGAGCGTGCCACACTCGAAACGATCACGCGCAACGAAGGTAAGCCTGAGGCTGCGTTGGACAAGATCGTCGAAGGTCGTCTCAACGGCTTCTACAAAAACGTGGCACTTCTCGATCAGCCGTATGCCAAAGACGACAAGCAGTCTGTCTCGCAGTTCATCGGTGATGCGACGATCGTGGGCTTCGCTCAAGCCGAAATTGGCTGACCCAGCCCTCGGCAGACCCGCCATCTGTCAGATGAGACGAAGGAGGGCTGGCCCCATTCGTCTCATTTGAACGGAGTGGCCAGCTGTGCAGTACGGTCGGCGGCGCCGTGTCGCGTCTCGGCTCGAGCTGCGGGGATGTGGCGAATCGACCCCATTCGGAGACAGCATGAGCGAAGAGCAATTCGAATCCAAGCGCACTCAACGGCCTGCCTGGAAGAGGATCGTCTTCAAGCCGTCCGGTGAAGCCCTTGCCGGCGAATCCGGAATGGGTCTCGATGGTGCGACTCTGGAAGCAACCGCCCAGGAGATAATGGATCTTCGTCAGGACCTGGGTGTCGACGTCGCCGTTGTCGTCGGGGGCGGCAACTTCTGGCGAGGTCGCACGGGTGCGCTCAGCGGCATGGACGCCACTCAATCCGACCACATCGGCATGCTCGGCACGGTGATGAATGCGCTCGCGCTGCAAGACGCCTTGGAACGGCTCGGCCAAGACACGCGGGTGCAATCTGCCATCGAGATGCCACGAATTGCCGAGGCCTACATCCGGCGGCGAGCCGTGCGCCATCTCGAGAAGGGGCGCGTGGTGATCTTCGCCGCCGGCACCGGCAACCCCTTCTTCACCACCGATACTGCGGCGGCATTGCGGGCCGCGGAGATCGACGCCGAGGTATTGATCAAGGGCACACATTCCGGGGTCGATGGTGTCTATTCCGCTGATCCACGGTCGGACCCGGCGGCTCGGAAGTACGATGAGGTCGGCTACCTCGAAGTGATGACAAAGAACCTCAAGGTCATGGATTCCACGGCGATTGCCTTCTGCCGCGACAACGGAATTCCGATCGTCGTGTTCGACATGTCGAAGTCCGGTTCGCTCCGCAGCATTGTGCAGGGCGGCAACGAGGGCACGCTGATCCACGAGTTGTGAGAAGTGTGAAGGCGGCGGCCGTGATGCTCGCGACGAGCAATTGTTCCCTGGTCAGGGCCGGTTTGGGTACGCTGGCTCCGTGATCGATGAAACGCTCCTCGAGGCCATGGAGAAGATGGACAAGGCTGTAGAGCACACGCAGTCGCAGTTTGCAACGGTCAGAACCGGCCGCGCAACGCCATCGCTCGTCGAACGCATCACGATCGAGTACTACGGCACTCAGGTTCCGCTCCAGCAGATTGCCTCGATTTCGGTTCCCGAAGCGCGTCAACTGCTGATCAAGCCTCACGACCGTGGCACCATCGAGGCCGTCGAAAAGGCGATCCGCGACAGCGATCTGGGTGTGGCACCGAACAGCGACGGCATCGTGATTCGCCTGTCGCTGCCTCAGCTGACCGAGGAACGCCGGCGGGAGTACGTGAAGGTCGTCAAACACATGGCTGAAGACGGCCGTATTGCCGTCCGTGGTTCGCGTCGCGATGCTCGTAAGGCCATGGAGAACGCTGAGAAAGACGGTGATATCTCGGCCGACGAACTCGAGCGAGCCGAGAAGGAAATGGAAAAGGTGACTCACGAACACGTCGATCACATCGATGCTGCGCTGAGTCGCAAAGAGCAGGAGTTGCTCGAGGTATGAGCGGTGCACAAACCGTTCAAAACGAACGCCGGGGAAAGGGACCACAATGAGTGATGACACTCGTCGCCCAGATGACAACGATGACGATGTGGCCCGGCGACGCCGGGGCCCCTCTGAGAGTGAAATGGACTCTTTTGACGACGAAGAGTTCGGTGGGCCCCTTTTCGGGGCTACGAGGGAGCAACCAGCGACCACCTTCGATGACAAAGCCGATGGAGGCAGCGCGCTGAGCTTCGGCAAAGACGACACGGACTCGCTCCCGCACTGGACCGAGCCGCCAACCGGCGATATTCCCGCGATCCCGGCTTCTGACGCCAGCGACAACCCGACCGATGACCTCGACGTCTGGTCCTCCTTTAGTTCGGATGCTCCAGCGTGGAAGCAGGGCGACGAAGCCACTGACGACGAGGCGCCGAAAGATCCGACCGGCGAGTTGACCTGGCACGACCACGATCCGACCGCCGAGGAGGTCGCTCCAGCATCGACCGGCTCAGCAGCGACGGACTCAGCAGCGACGGACTCAGCAGCGACGGACTCGGCTGCGACCACCACGCAAGACGCTGTTGCCGAAGCTCCACGTGAGCCTGCTCGAATAACGATTGGCACTGACCCATCCGGCATGCCACGTCGTCCTGAGCCGACCCGTCGAGGCGGATCACAGCAACGTCCGCCGAGCGCCGGTGGAACAGCCCCCGTCGCCGATGGCCGGAATCTTCCGGTCGCGGTAGCCAGCGGGCTGATCTTGGCTGCGGTGTTCCTGGCCTTGACAATGTGGCGTCCTGCAGGCGCAGTCGCGTTCGTAACGGTGGCTCTCGGGATGGCCGCAATCGAGTATTTCTCCAAGGTCACCGAGAAGGGCTATCGACCAGCGGTCGCGGTCGGTGTGGCTGCCTGCGTCGCAGCTCCACTGGCGACGTATTGGGTCGGCGAAACAGCACTGCCGCTACTTGTTTCGTTCGCTTTCATTGCCGGCGCGCTCGGGTTCATCGGAGCCGACTCGATCGAGTCTGGGCCGATGCCGAATATGGCGATCACAATGCTCGGTGTCGTATGGATTGGTGTGCTGGGTGCGTTCGCGGCACTGATTCTGCGCTGGTCGACATTCGGGTCGGGTACGCCTTGGGGAACCGACACGCTCGTGCTCATTGCGATCGGTGTGGTTGCCAACGACGTCGGCGCGTACTTCGTCGGAACGGCCTTTGGCCGGACCCCGGTACGCAAGTGGATCAGCCCGAACAAGTCGGTCGAGGGTTTGCTCGGTGGCACAATTCTGACGCTGCTGGTGATGCTGATCATCGGGATGCAGGATCTGAGCGACACGTGGTCGAGTACCAGTCATCTGTTGATGCTCGGCATCGTGATCTCGGCGATGGCGCCTCTCGGAGACCTCACGGAGAGCATGTTCAAGCGCAATCTGGATGTGAAGGACTTCGGCACGATCGTCCGTGGACATGGGGGCGTACTCGACCGTTTCGATGGTTTCTTGTTCACGCTTCCGGCCGTGTACTACCTGATGCTCGTGGTCGAGCCGTGGACCGCGCTCTGACGGTCGGCTCTTTCCGCTTCATCGGCGGCTGAGCATGGAGCCCACGCGGGTTGCCATTGCAGGCTCGACCGGTTCGATCGGTACGCAGACACTTGACGTCATACGCGCCGAGAACCTTCGGAATCCAGGTTCGTACGAGCTTGTCGGGCTCGGCGCTGGGAGGTCGAGCGACCTCTTGATCGACCAGGCTCGGGAGTTCTCTCCACAGGTGGTCGTCGTCACCGATAATGAGGCTCGGCGGACCACGGTGCCGTCGTTGCCTTCAACCGATGTGAGCGCCGATCTCGTCGACTTGGTCGGCCCGGCCGACGTGGTGGTCAACGGCGTCGTCGGTTTCGCCGGCCTGACGACCACGATCAACACTTTGAAGGCCGGTAAACGCCTTGCCTTGGCAAACAAGGAGAGCCTGATTGCGGCCGGCCCGGTCGTGCAGCCGCTGCGCTCCACACCGGGCGCCGAGCTGGTCCCGGTTGATAGTGAACATTGCGCCCTCCACCAGTGCCTGCGTTCGTCTGTGAACACAGAACGTGAAGTTGCCCGGCTGCTTCTGACCGCCAGCGGCGGGCCGTTCCGGGGCCGTACTGCTGCCGAGTTGGCCGACATTACGGTGGAAGATGCGCTGGCGCACCCCACGTGGAGCATGGGTCCGAAGATCACCGTTGATTCGAGCACGCTGATGAACAAGGGCCTCGAGGTCATCGAGGCTCACGAACTGTACGGGACGCCTTACGATCAGATCGACGTCGTGGTGCATCCGCAGTCGATCATCCATTCGATGGTTGAGTTCACCGACGGCTCGACGATCGCGCAACTCAGCCTGCCCGATATGCGCTTGCCGATCGGGTACGCGCTCGGCTATCCGGATCGCATTGCCAGCCCGTTCGGGCGAATCGACTGGTCAGCGCTCGAACGGCTGGATTTTGAAGCTCCTGACCGGGCTACGTTCCGCTGTTTGGATCTTGCCTATGAGGCCGGTCGAGTGGGCGGAACCGGCCCAGCCTGGTTGAGTGCCGCCAACGAGGTCGCAGTTGACGCTTTCTTGACAGGAAAATTGGCATGGAATGAGATCCCTGACGTGTGTGTTGATGTGATGGCGGTGCATGATGGTGCAACCCCCAATACTGTTGACGATGTGGTCGAGGCCGATGCAGAGGCTCGGCGGACCGCATCCCGGCTGCTGAACAAGTGACAGAACAACCACAATGACTGACCAACTCACACCAAACGACCAAGATTCGGGAGCGGACAACGACCCCGCCGCGGTCGAAGCTGTGTTTGCGCCTCCGAGCCGCGTCGACCGCATGAAGAGTGAGATCGTCGCTGGCGGAGCGGTCCGCGAGAACAATGACGATGAGCTGGCAGGCGGTTGGCGTGGATGGCTGGCGATGGCCGCCATTGGTGGGCTGTTCGTCTGGCTGGCATTCGTCAACATCTGGATCTTCATCTTCGTTGTCGGGGTTGTGCTGTCCATCTTCCTCCACGAACTCGGCCACTTCATGACCGCCCGATGGAGTGGCATGAAGGTCACTCAGTTCTTCTTGTTCTTCGGTCCGCGGCTGTGGAGCTTTCGCCGCGGCGAGACCGAATACGGCGTACGGGCAATCCCGCTCGGGGCCTTCGTCCGCATCGTGGGGATGAACCGCATGGACGACGTTCCGCCGGAAGACGAGGGTCATACCTACCGTCAGCAGAGTTATCCGAAGCGGATGCTCGTCATTTCTGCCGGGTCGATCATGCACATCCTGGTTGCGATCGTGTTGTTGTTTGCGGTCTATTCAACCCAGGGCGAGATCACAGCACAGGATGAACCACGAGTGATCGTGGGTTCCGCTGGCGCCGAGCTTCCCGCAGCTCAAGCGGGAATCCTCGCCAACGACGAAATTGTGTCGGTTGGCGAAATCGAAGTGACCTCACCGGCCGAACTCGGTGAAGCTGTTCGAAGCTTCGATCCGAGCGAAGTTGTCGAGGTCGTTGTGCTGCGTGGAGAGGAAACGGTCGTCATCCCGGTTGGCCTGGGCGCCAATACGACTGTTCTCGAATCCGATGAGCTGTTCGGAACAGCGCTGCTCGGTGTTCGCACGTACAGCCCGCCGCTGTATGAACAGCACGGCATCGGGTCTGCAGCTGTCAATTCGGTGACTGACGTCTTCCCCGTTTCTTGGGAGTCCACGAAGGGCATCGTGAAGGTTCTGAACCCGGTGAACATATTCGGGCATGTGAGCGGCACGAACGACGACCTGTCGAGCCGCCCGACGACCCTGTACGGAGTTGCGACCGTGTCAGATGATGTCGGTGACGCTTCCGGCCTCGCGGGCGTTGTCTACCTCCTGGCCGTCCTGAACATCTTTGTCGGGCTGTTCAACATGCTGCCACTGCTTCCTCTCGACGGTGGCCACGCGGCGATTGCGACGTATGAACGATTCAGAGAGTGGCGTAGCGGCAGCAAACAGAGGTATTTCGCCGATGTCGAGCGGCTGATGCCATTGGCAATGGGCGTCATCATGGTGCTGACAATGCTGATGTTCGCGGGCCTGTACCTCGATATCACCCAGCCGATCGGCTGAGGGAAGCATCGTGGAAGTATCCAGCTTGCAGGTCGAGCGCAAGTCGACCCGCAAGATCTCCGTTGGCAGCGTCGAGGTGGGTGGCGATTCGCCGATCACCGTGCAGTCGATGACGATCACGAAGACTGCCGATGTCGATGGAACTCTGCAGCAGATCTACGGGCTCGCCGCCGCTGGTGCCGACATTGTGAGGTGCACGTGTAACGAGACCGAAGCAGCCGAGGGGCTCGCGCGGATCGTGCCGAGGTCGCCAGTTCCGATCATCGCCGACATCCATCACCAGTACAAGATGGCGATGGCCGCGATGGAGGCGGGGGTGCAGGGACTACGCCTCAATCCCGGAAATATCCGCCGCCCCGAACACATCAAGACGGTGGCTTCCGAGGCGCGCGACCGCGGTATTCCAATCCGTATCGGAGTGAATGCCGGTTCGCTCGATCCGGCGCTCTACGAGAAGTACGGCGGAGCCACGCCCGAGGCGATGGTCGAGTCGGCCAAGCAGGAGATCGCATACTTCGAAGATGTCGGATTCGATTTGATCAAGATTTCCGTGAAGGCATCGAGCGTGCCGCTCATGGTTGAGGCATATCGCCAGCTTTCAGAAGTGACCGACTATCCGCTTCATCTGGGGGTTACCGAGGCGGGCCCACCCCCGGCCGGCCTCATCAAGGCCACGGCGGGGATCGCCACGCTGCTGCTCGAAGGTATCGGCGACACGATCCGCTATTCGTTGACCGCTGACTCGGTCGAGGAGGCACGTGCCGGCCGGCAGTTGTTGGAGGCGCTGGGTTTACGCGAGCGCAAGAACGTCGACCTGATCGCCTGTCCGTCGTGTGGCCGTGCCGAAGTTGATGTGATCGAGGTGGCCAATCGGGCGATGGACGCGTTCAGCGATCGCAAGCTTCCACTGCAGATAGCGGTTATGGGATGCGTCGTCAACGGTCCCGGCGAAGCGCGAGACGCCGACCTGGGTATCGCTGCTGGCAACAAACGCGGTCACCTGTTTGTCAGGGGCCAGAATGTCGCGGTGGTGCCCGAGAACGAGATGGTCGACCAGCTCGTCGAGTGGGCCGAGTTCATCAACGAGCACGGTGTCGATGCTGCGCTCGAGCGTGTCGATCTGGTCAAGGCCGCCCGTGAAGCCGAGAAGGACCGTGCCCGGCTACTCGACGAGCAGGGTGCCGACGCCAATCATTCGGCGGAGAAGATCGTCGAAATCCGCAAAACCACCAGCTGAAAGACTCAGCTGACTCGCCCAAGTTGGTGAGCGATGTTCGCGGTGGATGCTTCGATTGTTCACCGAGTTGGATTGTCGGGCTACGTGCTGACGACGACGAACGTGGTGTCGTTCGGGGTCAGTTGTGACCCGGGCGGGAGATACATCGTGCTGCCGTCGATGGAGATGGTGAGTTCGTGGCCGGTCGATGTGTGCGTGGTGCCGGCTTCCAATCGGACAAGTTCGCAGCAGGCTTCGGGGAGTTGATAGCGGCCGGCCACTGCAACGCCGGCCATGATCGGATCCACAAGCGGTGTCACGTCGACGATCCGCAATAGTTCCTCAACATCGACGTGTTTGACGGTAAGCCCACCACGAACGACGTTGTCGCTGGCGCCCATCAGCTCGATTCCGGCACCGCGCAAGTATGCATGCAGATTCCCAGCCGTTAGGTGGATTGCCTCACCGGGCGCAAGCTTGACGTAGTTCAGCAGCAATGTGACGGCCACACTCAGGTCGCCGGGGTACCGTTCATCGAGCGCTCGTGCCCATATTGCTTCAGGGCGTGAACTCGACCTGCACGCAGCGATCGCCGGCTGAGGGTCGATCGTTCCCCGGTACAACCCCGCAATGACGGAGGTGACGCCGAGCTCGCGTATCGAGTTCGCAAGGTCATCGGCTCCGATCTCGTCGAGCAGTTCCAGCGTGGCATCCGTAGGCCGGACGCCGCAGAAGGCCTCGAACGGTGTCAACGCACAGAGCAGCTCAGGTTTGGCGCGGCGGTCCGGGTAGACGCCGCGGGCGAAGCCATCGGCCGCCTGCTCGCTGGTCGGGTGAACTTGAAGTGACAGCGGTTGATCAGCGGTCAGCACCTTGAGCAGGTACGGCAGCTCGCCAGTCAGCTCCTTCAGCTCAGCCCCATCTGCCAGCGTCGAAGGCCCGCCCGGATGGGTGCCCAGCCACAGCTCCGCCCAGGGGCGACCGTCCTCTGGCTGACCCAGAAGTTCGGGAATGAATTGCGTGTCGCCCCAGGCATAGTGCTGGACCGTGCCGATGATCGCCCTCGGAGAGTCTGCACTACGAGAGCCCATCAGAGTTGGAGCTCGGCGGCCCGTTCGAGAACACCTTCCCGTTCCGCACCGATTGTCGTGGAATCACCGTGGCCGGTGTGGACGACGGTGTGGTCCGGCAGTACGAGGAGAACGTCTCGAATCGATCGCAAGATGGTTGGTTCGTCGCTGAAGCTGCGCCCGGTCGCACCGGGGCCTCCGCAGAACAGGGTGTCTCCACTGAAGACCGCGTCGGCGCCGGCGTCGTGGAAGCTGCAGCACCCGGGGGAGTGGCCCGGAGTGTGTAGGACGGTGAGCTGGTGGCCGCCGGCAGAAATCACGCCGCCAGGCTCGAGCGGACGGTCGGGTTTGTCATCCGGCCAGACGACATCCCAAAGCATCCGGTCGTCGGGGTGGAGCAGGATTGGGGCATCGATGGCATCTCGTAGCGGCACGGCGGCGTTGATGTGGTCGTTGTGACCGTGGGTGAGCACGATGGCCGCGACCTTGCGCCCATTTATCGCCTGCACGATCCGCTCGTGGTCGTGGGCGGCGTCGAACACAACTACCTCTCGGTCGTCGCCGACCAGCCAGATGTTGTTGGTGACTTCCCATTCACCGCCATCGAGGGCGAAGACTCCGTCGGTCG
>Ga0209013_10005788_pt1 | contig 10590 bp, 8 predicted proteins | sample Cruoilmetagenom2_FD_187291 | JGI IMG/M metagenome (GOLD analysis project Ga0209013, IMG submission 187291) | Oil polluted marine microbial communities from Coal Oil Point, Santa Barbara, California, USA - Sample 2 (SPAdes) (version 2) | ecosystem: Environmental > Aquatic > Marine > Oil seeps ...
CCGGTTATGATGCCGCTTCCTATCACGCAGGCCTGTCGGCCATCAGGCGCAAGCAGGTGCAGGACGACTTCCTGCGGGACGATGTCCTGATCATAGTGGCCACCGTGGCCTTTGGCATGGGGATAGACAAGTCCAACATCAGGTTTGTGGTGCATTACGACATACCGAAAAACATTGAAAGCTATTACCAGGAAACCGGACGCGCAGGCCGTGACGGCATGGCCGCGGAGGCCCTTCTGCTCTTCGGTTACGGTGATATCGCCCTGGCCCGGGGCCTGATAGAAAAAACGAACAACCCGGAGCAAAAAAGGATCGAACTCCACAAGCTGAACGCCATGGTTGGATTTGGAGAGGCCTTGAGCTGCCGGAGACAGATACTGCTTGGCTATTTCGGGGAAGACCTGACAGAGTCCTGCGGCAACTGCGATATCTGCCTTAACCCCCCTGAGCTTGTCGATGTGACCGAGGATGCCCGCAAGGCCCTGTCCTGCGTTTACAGGGTCGGCCAGCGTTTCGGCATGGGGTATGTTATTGACGTCCTGCTCGGCTCCCGCAAAGAACGCCTCCTGCAGCTCGGCCACGATAGTCTGTCAACCTACGCAATCGGAGCAGACCGGAGCCGGGAATACTGGGGCAGCCTCCTGCGCCACCTGGTGCACAAAAAATATCTTGACCAGGATGTGAGCAAGTATTCGATACTCAGGCTGACCGAATCGTCCTGGCCCCTTCTGCGCGGTGAAGAAACCATGAGTATGGCCCTGCCCCGGAGCAAAACAACGGCCGCACGGAAAACACCCAGCCGCAAAACCGGGACTATTGACTATAACCGGGACCTCTTTGAAAATCTGCGAGTCCTACGAAAAAAACTTGCCGACGAAACCAGCGTACCGCCATTCGTTATTTTCAGCGATGCTGCTCTGGCCGAAATGGCGGCAAACCAGCCGACCGACAAAACAGGGTTCTTTGCCATTCACGGTGTAGGCTTTCACAAGCTGGAGCGCTACGGCGAAGCTTTTCTTGCTGAAATCAATCGCTTTCTCACCTGTCAGAACAGAGGAACGGGGCCGGACAGCACGCACTGACTGTTCTTATGAAATAATCATTACTGCAAACGAGTCATTTTGGCCCCTTAAACAGGCTTTTCTTCTGGTCAAAAAAGCCTGTTTAAGGTAAAAATAAATAATGGATAATGAATCATTGATATCGATTGGGACATGGTCTGTTTTGGTGTCGAGGCTGGCCTAGTCTCACTGGTATGCAACTGTAGAAATGTGTTAATTTAATCCAAGGAGGTTGATGATGAAAGGCGTTATACCTGATTGTCTGGAAAAACTGGTCAAGAGTAAGTTTGGAAAAGATAAATGGGAAGACAGCCTTGAAGCGGTAGAATTGCCTCGACACACCTCTTTTCTGGCAACTGAAGATATACCTGATGAAGCTGTCCTAAAAGTAGTGGGATCCGTATGCAAAGTGCTCAACATAACATTACCGCAGGCAGCTGACGCCTTTGGAGACTTTTGGGTCAACGATTATGCGCCAAAAATATATAACGTCTATTATCAACAATCAAATTCAGCAAAAGAGTTTTTACTGAATATGGACAATGTCCATAACATCGTAACGCAAAACATTCCCAATGCTCATCCCCCAAGATTTACGTATAACTGGGAAAACGACAAAACCTTAGTCATGACGTACAACTCGAGTCGAGGTTTGATTGACTTTCTGGTCGGTCTTATAAAAGGCGTAGGCAAGTATTACAAGGAGGACCTCCAGGTAACGAAGTTAGGAAATGACGAGGTACAAATAATTTTTTCGTAAAAAAACTCGCCCATTATGCCATAACAGCAAAAAACCAGACGATCACTCTTCAGTCTTTTTCAATGCCTCTTTTATGGAAAGGGCGTATGGATGGTGGCGCCTCAGGAAGATAGGCATGCCGTTACGTGCCCGGCGTGCCTTCTCCATTGTATCGTACATCCCGTAAAAAACGAAAAAGGCCGGGGGAGAATTTCTGTTGAGGAGATACAAGTTGTCCTTGACTGCGTAATACTCATCTTCAACAAGAATCTGCTTGAGATTGGCTTCCGCATCCCCGGAGGTCAATCTCATCAACTGGATCGTATAGACGCCGCGATAGGCCCCGGCCAGCCAGTTGGAAGTGGCTTTCATGCGCTCCCGCAATAGAGCTGATCCGTCCTTTGACGGAGGGCCCGCCTTTCGTTTTTTCCGGACAGACGGAACCTCGCCTTTCTTTTTCTTGATCTCGGCATGGACAACGATGGTTTCAGGTTCTTTGGACCCGACCTGTTCTCCGGATTTTTCAAGTGCCTCCGGCGGAACTGGTTTTTCCTCAACTGCAACGGACCCGAAATCAACACCCCCTATCTTTTCTTCACCAGGAGGCGGCCCCTCGTCTACCTCCCGGGTTGTGATCTGTTCAAATACAGCCTGGTCTGACGTGTCCGGGGCCTGCATATCATCTTCATCTCCAGGCCGGATTACAACCAGCAGGAGGACAAGAAGCAGGGCAGCCGCTGCCGACCACCATTTATGCTCCATGAACAGGTCATAGACCCGTGAATCCCTGAACTGATCATACCACAGGGATGTTACCCGGGAGAGCCTCGACAACACTTCGGGAGTATTCTTTTTCCCGGCAGTCTGAAAACCAATAAGGTCCGGTTCCACCTGAAACTTCCCCTGGGCGCAGGCCCTTTTCAGACCGTTTTCAGCCAGGATATTGGTCAGGCTGATATTCCCCATAGCAGCCTGATAAATTGCATGGACCGCATCATCGGTAAAAAGGGTCAGATGTTTATCGCCCGGAATTTTTGAGGACTTCAACCTGAACTGCATATATTTCCTGGTCTCATCGAGATTCATGGGTTCCAGCACAAACCCGGCGTAAATATCGACATTGGAACAGTATATGGTAAGCTGGTCGAGATTAACGTCCAAATCAAGTCGCCCGATCAGCAGAATCTGCAGAACTTCGGCTTCATCAGTGTCGCAGATCGTCTTGACCAACCGCTCCAGGGTAGCCAGGAAAAGCTTCTCTGCTTCATCAATGATCAGGAAGACCTTGCGCTGTTTCTCTTTCCTGAGTTGAAGCTGTTCATGAAATACCTCAATATAATTTACCGGCCCTGATTCATCTTGTGTTTTATATCCCAGCACAACGCAGATAATACGCAAAAGGTCCCCAAAAGAACCGACCGGATGGTCCAGGCTGACAATATCATAGGTTTCCGGCGGCAATTTCTGAATCAGGAGAAGGTGCAGCAATGTTTTGCCGACTCCTTCACTGCCGGTCAGCTTAATGAGTGGTTTCCCGTCTTGAATATCGGCCAGGAGAGCTTTCAGTACAGCACGACGAACTGCCCCAGGATAGAAAATCTTGGGATCAGGCTCCTGGCGAAAAGGAGACTGACTCAGTTGAAAATGCTCCAGATACAACGACATTGGTGATTGAGTGAAAAATTCCGGCGACTGTGAAATCATTGAATACATATTGCTGTTTACAATCGAACCAATTATCGGCTAATTATGCAATTGTGTAAACATCTTTTTCCATACATACCATTCTTTTTTATTATCAAGGAGCATGCCATGCGTTTGGGAATGATTGGACTCGGCAGGATGGGGATGAACATGGTGCGGCGCCTTCTCGGGGATGGCCATGAAGTTGTTGCCTATAACAGGTCTCCCGACAAAGTCGACCAAATTGCCGGTGAAGGTGCAGTGGGGGCCTACCGCATTGAAGAATTGATTACCAAACTCTCTGCCCCGCGTATCGTCTGGATAATGCTCCCGGCCGGTAAAATTGTCGACAAGCAGATCAACGCCCTGGCCGAACTGCTGGAGCCGGGGGATATTATCATTGAAGGTGGCAACAGCCGCTATACCGATGACATACGGCGGTCTGCCGAACTTGACAGGAAATCCATTCATTACCTGGACGCCGGAGTCAGCGGCGGCATATGGGGGCTTGAAGTCGGATACTGTACCATGATCGGTGGTGACAAGGCTGTTTTCGACAAGCTTGTCCCTGTTTTTGAAAGCCTGGCTCCCAAAGATGGATTTCTCTACTGTGGACCATCCGGCTCCGGGCATTTTGTCAAAATGATTCATAATGGAATAGAATACGGCATGATGCAGGCCTACGGAGAAGGTTTTGCCCTGCTTGAAGCCTCACCATACAAAGACAACTTTGATTACCAAAAGATAGCCCGCCTCTGGAATCAGGGGAGCGTTATCCGTTCCTGGCTTCTGGAACTCCTGGAAGATGCGTTTGCAGAAGACCCGAGGCTCAATGACATTACCGGTTATGTCGATGATTCGGGCGAAGGCCGCTGGACAATTGAACAGGCTATTGAAAGCAGGGTTGCCGCTCCGGTAATCGCCACTTCCCTGTTTGCCCGGTTCCAGTCACGGGATGACAACTCCTTTTCCAACAGGGTGCTCGCGGCCCTGCGCCGTGAATTTGGCGGACATGCCGTACAATCTTCGAACAAATACCTGGATCCGTGAGCATTCGACAGTGGTTCGTATGCGCGAAGGGAACGACTTTGATTATCCTGGTGCGATATCAAAGAGTTCCCGACAGGTAAGCGAGCCAGCGAGACTCCGAAGCAGACGGGCCGCTGTCGGACGCCCCGCAGGGCGGCAGGGTGCATTTATGATCACCACCATATATAATTTATTATATCGTCATTTCAAGAGATTAAACTGTTCGGCACCCATTTGCCGTCACGGATTCAGGAAGTAGCCATGCAGACACCCCATGCCTGTGACCTGACCGGAGAAATTAGTTTAGAGCCCTGTACTATTGTTATTTTCGGGGCCTCCGGCGACCTGACCCGCCGGAAACTTATTCCGGCCTTATTCTCCCTGTTTGAACAGGACAAGATGCCTCAGCCTTTTTCCATTGTCGGCTGCAGCAGGACAGAACTGGACGACGAACAGTTCAGGGGCCTGTTGTACGAGCGATACGGACAGGAAGGGATTAACAAGGCAAAATGGGACGGTTTTGCAGAAAACCTCCATTATCAGCCCGTTACGTACGACCAGAACAGTTTCAAGGCCCTTGCCGGATATCTCAACAATCTTGACGGGACAAAACAAACCGGCGGCAATCGGATATTTGACCTTGCCGTCCCGCCGGGGCTCTATCCTGTTATTGCGGAACTCCTTGGCAACGCGGGCCTGGCGGATCAAAAACAGTCCTTTGCCGGCTGGTCCAGAATCGTCGTTGAAAAACCATTCGGCAGGGACCTGAAGACAGCCCTTGAGCTTGATGCAATTCTGCACCGGCATTTCCGCGAAGAACAGATCTTTCGCATTGATCACTACCTGGCCAAGGAAACAGTCCAGAACACCCTTATTTTCCGCTTTGCCAATTCTATTTTCGAACCGATCTGGAACCGGCACCATATCGATTACATCAGTATAATCGCTGCCGAGGAACTCGGGGTTGGCACCCGGGCCGGATATTATGACGAGTCAGGGGTCCTGCGGGACATGTTTCAGAACCACATGATGCAGCTGCTCGTCCTGACCGCCATGGAACCGCCCGCGCGCTACCAGGCTGACGCCGTGCAGGACGAAAAAGTCAAGGTCATCCGTTCTCTCAGGGAATTCACCACAGAGAAAGGCAGCAGGCTTTACCTGGGACAGTACGGCAGAGGGGAACAAAATGGCAAAATACTTCCCGGCTACAGGGAGGAGAAAGGAGTCAAACCGGATTCCCATACCCCTACCTTTGCCCTGATGGAACTGTATATTGATAACTGGCGCTGGCAGGGCGTTCCGTTTTACGTGGTTTCAGGTAAAAGGCTTCCGCGTAAAGAAACAAGAATCATCATCCATTTCAAAGAGGTACCGCACCGGCTTTTCCGGGATGTGCTTGGCGATACTATCGGCGCAAACCGCCTCATTATTGAAACCTTCCCGGAGGAGGCCATACGGCTGACCTTTCAGACGAAAAACCCCGGAATGGAGATCTGTCTGCGTTCCATGATTATGGATTTTGTCTACCACGAACATTACCGAAAAGCTTCTCTTGACGCGTATGCCCGGGTCCTGCTGGACTGTATGGCCGGAGATCATATGCTTTTCTGGCGCCAGGACGGAATTGAGCAGTCATGGTCTTTTCTCACTCCTGTTCTCGAAGAATGCGAGCAGTGTGACAACATGAACCGTCTGCTTCATTTCTATCCTGCCGGAAGCTGGGGACCTGAGCAGGCCGGACAAATAATGAAACGCATCATCAACAGTTGAACTTCGGCATTTCTCACTCATGCCCGTCTTCAGACTCAGCAATACTATCGAATTCCCGCCGCCGGAACTGGCCGAGGAAAACGGACTTCTCGCCGTAGGGGGTGATCTCTCAGTTCAAAGATTGCTGGAAGCGTATCGCATGGGTATTTTTCCCTGGTACGCGGAAGGTGATCCTCTTCTCTGGTGGACACCGGCACCACGACTTGTTCTGTTTCCGGAAGAATTCCATACGCCGAAACGCCTTGCCAGGACCATCAGAAAGCAGGTGTTTTCCGTTACAGCCGACACTGCTTTTACCGCGGTTATACAACAATGTGCCCGATTCAGGGGGGAAAACAGGGAAGAAACCTGGATCACTCCCGAGATGCAAACAGCCTACCTCCGTTTGCATGAACGTGGTTATGCCCACAGTATCGAATGCCGGCAAGAGGGAACGCTTGCAGGCGGCCTGTACGGAATTGCTCTTGACCGGGTCTTCTTTGGAGAGTCCATGTTTTCCTTGGTAAAAGATGCGTCCAAGGTTGCCCTCCATGAACTGGTCCAATATGCAAAGATGTCGGGTATACACATGATTGACTGCCAGATAAGGACAGAGCATCTCACCACGCTTGGGGCACGGGAAATATCACGTGAACATTTCCAAAAGATTCTCCTGCAGTATATCAGGACCATGGAACCCCAAAAAAAATGGCGCCTGCGACAACTTTCGGGGAAAATTCTCCTGAATCCGTGACGGCACCCTTATGCCGTCACGGATTCAGGAATTCTGGAAAAAGATGATAATTTCACATAACATGTTGTCATTTGGATGAAAAAAGTAACAAAAAAAGAGTAAAATTAATAAAAAACAACTTCATATAATTAAATTTCTATCGTATACTATATCTTGATAATAGAGATATATTTTCATTTTTTCCTGTAAATGTGCATAGATAGCGCACGCTGAAGAGGTTTAAAATCATGAATTACGGTGTCGTCAGTCAAGAACAGCTTGAAAAAATGGATGAGATCTTGACGGAAAAACTCATTAAGATCGGCGTTGACTGCGTCATTATCATTGACATGGCAGGTAACATCATCACAGCAAAAGACAACGGCAAAAATAAGTACGATGTCTACTCTTTTGCTGCGCTGGCGGCTGGTAACTTCGCAACAGTCGATGCAATGGCCAAACTCGTTGGTGAGCAGGAATTCTCCCTGCTTTTCCACAAGGGTACTGACGCCAACATCCATTTCAGCAAAGTAGATGAAGAACTTCTACTGATCAGCATGTTCGGCAAGGACATTTCTCTCGGTTTTCTGCGACTCAACGTTGTCGAAGCCATTGAAGAAATCAGGAAGCTTTGGGCATAAACCGGCAGTTCTTTCCAGTAGAACCATCACTGATCGTTTCTGGAACACCGTCAGCAGGAGAATATCTTGAGCTTCATAAATTTAAAAGACAAAGTTGTCCAGGTAAAAATTGTCTATTACGGACCAGGCCGCGGCGGCAAAACCACTAACCTGGAATACATAAATCGCAGGTTTAAAGATCAGATTCAGTCTGAAATGGTCAGCCTGAAAACACACGGAGACCGAACCCTGTTTTTTGACTTCCTCCCCTTTGATATGGGGCAGATTAAGGGATTTGACATTAAAATTCAGCTCTATACCGTGCCCGGACAGGTCAAATACAATGCGACCCGTAAACTTGTTCTCAAGGGCGTTGACGGCCTGGTTTTTGTTGCCGATGCTCAACAACAGATGCGGGAGAAAAACATTCGGTCCCTGAACCAGCTCCATGAGAACCTTCTTGATTTTAAAGAATCCATCTTCCGCATTCCCCTGGTCATGCAGTACAACAAAGTCGACCTTCGCAATCAGGGTGTGCCTATTTTACCGACCAATATCCTGGAAAAAGACCTCAACAGCAAGCTGAAGGTCCCGTCTTTTGAGGCGAGTGCCTTAACTGGTTACAACGTACCTGAATCATTGAAAAAGATTATTTCACTGACTGTAATGCATATTCAGAAAAAACTTTCATAATGGGCAGTTCAACTTGATGAATCAGCTGTAGTGGAATTCATGAATACACCTGACAATAAACAGAAAAAACATGAAAATGCTGATCAGATTGATGATCTGACTCGATTTCTTGATGAAGATTTCGATACGGATGATGTCGATCTGTTCGAATTCACCACGGAAGAAGATTCTCCTCTCACCGAGCTCAAGTCAATCGTCCTTTCCCTTGACTGGGAGATTACCGACGACACGCTGCAGGACCTTGCTGATGAAATCGAGCACCTCAAGGGACTGGAGATGTTCCAGGCGGACAAGGTCTCCCAGGTTTATCTCCAGGGACTTTCCAAAATCGGACACTATATTCAGAGCGAAGGAGCATACGCCCATCCCAACTCAATCAAGCTGCTCCTGACCCTCTACTATGACTTTGAAAAAATTCTCTCTTCAGAAACCATCACCGGTTCCGAGATAACCGCACTTTTAAAGGCCGACGTCCGCAAATTTAAAATTTTACAGTACCAGATCGCCCAGAAACACGGTGTTGAGGCCCCTGCTCCAGCTGTTGCCGAAGCCAAGGAACTTGGACTGGCCGTTACCGATTCCGAAGCCTTGAGAGGTATTCGGGCACTCATTCTTGAACTTGACTGGGAGATCACCGATGAAAGTCTTGAACGATTAACCAAACAACTTGATACCCTGAAAGAAAAGTATGGTGATGACCATTTTATCCAGGTCCTTGTTCAGGGACTGTTTTCTCTCAATTCCTATATAAGTGAAGAAAGAAGTCGAGCCCATCCTGAAGCGTTCTCCCTGCTCCACACCTTCTGTGAAGGTCTTGCCAAACTGATAGAAAACAGTGAACTGAGTGATGAGGAACGACAAACTATCATAGTTGAGCAGGTAAACAGTCTGAATAACCTTAAAGCACTTGTTGCCGGGACTGCAGAGGGTGTTGAAGTCCTGGAAGAGGAAGCTATTGAGGAAATCGAAGGCGAAGAACCTGCTCTTGCAGCTGAAGAATTCCCCGCGGCAGAAGCTGAAGAAGAAGTTGAACCTTTTGCCGAGGAACCCCTTGGGGAGGGGGTGGAAGTTGCCCCGGCCCTGGCCGGCGAGATAGAAGAAAGCGAAATCCTGGAAGAGGCCCCGCCTGAAGAACTGGCAGAAAAACTGGAATTCTTCTTTGGTGAGGAAGAGAAAGTCCCGCCTCCTGAACCTGAAGCAGCCATTACAGAGGAACCGGGCATTGCTCCTGCCCTGGCCGGGGAAGAAGAACTTGAAGAACGACCTGCGCCCTTTGCTGAAGAAGCGCTTGCAGAAGACCTTGAGGTTGCCCCTGCCCTGGCGGGTGACGAGTCTGAAGGAAGCGAAATCCTGGAAGAGGAGCCACCCGAAGAACTGGCAGAAAAGCTGAAATTCTTCTTTGGTGAGGAAGAGAAAGTCCCGCCTCCTGAACCTGCTGCAGTAACTGAAGAGGCGGTTGAAGAGTTAGAGGAACTTGAAGAAGGAGCTGCGCCCTTTGCTGAAGAAGCGCTTGTAGAAGATCTTGAGGTTGCCCCCGCCCTGGCCGGTGACGAGTCTGAAGGAACCGAAATCCTGGAAGAGGAGCCAGCGGAAGAACTGGCAGAAAACCTGGAATTCTTCTTTGGCGGTGAAGAGGAGGTAGCTCCGTTTGAAGGTGCCGAACCGCCGCCGCTGACTGAAAAAATTGCGGAAGAGGTGGCTGAAGTCCCCGAAGAACCGGGAGAAGAGTTCGAGGCTGAAGAGGAAGTAGTTCCCGCCCTTGCCGGCTCTCCTGAAGAAGCAGGCTTCGGCATAGACGAAGAACTTGAGAAGCCGCCTGAAGGTCTGGAAGAAAAACTCGAGGGTTTTTTTGGCGAAGAGAAACCGGCAGAGGCGGCTGAGGCTGAAGCTGCTGCTGAACCGGTTGAAGAAATTGCCCCGGTCGCTGAAGAGGCTGAAGAAGGCTTTGCCGCCATTTTCGAGGAAGAAAAAGTCGAAGTGGCTGAAGAGGCGCCGGAAGCAGAGGAAGAAGAAATGCTCCTCACCCCGGCCCTTGCCGAGGAAGAAGAATTCAATATTCCCGCGTTGGCACGGCCGATGAAAACAGAAGAAGACTTTCAGGCTGCAGTCACACAAATCCGGACACACTTTCAGGAACAGGAGGCATCTCTCAGGCAGGAAATTGAGTTGCTGAAGGAAGAGATCAAAAATCTTCGTGCTCAGTTAGGTTCGTAATAAACAGCAATTTATATTCTCAACATAATATCCGATCAAAGCCGGCATTCAGCCGGCTTTTTTATTAGG
>Ga0209013_10005789_pt1 | contig 10589 bp, 12 predicted proteins | sample Cruoilmetagenom2_FD_187291 | JGI IMG/M metagenome (GOLD analysis project Ga0209013, IMG submission 187291) | Oil polluted marine microbial communities from Coal Oil Point, Santa Barbara, California, USA - Sample 2 (SPAdes) (version 2) | ecosystem: Environmental > Aquatic > Marine > Oil seeps ...
GTTAGTGAAATATCCATCAAGGGAGAGAATGACATCGGTTGTTGCCCCGGTATTCATCGTCCTGATGACAATCCAGGGCTCCGCGCAAGTATTCGAAATGGTAATTGATCTCACATACTTACTGGAAACGGATGAAGGGTAGCCGGTGGTGGCATTGGTAGGCGTAACTCCGGGATCAGTCTGACAGGTTTCGCTCACGGCCACCTTGGCTGCACTGGCAATGCTGAGGCCTTCACTGACCCTCGCCCGGACCGTCAAGTCAAGGTAGGAGGGTAGCGCCAATGAAACCAGTATCGCGATAATTGCGATCACGATCATCAGCTCGATCAGCGTAAACCCCCTGGAAACCCGGTGGCTGATGTGCTCTTTTTTGTGATTCATGTCTTTGCCCTCCGTGGCAATGACTGATGGTTTGTCGATTTGCGGACTTCTTGTCTGTCCTCTACACCATAAATAAATACAATAAACGAGCCAAATAAATCGTAGACTAATAAAAACAATAACTTAGGGTGCAGCCTGATTGCGATTTTTTCCTGAATGTATGCCGCCGGGCGTCAGAAAGCGACAAACCAGGGCTGAGTTCAATCTTGGATCAGGCGGCAGGACCCGCCTTTCCAGGCGAGTGGGTGTCCAGCCACTCGAGCAGCCTGGCGCGTACCTTGTCTTTCTCCGGCTCATTAAACATTTCGTGGTAAAGCCCGTCCCAGACAACCAGCTCAACCAGCCCATCGGGCGTCGCTTGCGCCCAGCGGCCGGGGGCAGCTGGATCAACCAATCGGTCGGCGCCGGATTGCATCAGCAGCATGGGCATGCGCAGTGCTGCAGCACCTTTATGAGCTTTCTTCATGGATTTCATAATTTCGCCATACCAGCGGGTAGAGATTTTTTGAGAGATCAGCGGGTCGTCGATGTAAGCTTTGACCACGGCCGGGTCCCTTGAAATGGCCTGGGTATCCAGGTCGCTGGCAACCAGCAGGCGTGGGGCCAGGCGCGAGAGGATGCTGACCATCAGTTTCAGGAGTAACGGCGGCTTGAACTCCGGGTGCGTTCCCAGGGCCGGTGAAGAAATGATAACTCCGGCCAGTCCAGTGGGTTTTTCCAGTGCATAGCGTATCGAGATCAGGCCACCCATGGAATGCCCCAGCAGGTACATCGGCAGGTCCCGGTGTTTTTCACGGGCCAGGCCGGTTAGCGCATCTACGTCCATGAAGTAGTCTTCAAAGTGGTTGACATGAACGCGGCCGGCTTTGAGCGGGTTCGGGCTAAGGCCGTGTGCGCGAAGGTCGCAAATGTACACTGCCCAGTCGTTTGCTGACAGGAATTCTGCGGTTTCCCGGTACCGCCCGCTGTGCTCAGCCAGGCCGTGGATGATGACGATTACTCCTCTGGGCGTTGCCGGCGTCCAGGACTGCCAGACCAGGTCGAGCTGATCCGTGGTATTGATCCGGCCGTGGTGATGATCAGTCATTCACATTTTCTCCATTACCGCTGCGGACCCGGGCAACGGCCTTATGCCACCCCTGGTAAAGCTCCTGGCGTTGATTGTCTTCCATTTGCGGTTCGAAACGGCAGTCGGTATGTCTGACCTGGTCAAGCTCAGACGGACTGCTCCACACACCGACAGCCAGGCCAGCGAGATAGGCGCTACCGGCCGCCGTGGTTTCCACCAGTTTGGGCCGGTCCACCGTCACGCCGAGGATGTCGGCCTGGAACTGCATCAGGAAATTGTTCTTCGAGGCGCCGCCGTCTACCCGAAGTTCGGTTAATTCGATGCCGGAATCGATATTCATGACTTCAACAATGTCCCGCGACTGGTAGGCGATGGCTTCCAGCGCCGCCCGCGCCAGGTGCGCGCGGCCCGCCCCACGGGTCAGCCCCATGATGGCTCCACGAGCGTCCATGTCCCAATAGGGGGCGCCCAGTCCGGCAAAAGCAGGAACCAGGTAAACGCCCTCGTTGCTGGTGATCTCCCTCGCCAGTGCATCCATTTCCGATGCATCCCTGATGATGTTCAGTTCATCACGAAGCCACTGGATGGCGGCACCGGCGATAAAAATTGAGCCCTCCAGCGCATAAGCAGGCGCACCGTAGGCATCGCAGCAGATCGTCGTCAGCAAGCCGTTGTTGCTGACGGGATGCTGCAGGCCCATGTTCATCAGCAGGAAACAACCGGTGCCGTAGGTATTTTTGGCCTGGCCGGCTTCCCAGCAGCCCTGGCCGTAAAGCGCTGCTTGCTGATCGCCGGCAATACCGGCAATGGGGATACCGGCCGGGATGCCTTCAATGATGCCGGTTTCACCGAAGATACCGGCGCTGGGCAGGACTTCCGGCAGCATCGACATGGGGACGTTCAGAATTTCACAAAGTTCCACGTCCCAGCATTGTTGATGGATGTCGTATAGCAAAGTACGCGAAGCGTTGGTCGGATCCGTGCGGTGCAGGGCTCCGGCCGGTGCACTGCCACCGGTCATTTTCCACAGAAGCCAGCTATCTATGGTGCCAAATTTCAGATCACCCGCTTCGGCCCGGCTTTGCAAACCAGGGTCCCAGTCGAGAATCCAGCGGATCTTGGTGCCGGAAAGATAGGGGTCGACGACCAGGCCGGTCTTTTCGCGGAACAGGGGTTCGAGCCCATCGGACTTGAGCCGTTCGCAGATGCCGGCGCTCTGGCGGCTTTGCCAGACAATCGCCCGGTGGACGGCTTGGCCGGTCTTGCGGTCCCAGACCACGGTGGTCTCCCGCTGGTTGGTGATTCCAATGGCGGATAGCCCGTTCTTGCCAACGCCGGCAGCCGTGAGAGCCTCGGCCATTACTTTCCGGCTGACCTGCCAGATTTCTTCCGGGTCGTGCTCTACCCAGCCCGGCTGGGGATAATGCTGCGTGAATTCGCTGTATGCCCGGCCCAGGATTGCACCTTCCTGTGAAAACACGAGGGCGGTGGACCCCGTGGTCCCCTGATCTATCGCAAGAACAGCAGTCATTGGCGAAGTATACTCGCTGGAATCCAGTCAGTGATGACATTCAGGCACTATCTACTATGCTTAGATAGAGTCTGCTTGAAGAAAATAACCAATGCCCGAAAGCCAATCAACTGAAGCAATTGTCATCGCCGGCGCCGGCCCGGTTGGGCTTTTTACCGCCGTTCTTCTGGTCCGCGCCGGATACAGGGTCACCGTGCTGGAGAAGAACGACCACCTCGCGATGGATATGCGCGCTTCTACTTTCCACCCGGCGACGCTGGACCTGCTGGGTTCCGTTGGACTGGCAGAACTACTGGTGGCGCGCGGCTCAATCACGCAAGGCTGGCAATACATGATTCACGGCACGAAAAAGCATGCCGTGTTCGACCTCGATAGCATCAGCGATCTGACAGACCACCCGTTTCGATTGCAGTGTGAACAGTTTCACTTCAGCAATATCGCAGTCGAGTACCTGGTGAGCAATCCGCTTTTTCAAATCCGTTTTGGCCACGAATTGCTCAAGGTGGAGGACCATGGGAATGAAGTCCAGTTGCAGGTTCGCAGCCCTGTAGGTGAGTATGCATTGAGTGCACCCTGGCTGATCGCTGTTGACGGCGGCAGAAGCGCTGTTCGTCAATATTTGGGCCTGGCTTTTGAAGGCAGCGTATTTCCCAGGACATCGATTGTCCTGGTCCTGAACCATCCGTTTCAACACGACATTCCAGGTTTGCTTGGCATCAATTATGTCTGGACCGAATATGGGTACTATAGCCTGTTGCAGATTCGTGATCTGTGGCGTTTTTACTACTCGCCGGACCTGGACCAGTCCGTTGAAGAGGCCCTTTCGGAACCGGTCGCACAAGCGCACCTGCAGGCTGTTTTTCCGGCGAACGAGCCCTACGAAATACTGCAACGAAATCACTACACGCTACAACAACGTTGCCTCGAGTCCTTCCGGGTCGGACGCATCCTGTTTGCAGGAGATGCCGCTCACCTGGACAGCCCGGCCGGAGGCATGGGTATGAACGGTGGTATGCATGACGCCCAGTGCCTGGTCGAACACCTGGTGCCGGTCCTGCAGGGCGCCGATGACAGCTTACTGGACCGGTACTCGCGAAGGCGGCGGACAATTGCGCTCGAAGAAGTGCAGCGCCTGTCGGCGCGGAATTATCGCTGGCTGCGTGAGGCCGATCCGGACAAACGGGAACAAATCTGGCAGGAACTGCAGGATATCGTTAACGACCGGGGTAAAATCCGGGATTTCCTTTTGAATTCCTCCATGATCCGGTCCCGCCAACGTGAGAAGGAAATCGATTGACAAACATCATTGCGGAGTTCACTCGATAATCGTCAAAATGCTCCGGGTAATCGGATTAACTGGAGAAAAACCAATGACGGACAAGACAGCGGACCTGGCAGGTCCTGGCATCAGCACTTACGAAGAAGTGGCAAAAATCCTCCCGCGGGATTACGACTCATTACTCACCCCGAAGGAAACCATGAAGGCCCTGTTCGGGGTGAAGAACTACATCGAAGAAAACCTGTGCAAAGAGCTGAACCTGATGATGGTGCAGGTTCCGTTGATCGTGGACCGGGATAGTGGCGTCAATGACATGCTGGATCGCGATGGCTCACGCACGCCGGTGGAATTTCCCTGCGGCCTGGGTCTTGAAAAACGCATGACTGCCCAGGTTGTGCAGGCGGCCACCAAGTGGAAACGGATGGCGTTGAAGACATTCGGACTTGATATTGGTGAAGGACTTTGCACCGATATGAAAGCCATCCGTAAGGATTATTTCCTGGATCACGACCACAGTTCCTATGTCGACCAGTGGGATTGGGAGAAAGCCATCAGCGCGGACCAGCGCAACCTGGATTACCTGACCGATTCCGTCAGGAGAATCTGGAAAGTACTGGTGGGCGCGGAAGAATATGCCCAGGACATGTTCCCGCAACTGAAAAATCCAAAATACCCGGGTCTTCCCAGGGAATTGACCTTTATTCATGCCGAAGACATCCTGGAGATGTATCCGGACCTGCCACGCAAGCAGCGCGAGACCCGCTTGATACAGGAATGCCCGGCGGTGTTTATTTACGGCATAGGCTGGCAATTGGCGGATGGGTATCCGCACGAGTTGCGAGCGGCCGACTACGATGACTGGGTGACCGAGACCGAGTCAAAAGACGGGCGGCCAATGCACGGACTAAACGGCGACATACTGGTTTACAATCACGTCACCGGTCGCCGTCATGAACTGACCTCCATGGGAATTCGCGTGACCAGGGAGACGCTGTTGCAACAGCTCGAGTTGAGCGACCAGATGGACCTGGTGGACCAGCCATATCACCAGGCGATACTAAACGACCAGATTCCACTGAGTATCGGTGGCGGCATCGGCCAGTCACGAGTCTTCATGCTATTGCTGCGCAAGGCGCACCTGGGTGAAGTCGGTGTGACGATATGGCCGAAAGAGCTGAGGGATATCTGCACGGAGCGGAATATTCACGTACTGCAGTAGCCGGGTGGGTACAGCCCGGGAAGCGGCAGTCCTCATCTCCGCGCCTGAGTGTTCGCCTGGTCAGCTAACGTTTGAATTAACCGGCACCAGCGTTGCTGGTGTCCGTGTTGAATGTTTTGTTAGCTGTCACGCCCTTCCTTACAGAAACGCATTTAGACGATTTGTTATGTGAGAGCCCACTACTAGCAACAATGTTAATAACCAGGGGGCGTTTATAACTCGAAACGTTTCCGCGGAAACGTCTTCTGAATTCTCCAGACCAGGGCGATGCGGAATGACCGTCGAAACTGCTCCCCAAGTCGATTGGCATGGCCTGATTCGAAAACGCAGCCTCGCCGATGTGTACTGCCTGGCCGTGTTGAGTCGTGGGGTCTCATTCCACCGATACCCCTCCGCGGGTGTAATGGGAGACTCACCTCGTATTCCTGCTTCGACCCAGTCATTTACGTTCTCAGTCCACCAAGCGCGCACCGACAATAGGCTCGTTGCCTCTGACGCCATAAATAAGCAAACCCAGGGTAATAAGTGCCGTAGCAACTACTGAACCCCAAGCAATGAATTGAACCAAACCGCCCCAGTCAGACCAAGTACCAATGACTCCATAGTACAACAGGTATATACCAGCACCGCCATTGCTAACAATGCCAACCCATATAGGCCCCATAAGGCGTTTGCCAGCAAGAGAAGCCTGAAGAGCAAAGTAATATCCAACGCACAATGCAAGGTAGGCCCAGCCCAGCATGCGAACGAACATATAGCTCTCCTGTTGAGGAAACCCAACAGCCTCTAGAACAGATGCAGGAAACAATAGAAGCGGTGTACACCAGAGAAATACCGTGCCAGCAATTTTGAAGATTAATACTTTTGATAGGTTACTCATAAATCTTCTCTGGTTGCCTAACGTTTAAATTAAGCGGCGCCTTTAGGCGTTCGGCTTGAATGATTTGTTATGTGTGATTCTTGCACACTGGTAGATCAAAACACCTGCCAGAACGATCGGTAGAATTGAAAACAAGCCAAATGCCAAATTACCTCCAATGAATATCAAAACAGTTGATACAACAAATGCCATAGCGGCTAAAACTGCACCAGACAATCTGGTTTTTTGTGGCACGAGCAATACACCACCTGCTATCTGAACCAATCCGAACACCATAATGAGGGTTTCGCTCAAACCAACACCCTGTAAGAATTCCATTTCCTGTGGCGTTTGCATGACTTTAGCCGCACCAGCCGCAATACTTAGAAGCGCCACTACTACAATAATTAGAAATTTGACTATTTTCATTTCAGCATCCTCTTCCGACCGCTGTGGCTACACATAACGATTGAGTTAAGCGGCGGCTGCGCAGCACGCGTCCGGTGGAGGCAGCAGGCCGGAACGCAGTTAATCGCCTTGTTAGGTTTCGGCTTCATGCTTTGACCAGATCTGGAGGCCCAAATATACGGCGCCAAAAGCTGCACCGCCGAAGATCAGCGTATTGGAAAGGATAGACGAGAATTCGTAGTTCGGATGGTTCATGAAAAGTGCGTGCACTAGGCCGTGGAGTACAAGAAGCCCACTAATGACCAATCGAGAATTTGTGCGGATCCGGTCATTTGAACTAGCAACGAGCGCAATTAGAACTGCAAAAATTGGGACATGCGCGATCACGAATACGATCATTCCTATGTCGTCCGGCAGCATTCGCACTAACGGGAGGACGCGCCACTCGTGATTCGGTATTGCATCGAGCTCGTGCGTGAACAACGCGCCCATTCCAAGATAAAAGACGATTTCTCTCATGTAACCTAACGTTTGAGTTGTGGGGCGGCGGAGCGTCCCACACGAATGATTTGTTATGTATTTAAGTGTACATACTAACTATTTAACAATAGTTGGTTGACGTCCGCCGAATTCATCGTCAGCGACTCGCTGGGTTACACCATAGTTGCGAACAGTATAGTTAAAGTCTTGTCCATTAGTTGTTAGATTGTTTACTGCATCATCCCCACAATTGAAATTGATAGTTACGGTATCATCGCTGTTCTTGTCCCACTCGTAGGAGTTGATGCTGAAACGAGGGCTATCTATCATGTAGCCCGTTTCATCATAGAGCGTAATAGAGGTAAAGTATTTGTTATCTGGTTCTTCGAATGTAACCGTTTGGCATACGCTACCATCGAACTGCTTAGTATTGCGATAGATATTGGATACCCTGAGTTCAACTGGCATGCCTCCCCATCCTTGAGCATTGGATTGAGCAATACGTAGCGGGTCGACATTGTGCTCTTTACCGCCAACATACACAAAATCCTCACCCGATTTAAGAAAATCTGCTTTAAGCTTTTCAGTCAGAGCATTTCTCTGGTCTATATCAAAGTTTGGCGCCACATAATCATGACCAACTGTAGCACTATGATCTACATGGAAGAGTGGTTGAGCTGACAAGGCATCAGACAGGTCTGTTTTGTCTTCAACACCTGCACGGAATATGATGAATGCATATTCAGTATCAATCATAACTGAATGTTTTCCAGCCCCAACATAGTAAGCAGGTGACGCACTGTTTTCATCAAGTACGTGTACAGATGTATATACCTTGGCGCCTTTATCGATGCCAACGTGAACCATGCTATTTTTATCTGCACGAACAATAGCTGAAGAATACAGTGAGTCTTGGTTCATACGCACAACGGGTGCTTTGTTGCCCGCAGGCACGAGTATAGGCAGGTGCACGAGAGCTTTATCAGCACCACGTTTGTCCCAGTTCCCCATGTACTTTGCCGCAACCGCCTGATTATAGTTTTCCATCGTTACAGGGATTGGGCCTGCAAAGACAGCGGGAGCACTGACGGTAATAGCAGCGAATATAGTGAAGATTGGCAGCAAATTTTTCATGCGAATATTCCCCTGGAATTCAAAGATTATTCTGGTATATGTATGCCTAAATGTCATCTTTAATCAAGGACATAACGTCGCAAATCACCGGCAGTTTAAAGCAGAGCGACGAGGAACGAGGAGCGGCGCTTTAAACTGTCCGAGTGCATTTGCCTTGTTATGTGTTTTTTGCAAGTCTGATTCTCGACACATTTGAATTCATGAGTTTTCTCACCACATGTTTATAAATAACTGCTTTTATGCCACTTAAATTGGAACCATGTTCCTTGTAGAAAGAATCTGGATCTTCAAATACTCCAAAGTCATTATTTATTCCGTCTTTTTGAATATATGTATCAGCACCATTCCAATCTATTTGTGGATTTTTAAAATCTGAAGTAGCAACACCATATCCACAGAAAGAACCTTTAACATCCGGAAAATTACATTGGATGTTGCCCAAGTATTTTTTGTCTAAAATAAAGCCCTCTAAATTCAGCCATTGTTCTTGATAGTAAACTTCTACCCAACTATGGATGATATTTTTTGGTGCTAACAAATAAGGTAGACCAGTAATTGCACCTTTTTGTAACTTTTTGTCTATGGTAAAACCATGGAACCGGCAAGGAACTCCAACACACCTAAGCAAAGCCATAAGTAAAGTGCCTTTCGTATTACACTGACCATAAGCATCTTTTAAAACTGCTGACGCTGGTATTTCATCAGATTCGTTGTAGCCAAAAACGATATCATTCTGAACAAAATGATAAATGGAACCTATTTTTTCGTATTCAGATAAATCTTTCCAATTACGTTCTTGAATTAACCCTTTAATATCAGAGTGGCTAAAATCAAGAAGCTTGGTTTCTATTAAATATTTTTCCATTATTTAATCCATTGTTCATTTAGACACATAACGCTTGAGCTCACAGGATTTTGCGAAGCGCAGCGTAGCAATATTCCAGTGGAGCGATTTGTTAGGTATCTGGCCTGAAATCGAAGGGTTTGTTCCTACTACTTAACCACACCAACCCGGCAAATAGAGCGAGCCATACTACAGTTCGTAAAGACATGGCACGAAGGCTGTCAACAGCAATTGAGCTCCCTTCTGTGTACAGAAAGTAGATTGCTGCCAGCACGACGAGATTAAGAAAGAATATAGCCGCTGCCACATACATACCTTGTTTGAAGTTGCGCCAAATGATGATACCTGCTGCGACATACACCATACCCATTGCTGTGTTATAGATTAGCAGCGGTCGGAAAACGATGTATCCCGGATCTGAACCGAGAAGGACACGAGTGCCTGCAAAAATTGTTGCAAGACCAAATAATGTTGCTACGAGCGCCAATACGCTTTGGGTGATCTTCATATATCTCAGTACCTATTGAGCTTTCTTTTCATTAAGGCGCCTAACGCGTGAATTAAGCCGACCCGCGAAGCGGGTTCGGCTTGAATTACTTGTTAGACCGTGCCCAAGGCACCGCGAATCGGAGAAATTGGCTCGTGTACTTGGCGCACGAGGAAATCGGAAAACGACGTTCCAGCGCTTATCTGGCTTAGCCAGTCCTCTGGGTCAAATTCCACTCCAACCGGGTTGACGGCAAAGCTCGGGCCACAAATGTAGGCGTTGCATTCCTTTGTGGACTCGAAGCAGTCAACCTGGAATTCAAGCTGGTTGCCGTCAGGGTCGGCGTAATACATTGAGATTGTGAGGCCGTGGTGGATGCACCAGTAAGGTAAAATTCCCTTAGACTTAAGGCGCATGTAGTTCTCGAACAAGCTCTCCAGTGATTGGTAAGTGTAGGCGATATGCTCAACACCAACTAGCCCACGTTTCTCCGATTCGTCCACATTCGGCTGAACAACGCTCAGGTCGATAAATGCCAGCCGGTGATGTTCGTCATCATATGTGAGGAATGCCATTACCGGATTCTGATGCTGAACCCTGGCATGGAACATTTCTTTATACCAAACGAGCATTTCCTCAAATTTTCGAGTCCGATAGACAACGTGAGCGAGTCTCGGTGACCGATTCTGTGACATTTTAGGTTCCTATAGTAGGGAATGACAAGAAAGCCGTTCTAGTTTACAGGGTTTGCTGAAACGGTCTAACGTCTGAATTAACCGGCGCCAGCTTTGCTGGCGTTTGTGTTTAATGATTTGTTATGCCGTTTTGTACACACTTTAAAACATTGTGTTATCGTTCGCTGATTTCTCAGGCACAGCCTGCCCCACATTCCAATGTT
>Ga0209013_10005790_pt1 | contig 10589 bp, 9 predicted proteins | sample Cruoilmetagenom2_FD_187291 | JGI IMG/M metagenome (GOLD analysis project Ga0209013, IMG submission 187291) | Oil polluted marine microbial communities from Coal Oil Point, Santa Barbara, California, USA - Sample 2 (SPAdes) (version 2) | ecosystem: Environmental > Aquatic > Marine > Oil seeps ...
TTTTATATAAGTATTTGAAATTATTGTAAATTTTAATGGTGGAGGCGGCGGGAGTCGAACCCGCATCCGAAAAGCAATTTTCCCTATATATTCAAGCTGTTAGCCTGGGCAGTGCTTTTTCTGGGGACTGCCTGGGGACTTACTTGCCAACATCTATGGTTTTCACCATATCAAACTGATACAACATGTACACCATACATCTTGAACTTTTAAGAATGATTCACGACTTTCAATGGATAGCAGACAGTTTTACTAGCTGAATTTCTTTTTTTCCTCAAAAGCTAAGGGGGGCTGCTTTAGCAACCCCCCTCATACCATTTATTCAATTGCGGAACTTACAAGTAAGCTGTTAATGAATTTTCTCTGCATTCTCGGCAGCCCAGTTCACATCCCTGCCAAGATGGCATCCGAGGCAGGCATATTCCAGGGTGACTATTCCAGTCGCATATTTTGATTTTTTTCCTTTCTTTTCAACAGTTGCAAATGCTTTGGCTTTTGGATTCGTGTCGATTTTGAAAATGTGGGACCGCACATCACCGGTATATTTATTTACCTTAATTGCAGATTTACTCATCTTCGGCATATGACAGGCAAAACATTTTATCTCATCCCTGGCATGGATATTCTTGGCATAGGATGCGGCAGCTTCCTCGTGACAATCCGCACATTTGTCTTTAACAAGGATAGCCCGTTTGTGCGGGTCATGGCATTCCATGCAGCTCAGCTCATTGTGAGCCCCTGACAGCAATTCGTTAATCTGTTCATGATGCTTGATAAAGTCACCTTTAACAGGGGGTTGGGGATTAATGCCGCCGCGCTGGTGGCACTTACCGCAAGCCTGGGATGATGAAACAACCGAGATGTTATCTTTCGCCGGTTTTTTCGTATGGTCTGAGCCCGGACCATGGCATTCCTCACAGCCGACACCGTCTTCCACCCAGGTGCCGATCATTCCGGGAAGCCCGTCCTGGTTACCCTCAGGGCTATAATTCGTCATGTGACAGGGACCGCACTTATAGGGCTTTTTTTCACCCTTATGATAGAAAGCCCAGGAACCGTCTTCGATATTGTACTGGGTTTTTGCTTCGGAGCCGTCTTTAGCCTGGGTGATGATATACCCTTCCAGATCGATAAATCGTGCTTTTTTGATTGCCCCGCCTATGACATAAGAGATTTCATCCCAGGAATACCCTGGGGGCAGAGGAAGTTTTGCATATCGGGCCTTTTCAGCTTTGCGAATTTTCCATGGGTGGCCTGACGACTGCCAGTCATTGAATTGATCGGTGTGACAGCTGAAACACTGGTCAGACCCGACATAGTATGCCGCCTCTACAGAACCGGCAACGAGGAACACTGAGAAACAAAGACAACTAATCAGAACACTTTTCATATCAACCTCCTTGGAAATTTATTCACCCTTAACAACTTTTCTTGCCCAGCCATATTATTGTAAATTGTTCCGGTTACAATAATATCATATTTATAGATTATATGTTTATAATAAATGGGGGAAACTATGTAATTGTTGTCAAAAAAGACCCTATTAAGCGTTTTCATGCTTTTCTAATATGTCTTGAGTAATATTCTCGAATTTCGATTGATAGCAGAAGTCTACACATTGGATTTCAGCATACTACTGCTGAATAGCAGTTGCCGGATCAAGACTTTCAACTCTTTAAATTTAATCAGAGACGAGATAGTGTTGTATTGTAGGTGGACCGACAAATAGAGCTACAATTTTATCTAATTGCTTTTGAAGGTATCCACTAGATTCACCAGCGACCATATCTTTTTCAGTTTCCCAGATAGTGATTGAAATAAATTTGCTGGTTTCTGGATCCGTTAGAAGGTGCATCTTCATGAAACCTTTTTGTTCTTTTGCTGCCGGTTTGACACTTTCCTTATAAATTTTTATCGCTTCATCCTGCTTCTTGAGCTTAACTCTCCCCAATATCACTCTAGCATGCATAGTTGTCCTCCCCAGTCCAAAATTGAATCGAAAAAAATTTCATACTTCTTGCCATGTTGTTAATTCAATGAAATGCCAAGCCGTTTAATAATTTCATATAGTATCTTAACTTTCTTAAAAGTCCAGACATCTTGCCACAATGTAGATTTTGGGCCACTTTAATCTGAGTTAAGGTGTATGGCAGACAGCTTGACTTTTAAAATCATTTTTATTTCAAAAAAAGTCGTTTTTTCCGCACCTCCTAACTAGCACTTTCACTTTTCTTCGCCCCTTTTAAAAGCAGCAATTAACCGCCAAAATACTAGTTGCGCCTGGCATTTCATCTGCCATTAATACTTATTGAAATCAAGTGGTTATATACACTAATAATGTCAATAATCTTTTTGCGTTTTTATTTGGTAAAAATGGCTTCCGGGTATAAATTATGTACCAATCACCAGAACATAAAGCTGTAAAAACCAGGGCTTGTGCACAGGGTTTTACCCTGATAGAGCTTTGCGTATTTATGACAATTATCTGCATCCTGGCAACGGGGGTTGTGTATATGTATAGCAACCCCACTGCGAAGGTTAAGGGTGTAATGTTCAATATACTGACTGATCTCAACCTGGCCAGGTCTGAATCGGTCAACAGAAACCAGGATATCCTGGTTGACTTTACCCTGGGAGACCAGGACGGCTATTTGATTTGCCTTGATACTGATTCTGACAAGGACTGTGATAACGAGTTGGCCGAAAACATCATCAAAGAGGTTCTGTTCAGAGAAGAAGTGCAGTTTTACGATTGCGGATCTGCCCCTCCATATCCGGCGAACGGCCCTACCAAAACCCCATCCGGAACAAATCTGGCCGGGAAAAACGGTCTCATATTCGGTGGCCCTAACTATATTAAATGGCAGCCGGATGGAACCAGCGGCGATAACGGTTCAATTATTGTCTATCATCCGGCTCTCAATAACCCTCAGCAGGTAAAGGGCAATCCTTATGCAGCTGTTATCAGCAGCGCTGCGACCGGCAGGATGCGGTTAATGCGCTGGAGTCACAGTAACGGCTGGTCAAAAAAATAATCCTTATTTTTTATTGCTCACAACGCACAATACTATATATTCGGCAATGCACTGTTTATTTCCGGGATAAATCTGTACAATTTTGTAGAATTGAAGAAATGAGACGTAGCGCTTTATAAAAAGAACTGCTTCCAGCAGGCCACAACCATAGTTAACTGAAAGGAACTATCATGGGAATCAACCAGGAACGCCTGGCATCTCTTTTTACCACCCTTTGTGAGATCGACAGTCCCTCAAAACAAGAGGGAAGGGTCGCCGCGTATCTAAAATCGGTCTTTGCCGAGATGGGAGCGGCGGTGAGTGAGGACGACTCAGCCAAGCAGACCGGTTCTGACTGCGGCAACCTGTTCGTTCGATTTCCTGATGGAGGGCTGGACAAGGAGCCTGTTTTCTTTAACTGTCATATGGATACTGTCCTCCCCGCAGTTGGAGTCAAAGTGAAGCGTGAGGGAGAAGTCTTTACCTCAGCCGGCAACACTGTGCTAGGCAGTGATGACAAGGCAGGCATTGCGGCACTCATTGAAGTCATGCGTACCCTGCAGGAAAAAAATATCCCCTATGGTCCTGTGGAATATATTTTTACTACCTGTGAAGAGGTGGGGCTAATGGGAGCAAAGATCCTTAATCCTTCTTCTATCAAAGCAAAGATCGGCTATGCCCTTGATTCTTCGGGCATAAACAGGGTGGTTGTCGGCGCTCCTGCCGCAAACCGTATTACAGCAAAAATAAAGGGAGTGGCAGCCCACGCCGGTCTCAGCCCTGAAAAGGGTATAAGTGCCATCCATCTGGCAGCCAGAGCAATAGCCCGTCTCAAACTCGGCAGGCTTGACCCGGAAAGTACAGCGAATATCGGCCTTATTGAAGGTGGCACAGCAACCAATATCATTCCAGAGTCTGTCGTGGTGCACGGGGAAGTCAGGAGCCACACCCTTAGTAAGCTGGAAGAACATATGCAAAACATTCAAGACGTTTTCCAGGATGAGGTTGATAACTGGAGAGACCCTGAAAGTATCGTTGACGGGAAACCATCCCTGGATTTCAAAGTAATTGAGGATTATCCTGTCATGAAACTGGACAAGAACTCAACTGTCATAAAAAGGGTAGCAAAAGCTGCCACCACCCTTGATGCAGAATTGGACTACGTTGTCGCCGGCGGTGGAAGTGACGCTAACATTTTCAACAGCTTCGGCATTCAGTGTGCCATCCTCTCTACCGGCATGGACAAGGTGCATTCCACCCAGGAGACGATCAAACTTTCGGACATGACATTAACAGCCGAGTTGGTCATGGCTATCTTGACCTGATTCGTGCCATGCCAGCTCCAGTTGCGCTGTAAATAATGTATGGATGCAGGCACGTGATCAGCTCCGGGATACTTTAGCCCCGGACAAAGAAGAAAGAACCGCTTAACCGCAAAAAAACCGCATTTTTAAAAAAATGTCGAGAAAACAAGAAACTAAGGTTAAGTTTTATTCACACGAAAACATCATTATCAAGGAGGTACCATTATGTGTCTGGTAACCAAGCAAGCTCCCGAGTTTGAAGCTGAAGCTGTTATGCCCAACAACAGCTTTGAAACCCTTTCCCTTTCCTCCTATCGGGGTAAATATGTACTCATTTTCTTTTATCCCCTGGACTTTACCTTTGTCTGTCCCTCGGAGATTTTAGCCTTCAATAAACAGCTGGAAAATTTCAAGGCCAAAAACTGTGAAGTGCTTGGCATCTCTGTTGATTCCATCTACACCCATCTGGCCTGGAAAAACACACCGGTTGACCAGGGTGGCATCGGGCCGATTCAGCTACCCCTGATATCTGATATCGCGAAATCCATCTCAACCGATTACGGCGTCCTGTTGGAAGACGGGGTCTCCCTTCGCGGGCTTTTCCTGGTGGACAGGGAAGGTGTTGTGCGCCATGAACTGGTAAACGACCTACCGCTTGGCAGGAATGTAGATGAAGCGCTGCGGGTCATAGATGCCCTGCAGTTTTTTGAAGAGCATGGCGATGTCTGTCCCGCGAACTGGAGGCCTGGCGAAGAAGCCATGAAGCCAACACCAGAGGGTGTGGCTGATTATCTTTCCAAACACAGCTCTTAATTCTCCCTCCCCCTGCCCTGAATATTGCATGGGATTTAGATGCTCATGCAATATCCAGTGCCAATATGGAACCACAGCAAAGGATGACAAAACATTATGCTCAAGGAAGAAAAAAGGCCCAATTTACTTCTGCTCGGCTCTGATGTTAAGGTCAACAACCTGCCTATCAAGGAGGTAAGCCTGCTCTCAGAAGGCAGCCTGCCTGCCTATGGCTATAATCCCGGTGACTTCATTGAGCTGCTGGCCGGCAAGGTAAGTGTTGATAATGGACGCTTAGAGCAATGCCTGACCTGGCTGGCGTCCTACCTTACCTCCACAGACATGACCCCCAGGATTCGCACCCTTACGTACGGCGAACAAAAAGAAATATTTCAAATTTTTCGCAATAAAAAGGCCTCAACAGAACAGCAGGACCATGGCTGGTTCATGGTGCATCAAATACTTCCTCCTGAAGGGCGACGAAAAGAACCCGAAGTTCTGGTCATTGATGATGCAAATATTGAAACCTTAAGCAACAACCACGGCATACTTATTATAGATGATGGAGGTTGGCCGCCCCAGGAGGCCAAGCGCATCAAAACCCTTAACCCTGAAAGCTGGGTGATAGGGATGGGCATCGGTATTGCCCATTGGCAGGAATGGGCAGAGCTGTTCGATAAATGTTTTTTCCTCTTCTGCAGGTTGTCCGACCTGGAAACCACGCGAATGGAAATGGACAGCTCCGTTACCTGGGAAACCATTGTGGCCACGTCTCTGCGCGCCTTGCGCACTGAAGAAATTGGACTTTGGGATAAAAAAAACAACCGCTTTCTCTGCCATATTGTGGTGGAGATGTTTCCCTACGGCATTTTATACGCCGGCCCGAACGGTGTCTTTTTCAGATATCAGGAAGGCTGCCTGCCACAGAAAAGCGCACCGCGCCATAAAGGCTCTGTTCCTGCCCATGACACACTGGTCACTTCCATGATGGCCATGGATTTTCTGGAAATCGGCTGTCGTGATTTCTGCCGCAACTATTTTTATGATTTTTCCAGGCGGGTTCTTGATAATTGGCAGCTCTTATATGATCACGGTTATTTTTTCAGTGACAGCCTTGAATTCCCGGAACTGGATTTTTCATCTGTTTTCCCCGGAGGGGTTCCCTGCTCCTTTATTGAATACTCCATTGATCCAGGCTTTATTGAGCTTCCGGAAAGCTCGCCTGATTTTGCCGGAAGCTTAGAGCTTGTAGCCAACCAGATTTGGAACGAGGATAAAAAAAGAGCCCTGCGCTCCTTCTTTCCACAAAAACTTCCGGTGGCAATTGGGCCCACCACTACTTCGATCGACATGATTCCAGGTCCTATCCCGGTCATCCTGGACGTATTGCACCACCTCAAGGAAGAGGTCAGCTGGAAAAAAGACTTCGAACATTTTCGCCTCTTCCGTGTCGGTAATCTCCGCACCATGGACCCAGCTGAACTGGACCCGGTCATTACCCTGCAGAACGTAATGGACAGTTATGTTTCAAAGGAGACATTCCAACGGCCGCTCTGTATAGGAGTTTTTGGACCACCCGGCTCTGGAAAATCCTTTTCGGTCAAAGAGGTGGCCCGGGTCGTTTCCAGTAAACTTGACACCAACCCCTTTGATTTCTTCGAGTTCAATATGACCCAGTTTGATGAACCAGAGGAAATCAATTCAGCCATAGAGCCAATCCGGGCCTCTGTTGCCCGGAGCAAGGTTCCCATTGTCTTCTGGGATGAATTCGACTGTCGCTATGACAACCATGAGTTCGGTTACCTGCGCTATTTTTTGCCATCCATGCAGGACGGTGTCACCTATGTGCACGGCACCCCATACTATATCGGCCGCTCCATTTTCGTTTTTGCCGGCGGGGTCAAATCCAGCTGGGCCGGCATGGAAGAAATGTTAAGCCAGAACGACCCGCACACAGCTCAACTTGTCAAAACCTTAAAAATTCCTGACTTCATGAGCCGGTTACGGGTAGTGCTGGACATTGATGGCATTGAGATAGATGATTCTCTATTGCAGAAATCCGCCTCAGAAGAACAGCTGGAAGACTTGCACCGCATTCTTATTAAAAGGGCTTTTATCATAGCCCACCAGATGGACACACACTGGAAAAAAGCAGCTCGCAAGACTTCGGGCCTTCTTTTGCGCCTCTTGCTGTCCCGTTATAAGTTCGGGGCCCGCTCCATAGAGGCAGTTATTGAGGCAAGCAGCGCCTCAGACCGTTTGGTTTACGGCCTGCCGGAGCTCATTGCACCGTCTGCAGCCCGCATCCATGCCGAATGGCGCATAGAACTTGAAAGGGAAGTGGACCACATCCGCAAAGAACATAAACTCAGGGCTGTTTGGTAATTTTTGCCCATGACTCTGTTAAAAGATCTTACCATGGTCGACTGGGCCAGGGCCCAGTTTGCCCTTACCGCCATGTACCACTGGCTTTTTGTCCCGCTAACCCTGGGACTCTCCTGGCTGATTGCCTTTTTTGAAACCTTTTATGTTAAAACCGGCAACGAGGAATGGAAGCGCATTACAAAATTCTGGATGATGCTCTTTGGCATCAACTTTGCCATTGCAGTGGCCTCCGGTATTATTCTCGTATTTGAGTTCGGCACCAACTGGTCAAATTTCGCCTGGATGGCAGGGGACATCTTCGGCCCCCTTCTTGCAGCCGCTGGCATCTTTGCCTTTTTTCTTATGGCCTCCTTCTTTGGAGTCATGCTCTTCGGCTGGGATCGTGTTTCTAAAAAGGAACACCTGTTTGCCACCTGGATGGTGGCTTTGGGCTCAAATCTCTCCGCCCTCTGGATTCTCGTGGCAAACGCCTGGATGCAACATCCCATAGGCGTAGCATTCAATCCTGATAAAGCCCGCTTTGAAATGCAAAACTTCTGGGAGGTGCTGCTGTCACCTGTTGCCATTAGCAAATTCACCCATGCCACCAGTTCCAGTTTTCTGGTTGCATCTCTCTTTGTTCTGGCTGTTTCATCCTGGTTTCTGCTTAAAGGGCGTCACACAGATATTGCCAAGAAGTCCATCCTGGTGGCTGCGATTTTCGGTCTGCTTTCTTCTGTCTTTGTCTCCATTACCGGTAATCAATCAGCCTATTTAAATGCCAAACACCAACCCATGAAGCTGGCGGCCTCTGAGGGGCTTTATGATGGTGAAAAAGGTGCAGGATTGGTGGCTGCAGGAATTCTCAACCCTGAAAAGCGTCCCAATGACGATAGCAGCCCTTTTCTCCATGAAATAAAGATCCCCGGCCTCCTCTCTCTGCTGGCTAACCGTGAACCCGGTTCCTTTGTGCCGGGCATCAACGATCTTGTCTATGGCAACCGTGAGCATACCATTATGGGGATTGATAAAAAAATTAAAAAGGGGGAAATCGCAGTTGAGCTGTTAAGTCAGTACAAGACCGCTAAAAAGGAAAAAAATGAAACACGGGCAAAAATTTCCCTGGCCAATTTCAAAAAATACGAGGAATATCTGGGCTTCGGCTATTTGCAGAACCCCGAAGAAGCGGTGCCGCCCATAGGCCTTACCTTTTACAGCTTTCATATAATGGTGACCCTCGGCGCCCTGTTTCCGGTCATTTTTCTGCTCTATCTCTATTATACCTATAAAGACAGCATCACTGAAAAAAAATGGCTCCTCCGGTTTGGTCTTTTTTCTCTCTTCCTGGGATATGTTGCCGGCCAGGCCGGCTGGATAGTTGCTGAAGTCGGGCGGCAGCCCTGGGCCATTCAGAACATCCTGCCGGTTTCTGTGGCCCGCTCCAACCTGAGCACAGGCACCGTACAGACCACTTTTTTTCTGTTCCTGTTTCTGTTTACCGTCCTTCTTATTGCTGAAATCAGGATCATGCTGAAACAGATTCAGATCGGCCCGGAAACCCCAAGAGAGGATTAAAAAAAGGAGAGTAGCATGTTCGATAGTTTTTCCCTTGTCCAACTTCAGCAGCTCTGGTGGATCATTGTCTCGACTATCGGTGCCCTGTTTGTTTTTCTGACCTTTGTGCAGGGCGGTCAGTCCCTTTTGAGCTCTGTGGCCAGAAATGATCTGGAAAAATCGCTTGTTATCAACTCGCTGGGGAGGAAATGGCTCCTCACCTTTACCACGCTCATACTTTTCGGCATCACCCTGTTTGCGGCCTTTCCACTCTTTTATGCCACCAGCTTTGGCGGGGCTTACTGGGTCTGGATCTCGATTCTTTTCACCTTTGTCCTGCAGGCTGTGAGTTTTGAGTTTAGAAAAAAGCCGGGCAGTCTCCTTGGTGCCAGAACTTACGAACGGTTCCTTTTTTTTAACGGTACCATCGGCATTCTTTTGATAGGCATTGTGCTGGCTACCTTTTTCAGCGGCTCCAGTTTTCAGCTTGACGACTACAACCTGGTCCTCTGGCAGCATCCCATGCGGGGACTGGAGGCAGGTATGATTTTTTTTAATGTGGCCTTGGGGCTTTTTCTTGTCTTTCTCTCAAGAACCCTGGGCGCCCTGTATCTACTCAACAATATCGACTTCAGGCTGGACCTGGTAAAAGACATGGAAAAAAGGCTTCGAAAGGCGGCAGTCTCAAACCTGACTGCCTCCATCCCCTTTCTTCTCTATTTTATGGTCGGCCTGTTAACCAGGGAAGGCTTTGCGGTCATTCCTGAAACTGGAAATGTCTTTATGGAAAGCGGCAAGTACCTGCAAAACCTCAAAGCCATGCCTGATGTTCTTGCCATGCTGGCAGCAGGACTTCTCCTGGTTGTTTTCGGCGCACTCAGTGCTCGCCGTGCATCCAGCACTTCAGGTATTTGGTTTTCCGGCTTTGGTTCCTTCCTGGTCACCCTGGCCCTGTTTTTGACTGCAGGGCTTAACAACTCCGCATTTTATCCATCACACTTTGATTTGAACAGCAGCCTGAGCATTTATAATGGATCCAGCAGCCGCTATACCCTGGCAGCAATGAGCTATATCGGATTGGCAATACCTATAGTCCTGGCCTACATTGTCTATTGCTGGAGAAAAATGGATAAGGAAAAACTTTCAACAGGTGAAGTCAGCGACTTTACAGCAAAGGAAATTTACTAATAGATTCTTCCCAATAAAGATAAACTTCAAACCACATTCACACTTATGCTATTTGTGCCATTTCACGAAGCTGAGCAGCACAGTAAAGAACGGTAAAAACAATTCGGCGGAGCACCCCGCAAGGGGGTATAAAAGAATCGACTTTCCGAATCGTCCGTTCTTTATGAGCAGCACAAGGTATTCCGCTAAAAGCGGAACGAGTGAACGGCTGCTCAAAAAAAGCGGCAGGCTGTAGATGCTTACCTCTGGCTTATTTGCTTGCTCCCTTGATGATATCGGATTTCAACAGGTCGGAAAAGTACGTTATTGTTTTTTCCAGCCCTTCTCGTAACGGGACCTTTGGCTCCCAGCCAAGTTTATCTTTTGCCAGTGT
>Ga0209013_10005791_pt1 | contig 10588 bp, 6 predicted proteins | sample Cruoilmetagenom2_FD_187291 | JGI IMG/M metagenome (GOLD analysis project Ga0209013, IMG submission 187291) | Oil polluted marine microbial communities from Coal Oil Point, Santa Barbara, California, USA - Sample 2 (SPAdes) (version 2) | ecosystem: Environmental > Aquatic > Marine > Oil seeps ...
GGTTGTGTAGGATATTTGATGAGATGTGGGTGTCGTCGTTCTTTCGTTCTACTATTTGTCGTTCTAACTTCTTCGCATCACGCCGGTCGGTCTTGATTCGTTCACCCGGCTTTTTGGGGATCAGCGGTGGCGCCACTACCTGGCATTCATGACCCAACTCCAGTATCTGACGATGCAATACGTAGCTACAGGGACCGGCTTCATAGCAAAATCATGACCTGTCCTCCTCAATTCTGGCTCTGAGCCAATGGTTATCGAACCTCTAGCTTAATCCACGCGGCTTGAGGTTGGGCAGGTCAAATCATTATGTCTAGTGTACTGTATCGGCAAGAGGCAGGATTTGGTGTGAATTACAGTGGCTATGGGCTGTCATGCCTCTTTCAATATTATGCTGTTCCATTTCTCAAATGGGATGTTATGAAATATAGTACATGGTCTACATATAACAGGTAACCCATTGAAACAAGGAAATGTCATGACCCTACTAGGTACAGGTCGCCGCATCATTTTTCAACTGATGCTGGTGATGTTTCTGAGTCTGCCAGCAATGGCGTTAGCCGCGAACCTGGGCTCCATTTTACGCCAGGTCGAACAGAATGCCCCGTTGCTACAGGCTGAATCAGCCAGAACAGAAGCATCAGAGGCCGGCGTACAGTTGGCAAAAAGTCGCTATTGGGGCCATGCCGAACTGTTTGGGCGCAGTAGTCACTATGACGACGACAGACTGGTTAACCCGATCAGTTATCCACCGATACTGACTAGATCATTGTTTGACAATAACACCTATGGTTTTGGGGCTGCCTATACCCTGCCGCTGGATATAGACGGGCGTATCAACGCGGACGTCAGTGCGAAACGACATCTTGCCGAGGCGGCGATGCAAAATCAGGCGTATACCCGGTTGTCACTATTTGCCCTGACCGTCAACCTGTACCGTGGTCTGCAACGACTGGACGGCATCGGCCAGGCATTGGAAAAGCAGCTTGAAGCCCTCGATGAGCACCGGCGAATTACTGAAACGTCGGTACAGGTTGGCCGAATTGCATCGGTGGAATTATTGCGAATCAAGGCTGAAATTAAATCAGTGGAGGGTAAGTTGGCAGCTATTGCCGGTGACAAGGCGAGAATTCGCGCCCAACTGGCTGCCCTGCTGAACACTGAGTCTTTCACGGGTTCGGCAGAATCATTGGATGAAGTTCCCACTGAAGGACCGGGTCTGCAGCAAACCAATGCCACGATTGAAAACCGGCCCGATGTACACGCAGCCCGAAGTGTCATTAATGCTGAAGATGAAAAACTCAAGGGCGTACAACGTGAGTGGCTACCTAACCTGACATTGCATGCCGAGGCGGCCCACAACGCGGGCTACTCTGCCGATAGCCAAAACATTTGGAGTATCACGGCGCTGGCCAGTTGGCAATTCCTAGATGGTGGCAGACGACATGCCACGACGGATATCGCCCGCGCCAACCAACTAGAGGCTCAACAACGCTATCTGGGTACAATGAACAATGCCAGGGCTGAATTGCATGCCGCATCTGCTGCCTGGAAAGCAGCAGAACTGCAATACCAGGCTGCCAGTTTGGGAATTGAGGCTGCCCGGGAGAATGAACGCATCCAGTCTGATCGTTTTGCCAGTGGCAGAATTTCAGCCATTGATCTAATTGACGCGGAAGCATCCCTGGCTGGTTCCCGATCTGATTTTACCAGCGCGCTGGCAAGCTGGTGGCTGGCAGACGATCTGCTACACCTGGCAATGGGCGAAGTCCCAAGTGCCTACTAACCCCGGTACCAATTCACCCCGGTGCCGATTAATCTGTGAGTACCGATATGCCTGAGAAAAGAAAAAAAGCGCTGCTCTACGTGGTTATTCCTTTAATAATCGTGGTGGTCACTGCCGCCTTGCTGCATTCGCATCTGAAGAAGATTGACGACAGCCCGGTGATGCCCAACGCACCCTGGGCCCTTGCAACTGATGTTATCAGTTCGGGTCACGAAAATAGTGGGTTTCCGGCGCTTGGCAAGGTTCAAAGTGCCACGGTAGTGCGAATTATTCCACAGATTAGCGGTAGCGTGCTTCAAACGGGCCCGAGGGATGGTGGCATGGTTAACAAGGGTGATTTGATCGTGCTGCTGGATACCCGTGAACTGGAGGCGGAGGCCGAATCGCTGAAAGCCAGAATTTCAAGTGCACAGGCGGTAGAGAACAATTCCCGCAAGGAATTACAACGTGAACAACGCCTGTTCGAAGAAGGTGGTTCGTCAAATTCTTCAGTGGAACATTACAAGACTACTTTCCAGACCAGCCAGGCGAATGTACGCTCATTGAAAAAGCAGCTTGAATCACTACAGGTGAAAATATCCTACGGAACTATCAAGGCCCCGATTAGCGGACGGGTAGCTGAACGGCTGGTCGAAACGGGAGACACAGTTTTCCCCGGCAAGCCGGTTTACTCGCTCACCGCCAATGATGGCGGACGGGTCATCGTGCCGATTCCGCCTGACACCATGACGCATATCAGTGCAGGCAGCAAGGTCGAGCTTTCGCTGGGTAATCAGCGACGCGTGGTATCTGTTACCCGTATTAACCCGTCGCTGGATGCATTGTCCATGGGTAGCCTGGAAATTGACCTGCCCCAGCGACCATTTAACCTGCCCAATGATGCACCTATTGCAGCGCGGGTGATTACTGAGCGGGCCGGACCCGGTCTGAGTGTTTCCATTAATGCACTAAGGCCCGCAGGTGATTCACTTAAACGGACCTTGTTCAGGGTGATTGAGGATGATCCACCCCATATTCGGCTGACCCCTGTTCTAATTCAGCTTTGTGGCGAAGACCGTTGTATTGTTTCAGGTGACCTGAAAGAAGGCGACCGCGTGGTCACGGCACATGGCAGCGTGTTATTGCAATTGCACGACAAGGACCAAATCCTGGACAGTTGGTCACCCTCAGAACGACAACAGCCATGACTTTTGCTGAAAACCTGCTGTCCCGCTCTCACGCCATTCTTGCGGTTACCATTGCATTTATGCTGCTGGGTATCATTGGCTTCTTCTCTATCCCTACCAACCTGTTCCCGGACACAAACCGCCCTATCGTGTCAGTGGTAGTGCAATGGCCGGGTGCCATGACCACGGATGTGGCCAACGAGGTAACCCACCCGCTGGAAGTACGGCTTTCTTCCATTGACGGCGTACGCCGGGTTACCTCCACCTCGCGTGACGAGGTCGCAGCGGTACAGGTAGAATTTGAATATGACAACGATATCAACACCGCCGCCAATGAGGTCACCACCGAGTTATCGCGGGTACGTGGAGAGTTGCCCAAAGGCGTACGAGACCCACTGGTATTTAAGATTACAGACGCGGCTCACGCAGCAATGGTGCTGTCAGTAACACCTGTTGAAGGTTCCGGCCTGGATATGGCACAGGTACGCAGAACGGCCGAGAACCAATTGCGTGATGCCCTGTTAAACTTACCCGGGATTGCCGACGCTGAAGTGTTTGGTGGCCCGGTCCGACAGGTCACAGTTGAGCTGGATCGCAACCGTCTGCAGGCGCATAAGCTGGCGATTACGCAGGTGATGGCTGCACTGACCGGTTCTAACATATCGCAGCCTGCCGGTATGATATATCAGCATGATGACCGTTTCCTGCTAACGGCACAGGCACTTGCGGGCACGCCGGCAGATATTGCAGGCATACTGGTGCCGCTTGGCAATGGGACTTTCGTACGTGTAGGTGATCTTGGTAGTGTTGCCTGGGGGGCAGCCGACCCAAAATCTCTTTATCACGGTAACGGCAAACCGGCAGTTGCAATATCACTGCTACGTACGGAAAAGGGTTTCACCAAGCCGGTAATTGATTCGATAGAGGCCAACCTGGACGGCTTGCAGGCACGTTTTCCCAATCTTGACATTCAGATTGCTGATACACAGGGCCGTATTATCGGCCTGACGGTAAACAATATGCTTGATTCACTACGTGACGCCGTGATCATGACACTCATTGTCATTCTTTTGTTTCTGGGTAATTCAAGGGCGGCACTGGTGGTGGCTTTATCCCTGCCACTTTCCTATTTATTGACCTTTGCAATCTTGTGGTGGATCGGCTTTGAGTTCGATATGGTTACGTTGTCCGCCATTATCGTCGCGGTTGGTCTGTTAGCCGATGATGTGGTCGTTGTGATGGAGAATATTGAACGACATATGCGTGAACTGGGTGAAAATGGCAAAACTGCCGCCACCCGTGGACTGGATGAAATTTTGTTGGCAGACACATCCGGTACCGTCAGTACCATCCTGGTTCTGCTACCTATCATGTTTATTGGCGGTTACGTGCAGACGGTGCTACGCCCGCTGACCGTTACACTCTCTATCGCGTTATTCGCGTCCCTGGTGGTTTCGGTCACCATGATTCCGTTGTTTGCACCATTGATCATCAAACCGGGTGCACGTGACCCGCTGGGCTGGATACTGAAGCCATTCACACACTACGTGATGGAGCCGATGAAACGGACTTATATCAGTCTGGTCGACTGGGGTTTGAGTCATCGTGCGTTGATACTGATCCTGTTTTTTGCGTTATTTGTAGTATCTGCATCACAATTACGCTTTCAGGGTCGTGAACTGATGCCTTTAATGGATACCGGCATATCCCAGATACGGTTTGAAGCTGCACCCGATAGCAATGACCAGACAATGGAAACCTTGCTTGGCCGGGTGGAGGCTGCTATTCGCAGTGAACTTTCCGAGGGTTGGCTGGTCTCCATGTCCAGTGTGGTCGGGGCAGAACCGGGGGTAAAATCATTTGGTGCTGCGCGTCTGTTGCAACAGGGTGAAATCACGCTGAATATCGTCGACCGCTTTCACCGTGACCGCACCATCAGCGATATCAATGGTGCAATCCAGAAACGCCTGAACGCCATCCCAGGGCTGATATCAGCCAATGTTTCCGCCTTTGGTGCGACACCCTTGTCATCCATTCGCGCAACGGTCGATGTATTGTTGCAAGGCCCGGACCCGAAGGTGCTTGATCGCCTGGCGGAAGAAGTCATGCATCGGCTGAAAACGGTGCATGGCCTGACAGGAATGGAACGAAGCTGGCAGGGTCGCTCGGAGCGCATTGCCTTGCATGTCGACCCCGCCAGGGCACGTTTATACGGATTGACTGCAGCGGATGTAGCCACACAGGTTGCCATTGCCGTGGGTGGCGCACCTGCTGGTAACATGCGCATTCCGGGTGAAAATGCCATTCCGGTGTGGGTGAGGCTTCAAAGGGATCAGCGCGCTGATATTGAAAATGTTCGTGCGATCAATATCCGCACACGCAATGGTCAATTTGTACCACTCTCTTCAATGGCTGAACCGGGTATTGTTACCGCCCCCACTGCGGAAACACATCAATATCTCCAGGCGACAATTGATGTGCTTGCCTGGCGCCAGAATGTTGCCGTCACAGCATTGCACGCCAAGGTTAGCGCGGCACTTGCAGACATCACATTGCCGCGTGGTTACAGTCTGCATTATGAAGGTGAGTCAAAACAACTGGCTGAATCATTTCAGCGCCTGGCAAAATCAATTGCACTGGGATTTGTACTGCTCTACCTGATGCTAGTGATAACTTTCCGTTCATTTCTTGACCCGGTTGCTATCATGGCCTGCCTGCCGCTAGCCCTGATTGGCGCTGCATTTGGCATTATTCTTGGTGATAAATTTATGTCCATGCCAGCCCAGATGGGTTTGATACTGTTGATGGGTATTGTTGTAAACAACGGCATCCTGCTGGTTGATTTTGCCAAACATGCGATGCGTGAAGGAAAGGATTTAAGACAGGCGGTGCTTGAGTCGGTAGAAAAACGAACCCGACCGATTCTGATGACAGCAATGGCCTCGGCCGTTGGCATGATTCCGTTGGCGATGGAATGGGCAGTTGGAATAGAACGATTATCGCCACTGGCATTCGTGGCCATTGGCGGACTGATTGCAGGTACATTTTTAACCCTGCTGGCGGTACCGGTGGTATTTCATGTACTGGAATCCGCTCGATTGCGGATGAACAACACCGGTGTGTGAACCGGTTACCCGTTTGAATTCAAGAATTCTGGTGTTTTAGTAATTTTCTTTCCGCAGCGGCCAGCTTTGACAAGATTTGCTTTGCAATCACCCGGCCGCTGAATACACGTAATGACACTTCAAATATAAAAGCCAGGAAGAAAATGCCACCGATGTAATAGATGATGTCAGGCATGGATTTTACCGTGTACGTAATGGCAAATCCGGCAGCCCCGAAAGAACCGATTGCAGCGGCCAGAATGCCACCAGGGTTTCCACCAGTTTGACGGTAAATAAACAGGTGCCCCGTATGAGTAAATCCCTGGATCAACAATACTGCAATGGCGGCAATGGTCGCAATCTGACCAAGTTTAAGAAAGACCAGCATGGGCACGATCAGCAATGCAGAGATAATTAACCCCTCGGTATTATGATATATATTACGCTCGTATGCGGATGGCAGGTCACCCTCTCTCGCCAGTGTATAGCTGACTTGGGTAACAGCATAAAGTGAGGCATTGATAGCAGATGCTGTCGCCAGCAGGGCGGTAGCCGCCATGATTTTGAAGCCCCACAGGCCAAATGCGGGTTGAGCGGCTCCGGCCAGCGCAAAATCTTTGTCACGGATAATGGTGGCTAATGGCAAATTGCCAAACACTGCAATTGAAACCGCGATATACAGTACGGCCACTAATCCAATAGACCAGATCATTGAATGTAGCATGGTGCGAGCCGGATCCAGCATGTCTTCAACGCTATTGGTAATAACACTAAAACCCTGGAATGCAAAAAAAGTCAGCCCCAGTGCATACAGTACATTGACGAAACCCGGTGCCTCGGTGATTGACAAATTGGCTGGCTTAACGAAAAACAGTGCCGCTACAGTAAACACAATTAATGCTGCCATTTTGATTGCAACGATCAGATTTTCCGCCTTGGCCACCACTTTGGCACCGATCAGATTGATAATCACAAACAGAAATACAATGGCAATGGCAAACAGATTGGCGTACCCGGGTGTAACTCCACCACTCATATAAGTTGCAGCATAAGTGCCAAAAGACTTGGCCACAGCAGCAAGTGCGATCAAGCCAGCGAAATAAAACAAAACTCCTAGCGTTCCACTGAAAAAGCCCTCTCCATAGACCTGCACCAGGTATTCTATGATTCCGCCACGACTGGGATAGTGGATCGCTAATTTACTAAGCGAATAACCACACAACAGCGCAATAATCCCGCCGATCAGGAAAGATACGGTGACAAGATTTCCCGCGATTGCGCCCGCTTCACCAATGACGATGAAAATACCTGCTCCTACCATGGAGCCGATACCTAAGGAAATGGCACTCCAGAGTCCAAATGCTTTTGTATCATCAGGTTTGTTTTCACTCAATGGTTCCTACCTCAGTTCATGTTGTTCCTGGATATGTTTTTGGTTTACCCGGGCATAAACATAGGCGCCAAACGCCAGGATAATATACAGAAACAGGATAAATACCATCTGCCCGGGTTTATGTGTGAACTCATAATAAAATATGAATACCGTGCCAGCGAGCAGGCTTAACAAGGCGGCCATCGAGACAGAAAGTGACGACCGGGTTTTATCCCGGATGACGATATTGGCATAAGCCATCAGCAGCGATACCACCAGGAAGGTGATACTGCCAAACTCGAGGATAAGCTCGAGGCCACCGATAATGATCAGCAAGGATGCGGTCGAGGCCATTGTAATGATGGCATTAGCGGGAATTGACCGGTGTCGGTTTGCCAGGGTGGCAGGGAAATAACCATCGCGTGCAATCACCGACATCTGCCTGGAAGCCCCAAAGACTGTGCCACTAATTGCACTGCTGGTTGCCAGTACGGCGCCGATGATGACCAGGTTCGAAGCCCAGTTACCTAAAACATCCCGCGCGCCAGATGCCAGTGCGTACTCCTTGTTTTTTATGATGTCATCGACCGGGATCGCAAGTATCGCGCCCAGGGAAATCACCACGTAGATAGCGATTGCCAGGGCGATGGCAGTGTAGATAGCCCGTGGGATATTCTTCTCGGGCTGTTCCATTTCATTAACGGCATTGATGACCAGTTGAAAGCCCTCATAGGCCACAAAAGTTAAAGAGGCGACAATCAATACGTTGAATAGATGAATTTGTTCAGCATCGTGTATCAGTGTCGGCAGGGGCGTGGTGGAATTCATCATCAACATGATGGAAATAATTAACAACAGAATCAGTTTGGTGTACACCATCAGGTCCTCGATCTTGCCCATACCCTTGACACTCCACACGTTGATAAGCGTAAACAGACCGATGATGCTGATGGCTACGATTTTGCGCATCCATTCGACTTCGCTATAGGCAGAAGCACTTAAAACATACGAGGCAAAAGTGTAGGCGTAGAGCGCCAGCGTGCTGATATAGCCAAAAATGACATACCAGCCAATTAACGAGGCGGCGAAGGGGGATTTGGGAAATGTCTTTTTGTAAAAAGAATAGGTCGCGCCCTCATCTTTGTAATATATACCCAGCTTGATGTAGGAATACGCGGCGAAACCGGCGATGATGCCACCGATAATGATTGCTATTGGGGTCAGGGCCCCTATGAGGCCGACGGATATTCCCAGGACCGTAAATATCCCACCGCCGACCATACCGCCCAGGGCGATGGCGATAAGCTCGAACAAACCAAGGTTTTTGTTCCTGGACCGGTGGCTGGAGCAACTGTATTTTTTTTCCATAAAAAGAGAGTTTCTTCAGTGACTGTGTCCGACTGTACTGTAATTCCAGCCAAGCACTTCCAATCAGTCGTCTTTAGTGCGTTTGCTCCAGTATTCCGGGTATATTAAATATCTGATACTTTAAACATTTCTTATCCACCAACAGGACTACAGTATGCAACCATCCCGCCTGGAAACAATAATGACACGCATTCATGCTTTGCAGCAAGAACTTGAGCAGGCATTCGATTCGCTGATTGAAGAAAAACAGAAAGAGTTTTTTTATTCCCTGAGAAAAGGCAGGGTTGTTTTTCACAAGGGTATCCACGAACTGCACCGTAAATACCGCACAGGAATACTGCCTTACATCATAAAAGCCAAACCAGTACATGTTTTGACAGCACCGGTGATATACAGTGTCATATTTCCACTATTACTGCTCGACCTGTTTGTTACCTTCTATCAGCAAATTTGTTTCCGACTGTTCGCCATTCCCACTGTGCGCCGGTCAGACTATATCGTGATTGACCGGCACCGTCTGGCTTACCTGAACGTTATTGAGAAATTCAATTGCGTGTATTGCGGCTACGGAAATGGTTTGATCGAGTACACCCGTGAAGTGATTTCACTCACTGAGCAATACTGGTGCCCGATCAAGCATGCAGGCCATATTTCAGGTCATCACGACCGGGCCGTACAATTTGCAGAGTATGGTGATGCCGAACATTACCAGAAAAAATTTGAACAGCTCAGGAAAGAACTTAAAATACAAAATGATGCTTAGCTGAACGCATACTGTCAGTGAGGAATCCGATGCCTCATTGGATATTTGTAAATACCATGCCGGTTGTCAGGGAAAAATCAATCCTGGCTGTCAAAATCGTTGACATGATATGAATTGCCAGGGTGGCATCACAAGTTCAAACGGATTGGGTTTCTTCTGCACAGTGCACGCCGAATAATTGATTGTTAACCAGGGCAATAGTTTTGCATGTAAACATGAGATAATTCACAACCCTGTATGTGGGTCGATTTCTTTGTTCTCCCAGAGTAACGCACAATGTCAGAACCTCTGATTTTAAATGATTCAATGCTGGTTTCAGGCATTATCCTGGCTGCAACCTTTGTTGGTATTTTCACCGAGAATCTGCACGGTTTTCACCGTGCAAAATTTGCCATGCTGGGTGCGATAATAATGATTATTGCAGGACAGTACTATGGATTCTATGATTCATCACTGGCTGTCCATGCAGTGGACTGGAACGTGGTGTTCCTGCTAGGTTGCATGATGGCAATTGTATCCGTCATGATCCCGACCGGAGGATTCCAGGTGTTAGCCAGCCTCATGGCCAGGGTTAGCAAGGGCCGTCAATTTATGCTGTTGTTCCTGATGGGCTCGGCGGTAACCGTGCTCTCGTTACTGCTGGATAATGTAACCACGGTAGTCATTTTCGGGCCACTTATCATCATGGTTGCCCGTTCAATAAAGGTGTCGCCGATTCCCTTTTTGATGGCAGCCGCCTTGCTTTCAGATACTGGTGGCGTTGCAACCCTGGTCGGTGACCCGCCCAACCTGATGATCGGTTCGGCCAACAATATCGACTTCAATACTTTTTTCTATCACATGGGTGGCATTGTTTTTCTTGCCTGGATATCGATTCTGATCGCGTTAAAATTTCTGTTTCGGAAGGAGTTGGCAATAGTGCCAGAAGGTGAGTTCACTGAAAAACCCGGCTACCACGACCGCAAGCTCTGGAACCAGAGCCTTGCTGTACTCGGCATCATGGTGGTCTTGTTCATCATTCACCACCAGATA
>Ga0209013_10005792_pt1 | contig 10587 bp, 7 predicted proteins | sample Cruoilmetagenom2_FD_187291 | JGI IMG/M metagenome (GOLD analysis project Ga0209013, IMG submission 187291) | Oil polluted marine microbial communities from Coal Oil Point, Santa Barbara, California, USA - Sample 2 (SPAdes) (version 2) | ecosystem: Environmental > Aquatic > Marine > Oil seeps ...
AGTCTTCATTGTTCATGAAACAGGGGGTATCAAAGTGATGGGAAACCGAATGGCATTTGCGACCGACAACCTTATCGGCGGAGGTCCCATAGGAAGAGCAATAGGCCGAGTTGGCCGCCACTATAGTGTAGTTCTCGTCTACCAGGACGAACGGGTTGGAATGGGAATCAATCATGGACTGCAATTGCAGATCCGGTTTCTTTTTTTCCGTCATGATGCTGCCCCCGAATACTTACTCGATATCAGCTGTTGTGCCAGCTTGTATATATAGTTTGCATCCCGGCATCCCGGGTTGCCCGGGAACTATGACCTGACAGGGTATACGAGACAGGCTGACATGACAAATTGACATGTATGGCGGGTTGCTGTCTGGGAGAATTTACTTTTTTTGAGATGGGTCTAACTCTCAGAAATTAAATGGAAAAATGATGTGGGGTCGTCAACCATAAGTAACAGAATTGATTTCAGGCGGATATTAATGCTTTTAAAATAAAACAAAAAAACTGCATAACCAATTGTAGTAAAAGATTATTAAACATTTAATTATATTCATATAATTAGAATTATGGTCGGTAATATTTACATTTCCGATTATCCGACCATTTTAGTCGGGTATTAATCCGCCATGCTACGTACAGCGAACCTAACCTACCGTTTTATATAAGAAATCTACAGTTGGCAACCCTTTTGCATAAGCAATGGCACTGCGACAACTTGTCACAGGTTAGGATTTGTAGCATGCCATGGAGCCATTAATGGATTCAGGCCGCGCGGTTGTAGCGGATTGATTCGGAAAATGACGAGGCTGCCAGAAACAAGGGTGTTACGAAGCTACAAAAAATGAACGTCAACTCAATAAGTGGGAGCTTATTAAATGAAACTTATCAATACAAAAGTAACGGCCATAGCCGCTGCCATGAGCCTTGGGGTGTCTGCATCGGCATCAGCCAATGATCGCATTCCTTACGATGTATGGGCGTCGGACCAGTCCAATTCTGTTGCCGGGGCATCGGCGCGTGGTGTGGACGGCAGCTATATGTGGATCTGGAACAGCGAACACGTGGAAGCCCAGCTTGCCGGTGGGTCTGATGCCAAGCCGCTGAAGTGCGATGGCAGTAATGCAGTCAACCCGAGCGGATTGGGCTGCGACATCTGGAGCATCTTCACGAGCGGTCTGGAAGAGGTCACTGACAACGGTGCAAAGACGGGTGAGACGCTGGGAACGCTGCATGCCGGTGGAGCACCTTTCGGCAAGCTGCATGGCGCGCTGCCCGACCCGCAGAACAAATACATGAACGTCAACATGTTTGCGCCGAACGGCGGTTATGTCGGCATCATGGACGGCGATACCAAGGAAGCCGTTGCCCTGTTCCGGGTCACCTCGACCAACACCGGCAACACCATGCACATGACCTTCTGGAGCACTAGCGGGGATGCGCTCTACATCGCCAACCTCGGAGGTCGCGCTCTGGAACGCATCGATATCGTGCGTGACAACGACGGGAACATCACGAATGCAATCATGAACCGTGCCGCCACCCTGCCGATCGGTAAGGCTCCGGGCGTCACGGACGAGGCGACCGCATTTGCGGGCAATAATGCCCAGGGTAACGCGCTGATCGGTGAAGTGGCGGGTGACTACGACCTTAACGGTGAGGCATTCAGCCAGCTGACACCGGCCGGCTACTGTAAGGAAAACGGTTGTGCCGGTGGTCCGGACGCACCTAACGGTGGCCGTCCCAACACCGTGATTGTCTGCCCGATCGCAAGTGAAGACGACAATGTCTACATCACACTGGGTGGTGGTGGCCTGCTGGTCGCCGATGGCAAGTCGACACCGATGAAGCTCGTCGCAGAGTATGAACAGCAGATCTTTAACGGCGCCGGTTGCGGCGGGATGCAGGTAGGCAATGATATATGGCTGAACGCAGGTGTTTCCGCGTCAGGTGCCGGTCATGACCAGTCCACCTTTACCATGTACACCATCAACGATTCGAAGATTGGCAAGGGCAAGTACATGGCAAACAGCCCCATGCCGTACGAAGTGTACAATGACCATAACGACAGGGATGGTAACGGCGCCAATACCGCCACCATCGGCAACAAGGTCGGTCCTGCGTCCAACAACACCGGACAGCTGCCGGGTATCAGCACCCGTCGTGACGCCCATGGCATGATGCGGACGGTTGATGGTAGCTATATCCACAACGTGGATCGCATCCAGAATATCGTCGAGGTGTTCCGCACTGGAAAGGGTAAAAAGGACCGTGTCGCCACCTACGACCTGACCTCCGCTGACGGTAATGGTAACGGTGTCGGTCCTTGTGCAGCGAAGTCGGTGACGGATGATCTGGGCCTGCCGGGGAACGATCCGGCACCGGATCTGATGGGTCAGGATCCGAACGGCGACTACCTGGTATATGCAGCCCGCGGTCCGATTCCGGTTTCCGTATTGCATGCGGCCCAGGGTAGCTGCCCGGGTGTCGGTATCATCGAACTGACCAATGGTGGTTCCAGCGGCAAGCTGGCCGGCGTACTGCGCACGACCAACTATGTCGACGATACGGATGCGGATGCACCGGGTGGCCATGACTACCAGGGTGGTGAGCACAGTGACCCGCACGGTGCTTCTATCCGTACTCGTGTCGAGGATATGTAGAGTAGTCAACCTGTACGGGATTATCCCGTAACCACGGAGAAGGCGGCTTCGGCCGCCTTCTCTTTTTCTGGTTGGCATGGTCAGGTATTGCAGTTGTTCGAGCCATCGGTTTCGCTCCGGTTTCGTTGTGTAACGTCTTTTGCTATGTTGGTCATGCACGGCCGAAAGATAACAGAGACCAAAGCGCCCTATGGAGGGAGTTGCGAGTCGTGAAGAACTTCTCGATCATTGAAAACGTGTTGCCCAAGCCGTACTGGTCGGCGCTCAGGGAGCGCTTCCTGGACGAGGACCTGCCGTGGTACTACTCGGAGGAGATCTCGGTCAAGGCGGGAACGGCCAACCCGTTTACCGGTAACCCGGAGATCATGGGCAGCTGCGGCTTTTCTCACCCCTTGCTGGTAAAAGATCACTACACCTCCTCGCACTGGGAGGCCGTCCAGCCAGTGCTGTACTTCATGGCGGAGAAGAGCAATTACAGCAAGCTGCAACGCTCGTTCGATGTGCTGCGGGCGAAGGCCAATCTGCAAACACAACTTAATGGTTCGACACCTGATAATTTCAATATGCCGCATATCGACCCGGTGCATTTCCAGAACAAGGCAACCAACTGGATCTTTCTCTACTATCTCGTCGATGCTGACGGCGACACGTTCATTTTTAACGAGACCGCGGCTGGCGGCTGTCCGAGCAGGCTCACCCTCCGGGAACGGGTTACGCCGCGGGCCAATACCGGCATTCTTTTTCGTGATGACATCTTCCACGCGAGCTCGAACCCGATCCAGTCAAGACGCCGCGTAAATCTCAATTTCAACCTGATTGCCGGTTAGCGGGGCCCGTTGTAGGAGCACTATGCGCAACACCATAATATTTATACTCGTTTTCTGTGCAGGCATTGCCGTTGGCTGGCTGGCTCTCGGATCGCGGCAGGCACCCGTAGTGGATGATTCCGGGTCGGCTGCCCATGCCGTGAAACACATGATTCCCGGCTATGTCTGCCCCATGCACCCCTCGGTAGTATCGAATGGTCCCGGCAGCTGCCCAATCTGCGGCATGGACCTCGAGCCGAAAGACCTCGATGCAGCGGCTGATGAGTCCGGCGGCGTGGCCGTGTCAGCGGCCATGAGCAATAGCCTCGGGGTGCGCGTCGCACACGTCGAACGGGGCCGGGTCTCCGAGCCCGTGTTCGCCAGCGGTTTTGTCGAGACGGTCAGCCCGGCGCAGGCCACCGAGGTGAAGGCTGCCTTTACCGGGACGGTCAGCAACGTCCTGGTCGAGCCGGGCAGCTGGGTGGTAGAAGGTGACATCCTGCTGGAGGTGGATTCTGACGAATACGCTGGATTGCAGGCCGCCTACCTTGAGGCACTGGCTGCAGGCGACTATGACACCGTTGGCCAGTTGCGGCCGCAACTGAAGGCGATGCATGCCAGGGAAGCCGTCCTGAACGGTAAGGACCGGGAAACCGGCAAGCCGCTGCCACCGCATTTCCAGCTGGCCGCGCCGCACTCGGGTGAGGTCGTGCAGCTTGCCGGGGGTGGGCAAACCATTACGCCCGGCGATACCCTACTGGAGATTGATGCACCGACCATTGCCCGCGCAAGACTGCGCACCTATGCACGGGCCGCGCGCGCGGTAAAACCCGGGCGTCGGGCGCAACTGGACCTGCCGCATGAACCCGGCCTGTTCTGGCCCGGACGGGTCGTCGAGGTCAACCACGATGTGGGCGGTTTCTACAGCATGATCGAGGCGGATTTCGAGGTGCCGGGTCACACAACCCACAAGGGGGTGTTTGTCGGCGCCTACGTGAATGCCGGTACCAGTGAGGATGTCCTGAGAATTCCGGCTTCCGCGGTTATCCGGGCAGAAGGCGCATCCCGCGTGGTACGAATGCGTTCCGACGGGCGTTTCGAACCGGTTGAGGTTGAAACCGGCTTCATCGGCACCGAATGGGCCGAGATCCGCAGCGGCCTGTCCGAGGGTGATGCCGTGGTCGCGCGCGCCCAGTTCCTGATCGATTCGGAAGCCACGCTGCGCGCAGGCATGGCGCGCATGGCCGGCGAATAACAGTCGCCGCCCGCGCTTCCATGATTGCACATCTGATCAGCTGGTCGGTCCGCAACCGTGCCCTGGTGCTGGTGCTCGCGGCCATGCTGACCCTGGCCGGGACCTGGCTCACCAGCCGGCTGGCTTTGGACGCGGTTCCGGACCTGTCCGATGTGCAGGTCATCATTCGTGCGACCCATCATGGGCATGCACCACAGGTGGTCGAGGACCAGGTCACTTACCCGCTGGCGACCGCCATGCTGGCTGCACCCGGGGCGCGCACTGTGCGTGCCTACTCGTTTACCGGCGATGCTTATATCTACGTCATTTTCGAGGACGGCACCGATCCCTACTGGGCACGCTCGCGCGTGCTCGAGGCATTGAATGAAGTTCGTGAGCGCCTGCCTGCGGACGCAAAGATCGTGCTGGGCCCGGATGCCAGCGGTGTCGGCTGGATCTATCAATATGCACTAATCGACCGGACCGGCAAACACGATCTGGCTGACCTGCGTGCGCTGCAGGACTGGTTCCTGCGCTACGAGCTGACCAGCGTTCCAGGAGTCGCCGAGGTAGCGACGCTGGGCGGTATGGAAAAGCAGTACGAGGTACGGCTCGATCCGATGCGCATGGAACGCGAAGGGCTCGGCTACCACCAGATTCGTCACGCCATCGCCGACGCCGCACAGGAGGTCAGCGGCTCCATGCTGGAGATCGCCGAGGCGGAATACTTGTTGCGTGGCAAGGGCTACCTGCGCGGCGTGGGAGATATCAAACGCGTGCCGCTGTTGTCACGCTGGGATTTCAGTGCTGTACCACGGGTGGGTGACATTGCAGATGTCGTGGAAGCCCCACGAGCACGTCGAGGTATGGCTGAGCTTGATGGGGAGGGTGAAACCGTCGGCGGTATTGTCGTCATGCGACATGGTCAAAATGCGCTGGCAACTATTGAACGCGTCGAAACGCGTCTGCAGGAACTTGCCCGGGGTTTGCCGGAAGGTGTTGAGATCGTCGAGACCTACAACCGCTCGCAGTTGATCAAGCGCGCGGTCAATACCCTGTCCCATCGCCTGCTGGAAGAATTCATTGCCGTGGTGCTGGTGTGTGCCGTGTTCCTGTTGCACCTGCGTTCCTCGCTGGTGATTGTCATCTCCCTGCCGATCGGCATACTCACTGCCTTTGTGGTGATGTCGCTGCAGGGCATTACCGCGAACATTATGTCGCTGGGCGGCATTGCCATTGCGATTGGTGCCATGGTCGATGCGACCATTGTTATGATCGAAAATGTACACAAGCGCATGGAAGGGCAGCGCATGTCGCCCGACTCACCCGTGTTGATCGAGGCGCTGGTGGAAGTTGGCCGTCCCTTGTTCATATCCCTGATCATTATTACCGTCAGTTTTATTCCGATCTTTGCGCTCGAAGCTCAGGAAGGCCGCCTGTTCGCTCCGCTGGCCTACACCAAGACCTATGCGATGGCAGCGGCGGCTGGCATCTCCGTGACACTGGTGCCCGCACTGATTGCCTACCTGGTGCGTGGCAATATCAAACGCGAATCAGACAATCCGCTCAACCGCTGGTTAATGGCCGCCTATCGGCCGGTTATCCAGTCGGCGCTGGCGCATCCGCGCACCATCCTGCTGATTGCCGCCCTGGTGGTGGCCAGCGCCGTGTGGCCCTGGCGCCAGTTGGGCGTTGAGTTCATGCCGGCCCTCAATGAGGGTGATCTGTTATACATGCCCAGCACCATGCCCGGGTTGTCTGCCGGCAAGGCTGCAGAGCTGTTGCAGCAGACCGACCGGCTGATTCGTACCGTGCCGGAGGTCAAGCAGGTGTTTGGCAAGATCGGGCGCGCTGAAACCGCGACCGATCCGGCACCGTTGACCATGATCGAGACCACCATTCGGCTAAAGCCGGAGTCCGAGTGGCGTGACGGCATGACGCTGGACGGTATTCGCAATGCACTTGATCAGGCCGTGCAGGTGCCGGGGTTGACCAATACCTGGCTGATGCCAATTTCGGCGCGTATCGACATGCTGGCGACCGGTATTCGCACGCCGGTCGGTATCAAGGTGGCCGGGCCCGACTTGAAGGTGATCGAAGACCTGGGGCAACAGATCGAGCAGGTGGTCAACACGGTTCCTGGCACGCGCTCGGCGTTTGCCGAACGGGTTGATTCGGCACGTTACATCGATATTGAAATGAACCCGGAATCAGCGGCGCTCTACGGTGTGAGTGTCGGCGAGGTTCAGGAAGTGGTGCGCACTGCCATCGGCGGTGAGGATGTGGCCTGGACTATCGAGGGGCGTGAACGTTACCCGGTGCGTCTGCGCATGGCGCCACGGTTTCGCGAATCGTTATCACGCATTGCACAGATACCCGTAGACACCAAACGTGGACGGGTGCCGCTGGGGGATGTGGCAGACATCGTCATTCATGACGGGCCGGCGATGATCAAGAGCGAGAATGCCCGGCTCAATGGCTGGACGTATATTGACATCGCTGACATCGATGTGGGTACCTGGCTCACAGAGGCCCGTGCACGGGTGGCGGCTGACATTGAAATTCCACCCGGTTATTCGCTGAGTTGGTCCGGCCAGTATGAGTATCTGGAACGGGTAGGGCAGCGGCTCAGTGTCATCGTGCCGCTGACACTGGGGCTGATCCTGGTGCTGCTGTATATCAACTTCCGTAACCTGACCGAGGCGTTAATGGTCACGCTGGTATTGCCACTGGCGCTGGTCGGTGGTGTCTGGCTGTTATGGGCGCTGGATTATCACCTGTCGGTGGCAGTCGCCGTCGGCTTTATTGCCGTCGCCGGTGTGGCTGCCGAATTTGGTGTGGTGATGCTGGTGTATCTGGATTCGGCAGTTCAGCGTGCACAACCGGCAACCCGTGAAGCGCTGCATGCGGCTATCATGGAAGGCGCCCTGCAGCGGTTACGACCCAAGGCTATGACAGCCACCGTTATCATTGCCGGCCTGTTGCCGATCATGATTGGCAGCGGGACTGGCTCCGAGGTCATGAAGCGCATCGCCGCCCCGATGGTTGGCGGTATGATTACCGCGCCGCTGGTGTCGATGGTGTTGTTGCCTGTTCTCTATAGTCTCTGGCAGCAGCGCAAGCTGTAAACAGCGGTGGTGTCACCCTTGGACGCGCTGGGTCAAGGCGTCGACCGCAATGGTATAAAATAAATAATACAATCAAATGGTTGGTGTATATTTTCAGTCTTTACACGTGGGGTGGTGTTTGGCTATGCAGTAAGGCAACATCATAAATAAAATCCTGCTTGAATGGCCTCTTGCCCAAAATTATTTTATAGTCGCGTGAATGACCATCAGGGACAGGGGCTCTTTCAGGGGCCTGTTGATAGACAACTATGGCTGATCGCAGATTACAAGTATTCCACACCGTTGCCCGGTTGCTGAGTTTTACCAAGGCGGCGGAAAGCCTGCACATGACCCAGCCGGCGGTAACCTTCCAGGTGCGTCAGCTGGAGGAATATTTCAATACCCGTCTGTTTGATCGCACCCATAATCGCATCAGCCTGACCGAGGCCGGCAAGCGGGTCTACGAGTATGCAGATGATATCTTCGATCTGTATGCAAAAATGGAAAATGCCGTCCGTGATATGACCGGTGAGATCAGCGGCGTTCTGATTATCGGTGCGAGCACCACCATCGCTGAATATATGCTGCCGTCACTGCTCGGTGATTTCAAAAGAAAGTATCCGGATATCAATGTTCATCTGAAGGTGTCCAATTCAGACGGGATCGTGTCAATGGTCGAGAACAATGATATCGATCTGGGTGTTGTTGAAGCGCCGGTGATGAACAAGAACCTGGTGGTGGAAAATTGCCGTCATGATCGCCTGGTTGCGATTGTGCCGCCGCAACATGCCCTGGCAACGAAGCAAACGGTCAAGCTGAAGGAATTGCTGGAGCATGCCTATATTGCCCGCGAGGAGGGTTCCGGTACCCGCGAGGTAATTCATGAATATCTCACCAATGCCGGGTTAAAGCCGGCTGATATACACGTTGCCATGGAGTTGGGCAGTCCGGAGGCGATCAAGGGTGCCGTCGAAGCAGGTATGGGTGTATCGATCGTCTCCGAGGTGACTATCCACAAGGAGTTGCAGCTGGGCACGCTGGTTGCCCTGGAACTTGAATCACCGATGGAACGGCCGTTTTCGTTTGTGCACCAGAAACAGAAATTTCGGCAGCGGGCCATGGATGAACTGCTGGAGTTCGCGCGTGCCTACTGCCTGTCACACAAGGATGACAGCTGAGCGAGTTGTTGTTCCCGATGACATCAGCACAGCAGCAATTGACAGAGCTCTTCCGGCAACTCACTGCTGGCGACCAGCTGACCTTACTTGCATTTGCAGAATTCCTTGCCGGTCGCAGCATCCCGGGGGCGGTTGCCGTCACCAGGGAACCCGTTGTCATTCCCGGGCCCGAAGCCATTGAGCGCCAGGCGGGGGAGTCCGTTGTGGGGGCCCTGAAACGCCTGGCGAAAACCTACCCCATGCTGGACAAGACCGCGATGCTGGGCGCGACCTCTGACCTGGTTGCCAGCGCGATCATGCAGGGAGCAGATCCCGTCGGGGTGATCGACCAGCTGGAAAACATTTTTCGGGAACACTACGAAAAACTCAAGTCAGGCGATCATGAGTAAACGCATGAATATTCTGCACGAATGGTATGACCGTTTCGTGTCCGATCCCCAGGTGGTCATCCTGGGCGTGCTGTTGCTTGCCGGGTTTGTCGTCATGCTTACCCTGGGCAAGATGCTGGCACCGGTGCTTGCCGGCGTGGTGATTGCCTACCTGCTGGATGGTGTGGTGGAGAAATGTCACCGGCTGGGTGCGCCGCGCATGTCTGCTGTGGTACTGGTGTTTATCCTGTTTATGACGGTGTTTGTTTTTACCCTGCTGTGGCTGCTGCCACGTCTGTCATACCAGCTGACGCAGCTGGTGCAGGAGTTGCCACGCATGGTCGTCAAGGGTCATGAACTGCTGCTGCAGCTGCCGGAGAAATATCCGCATCTGTTTACCGAGGAGCAGGTGGGTGACATTGTTGTGGAGATACGTGCGGATATCACTGAGTGGGGGCAGCATGTGCTGTCGCTCTCGTTGCCGGCCGTATTCGGACTGATGTCTATCATGGTCTACCTGATTCTGGTGCCGGTGCTGGCGTTTTTCTTTCTCAAGGACAAGGACAGTATTCTTGGCTGGTTCAGCAAGAGCCTGCCCATGCAGCGACGGCTGGTCGATGAGGTGGCCGTTGACGTTAACCGCCAGGTTTCCAATTACGTGCGTGGCAAGGTGTGGGAGATCTTCATCGTGGGCGCGACCGCCTTCGCAACCTTTACACTGATGGGGCTGAATTACGCCCTGTTGCTGGCGACTATCGTCGGACTGTCCGTCATTATCCCGTACATTGGTGCCGCGGCAGCGACGCTGCCGGTGGCCCTGATTGGCTGGTTTCAATGGGGCTGGAGCCCCGAATTTGGCTGGCTGGTGTTTGCCTACGGTGTGTTGCAGGCACTGGATGGCTATCTGCTGGTGCCGCTGCTGTTCTCGGAAGTGGTAAATCTGCACCCGGTAGCCATTATCATCGCTATCCTGGTGTTCGGCGGTTTGTGGGGTTTCTGGGGGATATTTTTTGCCATCCCCCTGGCCACGCTGGTAAATGCCGTCCTGAATGCCTGGCCGAAAAAAGAGAAAGAGGGTGCTGACCATCATGATGCCAGCGAGGGTGTAGTGCAGGACTGACGGGCCCAGTCGATACTGGACTCTGCAACATCATTTCCCTGTAGGAGATGGTATGGACCTCTCCCTCCTTAGAGATCCCGAAGGGATCGCGGCCCATAATGGCCTTGGTAGAGAC